>WNGG01002684.1_pt1 | contig 39405 bp, 20 predicted proteins | sample 5400661 | NCBI WGS metagenome assembly WNGG01 (sample SAMN13153372, study PRJNA577476) | soil metagenome | isolation source: 100 cm soil or saprolite under Garry oak tree replicate 1 | place: USA:California | collected 2016-06-15
CGGCATTCCGGCGGCGGCATGGACCAGGACAGCCGCGACCAGTACTCGCATTTCCTGCTGCAGAGCCGGGTGAGCACGCGGCTGGTGGAATTCCGCGACAAGGGCAAGCTCATGATGGTATCGATCGTCGACCAGCTGGACGACGGCCTTTCCTCGGTCTACACCTTTTACGATCCCGACGCCGCCGGCGCGAGCTTCGGCACCTACAACATCCTGTGGCAGATCGAGCAGTGCCGCCGCGCCTCCCTGCCCTATCTCTATCTCGGTTATTGGATCAAGGACAGCCGCAAGATGTCCTACAAGGCGCACTTCCAGCCGATCGAGGGATTCGTCGACGGCGTCTGGCGGCGGCTCGAGGCGGACGAAATCGGCGGATAGCTTCTTAGGTGGCGGTACCTTTCGTTAATCGTTCAAGCCCATGGCTTTCCGCGCCTCCGCTAGGCTCATGACAAGAAAATCGTCGGCTACGTCGGCTGGATAGGCGGTCTCCACGACCAACCCTTGGGGCCCATAGAAGTCGGCGTCGAAGATCGAGATGCCGAGAGCTTCGCAATAGCGCTCCAACATTTCCGGCGTGAAGCGCTTCCGGACATCCCTTTCCTTGTACGCATCCTCCTCCTCAAACGGTTGGACCTTGCCCTGCGCGATGAACGTCCACTTTCCACCGTCGTTGGCCGCCGCCACGCTGCGTTCGTAATTCAGAAATTCCCGCTGTTCGGGAGCGAACAGCGAGAAGGCCACGGCGCCAAACGTCCCTTTGCTCTTCTTCGATGGGCCTATGGTGTTCGGAACGCAGGAAATCGCCACTCCACGGCATCTTATCCGCGTGGCCATATACCCTACCGGGCTCGCCGGATCGGAGATCTTCGCAGAGTTGTCGAACAGCGCCACCCACCGGCCGTGGCTCGAAGCCAACAGGTCGCGGCACGGCGGCATGCTCAAGGGCTCCAATGCACCCAGCAAGACCGGCAAACCCCCCTCGATCTCGCGAGTCTCGACTTTCGGCCGCGTCTCGCGCCGCCACGCCGCAAACGCTTCAGCAACGATCGCGTAAGACGACTCCAAGAAACCGAAGCTGAAAGCAATGGGCGCGTATTTCCCTTCTAGCAGCGCTTTCACCGGGATCAGTCTACAGTTTTCACCTGATATTCGCCCTTCGGGTCGTTGGCTCTGAGCCGCATCTCGTGTCCGGGCCCGCGCGTGGATCTTGAAGTCTCGTACTCAATGTATTGCCGTTTGCCACCCAAAGTATACTGGACATCCGGACGGTTGATCCCAACACGCTCGCCACGCACGTTTACTTGCTGCTGATTCACGCGAATGTCCGTAGCGCCCTGTGCCCGCGCCGCCGCTATGTCGGCTTGCGCCTGAGCATTCTGCGTCGGGCTAGAGCCGATCGACCGAGCAGTGCTCAGCGGCGCCGGGGCCCTGGGATTGACATTGACGTCTTGGGGGAGCCGCGGCGGCGGTGCGCTGCCGAGGCGAGCCGCCGCGGCGCCGGTTGCGACTGCCGATACGACAAACAGCGCGGCGTCCGCCTGTACTGCCCGCTTTTCTTCCGGCGACAAATTCGAGTAGTCTGCCAGACGTGCGCCGACGCTCACCCCCTGAACGGCAGTCAACCCCGCGCCCACGGCGACCTGCGCCGGCGCGGAGAGCAGCGCCATGCCCGAGCCGATGGCGAATCCAGTGCCCGCGGACACTAACAACCCTTCTGCATTGCCCCAGTCTTTGCCTCCGCTGACATACAGATTGCGGCCCACATATATCGCCGCCCCTATCACGGCGCCGATGGCCCCCGTGCACAACATCGCACAGTTCCCGTCCGGATCCCGCAGAACGACAGGATTGTGATAGCTGTAGCTGTACAGGCCGAGGTTACGCGGATTGAACACGCCTCCATTGCCCAGACCATCGGGGTCCGAACCGATGTATTTCCCGATGACCGGATCCGCGCTTTGCCACACGGAAGTTCTCGGGTCGTAGTAACGCGCCCCGTAGTAGTAGAGATTGGTCTCTTCGTCGAACTCCTTGCCGGTGAAGAGATACGGCGTCCTCTGGGTGTTGGTGGATTCCTCGACCCAGGTCTCTCCGAACGGGAAGTACTCCAAGTGCTCGAAGATCTGCCCTTGCGTGTCGGTTATGTAGTTCGAGCTGCCTAGGTGATCCGGGTGGAAGAAAAAGAGATCCTTCTCCACCGGGGTCTTCCCCTGCGGGTTCGTCCCCGGCTTGTCCTGCTTCACCAGCTTGGATACCACCCGCGTTTCGCCGGCAAAGACGTGCTTCGTGCCGATCTGCTTGTTGCGGATGGTGAAGTACTGGTTCACGTACACCGTCTCGCCCTGGGGACCACGCTTGATGACTCGATTGCCGTCGTCGTCGTACTTGTAGGTCTTCTCGTGCCCGTTGTCGAAGAGCGACTGGATGCGGTTCTCTTCGTCCCAGACGATGGTTCTCCGCGTGCCGTTGTCGTCGTTGTCCCAGCCCAGTTGGTTGCCGTTGTCGTCGTAACTGAAGGTGCGGTTGCCGATGTGCGTGGGCGCATGCGGGTGCGGCAAGCCGAAGGTGTAGTTGAAGAGGTAGCTCGTCTTCTTCTGCTGGATCGGCGTCCCCGAGGGCTGCGCGACGATGTCGCTCTGGTTCTTCGACACGATGTTGTGGATCGAGTCGTAGGCGAGAATCATCGAGTAGGTCTGGGTCTTGCTCGGGTTGAAGTTGAAGGTCCCCGAAGCCTGCGCCAGCCGATACAGGTCGTCATAGCCGAAGGTTTGCTTGGTCGGACCGCCGAACTTGCTCGGGGGCGGCACCGGAATGCTGTTCGCTTCGCCCCGGATGTTGCCCACGTTGTCGTACACGTAGAGCAGGTTCTGGATGTTGTCCTGCACCGGCAGCGTCCCATCGAGCGAGGTCACGCAAGTCGGCGTGCCCCCCGTGCCCTTGGCGCTGGTGAGGCTGCACAGGCGGCGCGTCCTCTCATCGTAGGCGTAGCGCGTCCTCACGTTGTTGCCGACTTCGACGAAGGCGCGTTGCTCGAACTTGTTGTACTCCAGCCGGTTGATGTAGCTGTAGGTGAAGTTGCTCTTCTGACCCTGGGCGAAGTTCAGTAGCCCCCCGGAGTCGTAGGCGTAGGTGAGTACTTCTCCGTCCGGATAGGTGAGCCGCATCACCCGGTTCCAGGTGTCGTACTGGTACAGGGTCGTGTACACCTCGGGGGCGTTCGGCGTGGTGAAGGTGACCACGGTCTTCACTTCCTTGGTCACTTCGCCCAAGCGGCCGTAGAAGCGCTCCTCGGTTCCCATCTGCGAGGCGACCGTGGTGATTCGGCCCGCGCGGTTGCCGTTCGCGTCACCCGCAGAACTCGGGGCGCCATAGGCGTAGGTGACGTTGTTCCCCGGGAAAGCGGGATAGGTAACCGCGATCAGCCGGTTGAAATCATAGTTGTAGGCAATCTGCTGGTTCGCCGGGCGCAGGTTCGCCGTGATCTTGGCGATAACGTTGCTCGCGAGGTCGTACTGGGTCTCGGTCCGCCCGGTGTCGGGGTTATCGATGACGGTGCGGCGACCCAGATTGTCATAGGCGACCGCGGTCACGTTATGCCGGTCGTCCTCCACCCGAACGATCTGCTTCATGGCGTCGTAGGCGTAGGAAGTCCAAATCGTCGTCCCTTGGTTGAACTCCTTCACCGAGGTGATGAGCTCGCGCACCTCGCGGTAGGTCTGCCTCACCTTGCCGTTCGCGTCGGTCACAGTGGTCTGGAACTGTGTCAGACCCAACCGATCGACTCCGAAGCCGTAGGCAGTCGTAGCGAACGTGCCGTCGGGGATGGTGATTCTCGTCTTCCGATCGAGCACGTCGTAGGTCGTCGTGGTAGGAGCGACCGTGTCGAAATTGGGGTTGAAGACGATGTTCCCTCCTTTCGGTTCTGTGGCGGGGTACCTCTGGGCGATCGTGCGCTCGAAGGCGTCGAAGGTGACCTGTCCCGACACCGTCATCACGTCGGTCGAGCCGCCGTCCGGCCCCGTATGCAACGCCAAGTCCTTCTTCGTCTGGATGACTCGCTTTAGGCCATCGGTAAAGAGAATCGTGTCGATCGTGCCGCTGCTCTTCAGCACCCCGTCGGCGTCCTTGTCGATGTGCTTGGTGAAGGCAAACGGCACCTGGGTGAGGGGAATGGTGTTGCCATCCGTGTCGCTCGTCGGCGTTTGCACCGGTGCATAGTCGAAGGCGATCGTGATCTGCCCGCTCGCCTGCTCGTACGGCCCGACGATCGTGTCGATCCGCCCCACCGCGTCGTAGGCGTAGGTCGTCCTCTGCCCGTTGATGTCGGCGGTGGTCGTCGGCTTGCCAAAGCGCAGGTCGTAATCCGCCGTGGAGAACAGGCCAAAGTTGTCGGTGATGCGAGTAACGTGCGTCGCCACCGTTAGGTCGTATTCATACGTGAGCGTGTAGCGTTGGCCGTTTTTGTTCGCGGGGCCCTTCACCAACTGGATGTTGCCGTTGTCGAAGTACGTGAGATCGGTCACCGCCGCCTGGCCGGTCTCCAGGAACTGGCGCACCTGCGCCTCGTCGCCCGTCGTGCAGTCGATCGTCGCCTCGCGGTTGCGCATCGGCGCGCCGTTGCCGGTCACCACGATCTTGTTCGCCTTGCCGACGATGTAGCTCGACTGGCAAGCAGGATCGCTCGACGTGTAGTTGATCACCACAACCACATCGTCCTGTGCACCCACATCACCGGTGTCGGTGAAGCGGCTCACGTTCCCCAGCGCGTCGTACTCGTGCAGGGTTGCGGTCGCCTTCTGCGCCACCGTCCCGCCTTCAAAGAAGCGCTTGTCGGTCCTCGTCAACTGCGGGAAGACCGTCGCCGTAGTGCTCGTCCCGTCGACCGGCTCAGTGCCGATGTCCACATCGCGCAGAACGTAGGTGTTCTGCGTCTCGAGGAACGGTCGCGCGAGGGCATCCGAAGTCAGCTCGCGCGCGAGCAGGCCCTTGCTGTAGTAGTTCGTGGTGAGGTAGTCGCGTTGGATCGAGCGGAACAGCGCGTTCGCGGCGAGCGTGTCGAGGTGCCGCTCGACGACCGTGCCGTAGCCGTAGAACTCGCGCTCGAGCCGGTTGTACTTCGGCGCCGAATACGCGAAGCTCGTCATCTGGCGATCGGCGCCTTCGCCGACGTGGCCGTCGAACACCGTGACCTTGGTCATCAGCCAGCGCGACTGCGGCAGGTCGAAGGTGTTTCCGTCGCGGGTGTACTCGAGATCGAACGTCGCGCCGAGCGGCCGATGCACTTTCTTCAGCAGGTTGGTGCGCCCGATCGGGTTGAGCGCGACGCTCAGCTGGCTGTCTACCGTCGAGAGGACGTGATCGGCGAAGCCGTCCCCGTCCATGTCGCGGAAGGCGACTTCGGGCCGCCCCAGGTTGGTCGAGAGATTGATCCCAGGGTTGAACACGATCTTGATGCTGGCGATCGGGATGGCAATGCCGAAGGTGAAGAAGAAGCCCCCGCCCAGCGAGACGTGCTTTTCCATCGACACCGTGCCCTGGCCGCCCGGGAAGGGGATCGGGCCGGTGAACCCGGTGCCGGTGTTCAAGCGCACGGCGCCCGTGGTGACCTTGTCGGGCAGGCCGTCGCCGTTGATGTCGACATAGGTCTCGTCGCTCTTCGACAGGCCTATGGTGAGGCTCAGGCCCCCGGCCAAGCTGTAGAAATCCCGGTTGAAGCCGAGGTTGACGCCGCCGCCCGCGTCGAGGCTGACGCCGTCGTTTACGATGCCTCCGCCCCAGGCTTCGGGCGAAGCGAAGCCGTACCCCAGGTTGAGCGCGACGGTGCCGTTCCTGAACACCTTGTCGGGCAGGCCGTCGCCGTTGATGTCGATCAGGTCGTGGTCGGTGTTGGAGCTGCCGGCGCCGATGTTGGCGCTAAAGCCCAGCGGCGACATGTCCATACCTTGCTGGCCGGTCTCGCCGCTCTTCTTGGCGTCGCCGATCACGTGGCCGCGCGCCGCAGAGATCGCGCGCGCGATGTTGCCCGCGCCGTCGGTGCTCGCACCGGCGGTCTTGTTCTCGGCGCTGCGCGCCGAGCCGGCGCCGCCGCCCCGGCGGAGCCCTTCGAGGCCGCCGACTGCGCTCGTGTACTGCACGCCGCCCGAGCTGCTGATCACGTCCGGGAAACGGTCGCCGTTCAAGTCCTGGAACTCGAGCTTGCTTTGGCTCGTCCCTTCGCTCGCCGTGATGCCGACCGACACCGAAGTGTTCTCGGAGACCGAGATACGAGCGGGCGCGGAGGCCCCCGCGAACTGCGCCGAGGTCGGCATGCGGATGTCGTCCAGGCCCAGCCGCGAGGAGCTGGCGCTCCCCGCCTTCACCCAGGCGAGGTCGTCCACCCCGCCCCAGAGCGCGTCGGCGGGCCGCGGAAGGAACGGATAGGCACGCGCATTGTTCGTGTCGAAGGACTGATTCACGACGAGCAAGGACTGGTCGATCGGCTGTGCGTCGCGCGGCGGATTGCCGTTGTAGCCGGCCGCGCCCCAGCCGCGATACGGCTGCGGGAACAGGGTGTCCGCCGAGCGCGTGTGCGACGCCGAAGGCACGACGTTTCCATCCACGGTCACTTCGAGGAAGGTCAGGCGCGCGGCGAAGAACGGATCGCGCGAGCTGACGTCGAAGAAGAGCTGATCGCCCGCCGTGGCGTTCACGCTCGCCGTGACGATGACTTCGACGGGCGCACCTGTCCCTGTGACCGTGATCGGACGCTTCGCGAGCAGCGCTCCACGGCGCTTCACCGTGAACAAGGCGTTGGTGGTTTCGCCCGAATTGAGCCCGCTTACCTGCACGCGCGCTTGCACCGAGAACGTTCCGTTGTTCGGCACGGTGAAGAAGCCCTGCGGTGTCGTCGCCGAGCTGACCGGATAGAGATCCATGTCATAGGGCGGGTTCACTTGGAGGATGAACTTGCCGTCGTCGTCGACGAAGCGATCCACGCCTGGCGCCGCAGTGTAGTAGGCGCTCGGGGTGAATTTGACGCCCGTGGCGTCGATCGGTGAATCGACGAAGATCTGCCATTGGAGGACGTCGAGTTTCGTCACCGCGACGTCCTGCGAGAGGTCGACCATCGCGGTCTCCGCAAACCCGAACGTGCGGCGGAAGACGTCGAGGCCGTTTTGGGTGATGAGGAGCGTCACGTCGTCCGTCGTCGGTGCTTTTTCGAACCGGCCGGCGAGGTGCAAGGTACCGGTGAGCGGCACGGTGACGGTGCTCGCGCCCCGGCCGGCTAGCGTGAAGTCGCTCGACGCCTGATATTGGAACTCGGCAAGACCGTTGACGTCGGTGAGCGCCGGGTTGGAATAAGTGATCTGGGGATCCCAGGCGACCTGGTCGAAGGCGCCGTCGAAGAGTGATTGCACGCGGAAGTAGAGCCGCTGGCCGCGCGTCACCGGCACGGCGTTGACCGCCGTGGGTACCTTGAGCGAGTAGTCGTCCGGGCCGATGGTGGTGAACCACAACTCCGCGCCTTCCAGCTGGATCGCCACGCGCACGCCGTCCGCCCCGGTGTACTGCGCGCGCGCCGCGCTCGTGTCCTGGATCAGGCGCACCGGCGCGTTGATGCTGATCACGCCGTCGTAGGGCGCGACCCAGCGGCGCAGCGTATCGAGCAGCGGGAACTTCTCCGCGCGCTCGGCCACGATCGCCGCCGAGTCCTCGAGCAGGTCCGTGGTGATGATGGCTCCCGTGCCGATCGGCACCGGGCTGTCGGCGCTGTTGGGACTGAAGGTGGGCACGCCCGCCGCGTTCATGAAGCCGAACAGCACTCGCCCGCCGCTCACGAGGTCGGTGATGCCGTCGCCGTTCACGTCCGCGAAGTACGTGTCGCCCTGGGTCGTGGCGCGGTTGAAGTCTGCCATGACGGGCAGCACGAAATAGGACTCGACGCCGATCGTGGTGGAGGTCACCCGCTCGCGCGATATCGCCGGCAGGCTCGGAAGCGAGATGCGATCACCGAAGCTGGTCGTGCCGTTCGGGCCCGAGAGGTTCTTCCGGTAGAAGAATCCATCGCCCCCCTTGAACACCTTGTCGGGCAGGCCGTCGCCGTCCATGTCGGCCATGGTGATCAGCGCCTCGCTGCTCGACTGGCTGAACCCGACTTTGGGGCCCGCGGTCTCTTGCTTGCTGGTGACGTCGCAGCAGGTTCCGACCCCGACGTACAGGTGCCCGCCGGCGCTCAAGCTTTGGCTGCCGCCGACCGCGCTCGCCGTGCCTTGGCCGAGAAGGCCGATGCCGATGCCGTCCGAGCCGATTCCCCAGTCGGTCGAGGACGCGAAACCACGATAACTGCCTGCGACATCGCGCGCCTCGTCGTTGTAGGTGAAGGCGTGCTTGTTGAAGAGCGTGACTCCATCGCCGGCGAATTGGTCGATCGAAGTCAGCAGCGTCTTGTTGAACGCCGTCCCAGGGCGGTTGTCGCCGTAAGGATTCTCGTTGTAACGGAACTCGTAGCGGCGAATGAGCTGATCGTTCAGGCTCACGTCGACCTTGCGCAACAGGTCCGCCGTGACGCGCTTGAACCCGCCGCGCGCGTCGATCTGCACGTCGATGCGGCGCGTTTCGTTCAGGTCGCGATCGCGGATCAAGGTGACGGAGTACGGGCCTTCAGTGAGGCCGCTGCCGGTGTAGGTGATCTTCTGCAGGTATATATTGGTCCCGGGCACGCTGCCGCCGGGCACCCCGGTGTCGCCCACCTTCGCGTAGTGGTAGCGCACGAAGTTGCCGTTCGGATCGATAATCTGGCACAACGCCCACAGGTAGATGTTGCCCAAGCCGTCGGTCAGGGTCTCGGTGGCCGGATCCGTCGCGCCGTACAGATACTTCACCCCGTTCTTGTCGGTCACTTCCCAGGTGTAGTTGGACGGACTGCTCCCGCGGCGGATGATCCGCTTGAACTGCCCTTCGATGCGGGTGTGAAAGACCTTGTCGGCCGTTCGCGCGACCAGGGCGCCGCGATGGGCGACGGGCGTGAGCATCTCACCCGAGAGCATGTAGGTTTCGGTCTCGCGCGCTGTGCCGTCGAGCTGGCCCGTGTCGTAGCGCGGCGCGCCCCAACGCGTATCGATCACGACCGCCTGCATGGGCACATCCCAGCCCATGCCCATCCAGCCGTTGCCGCCCGAGGAGGTGTACTGCACCGCAAGCTGCGGTTGCATCCCCTGCCGCCCCGGCGGCACTTCGATCGGATAGGCGACCTTGGCATCGCCCGTGTTGTTCGCCCTGGGCGGCTCGATCAGGTTCACCTGCGCGCCCGGGTCCGCCGCCTTGATGTCCTTGATCTGAGTCGGGTTGAAGTTCGCCGTCTGCGGGTGATCGGGCACGGTCACCGTGGCGTTGATCATGTCGGTGAAGTGAGTCGTGTAGCTCGTGATCGTGTTCGCCTGCTGGTCGATCGCCACCAGTTCCAGCACCTTCCACGAACCCGACTGATCGTCGAAATAGAAAGTCTTGATGTCCTGCTCGGTCTGGCCCGGCGGGATGAGCCCCTGGCTGTAAGGCAGCGTCACCTTCACCTTGTTTGCAAACCTCATCGGGTGCGGGGTGAAGCGGTAGCCGCGCCGCGGACCCTTGGTGACGTTGGTCATGCCGGCGTCGAGCGCCGGTAGATCGAGGTCGCTCAAGGGCGTGATGCCGATGGTGGTGTCGAACGTCGTGGCCCCCGCCGGTATATCGAGCGTGCCGGCGTCGTAGGTCATCTTCTTCGCCTGCCCTGCGGGCACCGCGAGGTTGTAGGTGGGCAGCAGGTTGGCTGCGGTCGATTCCACCGCCGGCTGCCAGTTGTTGAGCGTGATGGTGGTCGTGATCGTCTGCCCGTTCGGATAGACCGCCTTCACCTCGACTGTCCAGGTTTCGCCATCGCCTTGGGTGGTCAGGCCGACGTCGTCCTTGGTGATGTTGATGCCGAACGCGCCGTCGCTCGTCGCGACCGGCTTGCCGCCGACTGTGAGGCTCGCGGCACCCGAGCCGTTATCAAGCGGCTGCAGGAAGCCGCGGATATAGGCGAGGCGCGCGTAGAACTGCCCGGCGTCGGGGAAGGTAACGCCGACGCGAGGCGGATTGAAGGTCGGCCCCACGCCTGAGCCCGAGGGCACCACTTCCTTGATCTCGCCGTTGCTGCCCTTGCCGCCGGAGAACACCAGCCGCACCGCGTCGATGCCGCCCGCGCTCGGTGCGGAGAGCATGTTCCAGCCGGTGACGAGCTTGGTGGCGTTTACGGTCGCACCGCCCGAGGCGCTCCATGCGCCGTCTTTCAGGAACTGAAAGTCGATGCTGCCCTTCAGGTTGCCCACCAAGTAAACGGCGACCCCTTCGATCTGCGTGCGTTTGTCGAAAACGAGATCGAGCGTCGGTATGTCGGCCTTGACGGTGGTGTTCGGGTACGGGGCCCAGCCACTCAGCAGATCGCCGTCCAGCGCGCTCAGCGTCGGATTGGTCGGGTCCTGTTCGTTGTCGTTGACGCTCGCAACGAAATTGGCGCCGCTCTCCAGCTCGCCGATCAGGCTCACGTCTTTCACCGTGAACGTGCCGGTGGTCCCGGCAGGCGTGCTGAACGCAATGCTGTTTGCCCCTTGCACGAGCCATTGCGGGTTGATCTCTTCGATCTGAGTCGACCAGCTGGCTTGCGGCGGCAGGATGAATCCGCCTTGGGCCGGATTTCCGTTGACGGAGCGAACCGCGTGCACCCAGTGCGACAGCCCCAGGACCTGGTAGCTCAGATAGACGCGCTTGAAGTCGGACGGCTTGCGATCGAGCGCAATGCTGAAGCTGTTGTCGCTCGGATCGTCGGTCGCGCCGGCCGTCGCGCCGATCACACCCTGCGCCAGAGACGATTTGTAGAGGCGCCCCTGCGCCGGAGCGCTGGTGTCGAGGAGCGCGGCGAGAAGCGCGGCGCCGTTCTTGACGTTCGCCCGCCCGCCCTTGCCCCAGATCTCGATGCCTTTCAAGCCTGCTGCGGGGCCGCCGGCGGCGGAGGTGAGCGTGAAGCGCAGCTTGCCGGTGGTCACCGGCGTGCTGGCCGCGAAACTGTTCCAGCCGTCGGGCCGCGTCGCGAGATTCAGGTTTTGCAGACCGGCGATCGCCTGCCAGGCACCGCTCGCATCCGCGTCGACCGACAACGAGTAAGGCGCAGCGCCGAACACCTTGATCGTGCGGACTTCGGTGGGCGCATCGAGCACCGCGATCAGATGCCCGCCGTCGTAGGCGGTGTGCTCGGTGGTCGTGTCTCGGTCGAACGCCGCGGGCGCGGTCTGAGACTCCAGGGTCTGAACTTCGGGTGGAAGGGTGGGAGCGGACTGGTTCTGAATGACTAGGGGCGTGATCCTGATGTTGTCGTTGTTCAGTGTCGCCGGCCAAGCCATTGCGACGACAGCGCACAGCGACCCCGCCACGACTCCGCGCGCGACATGCCAGATTTGCGCGCCCACGAGCAGCGTTTTCTTCACGGTCTTCTCCCCTTTTTCCCAAACCGCGCGCCCGATACGCGGTTCCCCAAGCGCGTTTTCTATCACGGCGACGGATGGGATACAACCTGTCAGGATTTGCCTTACAAGAATCGGCCTCGAACGACGACACGCGAACTGCAGTATTGCCTTTTCAATTCAACATTTTTTTTCTTGCACTTAAGCTGGTTTGTTATGAACGGCGTCAATATCAGGAATATTCGAGGGCATCGGGAATATAAGAAACAGCAAATGCACGCTCCGACGTTTCCGGACCGCGACAGATGCGTCAAGCAACTACATTTGGCCAAACGACTGACTACATTTTTCCCGATGACCCACTACATTTTTACTAAAACGATTGGCTACATTTCCTTAACGACTAACTACATTTAGCCGACGCTTAAGGCTTCCCACCCAGCTCGCGCATGCGCTGCCTCCGGCCGGGCTACCACCCGAGAGGACCGATCCTGGCTGCTCGGCTCGCGGTCGATTCGTTCGACTCCCTCGGTGCCGATCGAGGGTTTCGTCGACGGCGCGTGGCGCGGCCTGCATCCGGAGGAAATCGGCGCGTAGATTCGCGCCGGCGCGCAAGACGCGTCATCGCACGATGCGGACCGAGTCGGTGCCGGCGATCGCCCTGCCGTCGAAGGTATCCGCAGTCAACACGGCCTGCGTGTCGGAAGCGCTCAGCTGCAGGGCCTCGGTTTCGACGTGCACTACGAGGTCCAGCCGGCCGTCCCCGTTCACGTCATCGGTGAAGGCCGCCGGCGTGCCGTCGCCCTTGAGAGCGACGCCGGCTCCGGCGAGCCGCACGCTCCGCGCATCGACCGCGGTAGCGTCGAACCGATCGGAACTCAGAATCGCGACCGGCACGTTGCCGCCCGAACCGAGATTGATGGTATTTACCGTAGTACCGGGTTTGATATCGATCGCGACCGTGATCACCTCCGGGTTCAGGTAACGCGCCAACGCGAAGTCGGAACTGCTGCTGTTGGGTTGCACCTGCCCGGCGATTACGATCCTGCCATCGGGCTGCAGAGCCACTGCGAAAGCGTTGTTGTGGGCATTGCCCACGTCGGTCACCACCTTGCCGTTCACGCCGAAAGTCAGATCGAGCCGGCCGTCGGCGTCATAGCGCGCGAGGGCGAAATCCCGGGTCGCCGTCGTCGTGACTCCCGCGACGACGATCTTCCCGTCGGGCTGCAGCGCCACGCCGCTGATGAAGTCGATGTCTGCGTTGTTAAAGAAAGAGAGCTCCGCCTTGCCGCCGTTCCCGAAGCTCGCGTCGAGGCTGCCGTCCGGGTTGTAACGGGCCATGGCGAAATCTTGGAAGGTGAGCTCGTGGGTGCTGGCGCCGGCGACGACGATCTTGCCGTCGCTCTGCAGGGCCGCGCTCGAGGCGCCGTCGTTATTCGCAAAAATACCGCCGCCTGCCGAGAAGTCGGTCACGACCCGGCCGTCGGTTCCGAACGTCGCATCGAGGCTGCCGTCCGCGTTGTAACGCGCCAGCGCGAAATCCTCGCCGGTTGTAAAAAAGGGGTTGGACACCGTGCCCGTGGCGACGATCTTGCCGTCCGCCTGCAGCAGGACGGCGGTGGCGCGGTCGAAGCCGTCCGTGAAGCGCGTCGTCACTTTGCCTGCGGCGCCGAAGCCCGTATCGAGGCTGCCGTCGGCGTTGTAGCGCGCGAGGGCAAAGCCGCTGACGCCGGCGCTCGACGTCCAGCCTGCCGCGACGATCTTGCCGTCCGGCTGCAGAGCGAGCGCAAACGCCTGCTCGCTGCCGCCGGTGCCCGCGAAATCCGTCGTGACCTCGCCGCCGACGCCGAAGCCCGCGTCGAGGCTGCCGTCCGCGTTGTAGCGTGCAAGGGCAAAGTCGAAAGCCGGTCCGTCGAGCCGCAGCGCATAGCCGGCCACTACAATTTTGCCATCGGGCTGGAGCGCGACGGCGCGCGCCACGTCGGTAGAACCGTGGAAATCGGTCGCCACCTTGCCGTTCGTTCCGAAACTGGGGTCGAGGCTGCCGTCGGGGAGATAGCGCGCGAGCGCGAAATCGTAGTTGGTGGCGGCGGATGAAAAAACATAACCGGCGGCCAGTACCTTGCCGTCGGGCTGCACGGCAACAGCGAACGCAGCGTCATCGATGCTGCCGTTGAAATCAGTGACGACAATCCCCCCCGAGCCGAAGCTTGGATCGAGAGCGCCCGGACCCGCGGTGACTGGAGAAGTAAAACCCAGCCCAAGCGACAGCGCCACGAACCATATCGCGGCACGCCGCAGCGTGAAGAGTTTCATATGCATGTCGATGCTCCTTTAACCCAGGTTGTGAGATTGGTCCGGTTTTTTAAACTTCTGAACTAGGTTGTGCCAACGATCTTTCGCATATTCGTCAGGGGCTTCGCATATTCCTGACACTACCTAATGTCGCCGCTTCAATGAGTCGTGTCTTTTTCTCGAAGTCAAAACGGCGAAGCTGAAGGTCTTCATCAGAAGATTCTATCCATCATCCTTCTTCTCGGACGCGGAGATCGCCCTACTCGAGGCGCCGTGATAATGGTGGGTCAGCGCGGTTTGAGCGCCAATGATTCCTTTACCGCGTTCCTGTAGATGTTTGCCATCCCAGCAGATTGGGCGGTTCCTTCCGGAGCGTAGGTGCTGAAGCGCTGATAGGCAACGCTCGGCGAATACTCCATACCATCCGAATAGTTGATTGTCATTTCGGAAATACAGAGATCCTGGTATTTCGTGCCCTCGTATATATCTTCAACGTTGAAAATGAGCTCCTTTGTCCTGAACAAGTTGATGGACGACGTCCAGCCTTCTCGTAGGGAAATCTCCTGAGGACTCGGGGTGTCCTTCAGCGTAACGCTAGTGTCCAAGGGAAAAGATCGCCCGCCGATTACCACCTTTTCAATACCTAGAGTCTTCACCCGCTGGTTCGCGTGAAACAGGCTCGCTGTTCTCTGACAGCCGTTTCTTATCGTTATGGATTTGAGATAGACGGGAGTCTCAAAAACGAACTTGAACAGTCCGTCGTCACTGTAGGCCGATTTTTTGTCGTACTTCGTTACCCAAGGGGTCGTGTTGTCGTTGTCGAACAAATTCCTGATCGAGTAGCGGTCCGGATTGGGGCCCTCGACTAGCGTACTTCTCGAAATCGCCTCGATGCGGGAAGGCCCGCCCTTTACGAGGAGCTTCTCTTCTTTGTAGCTGCTTTGCGCGTTGCAAACGGCCGCAAAACAACCAAGAGCGCATGAAGTCAACACTGATGCAACGAGCCGTTCCATCGCATTACCTCAAGATCATATATCGTCCCTCCAACCCGGTCGGAGATTGCTTCAGGTAATTAAACATCTCCTTAAATCCATACCGCACGCTGCACCCTTCCGATCCGTTCAAATACGCATCGTTTATCGTCCCACCCCTTGCCGGGTGCATGAAGACGCCGACAAGGTAATTCTTGTTCAGATTTCCGCCATTATTAGGATTGATTCCGTTGTTGAATTTAGGATCCTGCGGAACGACGCCTTCACCCAGATCACTGCTGATGATGAACGAATTGCTCGTCCATGTCATGTTCTTCTGCTTATAGTCGTACATCACCCCCGCAGCAGCCGTGCCATATTTCTCGGGATCTTGCGATACGCTGCTGAACTTATCAAAGCTCTTTTCAGGATCACCGAAGAAGAATTTCACATCCTTTTCGTTAACTGAAGATCCGAAGAAGTTCTTGATCGCACCCCAAGCCTTCAGCATCGTTAGTTTCGTACCGCCAAGAGTACCGTCTTTATAAACCATCGCAATATCAGAAAGCTGCCTGTTCGTGGCTTCGGAGTCATGAACTGTGAGGATCTCCTCGTTTCCGTCTGGGTCAACTATTTTCAGCGGATTCAAGCCGCTGTAGTGGTAAGCGTTCATATTCATTGGCCTGTATACCCCCCCCATACCGCGTAACGCTTTCGCGTCAGAGGTTCGGTTAGGCAAGTAACTCGCCAATATAGGATCACTGGACTGCCACACACTCGTCCGTGGATCGTAGTAGCGCGCACCGAAGTAGTACAGCCCAGTCTCCTCGTCCAGCTCCTTCGCGCTGAAGAGGTACGGCGTGCGCTGTTGGTTGGTGTTCTCCTCGATCCATCCCTCCCCGAACGGGAAGTACTCCAAGTGCTCGTAGAGCTTGCCGTTCAGGTCGGTGACGTAATTCGAGCTACCCAAGTGGTCCGGGTGGAAGAAGTACAGATCCTTCTCGAACGGCGTGTTGCCATTCGGGTTCGAGTTCGGGACGTCCTGCCGCACGAGCTTGGACGCAATACGGCTGGTGCCGGCGTAGATATGTTTCGTTCCCGTGGCCCCAGGTCTTTGCGTATAGAACTGGTTCACGTACACCGTCTCCCCTTGCGGACCGCGCTTGATCAGGCGCTGGCCCTGGTCGTCGTATTTGTAGGTCTTGGTCTGGCCGTTGTCGGCCACCGACTGGATGCGGTTCTCGTCGTCCCAGACGATGTCCCGTCTCGTGCCGTTGGTGTCGTGCGTCCAGCCGGTCTGGTTGCCGTCGGCGTCGTAGGTGTAGGTGCGCACCCCGATGTGGTTCGGCGCGTGCGGCCGCACCGAAGCCGAGCCTGACGGGTTGTAGGCGTAGGTGAAGTCGTAGGTCGTCTTCTTCTGCACCACTGCGGCCGCCCCCGGCGGGTAGCGCGTGTCCGCCTGGTTCTTGCGCGCGATATTGTGGATCGTGTCGTAGGTGAGATCCACGGAATAGACGCGGCACTGGCTGGTCGGCACCCCTGCGCAGGCACTCACATCCGGGGCGGCGGCGTTGACATTGGCTGGGAATACCCCTTGCGCCTTCGTCAGGCGATACAGGTCGTCGTACTCGAAGCGCTGCCAGCTCGGGCCGCCGTACTCGTTCGCGTGCGGCAGATCCACCGAGTTCTTCAGGCCCAGGACGTTGCCGACCTTGTCGTAGCTGTAGCTCAAGTTCTGGAAGATGGTGTTGCCTTGGCGCACCGCGTTCAGGTTGTTGAGCCTGCGCGTATTGGCGTCGTAGCTGTACACCGTCTTGACGCCGTTCCCCTGCGTGACCTGCACCCGCTGCTCGAACTTGTCGTAGAGCAGGCTCTGGAGGTAGACGTAGCGGTGGTTCTGGCCCGTCGCATCGACCCGCTTCACGCCCTCGGCGCTCTTGAGGTTGCCGCCCGAGTCGTAGCTGTTGGTGACGATCTCGCCGTCGGGATACGTGATACGCAGCAGCCGTCCGAAGGTCTCGAAGAAGAAGCGCGTCTCGAACACCGACGGGTGCAAGGGATCGGTGAAGGTGGTGACGGTCTTCTTCTCGTACACCGTCTCGCCCAGTTTGCCGTACTGGCGCTCCTCCACCCCCATCTGCGAGGTTACCCGGGTGATGCGGCCGGCAGTGTTGCCGAGCGCCCCCGAGGCCCCATAAGCATAGGTGACGTTGTTCCCCGGGAAGTTCGGGTAGGTGATCGCCGAGAGGCGATTGAAGTCGTAGCTGTAGTCGATTGCCTTCGTCTGCGCCTTCAGATTCGCCGTGATCTTCTTCGTGATGTTGGACGCCGTGTCGTACTGGGTCTCGGTGTGCCCGGTATCCGGGTTGTCGACCACCGTCCGCTGGCCCAGGTTGTCGTACACGATGGTCGTGGTGTTCAGCTTGTCGTCCGCAATCTGCACGATCTGCTTCAGGGCGTCGTAGCTGTAGGAGGTCCACAACGGCAGGCCATCGTTGAATTCCTTGACCGAGGTGATTAGGTCTCTCACGTCGCGATAGCTGCGCTTCACCGCGCCTCGTACCCCTGCGTTGACGTTCGCGTCGGTCACCACGGTCTCGAATTGAGTCGCACCGTTACGGTCGAGACCGAAGCCGTATGCGATCGTGGTCAAGGTCCCGTCCGGAATAGTGGCCTTCGTGTTCCGATCCAGGACGTCGTACTCCATCGTGGTCGGCGCGACGGTGTCCGCGATCGTGTTCAGGACGCCGTTCTCCACGTCGCTACCCTTGGCTTCGGTGGTCGGATACTTCTGCGCAATGGTGCGACCAAAGGCATCGAAAATGACCTCGCCCGAGACGACCATCTTGTCGACCGACATGGTGGCGCCAGTCTCTAGGACCGCCGCGTCCTTCTTGGTCTGGATGACCCGCTTCAAGCCATCGGTGAAGAGGACGGTATCGATCGTGCCGCTCGCCTTGTAGTTGCCTTCGGCATCCTTGTCGACGTGGCGCGTGATCGCGTAGGGGATGGGCGTGGTGCAGCCGTTCTGTCCCAGGGTGCAGCCTTCGGGGTGGTATTTGAACTCAAGGGTGGGCTGGCTCTGACCCAGGCCTTGCTCATAAGGCCCAACGATGTGGTCGATCCGGCCGAACTCGTCGTAGACGTTGGTGGTCTGGTTGCCGTTGGTGTCGGTCGTCGTTTCGAGTTTGCCGAACAGCGGGTTGTGCGTAGCCTGCGAGCTCAAGCCGAAACTGTCCCTGATCAGCGCGACGTGGGTCGTGACGTCCGGGTCGTAGTCGTAGGTGAGCGTGTAGTTCTGCAGGTTCTTGTTCGCCGGCCCCTTGACCGTCAGCAGATTGCCGTTCGAGAAGTAAGAGAGATCGGTGATCGCAACCTGGCCGTTGCCGACGAATTGCTGTACCCGGGTGGTATTGCCCGTGAGGCAGTCAATGGTGGCGTCGCGCTCGCGCATCACCACGTCGTTGCCGCGCACCATGATGTGGTTCGGCTTGATGACGTAAGTCGCGCAGCTCGTGTAGGTGATGCTCGCATCGACGTTGTCGGTGGCGCGGCCCGGCTCCCCGTCGTCGGTGAAGCGCACGATGTTCCCCAGCGCATCGTATTCGTGCGTGGTGAAGGTGCTCTTGCCTGGGCTGACGTTGCCCTCGTAGAAGCGCTTGTCGGTGCGGATCAGCTCGGGGAAGATCGTGCCCACTGTGCTCAACGGGTTCGCGGGCACAAGGCCGGTCGTCACGTCGCGCAACTGGTAGGTGTTTTCCGTTTCGGTGAAGGGCGCACCGGCCGCATTCTGCAGCATCTCGCGCTTTAACAGCCCCTTGGTGTAGTAGCTATCGCTCAGGTACTCGCGCGTCACGAAGCGGTACAGGGTTTCGCTCGCCGCGGTGTCGCGGTGCTCCTCGGTCACTTTCTGGTAGCCGTAGAACTCGCGCTCGAGACGGTGATAGAAGCCGCCTTCGTATTTGTACGTCGTGACTTGCGTGTCGGGGCCGTTGCCGACGACGCCGTCGAACACCGTGGTCTTCGACAGCACCCAGCGCGATTGCGGCATCTCGTGGGTGTTGCCGTCGCGGATGTACTCGATATCGACGCGCGCCCCGAGCGGCCGGCTGAAGGTCTTCAGCAGATTGGTGCGGCCGGTGCGGTTCAGCGCTACCGACATCTTGCCGTCCTCGGTGCTCGCGATGCGGTCGGGGTAGCCGTCGCCGTTGACGTCCTGCAGCGTCGTCTCCGACCGCGCGATCGTGGTCGACAGGCTCACCGCCGGGTTGATGTTGGTGAAGCAGATGAATAGGCACAATGGCCCGATGTCGTAATTGAACGAGACGCCGCCGTTCAGGCTGATGCTCTGGTTGTTGCTCAGCGTCGTCGACACGCCGGTCCAGTCGGCGAAGCCGTTGCCGGTGTTGATGCCGACGAAGAGCGTCCCGCCCGACTCCGTCACGCGGTCAGGCAAGCCGTCGCCGTTGATGTCGATGATCTTCTTGCGCGTCTTGCCCAGGCTGCGCGTTATCGCCAGGCTCCCGGCGTAGGCCTTCACGCCGTCGTTGTAGCTGACGCCGGCGTTGACGTACTTCGTCTCGCTGTCGTCGACGACCGCCGAACCCCAGGGCTCCGCCTGCGCGAAGCCGTAGCCCAGGTTGAGCGCCACGCGGATCGTGCCGCCGTCGTCGAACACGCGGTCGGGCAGCCCGTCGCCGTTCATATCGATGTACTCGGCCTTGACGTTGCTGTCGCGGCTGCCGAGGCTGCCGGTCAGTCCGAAGCTCGAGTTCCTGTTCGCCGGCTCGGCGCCGATATCGAGTCGCGCACGAACGGCGTGTCGGTGCTGCCGCGCCTGCCGCCCAGGCCGCCGACCATCTCCGTGTACTGCACCGTGTTGCCGCCGACCACGTCGGGGAAACGGTCGCCGTTCATGTCCATGAAGTCGAGCAGGCCCTGCCCCGGCGTGTTCGTATGGTTGATGTTCACCAGGAAGCCGATGCCCGTGGTGGTCTCGGCCTTGACGATGCTGATGCGCGGCACGGCGGTCGCACCGGCGCCGCCCGGGTCCGGCGGCACGCTGCTCGCGTAGTCCGCCCCGCGCGGCAGCCGGACGAAATCCAGTCCCATGCGCGAGGACGCGATGCGGTCGGCCCTGACGCGCCACATCTCGTCGCCGGCGAACCAGCGGTTCTGCTCCTGCTGCGGCACGGCCGGGAAGGCGGTGAGATCCTTGACGCGCTTGCTCTTCGCCCGGTCCCGGTCGTCGGGAACCTGGTAGTCGGCGTCATTGCTGGAGATCGTGAGCCGCGCCGGGACGATCGGCTGATCCTTCAGCGCCACGCCGTTGAACGTGCCCTCGCTGTTGTACCCGACGTAAGCCCAACCGCGGTAGGGGTTGGCGAAGAGATCCCAGAAGCCGTAGCGGTGCAGCATCGAGGGCGGCGTCTCGGTCGGCGCGTTGCCGCCGACGTGCCGACGCGTCTGCGTCCACAGGCCCCAGTCGAGGGCGAGCGCCGCGAGCGCGGGATCCTGGGTGGTGAAGTACATCACCAGGGTGTCGTTCGCCTGCGCGGCGACGTCGAAGGTGTGCTCGCCCGGGTTGAAGCGCTTGCCCGCCGTCAGCGAAATCGCGTGCGTCGCGACGACGACTTCCTGGGTCTGCGGAGGAGCGTTGGGATTCTGCGGGTCGGTCACGACGAAGCGGCGGACCACCGTCAGCGTCGCATCGCCGGTCACCGTGCTTACGAGCGCGCTGCCTTGCTTGATGACCGGTGCAATCGCCACCGTTGCCGCGCTCCCGCCCACGGACAAGAGCGCCTTGCCGGCATCACCGCTGGGCACATCCGGAGGCTGGACAAAGAGCGTAAGCCCGCTGAATTCCTGCTGGGTCGCGTTGAAGTCGGTCTGCACCGCGATCGTGACTGCGTGAACGGTGAGCGCGGCCGCGAGGTCGGTGTTGGTCGTGGAGTATCGGAAGAAGAACGTGCTGCCCGTGTCGGGAAGATCGAACGCGTGGGCGTAGGGATTGAACTGCGTCTGCGTGCTGAAATCGATGCGGCGCTCGACTACGACTTCGGTCACCGGATTGCCTTGCGCATCCGTGCTGTCCCTATTTACCTGCAGCACCACTTCGCCGGAAAGCGCCGGCGCATTCGGCTGTGCGCCGAGCAGCGGCAACACTGTCAGGGTACCCGCCGCCCGCGGCCAAGCCGTGCCATCGCCCGCTTGGTTGAGCGGGATGTCGTTAAGGGTCACCACCGACTGCGGCCGGATGTAATGGACGCTGACCCCGGTGCCGTCCAGCGTGGGATAGAGCTCCGGATCGCGCGTGCTGAAATCGAAGAACAGGCGGTCGCCCTTGTACACGGGCACGGCGAAGCTCTGCTGCTGCGGCACGTAGACCTTGCCGGCGGCGAGCGGCGCGACGCGCTTGCCGGCCAGCTCGCCACGCTGCTTCACCGTGAGCGCGATCTCGCTGTCGTGGTCGAACAGCGGCTTCTGCGTCGGCAGCCCCGAGCCGTCGAGAACCGTCACCGGCTTCGGCGTCACCTGCGGGTTCACCATGAGCCAGCCGGTCTGGGCGGCGAGGAAATCGCCTTGAGCCTGGTTCAGCGCGTTGTCCGGATAGAAATTGATCTCGTGCTGCTGCGTGAGCTGGATGATGAAATTGCCCGCGTCATCGGTCACCTTGATCGGCTCGCCCGGCGTCCAGCCGATGGGGTTGCCGTCCGCGTCCTTCAGCGGCGCGCCGCCCGTGGTCTCAGAGGGTTGGTCGGTGGTGCGGAACGCCTGGGTATAGAAGAGCTTGAGCGGGTTGGCCGCACGCCACTGCAGCTTGGTGAGGTCGACGTTCGAATCGACCTCGACCAGAACCAGGAGCTTGTCCCGGGGCTCGACGTCGATGTCGGGCGTGCCGTCGAAGCTCAAGCCCCCGGCCTCGTCCCAGCGCATCGAGTAGCGCGCAACCGGCGCGCGCCGCTGGTGCACCAGCGTGTAGTCCCGGCGGTGCGTGAACTGCTGCTGAAATTCAGTCTCGCCGAAGCGATAGATGGCGATGCGCACGTCGTCAGTCGTGACTGCCTTGTCGAGCGTGCCGGTGACGCGCACCTTGCCCTTGAAGGGCGCGTCCATGGTGTTGACGCGTCCCGCGTAGACGAACTCCCGCTCGGCCTGGAACACGTAGGGATCGAGCCGGTTCACGTCGGTCGCTCCCACCGGCACCGTGCCGCCTTCGGTGGTGTCGAGATAGCGGATGCGCGGTGCCCAGCTCACCTCGTCGTAGGCGCCGTCGAACTGCGATTGCACACGGAAGTAGACTGCGTCGCCTTTGTTGACGGGGAGCGAAGCGGTGTTGGTGGGGGTATACAAAGTAGTGGTATCGGTGGCCGCGATGTCCTGCCGCCACAACGGTTCCGGCAGGCCCGGGCGCTCGATCGCCACGCGCACACCGTCTGCAGTTTTATAATCCGCCCGGCGCTTCTTCTCCTCGTCGGTCGCTGTTGGATCGGTGAGGACGTCGATCAGGCGCACATCGCCGTCGATTGCGATGTGACCCGAATAAGGCGCGGTCCAGCGCCGCACTGCGTCCATCAGCGGATTTTGCTGGAGCAGGTCCTGCTCGATCGCCTGGAAGTCCTGCTCCGGCAGCATGCCGGTGGCGTTCACCGCGCCGGCGCCGATCGGGAATTCGCTTCCGGCGCTCGAAGCCGTGAACACGGGGGTGAAGTCCCGCGCCGCCTTGTTTCTCCACCGGTTGAACCAGACCTGCCCGCCCTTGACGATGTCCGGCAGGCCGTCGCCGTTCACGTCCGAGATATAGCTGCGCTGGGTAGTGAGGCTGTGCCCGACGTCGCCGATCAGGTTCAGCCCGAAGACGTAGGCCTGCCCGCCGAAGTTGAAGCTCAGCGTCTCGTCCTCCGAGAGCACGCCCATGTCCTGGGCGATTCCGGCGCTGCTCTCGAACGCGATCGGCGCGAGCGGGTCTGAGCGCGGGGTGACGGTGTTGCGGCGGAACTTGATCGTGCCGCCGTCGAGGAATACCTTGTCGGGCAGCCCGTCGCCGTCGATGTCGACGAGCGAGAGCTTGCCTTTGCTCCTGTTTATGCCGGCGCCGATCATGCCGTTGAACGAGAGATACTTGGTCGGGAAGGGCGCGAAGCCGATCGAGAAGGATGCGCCCCCGCCTATGCCCTCGGTGCCGCCGAGCGCGCTCGGACCGACCCTCTCGCCGAGGAAATTCGAAGTCAGCGAGTCGTCCTGAGTGTTCCAGTCGGTGCTCGGGAAGAAGCCGGCGAAGGTCTGGCCCGCAGTGATGTCATCGAAGTAGCCGAAGCTGTGGGTGTTGAAAAGCGCGCCGTCGGCGCCGAATTGGCTGACCGACTTGAGGAGCGTCTTCCTGAACGCGCCTTCCTGGTACTCGAATTGGTAGCTGCGCACCGGCCTGTTGTCGAACTTCACTTCGATGCGCCTGAGCAGGTTCGCGGTGACCTGCTTGAAGCCGCCGCGCGCGTCGATCTGCACGTCGGGACGGCGGTCAGGGGCAACCCCGCTGTCGCGATAGAACGTGACGGTGTAATGCGCCGGGCTGGTAGGGTGGTCAGTATAAGCGCACTGCCTGAGATAAAGCTGCCGGCCTGCGACCAAGCCGCCCGCTACGCCTACGTCGCTGACGGTGTCGTAAGCGTAGGTCATGCGGTTGCCGTTCAGGTCGCGCATTTCCGTGAGCGCCCAGCGGAATACCTGGCCGCCGTCGGTCTTCAGGACGGCGGTGGAGTCCTGCGTCTGGGTGGCGAGGTTGCCGCCGTAGATCGAGCGCACGCCGTTCTTGTCGATCACCTCCCACCAATATTCGGACGGATTGCTGCCGTGGCGGATGATCTTCCGGAACTGCCCTTCGACGCGCGCGTGGAAGATCTTGTCGGGCGTGCGTGCAACCAAGTCGCCGCGGTGGGCGACCGGCGTGAGCATCTCGCCCTCGAGCATGTAGGTTTCGGTTTCGAGAGGACCACGACTGGGATCGATCAATCCTATGTCGTAGCGCGGCACGCCGAAACGCGTGTCGATGGTGATCGCGCGCTGTGCCAGATCCCAACCCATTCCCATCCAGCCGTTGCCGCCGCTCGAGTTGTAGGAGACGGCGAACTGCGGTTGAATGCCTTGCCGGCCCGGCGGCACTTCGATCGGATAGGACAGGCGCGCGTCGCCGGTGTTATTGACCTTGGGCGGCTCGATCAGATTGATTTGCGCCCCCGGATCGGCCGCCTTGATGTCCTTCATGCTGGTGGGATTGAACGACACCGTCTGCGGGTGATCGGGCACCGTCACCGTCGCGTTGATCATGTCGGTGAAGTGGTCGGTGGTCGAATTGATGAGCTTGTTGGTCTTGTCGACGCTCACGCGCGGCAGCTCCACCCAGCGCCCGGCCTGGTCGTCGAAGTAGAAGGTCTTGACGTCGTCCTCGGTGTGCCCCGGAGGAATCAGCCCGCGGTCGTAGGGCATCGCGACGCTGACGTTCTGCAGGAACTTCGCCCCGTGCGGCAAATAGCGATAACCGCGCCGCGGCCCCTTGGTGACGTTGGTCATGCCCACGTCGAGCGCCGGCACGTTCTCCTCGGCAAGCGGGGCGATGGTGACGATGGTGTCGGTCGCGACCGAGCCGGCGGGGAAGACCAGCGTCGATTCGTCGTTGCTCAAGGTCTTCTTCGTCTTGGCCGAGACCGTCCCCGAGAGGCTGTTGGCCAGGGGGCCCGTGGCCGGGGTCGCCGCCGCCAGCTGCTGGGTGAAGAAGACCGTGGTGGCGACCGTCTCGCCGTTCGGATAAGTGGCCTTCACCTCCAGCGACCAGGCGTCGCTGTCGGCCTGGGCCGCGAAGCCGACGTTGTCCTTGTTCTTCAGCGTGTTGATCTGGCCGGCCCCGAAACCGGTTTGCGTGCCGCCGACGGTGACCGTGGCATTGCCCGAGCCGTTGTTCCACGGCTCGATGTGACCCTGAACGTAGCCCTGGCGCCCGTAGAACTGGCCGGCGTCCGGATAGGCGAGGAAGATCTTCGCCGGAGCGGTGCGCCCGCCCACGCCCGACCCCACGAACAGGAACTCGCGCACCTCGGCGCTCGAGCCCGAGCCGCCCGAGAAGGTGAGCCTCACGCCTTCGTACGCGCGGCTCTCAGGCGGCACCGTCGCCGGCACGCTGATCGTGTTCCAGCCGGTGTCGAACGCCGTGCCGCTTTCAGCCGGGAAATCCGACCAGACGCCGGCCTGCTTCACCGAGAGCTGCACTTGTCCCGCGATCGGCGCGGAGAGGTAGAGCGACACCGCGTCCATCTGCGTGGGCCGCCGCAAGACGAACTCCACCGAGGGCACCACCGCCTCGATCGGCTGGTCGGACGGATACGGCTGCCATCCGGTCGCAAGATCCCCGTCGTAGAGCGCCTCGACCGGGTTGGTGCCCAGAGCGTCGGGCTGGTTGGCGCTGAGCGTCTCGACCGCGTTGGCGCCGTCGTCGAGCTCGCCCACGATGCGCACGTTGCGCACCGTGAACCCGCCGTTGGTGAACGAGGAGGACAGCACCTTGAACTGAACGCTGTTCGCCCCGCGCACCAGCCACGCCGGGTTGATGCGCTCGATCTGGGTGCTCCAGCTCGTCGTCGGCAGGATCAGCACGCCGCCCGCAAGGGCGCTGTTCACCTGCGAGCCGTTGATGATGCGCTCGGCCGAGATGAAGCTCGCCTGCCCGAACAGCTCGTAGGTGAGATACGCGCGCACGTAATGCGCCGGGTCGCGATCGACCGTGAAATTGAACGTATTGGTGGCGAGGGTCTTGCTGCTGTCGTTGGGCGTGACCACCGCCGTCGTGGGATCGGCGCTCGAGTTGAGCGCCGTGTAGAACCGACCTTGAGGAGGCGGTGTGGGGCCGAGCAATTGCGCGAGCAGCGCGGCGCCGTTCTTCACGTTGACCGGCGCCGCGGTGGTCCAGATCTCCAGCTCGCTCAGGCCGCTCGCGTTGCTGCCGCCGCTCTGAGGGGTGAGCGTCAAGAGAATCTTCCCGGTGGTGACCGGGACCGCGGCAGTGAACGTGTTCCAGGCGGCCGGAAGCGCCGTCAGGTTCAGGTTCTCCAGACCCGCGATGCTCTGGAAGCTGCCGCCTGCATCGGCCTTGACGCTGAGCAGGTACGGCGCCGGGCCGAAAATCTTGATCGCGCTGACGCTCCGGGGCGACTCGAAGGCGGCCTGCACCGACGAGACGTCGAAGGCGACGTGCTGCGTCGTCGTGTCGCGATCAAATAGGAGCGGCGCGGTCGCCGCTTCCTCCGCCTGGACCTGAGGGGGCAGACTGGGTGAGGAAAATACGGTGAGCGCGAATGGGGTGGCCTTCGAACCTGCCGGGAGCGTCTGCCCCGTGGGCACCACGGCGGCATACACCGCAACGATCACAGCGGCGGCGAACGCGCCCGCCGCGCCGATCCATGCGCCGCGCTTGGCGCGCAGCCATCCCCCGCCAATACCCACCGTGCCCTCCGCTGCCGGGCGTTTCTGGGACGCAGATTTCTGGTTTCTTTTGGTGAAGAGGTACTGCGTCCGGTTTTTTTTATTGCTCCGGTTCCCTGGTGCCTCCGGAATTTCGTGTGATATGGAAACACAATTTCACCGACCGCGCAAGAGAATTCACCAGGACAACTCCGCGAGCGCGGCGCCGAAAACAAAAATATCGGGTTTACCCCGACAACGACTTCGTGGGGTAAACCCGCAGGGTTCCTGCACGCTTCTTTTTTTTGTTTCGTTCCCGTTTTCTTGTACGGCCCGACATCGGCCCCGCGCCGGGAGCGCGGGGAATCGGAGCCTAGCGATGCGGACGATCGGGTCGATCCGGCCGGTCGGGACGATCAACCCGTTCAACTCGTTCGGCGCGCTCGGCACGCTGCGTACGCTCGGCACCCGCTAGGGTTTCTTTAGAGCCCGCCGCGCCGCCCGCTGCCTTCTTCTGCTGCCCGGGCGGATGATTGTCGCGCTTCGCCTGCTGACGCGCGATATTCTCCCGGATACGGGCAAACGCGTTTTGCAGACCGCGGTTATCCGGATGCTCTGCGAGGTTTCCTGACACCGTTACCGCCGCATTTGCCAGCGGTACCCGCGTAGGATCCGGATCCGCGAACGCTGTCGCAGAGCCCAGAACCGCCGCCATGCTGGCCACGCTGATAAGTTTTTTCACGAATCCCTCCCAGTTCCCGAGCAAACCCCGCGCAAAATAGCGCGCCCATGCTTTCTAGCAAGTACCGCGCCAATGCTTTTTCCGGCTGCGAAACTGAAAGGGGAGGGAAAATGAGGCAATAAGCCTCATTTTTCGGCGTGAAAAAGTCCTAAAAGCCGGTGGTAACCCTAACGAAGAAGGGGAGTTGCGTCCGGGGTGTCAGAAGTTGTAGGCGAGCGACAATCCGCCGCCAAAATCGGGACTTCCGTCGGCGAAGCCCTTGACGCCGTAGACCTGGAGCTTCCAGTCGCCGGAAAACTTGCGAGAGACATACGCGGTCAGCTCGCTCACTCGGGCGCCCCCCTGCACGAGTCGGTCGCGCCAGTCGTAAGCCAGCCCCGCCGTCGTCGCCGGTGACATGCGGTAAGAGCTGCCGCCGGTTCCGTAGAATACGTTGCGCAGATCGATTCCCGCGGGATCGCCGTACCACCGATAACCGATCGTGCCGAGCGGAGTGAATGCGCCGATCGTCTTGAAAAAATCCGCCTGCCACGCGTAGTCGTTCTTTCCCGTGCCGAGCCCCTTGGAGTCATCCGCGGTGGCGAACTTGATTTTCACCCCGAGATCCAGCCCGATCGGCGCGCTGCGCTCGCCGAGCACGTTGTAGAACGCGCTCGCGACGACATCGCCCAGGCCGGTCTCGGTACGGCGCGCGGCGCCCGCGCCTGGAAGCGTGATGCGACTGTCCCCGGCGCCGATGACGTTGCCCGGTCCGGTGATGCGGATGTACGGCACGAGAAGCTTGAGGGTCCAGCCGCCCGCTTCGTATTTACCCGTGATCGGCACGAAGAAAATGCGCGTGCTTTGGTCCTGTCCGTACTTTCCGGAGGAGGACTCGGCGCCGACGCTCAGGGTCGTCAGCCCATCGGCAGCGAACGCGATCGAATTCGTCGCAACGAGCGCCGTTGCGAGCGCCATGCGGGCGATGCGTGCCATCGAACGACTCAAGAAGTCCTGAGCACGGGCGGATTCGCGCCTGGCGTTTTCGTTCCCGGGGGCTGTGCCGGTTGCGGACGCGGCGGAGGAACGTACTCGAATATCCAGTCCGCGTAGGATTTCGCGCCGGCGAACTTTTCGAACTCCGTCGGAAAATTCGCCTGTTTGAGCGGTTCTTCGCGGCTGGTGCTCGCCACACCGGCGATCCCGCCGCCGGTCGCCGGAACGAGCGTCCACTCGCCTTTTCGCATCGGATCGGCGTAAAGCTCGCGAATGTACTTCCTGCTCGCCGAGCGCGGATCTTTCAGCAGGTCCTCGAGCGACCGCGGAAAGGTGCCGTTCACCTGGTAGAAATTCCGGATGGCATTGCGGTAGGCTTGGCCGCGGAACAGCAGCTCCGCCTCGCGGTCCGCCTGGAGAATGCGCCAGGTCGTGAGCTGCGCCGCCTCGAGCACGATCCCGACGATCACGACCGCGGCGAGGACCATCACATAGCTGAAGCCCCGCTGGTTCACTTGGCGGATTCCCAGCTGTTGATGTCCGCGTTTTCGCCCTCGCCCCCTTCGCGACCGTCAGCCCCGAAGGACACGATTTCATACCCGCCGTTGCGCCCCGGAGCCCGATAGACGTAGGCGTTCCCCCAGGGATCCGAAGGAAGCTCCTTTTTCAAATAGGGGCCGTTCCATTTCTCCACGCCCTCCGGCTTGTTGCGCAAGGCCTTGAGTCCGTCCTGGGTGCTCGGGTAGCGGCCGGTGTCGATGTAGTAGCCGTCGAGCGCGGTGGCGAAGTTTTCGATCTGCGCGCGCGCCGCGGCCTCTTTGGCTGGCTTGATGCGCTGATACAACGTCGGCCCCACCAGCGCCGCCAGCAGGCCGATGATCACGAGCACCAGCAGCAGCTCCATCAGCGTGAAGCCGGATTTCGATCGAGAATGTCTTTTCACTTTCCCGTCCTCACCAGTCCTTGAAATACGAGCCGTCGCTCGCCCGCTCCGCAGATCCGCTGCGGATATCCAGAATCCCGTTGTTCTTTCCCGCCTTGTCGTCTTCGGAGCGCACCAGCACCCACGTATCGCGCTTTTCCGTGACCGGATCGGGCGGGATGCGCCGCAGATAGCGCTTCTTGACAAGCTCCTCCAGCTCCGCGGGATAGGCGCCGGTATCGGCATGGTAATCATCGAGCGCCTTGCGCAGCGCATACAAGTCCGTCTTCAAGGTCGACTCGCGCGCGCGCTCGATGCCGCCGGTGACCACGGGCGCGACCAGGCTCGCGAGCAGGGCCACGAGCAGAAGAACCAGCAACAGCTCGATCAGCGTAAAGCCGCGCGAGCGCACCTCACCACTCCCTGTAGCGCGTACCGTCGAGCGCGATATTCTCCGAAGACGAACGAATATCGTAGACGTCGCGCCCGCCCCAGGCGAGCGAGTCGGATCCGTCCTGGTAGCTGCGCAGGACCCACTGCTCCGCGGGCGGGTGCGTCTGCTCGGAGAACGGGTCGCGCGGAACGCGCCGAAGATAGCGGCGTTTGCTGCCCTTGGCGTCGCCGCTGTCCGCGCCGTCCACCAGCACTTGCAGCGTTTTCGGGTACCCGTCTTCGCTCGCGGCGGTGGACGTTCTCGAGATCTTGCCGCCCTTCCAGTCTTCGTAGAACGCGTCGATCGCGCTCCGCACGTCGCGCAGCGCGCGCCTGAGCTCCAGCTCCTTCTCGCGCCGGACCGTGACCTCCGCGTAAGGCAGCGCCGCCGCGGCGAGGATGGAGAGAATCGCCAGCGCGACGAGCAGCTCGATCAGCGTCAAGCCGCGGCTATTTGATGACGACCCGCGCGGCCCGAACCTGCGCATTGAGCGTGTCTCCGCTTGCGGTCTTGATGACCGGCACGCGATAAACAAGATAGGAGATACCGGGCTTTTCGCCGCGCAGTATCACCCGCGCCAGCACGGCATTGCCGGTCGGCGCCGCGCCGCCCGCAAGACCCAGCGATACACTGAGCACTCCGCGCGAGGCATCGGCCGACGAATTGAAGGATTCCGCCGGGACATCGCCTCGGGCGCCGCTTACGTAGCTCAGCAACTGCGGGTTGTACAGGATCTCCAGAGGCACGTCGGCCGCGCCCGCGAGGTTGGCGCCGATCACCCTCATCTCGAAATTCTGGCCGCTCGCGACTTCGTACACGGGTTCCGAGAACGCCAGTATGGGCGGCAGGATCTGCGCCGCGGGCGCGAGAGCCCCCGCCACGGATACCGCGGCCTGCGCTCCCGGAGCGGACGTAGCCGCGACGGGCGGCGGCGTGACGATGATGGGAGCGCCTGCGACGGGAGCCGCGGCGCCCGGCTCGGTGCGAATCTGCGCGCTCGTGGCCGACTCGAGGCTCGCGAACAGGGGCTTGTCGCTGTAGACGTTCTCCGAACCCGAGTAGAACTCGCGCGCCATGCGCGTCGGCACGTCCCATCCGCGCACCACGCGCGGCGTGATGGTCAGCAACACGTCGGTGCGGTTGGCCGAGTCGTCGAATGAGGTAAACAGACTGCCTACGGCCGGTATGTCGCCGAATCCCGGCACCTTGATCCGGGTGTTGCGCTCTTCGTCCTGGATCAAGCCGCCGAGGATCGCGGTCTCGCCATCGCGCAGGAGCATGAAAGTCTCGGCGTTTCGCGTGCCGATGCGGAACGCCGGATCGTTGGCGGTGCCCAGGTTCTCGCCGAGCGAACTGACCTCCAGGCCCAATTTGACCAAGGCCGAATTGTCGAGATAGATCGTCGGTTCGGCCAGCAACTTGATGCCGATGTCCTTGTAGTCGAAGGTGGTGCGGGTCTGCCCGGTGGCGTCCACGATGGTCGCCGCGCGCAGCGGCACCCGGTCGCCGATGTGAATCTTCGCCGCCCTGCCGTTCAAGACCCGGATCTTGGGGTTGGCGAGGGTCTTCGCATCCACGTCCTGCTTGAACAAACGGAAGGTCAACGACGGAATGGCGAGCGTCGCGGAGGACGCGATGGAACTGCGGATCCGCCGGTTGAGCGGCACCGGAGCCGGAACCGCCGCTGTGAACGAATACGTGCCGAAGTCGAGCCCCAGCCTTTCGCTCTTGCTGCGATTGACCTCCAGGATCTCGACCTCCAGTATCATCTCGGCCGGCTTGCGGTCGTTGTTCTCGATGATGCGCTCGGCGAGCTTGATGACGTCCTCGGTATCCCGGACGACGATGGTATTGAGCTGCTCGTTGATCATGATCTTCTTGATCGTCACGATTCCCTTGAGAATGTCGGCCATTTCCTTGGCCCTGACGGTGTTCATCTGGAAGGTCCGGACCAGATGGTCTTCATACTGGCCGCGTTTTTCCTTCGAATCCGGCGCGATCAGGATCGTGTTCCCCCCGATCCTCTTGTAGAAGGTTTTCGACGTGGTGAGCAGGAGGCTCAATCCCTGCTCGAAGGTCACGTCTTTTGCGAACAGCGTGACCGGCACGCTCTTGACCGATTCATCGAAGATCACGTTGACGCCGAACGACTTCGCCAGAAACTCGAACGACTGCTTGAGATCGGTCTGGCGGAAGTTGAGCGTGATCGGCGCCTTCGAGGAGAGCGCCAGGCCCTCGAAGGCCTTTTCCTGATCCTGCTTCTTGAGTTCGGCGAGGGCGGCCGCCGCTTCCTTGTGGTCCGGATACACCTCGAGGGTCCTCTGGAACTGGCGCCGGGCGTCGTCGAGCTTGCCGGCTTGATGAAGGTTCAGCCCTTCCTGATAGAGATTCGCCGCCTCCTTGCGGGCGATCGCATCGGTCATCACCTGTTGCAGCTTGCGATGGTCGGGCATCGAAGCCAGTCCGTGCTGAAACTGCACGATGGCCTCGTCGAGGTTGCCTTGCTCGAAGGACTGCTGTCCCTGCTGATAATAGAAATCAGCCGCCTTGAGCTCGGTCTGCTTGAGGCGCGACCGGAATTCGATGTCGCCGGGGCGTTCCACGAGCGCCTTGCGGTATTCGAGCACCGCTTTCAGCCATTCGTCCTGCGAGGCATATTCCTCCGCGCGCTTGACGGGAGAGGAAGCACAGGCCGCGAGCAGCGCGACCATGGCAAGGACGGGAAAGAGACGCAGGCAGCTCACGAGTCACCGCCGGCGCAGGCGCGTATCGGTTTCGCCGACACGAAACTCCAAGACCTTGGCGCTAGTGACACGTCAGCTCCTCATCCACCCGCCGGATGCCGATCATTTTCCGGACACCGGAATCTCCCCGTTGACTCGGGTCGCGGGATCCTTCAATTGTATGCCGTCCGGGCGAATCGCTTCGACCTGAAAGCGCTCGCCCACCTTGCCTCCCGTGTGCACCATGTAGAGCTGTTCGCCCTTCACGAGGAACGCCTGTCCCTTCTCGCCCCGGAAGACCACGCCGACGAGTTTAATCTGTCCGAGCTCCGCGCGGGCTGCTTCCTCGGCGACTTGCTCGGGCGTCTTGGGCGGCGGCCCGGGGGGCGGTTCCACCTTCGTCTCGACCTTCTTGCTGACCGGCGGCCGTGGCGGCAAACGCGGCTGGAACAGGTTACGGCCGGCCGGGGCCGATTCCGCCATCGCAAACCCGACCTTCAGCCGAAAATCCTCGGAGCCGAAGCTGCCCGAAGGCGCGGCAGAGCGCTCGCGCCCGGGCGCGCCCGGCGTCTGCCACTGCATGAGATTGAGCGCCCCCAACAGCAGAATCGCGATCGCCAATGCCCAATAGCGGCGCTTCATCACGATTTCGCCTGCTGCGGCGCGTGGCGGTAGGTGACGATCCGGATTCGTCCTTTCTGCGTCGCCGCTCCCTGGACGCTTTCGAGCCGGACTTCCTGCACCTCGCTCCAGGTCGGTAACGTCGACAGATCGCGCAGGAAATCGCGAAGCGCCGGGTAATCGGCCTGGACGGCGAGCTCCGTGTTCAGCGACGGGTGCACGCCGGCGCCCCGGCCCTCCTCATACGTTTCGGTGATGATCTTTACTCCGCGATGACGCGCCAAGCGCGCGAAATTCTCGACGAGCTGCGCCTGGGTCGCGGCATTCTGGAGCTTCTTTTCCAGCAATGCGACGTCTTTGCGCGCCCGCGCGTAGGCGCCCAGCAGTTCGTCGGCCTGCTTGGCCTGGACAAGATCGCGGCGCTTGCTTGCGATTTTGTCTTCGAGCGCGGTCCGCTCGCGCTGCGCCGGCCACCACACGGCCAAGGCGAGCAGCGCAAGCGCTGCCGCGGCCGCACCAGCCCGCAATCCGGCGCGCGCCCACGGATGGCGGGCGCCATAACGAAGGTCGGCGAGGCGGCGCTTGAAGTTCAGGATTTCCATCTCACGCGGATCTCGAACTGCACTGCGCCGGCGCCCGGCGCGCCGCGCGCTCCCTGCCTGCTCAGCAACACCTCGGCGAAGCGCGGTTCCTTTTCCAAGCGGAGCAGAAACGCGGTCAGCTCTTCGGCGCTCGGCGACTCGGCGACGAGCAGCGCTTCGCCGTCGCGCGGCCGGTGATGCAGGCTGACGAGGTACACGTTTCCCGGCAACTGCCCCGCGAGCCACGCGAGGAGCTGCGGCGTGCCCCAGCCGCGCATACCGGAGAGCTTGTTGAGCGCGTAGACGCGTTGGCGCAGCGACTCGAGCTCGGATCGCGGCGCCAGCGGCTCGCGCGGCGCCGCAGCCTTGAGCTGTTCTTCGACCCGCGCGAGGCGCGCCTCGAGGCGCGGGCGCTCGTCTCTCATCTGGAAGATTTCGAGCGCGAGCCAGACGGCCAAAACCGCGAGGCCGAGCGCGAGGATCCACAGCGCAACAGCAAGCGGCAGCGCAAGACGCGGTTGCGCCGGGGTCAAATTCGCGGTGATTCTCATCGTTCCAGCGCCGCGGCCAGCGACAAAACGGCCGACGCGGCGCTTGGCACCGGCTTCACGCCAACGTCTTCGAGTGATAATCGCACGCACGGGGCGCGCATCCGCGCATCGAGCGCGTCCGCCATGGCGGCTGTTTCATCCCCCGCCACGGTGAATACCTGCGACACCGTGCGCTCCTTCGGGCCGTGCACGTACGCGAGAATGGAGCGCTCCGCTTCCAGTGCGATGTCGGCGTGATCGTCGGGTCCTGCGCGCCAGCGGGAGCGCGCGTAGCGCGGACGGCCCTGCGAATCCCACAGCCACAACGCCCACGCATCTCGGGCAAGGCTCACGAGCGAGCCGCTCGCCTGCGCGAGCCGATCGTGGAAACAGTTGAATTGACGGCAAACGTTGGCGCTCACGCTCCAGACGACAATGCCCGCCTGCGCAAAAGCCCGGTCCACCACGCTCTGCCACGCCTCGTCGGAGGCCATGCCGAAGAGGAGATGCTTGTCGCCGTCGCGCTCCAGCGGCTGACACGCAAAAACGCGCGATCCGTCGACGCCCTGACGCCCGAAACGGAAGCGCACAAGATCGAGCTGCGCAGCGCGTGTTTTCGGCATTTGATCGAGCTCGAACGTCGCCCAGTTTACCGCGGCATCCGGCAGCGACACGTGCACCGGCAGGTAGCGGCGCGTCACGCCCGCGGAAAACTTTTGCAGCGCCTCGGCGAGCGCCACGGCGGCGTGCGCGGAAGGCGCGCCGGAAAAAAGCCGCGCGTCGAGCTTCGCCTCGGACAGCGCCCGCACCTGCCGTTTTCCATCCGCCGCGGCCAGGTGAGCGAAGCCGACGTAGTCGCGCCCGACGACGAAACCCGCGGACTCGGCGGGCGCGAAGCGGCGTTGCGCGCGCTCAATCCACGAACGTAACACGGTTGATCTCCCTGAGGGTCGTCTCGCCGGCAAGCGCCTTGGCGACCGCCGACTGCCGCAACGTGATCATGCCTTCTTTCACCGCCGCTGCCTGCAGATCGGCGGCGGGCCGGCGCTCGAGAATCATCTGGCGCACGGCCGGCGACAGGTCGAGCAGTTCGGTGATCGCAGCGCGGCTGCGATACCCCGTGCCGTGGCAGTGCTCGCATCCGGCGCCTTCGACCCACTTGTGCTGGAGATAGCGCTCCGGATCGAGTCCGGAGAGTTCGAGCAATTCCGCATCGACGCGCGCTTCGCGCCGGCAGCGCGGGCAGATCAGGCGCACCAGGCGCTGCGCCATGACGCAGTTCAGCGCCGACACGAAGCTGTAGACGTCCACGCCCATGTGGGTGAAGCGGCCGATCACGTCGAAAGCGTTGTTGGCGTGCACGGTGGTGAACACGAGGTGCCCCGTGAGCGCGGACTGCAGGGCGATCTGCGCGGTTTCGGCGTCGCGGATCTCGCCGACCATGATCTTGTCCGGATCGTGGCGCAGGACCGAGCGCAAGCCCCTGGCGAACGTGAGGCCCTTTTTCTCGTTCACGGGAATCTGGACGATGCCCTCGAGCTGGTACTCGACCGGGTCCTCGATGGTGATGATCTTCTCTTCGCCGGCGTTGAGCTCCGACAGCGCCGCGTACAGGGTGGTGGTCTTGCCGCTGCCCGTGGGACCGGTGATCAGCACCATGCCGTAGGGCTCGCGCACCGCGCGGCGAAGCTTCTTCAGCGTCTCGCCCGCCATGCCGAGGCTTTCGAGGCGGAGCCCGCGCAGCCCCTGCGTGATCGCGGACTTGTCGAGGATGCGGACCACCACGTCCTCGCCGTACACGCTCGGGATGATCGAGATGCGGAAGTCGATGTCGCGCGCGCCCAGCCGCAGCTTGAAGCGGCCGTCCTGCGGCACGCGTTTCTCGGCGATATCGAGCTCGGCCATCACCTTGAGGCGCGAGATGAAAGCGCCGTGATGGCGCCGGTCGAGCGTCTCCATCGCCGGGTAGAGCACGCCGTCGATGCGGTACTTGACCGCGATGCCGCCCTCGTAGGTCTCGACGTGGATGTCGCTCGCGCGCTTGGCGAGGGCATCCAGGAGCAGCGTGTTGATCAGCCGCACCACCGGGCTCGACACGTCGCCGAGCTTCTCCAGCGAAACGGTTTCCTCCCGGCCCTCCTCGGTCTCCTTCACCATCACGAGGCGGAAGTCCTCGGAGACGCCCTTGAGCACTTCCGCCGAGCCCTGGGAGCGCTTGAGCGCGGCCTGGATGGCGCCGGGGCTCGCCAGGAGCAGGTTTACGCGCAATCCGGTCAGGTGCTCGAGCCGGTCCGGCAGGGTGAGATCGTAGGGATCGGCGATCGCCACCTCGATTGCGGATCCGTTGAGGCGGTAGGGAACCGCGCCGAGCGCGTAGGCCTGCGTTGCGGGCAGGCGCCCGAACAGCTCGGACGTCACGCTGAAACCGTTCAGATCCACGTAGGGCAAAGCGAACTGATCGGCGAGCGCCTCGGCGAGCTGCTCCGCGGTGATCACGCCCTCGCGCACCAGGCGCTCGCCGAGCTGCACCTCGGCTTCCCCGGCCGCGATCTGCCCCTCGCCGACAAAGCGCCGCTCGAGGAGAATCTCGGCTAGAAGGCGCGGTTGGAAAGGATGCCTCATTTGATGATGTCCGCCATGTGGAACACCGGAAGGTACATGACGATGATGATGCCGCCGATGAAAAGCCCCATCAGCAGCATCAGCAGCGGCTCGATCAGCGCCATGACCCGCGCGAGGCGGCCGTCCAGCACTTCCTCGTAGAAGCGCGCGACCTCGGCGAGCATCGCGTCGAGCCCGCCGGTAGCCTCGCCGACCTCGATCATGCGCGCCGCCATGGGCGGCATGAGCGCGGTCGCGCGCACCGCCTGCGCGAGGCTCGAGCCCTCGGTCACCTTCTTGGTCGCGAGCTCCAGCCGGTCGAGGTACAGCTGATTGGTGAGCGAGCTTGCCGCCGTGTGCAGCGCCTCCACCAGCGGCGTGCCCCCGGCAAGCAAGGTGGAAAGCGAACGGGCGAGCTGCGCGGCGGTGACGATGCGAGCGAGCTCCCCGACGTACGGCAGTCGCTCGCGCATGCGATCCCGCCGGCGCCGCCCCGCCTCGGTCGAAAGCCAGCGCCGCCATCCCCAGGCGGCCAAAACCGCGACGCCGACGAGCGCCGGCCCGATAACGTAGAGATGCTCCACGATCGAGAGCAGCACGCGCGTCGGAAACGGCAGCGCCGCGCCGAGGTCGGCGTACATGGCGACGAAGCGCGGCATCACGAATACGAACAGCACCGCGAGGATGAGCGCCAACGCGATCAGCAAAAACATCGGGTAGGCGAGCGCCTGCGAGACCTTCTTGCGCAGCGCCACGCGGTGCCGGAGATAGTCCTGGTAGCGCGCGAGCACGGCGGCGAGATCGCCGGTCTTCTCGCCGGTGCGCACGGCGGCGAGATACAAGCGCTCGAACGCCTCCGGGTGGCGCGCACAGGCGTCCGACAAGGAAACGCCGTTGCGCACGTCCTCGAGCGCGCGCACCAGAATCCTGCCGAGCGTCGGGCTGTCGGGCCGGTCGGACGCCAATGCGAGCGCATCCGGAACGGTGAGGCCCGCGCGCACCAGCGCCATGAACTCCTGGTTGAAAAGCGCGAACTCCTCCGGGCGCACGCGCCGGGCGCGCAGACCCAGGCCCGCGCCCCTCGGCCGCACCTGCTGAACGAGCAATCCGCGTCCCGAAAGCTCCGTGCGCAGCGCCTCCTCCGAAGCGGCGACGCTTTCGCCCGTCAGGGATGCGCCGTTCTCGGCAAGCGCTATGTAGGCGTAGTGCGGCATGATCTTCGCAACAGCGTATGCCCTTGGATGTCGGAAGACAATAGCAAGAAAACCCAGAGCGTTCAGGGTGCTTCGCCGCGCGGGGAAGCGAGTTGTCCCGGGCAATTGAACGCACAGCCGCAGTAAAATGGCGGCATGCTTTATCGTGCCGTACGGCCGTTACTTTTTGCGCTCGACCCGGAAACAGCACACCGCCTCAGTCTCAAATCCCTGAATGTGCTGGAGCGGCTCGGCGCAGCCTCCTTTGTCGCTTGCGCGGCACCGCGTGTTCCGGTACGAGTCATGGGCCTGGACTTCCCCAATCCCGTGGGGCTTGCGGCGGGTCTGGACAAGGACGGCAGATACATCGATGGGCTCGCTGCGCTCGGGTTCGGGTTCCTCGAGATCGGAGCGGTGACCCCGCGCGCCCAGGCGGGGAATCCGAGGCCGCGCCTGTTCCGCCTGCCCGAAGCCGAAGCGCTGATCAACCGCCTGGGGTTCAACAACGACGGCGTGGAGGCCCTGACGGAAAACATTCGTCGCTCGCGCTACCGCGGCATTCTCGGCGTCAATGTCGGCAAGAATTTCGACACGCCCAACGAGCGCGCGACAGACGATTACGTCGCCTGCCTGCGCAAGGTCTATCCGCATGCGAGCTTCGTCACCGCCAACGTCTCCTCGCCCAACACCGCCGACTTGCGGGCGCTGCAGGGCCCGGACAACTTCGACGACTTCATCGTCGCGCTCGCGACAGAGCGCGACGCGCTCACAAAACGCTACGGCAACCGCGTTCCGCTGGCCGTAAAGATCGCTCCCGACATGAACGACGCCGGAATCGAGATGATCGCGGACCGCGTCGCCGCTCGCGGCATCGACGCCGTCATCGCGACCAACACGGCCGTGTCGCGCGAAGGGGTCGGGCACCTTCCCGCGAGCCGCGAGCCGGGCGGCCTTTCCGGCGCGCCGCTCAGGGCGCTCGCCACCGCGGTCGTGGCGAGGCTGCGGCGCGCGCTGCCCGCGAGCGTGGCGGTCATCGGGGTGGGCGGAATCGCGAGCGCGGCCGACGCGCGCGAAAAGCTGGATGCCGGCGCGAACCTCGTCCAGCTCTACACCGCTCTCGTCTACCGGGGGCCCGGACTCGTCGGCGAAATCGTGCGCGGCCTCGCGTCCCCGGGTCAGGCTCGATGAGCGGCCTCGCCGAACGGATCGACGCGCTGCTGCCGCAGACGCAGTGCACCAAGTGCGGCTACCCCGCGTGCAGGCCGTACGCCGAGGCGATCGCGAGAGGCGAGGCCGAAATCAATCAGTGCCCGCCCGGAGGCGACGCCGCCATCCGCGAGCTGGCGGCGCTGCTCGGCCGCGCAGTCCGGCCCCTCAATCCCCGAAACGGCATCGAGCAGCCGCGCCGCGTCGCGCTGATCGACGAAGCGCGCTGCATCGGATGCACTTTGTGCATCCAGGCCTGCCCGGTCGATGCGATCGTAGGAGCGCCGAAGCTGATGCACACGGTCGTGACGGAGCTTTGCTCAGGGTGCGAACTGTGCGTTCCGCCGTGCCCGGTGGACTGCATCGACATGCTGCCCGCGAGCGGCGAGGATGCGACTTGGAACCGGGCACGGGCCGACGCCGCCCGCGAGCGCTTCGAGGGGCGCCGGTCGCGGCACGAGCGCGAGCGCAGGGAGCGCGCCGAGCGCCTGGCGGCGCGGGCGCCCAAGGCGAAGGAAGATCTCCACTCGGAGAAAAAGCGCGCGATCATCCAGGCCGCGGTCGAACGCGCCCGGGCGCGGAGGCGGCAGCGGACGTGAATCCGCAAAAGCGCCGGAAGATCTTCGAGCGGTTGCGCTCGGCCAATCCCCATCCGACGACCGAGCTCGCGCACCGGACGCCCTTCGAGCTGCTGGTGTCGGTGGTGCTGTC
>WNGG01000591.1_pt1 | contig 39380 bp, 32 predicted proteins | sample 5400661 | NCBI WGS metagenome assembly WNGG01 (sample SAMN13153372, study PRJNA577476) | soil metagenome | isolation source: 100 cm soil or saprolite under Garry oak tree replicate 1 | place: USA:California | collected 2016-06-15
CGACGGGCGAAGTTCCGGCTCTACGAGACGCTCGACACGCTGACGCTCCGATGCTTCGCCGACCGGATCGTCGCAGTCTCCCGGACCATGGCGGCGGGCCTCGAGGAATCCGGCTACCGCGGGGGCACGGTCGTGGCCGTGCACAACGGCGTCGACCTCCGGAAGCTGCGGCCTTCGCGGACGCGCGACCAGGTCAGGCGCGAGCTGGGAATCGACCCCGATGCGCTGCTCATCGGCACCGTGGGCCGGCTCTCGCCCGTCAAGGGCCATGACCGGCTCCTGCGCGCGGCCAGGCTGATCCTGGACGTAGAGGACGCGAGGTTCCTGATCGTCGGGGACGGTCCGCTGCGCAACGAGCTGGCGATCTCGGCGCGGCGGCTCGGCATCGATCACGCGTGCGTGTTCGTGGGCGAGAGGAGCGACGTCTACGACCTGGTCGCCGCGATGGACATCTTCGTCCTGCCGTCGCTCGACGAGGGCATCCCGATGGCGCTCCTGGAAGCGATGGGGCTCGGAGTGCCGGTGGTCGCGAGCGCCGTCGGTGGAGTACCCGAGGTCGTGACGCATCGTGCGACTGGCCTCCTGGTCGAGGCCGGCGACGAGCGCGCGCTGGCGCAGGCCTGCGGGGAGCTGGCGCACGATCCCGCATGGGCCCGGACACTCGGCCGCCGTGGGCGCCGCGTCGTGGAAGAGAACTTCACCCACGAGAAGAACGGCCTGGCCCTGGTCGATGCGTACCGGGCCATCACGCCCGGCTCGTCGCCCGGGCGGGGCGAAGGCGGCGGCCGGCTGACGCGCGGCGCCGTCAAGCTCGCGGAGCGCGCGGTCAGTCTCTTCGAAAGACGAAGAATGGCGCGCATCCGCCGTTCCCCCGGCGTCCTCGCCGCCCGCCTCCGCGCGGCTCGCCGGATCCTGATCGTCTGTCAGGGCAACATCATCCGCAGTCCCTTTGCGGCGCGTCTCGTGGCGCAGGCGCTCGGTCAGGCGCACGGTGATGAGCGCCGCGTATCGGTCCTCTCCGCCGGTCTGGCGGCCAGGCCCGGCACACCCTCTCCCCGCCTGGCCCTTCGTGTCGCCGGCCGGTTCGACGTCGACCTGGACGGCCACGTGGCCTCCGCCGTCACCCCGGAAGCGGTGGCGACGAGCGACGTCGTCTTCGTCATGGACCTGGCTCAACTGTGTGCCATGCGCTGGCGCTTCCCGGAGGCTCGCGCGAAGACATTCCTCCTGAGCTGCCTCGCCCGCGGATCGGCGCTGGAGGTCCGTGATCCCTTCGAGGGCGACGAGCCGCGGTTCCAGGCGTGTTTCACCCACATCTCCGAATGCGTGCGTCCGATCGTCCGGCAGCTCAGTTAGGGGGCCGCAGACCGTTGCGACAAGCCATGAAGCACCTGCTCGGCAAGACGATCTTCGCCTCACGCCTGAGTGCGCTCCTCCTCCGGAACAAGGCCGTCATCGTGTCGTTCCATCGAGTCCAGGAGACCGTGGAGCCCGGCGATCCCCTCACGATCAGCGCCGCCATGTTCGAGCGCCACTGCCGGTTCTTCCGGCGCTACTTCCGCGTGGTCCCGCTGTGCGCGATCGTGGAGAAGCTGGAGCGCGGCCAGCGACTGAACGGTGAGCTGTCTATCACGTTCGACGACGGCTACCGGGACAACTTCGAGACGGCGGCGCCCGTGCTCGCGAAGCTCTCGTTGCCGGCGACCTTCTTCGTCGTGACGCAGTGGATGGACACGGAGCACGTGCCGTGGTGGGACCGGGAGCGGAACGCCCGCCACCCCTGGATGACGTGGGACCAGGTGCGGGCGCTGCATCGCCAGGGGTTCGACATCGGCGCCCATACCCGGACGCACGCCGACCTCGGCCGTGTCTCGGGAGTCGAAGCGCAATCGGAACTCCTGGGTGCGCGGCGTGACCTCGAAAAGGAGATCGGTGCGCCCGCCGACCTCTTCGCCTACCCGTACGGCGGGCCGAATCACCTCTCCGAGGCCAACCGGGATCTGGTGAAGGCGGCCGGGTTCCGGTGCTGCTGCGCGAGCGTCGGGGGCACCAACGCCACCGGCAGCAGCCCGTTCGATCTGCAGCGCATCCCGATCTCCGGTTGGCACGCCTCCCCCCACCAGTTCGGCTTCGAGCTGGCCCTCGGAAGGAGTCTCATCACCGCATAGGTTGGGCCGGTCGTACCGGCCATTCCATACCTGAACGATGCTGCGGAACATCGGAAGCACGTGGGCGGTGACGCTGGTGGGCATTGCCGTCACCTATGTCCTGACCCCGTTCGTCATCCACGCCCTCGGCGGGGAGGGCTACGGAACGTGGACCCTGATCACGGCCCTGACCGGCTACATCAACTTGCTTGCCCTGGGCATTCCGATGGCGTGCGTGCGGTACCTCGCGGCGGACGTGGCTACCGGCGACGCGCGACAGATGAACAGGGTGATCGGCAGTTGCGCCGGCCTGTACCTGATGATGGGTGCGGTGGCGCTCGTCGTCGGGGCGGCCCTCGGCGCGCTGTTCCACGCGTACCGGATCCCGCCTGTGTTCCAGAGGCAGGCCGGTCTGGCATACGGGCTCATGGTGTTCCAGGTATCGGCGGGGTTCATCGGGCTGCTTCCCGAAGGGATCTTCTTCGCGCACCTTGACTTCGTGACGCGGAACGCGGTCCGGATCGGCGGGGCTCTGCTGCGCCTGAGCCTGACCGTCGCCCTCCTGAAGCTCGATCCCTCGCTCGTCGTCCTGGCGTCGATCCAGATCGCGCTTCTCGCCGTTGATTTCGGCGTCTCGTGGCTCCTCATCCGCCGGCGCTATCCGGCGGTCCGCATGAGCCTGGCCGGCTTCGATCGCGCCACCGTGAGCAAGATCTTCTCCTTCAGCGTGTACGTGTTGCTGCTCCAGGCGGGGGCCCGTCTCGCCTTCGAGACCGACGCCCTGGTGATCGGCGCGTTCATCGGCGTGGGCGCCGTGCCGTTCTACGTCGTCGCCAACAGCCTGATCGTGTACCTCATGGACTTCGTGGTCGCCATCGCGGCGGTCGTCTCTCCGATGGCCACGAAGCTGAGCACCGAAGGCCGGATGGACGAGCTGCGGGACATCTTCCTGAAATGGTCGAAGGTGGCGCTCTCCCTGACCCTGCTCGCGGGGCTATTCCTCATTGTTCTGGGCCCGACATTCATCGCGCGGTGGATCGATCCCTCGTTCGAGCGGCCGGCAGGGCAGGTGCTGCAGATCTTGATGGTATCCAGCCTGCTGTTCCTGCCGGTAAGGGGAGTGGCCCTGCCGATCCTGATGGGCCTCGGCAAGCCGAAGGCGCCGACGATCGCCTTTCTGGTCGCGGGTGGTCTGAACCTGCTGATCAGCGTCGTCCTGGCCCGGCCGCTCGGGCTCGCCGGGGTCGCGCTGGGAACGGCCATTCCCAACGCCCTGTTCGCCCTGTTCGCCCTGGTCCTGGCCTGCCGCGAGCTGGGAATCACCGTCCCCCACTACACCCGCTACGTCGTGCCTCGCGCCACGTTGGGCTGTCTTCCGGTCCTGGCCCTGCTCCTGTGGTTCAAGCTCGGCCTCCAGGTCCGCGACATGACCGGCCTGGTCACGGCCGGCTCGGCCATGGTCGCGCTGTTCGCCGGCACCTGGGTCTTCTACGTCTACCGCCACGATCCCTATGTCGACCTGCGGACTCCCATGACGCGCCTCCGCGCGTGGCGGAACCGAGCATGAGCCAGGTCGCCGTCCCTCAGGCCCGCGGTCCCCAGCCCGAGCCCGAGGCCTCGGTGCCGCGCGCGCCCGCGGCGCGCCTGACGGTCGATCTCGCTTCAGACCTCGGCGTCCGGCCGGACGATGCGGCCTCGCTCAAGGCCCTTCTCGAAGGGCGGCCCTCGGTCGCGGTCTTCCTTTCGAACGCGTGGCTGGCGGGCCTGTTCGCCGAACCGCCCGATGGCCTCCGGCCCTTCCTCGCCATGCTCCGGGAAGGCACCACCTTGCGGGGAGTCGTGCCGATTGCGGTCCGCCACACGCGCGCGCGTACGCGCGTAACGCTCCTGGGGGGAGGCGCCGGCTCCGATCGAACCGATCTCATCGCCGCCAGGGGGTTCGAGGCGGCGTGCTCCGATTCGTTTCTGTCGTGGTTGGAAGAGGCGTTCGGAAGGGGTTTCGTCCTCGAGCTCCGGGACGTGCCGGCGGACTCGCCCCTCTGGGGAGCTGTCCACCGCGTCAACGAGGAGCGCGCGCCGCGTCTCACCCTCCAGCCGCGTGAGGTTCACACGCACCCGTTTCTGGACCTTGCGGACCTGCAGCCCTCGGCGGCCGGCGCCCTCCAGTCGTGGCACCCGCGCTCGCTGGAAAAACACCGTCGCTGGCTCGAACGCCGGGGCCGCCTGCGGATCGAACGCCTCGAGGATCCACACGAGGTTATTCGCGCGTTCGATGCCCTGGCGCGGTTCCTGCATGCGCGATGGAGTAACCGCGAAGGTGGATCCGTGCTGGACGATCCGCGCGCGCTCCGATTCCATCGGCGCGCGATTCCGTTGCTGCTTGGAGAGAAACGACTTCGGATGATCCGCCTGTCGTCCGACACCCGGACGGTCGCCGTCTTCTACGGCCTGGCGAGCGGTGACTGGCGAGGGTATTACCTGGCCGGCTACGACCGCGAATGGGCCGGGCGCATCCATCTCGGCCAGATCACGCTGGCCGCCGCCATCGACCTCGCGGCGCAGGAGGGCGCCGCGGAGTTCGACTTCCTCAAGGGCGCGCACCGCCTGAAGTATCTCTGGCCGGTGCGCGAGCGGGCAACCCTCGACGCGGACGTCTATTCCGAGATGACCGCGCCGCAGCTCGCCCGCGCCGCATGGGCGACCCGTGAGGCGGCCGCGGCCCTCGGCAAGGCCGCGCGTCGTTTCACCAGGAGACTTGTCGGACGCGCGGAAGACATGAGGAGGAGGATGTCGTGACGACGGTGTCTGTTGTGCTCATGGCGGCCGGCGCGCTGCTGGCCGCGGTGGCGGCGGGCGAGCTTCTCGCCCGCGGGTGGATGCGTCATCGAAGCCTCTATTGCGTCTTCCCGCCGGGCGGGCGACTGCATCTCCACATCGACCGCGAGGTGTTCCCGGAGCTCGAGCCGTTCGTCCGGTTCGAGGTCAACCGCGAAGGAGAGCGGGGAGAGGACGTGCCGCGCGTGGGCCCGGGCCAGAGGCTGTACCGGATCCTGGTGGCCGGTGGGAGTCAGCCCGAGGGGTATGCCCTCGATCAGGCCACGAGCTGGCCGGGGGCGCTCCAGCGCGTCCTCCAGACACCGGAGCACCTCCGGAATCTGGGCGCCGCCCACGTGCACGTGGGCAACATCTCGCGCTCCGGAGTCGGATCGGAGGCGCTCGATCTCATCTTCGAGCGCGTCCTGCCCCGGTACCCGCGGCTCGACGCCGTCGTCATCCTGGTGGGGGCCAGCGACATCTTGCGCTGGCTGGAGCAAGGCGCGCCGCCTTTTCCGCCCTCCCGTTCCCCCACCGCCGAGGTTTTCAAGTGTCATCCGGAGGGGCCCTTCGGGTGGCGGCCGGGGGAGATGGCCCTCGTCGAGCAGGCCCGGAGGCTGCGGCAGCGCTGGCTCCGGCCGGTGCAGGTGCAGGAGAACGCCGGCCGGTGGATGGGACGGGCGCGGGCGATGAGGGCGCGCGCCAAGGAGATCCGGACCGCGATGCCCGATCCCGCCCCCATGCTCGATCACTTCGAAGCGCAGCTCCGGAAACTCCTCGAGAAGGCCAGGGCGAAGGCCGACCGGGTGCTGGTCGTGGGACAGCCCTGGTTCGAGAAGCAATACACGGCCGAAGAGGCGGCCCACATGTGGCACGGCGGGGTGGGCCAGGCGTGGCGGGAGGAGATCACCACCTACTTCTCCTTCGACGTCGTCTCGCGGCTCATGGCCCTGATGAACGAGAGGGCCTTCCGCGTGGCGAAAGAACTGGGCGTCGAGCGGCTCGACCTCATGCCGATACTGGAGCGCAGCCTCGCGATGTACTACGACGCCTTCCACGCCACGCCGGCGGGGGCCAGGGCCGTGGCGGCCGCGGTGGCGGCCGCCATCCTCCGGCCGCCTATCCCGTTGACGACGTCCACCGATCGAACGGGTGGCGACGATGAAGCCGGCATCCGGGCGATGGCGGCCCGCGGCCTCCTCGTCGGCGGGCGAGTCGGCTCCCGAGCGGGGCGCGCGGGGGCGGCACGGGTCTCTTCGTGACGCTTGCGCGCCTGTCCTCGCGATTGTCAAAGCTGGAGGCGTCGATGGCTAGCGTCGAGCGCGGAAACGAGGTCGTCGGGCAGCGTCTAGGGGACTACTGGCGCGTGCCCGCCGCCGCCCAGCAGTACGACCGGCGGCGGTTCAGCGGCTTGAAAGGACGTCTGTATCGCTGGCTCGAGGAGAGCGCCATCCAGCAGGCGCTCTCCGGACTCCCACCCGGCAGCGCGGTGCTGGACGCCGCCTGCGGCACGGGCCGCGTGACGGCGCTGCTCCGGCGCCAGGGGTTCCGCCCGACGGGGTACGACATCTCCGCGGCGATGATCGCGGTGGCGCGGGAGCGGGTGACATCTCTCGGCCACGACGACGTTCCGCTCGTCGCCGGTGACGTCCAGCACCTGCCGTACCCGGCAGGGTCCTTCGACGCCGCCACCTGCGTCGGCCTGCTGATGCATCTCGACACGGACGCGCGGGTGGGGGTTCTCCGCCAACTGGCACGCGTCGCCCGTGAACGGCTGGTCGTCCAGTATGGGCGTGTCCAGGCGTTCGACCGCGCCCGGGGCGTGGTGATCGGCTGGCCTCCGGGGAGGGTACGGTATCCCGTGACCGAGGCCGCGCTCAGGATGGACCTCGAGCGCAGTGGCCTGACAGAGCGCGCGAGATTCTGGGTCCTGCGAGGCTTTTCGAGCAGCGTGATCCTGGTCCTGACCAGGCGCGATCCGGCGCCGCTCGCCACCAACTGATCTTGCGACCCCGGCTTCTCTTCCTTTGCCACACGCTGCCCTACCCGCCGGACGGCGGGGTGTGGATCAGGACCTATCACGTCCTGCGGCTGCTCGCGCGAGCGTTCGACATCACGGCGCTGTGTTTCGAGCGCGCGGCGTCGGCAAAGACGGCCGCCCGCGTCGGCCGGGAGCTCGACGTCCTGGGGCGCCTGGCGGACGTGAGCGTGTTTCTAATCCCCCAGAATCACAGCCGGCTCCGGTACGCGTGGGACCACCTGCGGAGCGTGCTGCGGGGACGCGTCTACACGGAGTTCGTGTACGAGTCGCGCGCGTTCGAGGAGCGACTGGCCGGTCTGCTCGATTCCACCGCGTTCGACCTCGTCCACGCCGACAACCTCGTGGATCTCGCGCGCTTCCTTCCCATGTGCGACGGCATTCCGATCGTCTGCGTCCACCACAACGTGGAATCCGAGCTGTTGCGGAGGCGCGCCGCGATCGAGCCGGGCAGACCGCGGCGCGCCTATCTCGCCTATCAGGCTCGGCTCATGGAAGACCTGGAGCGGACCTGGTGCCGGCGCGTCGCCCTGAACGTGGCCGTCTCCTCGCAGGATCGCGCCTCGTTGAAGCTCATTGCGCCCGGTTGCGACGTCCTCGTCGTGCCGAACGGGGTCGACCTCGACGAGTTCAAGCCCGCCGCCGCGATGGAAGAGGGGCTCGCCTTCGTGGGGGGGACGAACTGGTTCCCGAATCGGGATGCGCTCGCCTTCTTCTGCAGCGAGATCCTGCCTCATCTGCGGGCGGCGAAGCCGTCCCTCCCCATCCGCTGGATCGGCGCGGCCCCGGCCGAACTGCGAAAGAGCCACCGGGAGCGCTACGGCGTGGAGCTGACCGGCTACGTCGACGACGCGATCCCGCTCATGCGCGAAGCGGCGTGCCACGTGGTGCCGCTCCGGGCCGGCGGGGGCACTCGGCTGAAGATCTTGAATTCGTGGGCGATGGGGAAGGCGGTCGTCAGCACCTCGATCGGCTGCGAAGGCCTGGCCGCCGCCGACGGGGTGAACATCCTCGTCAGGGACGATCCGAAGGACTTCGCGCGTGCCGTCCTGGACGTGCTGGCAGACGACCTCCTGCGACGACGGCTGGGCGAGCAGGGTCGGGCGACGGCCCAGCGGCACTATAGCTGGGACGTCGTCGGGCAGCCGATGATCGAAGCCTATCTGGGCCTGGCGGGGGCTCCATCGGGCGAGCTCGCCACCGGCACGGGGACGACCCATGCGGAACCGGGCTATGGCTACTCTTAGATCGGCCGCGCCGTTGGCGGGCGTCACCGCGCCCGCGCCGCCGGCGGAGGCCTGCGAGCCGGACCGGCGGTGGGATCTGCTGCTGGTCTGCGTCGCCGGGCACATCCTGACCGCGGTGGGCCGCGTTCACCAGCTCTTCCCCGTGCTGGGAACCCTCCACCCCGCGATCATCACCGGGATCCTCGCGATCGTGCTCTACCTTCTGGATCAGCGCTCGGAACGCAGGTTCGACAGACTCTGGGTCGCCACCACGAAGTGCCTGCTGGCGCTCCTCGGCTGGATGATCCTGTCCGTCCCGGGCGCGCTGGTGGACGGCAACAGCTTCGACCTCGTCTTCGACAATTTCGTCAAGACCGTCGTGCTGTTCCTCATGACGGCGGGCACCATCCGCGGCGTTTGCGACGTGGAGCGTCTGGCGTCGGTGTACCTCATCGGGGCGACTGCGTATGCCGCCGTGGCGTGCACCGAGTTCGAGCTCGGCCCCGGAGCGAATTGGCGGCTCGGACACCTCTTTTATTACGACGCCAACGACCTGGCGACCCTCCTGGTGACCGCCGTGCCGTTCGGCCTCTTCTTCCTCCAGGCCGCCCGGCGGACGTGGAGCCGCGTCCTGGCCGCCGGCGCCCTCGCGCTGCTGATGGTGGCCTTCGTGCGGACCGGATCCCGCGGTGGGTTCATCGCCCTGCTCGCGGTGGCCGGCTACGTCGTTCTCCGGTACTCGGCGATTCCCCTTCGCCGGCGCCTCGGCGCCACCGTGCTCGTGGCGCTGGCCGTGGCCGCGACGGCCAGCGACCAGTACTGGCAGCAGATGGGCACCATCGGGTCGGATACGGACTACAACCTTACCGAAGAGAGCGGGCGCATGCAGATCTGGCGTCGCGGCATCGGTTACATGCTCGAGCACCCGATGCTCGGCGTCGGGCCCGGTAATTTCCAGGCGGCCGAGGGAATGCTGTCGCCCATCGCGGGGCGCCAGCAGTTCGGGGTCGGCGTGCGATGGAACGCCCCCCACAACACGTTCATCCAGGCCGGTGCCGAGCTGGGCGTTCCGGGCCTCGTGCTGTTCGTTGCCATCATCGCGAGCGCCTTCGTGGCCCTCCGCCGGTCGGGCTCCCCCGAGCGCGTGGGAGCCGGCTCCGCGGACCGGCAGACGCAACTGGCGCAGGTGCTCACCGCCTCGCTGATCGGCTTCGTCGCGGGCGCGTTCTTCCTGTCGCTGGCCTATTCGGAGATGCTGTATACGCTGCTGGCTCTGGCCATCGGCCTGAAGAAGGTGTCGGCGCCGGACACCGCGGCCGGAGCGACGCGCCGATTTCGATACCGGAGCGCATTTCCATACCCCGGGGCGCAGGAGGCGCGATGATCTCCGCTCCTCGCGACCTCGCCGGACTGCGGATCGCGCACCTGATCGAGACGGACGGGCCGGGCGGAGCGGAGCGTGTCCTGGCCCATCTCGCCACTGCGTTGCAGGAGGCGGGGGCCTTTAACGTGGCGTTCCTCCCGGCCGGCGGCGAGGGGTGGCTGGCGGATCAGCTCGAGGGATCGGGCGTGGCCATCGAGTACTTCCGGCTGGAGCGGCCCGTCTCGCCGGCGTGCGCGCGGTGGCTGGAAGCGGCCCTGCGCCGGCACCGCGTCGCCGTCGCCCACAGCCATGAGTTCACGATGGCCGTCTACGGGGCGTGGGCCTCCCGGCGGGCCGGCATTCCGCACGTCATCACGATGCACGGCAATCGCTACTACGCGGGCCGGCTCCGGCGCCGCGTGGCGTTGCGCGCGGCCATCGGCCTGAGCGGCCGGGCGGTGGCGGTTTCGGCGCCCCTGGCGAGTCAGCTCCGCCGCGACCTGTGGGTTCCGCCGTCGCAGATCGAGACGATCCCCAACGGCGTGCCCCACGTGCCGCCGGAACGGACCCCTCTGCGCCGCGAGCTGGCGCTCCGGCCGGACGAGCGCCTGCTCGTCTCGGTCGGCAACCTCTATCCGGTGAAGGGACACCGCCATCTCATAGATGCGCTCGCTCTTCTCGGCCCCCGCCATCCAAGGCTGCATCTGGCCGTTGCCGGACGGGGCGGGCTGGAGAATGAGCTTCTGGAACAGGCGCGGAATCTCGGCGTCGGGGACCGGGTGCACCTGCTCGGGCTGCGCTCGGACGTTCCCGCGGTTCTCGCCGCGGCCGACCTATTCGTGCTGCCGTCGCTGTCGGAAGGATTGCCCCTCGCGCTTCTCGAAGCGATGTTCGCCGCCCGGCCGATCGTGGCCAGCGACGTCGGAGAGGTGAGTGTCGCCCTCGCCGGCGGCGAGGCCGGAGCGCTGGTGCCGCCGGGCGCGCCGGCGCCGCTGGCCGCCGCGATCGACCGCCTCCTGGCCGCCCCGAAGGAGGCGAGCCTGCTCGGCGAGCAGGCGGCGCGGCGCGCGCGGGCGGAGTACGACGTTTCCGTGATGGTCCGCCGCTACCTCAGCCTCTACGAACGCGTGATGGGCAGGCGGCGTTCGCCATCGGTCTCGCAGCCCGCGTCCCGCCTCGAACCGGCCCCCGCGGAGTCGCGCACCGGTCACGAATGACCTCCCACCGCCGGGTGCTCGCGGCCCGTTTCCGGATGCCGCTGCTGGGTGCGGCGGTGGCCGTCCTTGCGTGCGGACGCGAAGGAGCGACGCTGCCTTCGGGGCTGATGGGTCAACGGCGTCCTCAACGGCGACTACGAGGACGTACGGTTCCCGAGCGGCGGCTTCGTCCAGTTCGAGTTCGCCCCCACGCTCCAGAACCCGCCTCCCGGGGAGCAATACATGTACGTCGACCACACGCACATCGGCATCCGATGACGACAGGTGTCGCATGAGGATCCTGATGCTCTGCGAGGGAAGCGCCGAATCCTGGGACTCCTGGTCCGGGATCTCCAAGAGCATCGTCGATCAACTCCGGGCCGACGGTCACACCGTCCACGTCGGTGACGTCGACCTCTACGGAGCGGCCCGCTGGGCGGCGGCGGCGGCGGCGCTCTCGCGTGATCGGCGCCGTTGGACGAGCCGGTATCATCTCGGGGCGGTCCCCTTCCGGCTTCGGTCGCGGAGCGCGAGACGACACGTCGACGCCCACCGGGGCCGGCTCGACGCCATCGTGCAGGTCGGCGCCACCTTCCAGACGCCGAACAGTGCCGGGATTCCCTGCTATCTCTGCTGCGACTCGAACATCCGCATGGCTCAGCACGGCCGGTCCTCGGGCTTCAGCGACGCCGCTGCGCTCAGCGATACGGACTTGAACTCCATTGCGACGCGGGAGCTCGGCGTCTACCGGCGCGCGGCGGCGATCTTCACGTTGAGCGAGCGCCTGCGTCGATCGTTCATCGACGATTTCGGCATGCCCCCGGAGCGCGTGCGGGCGATCTACGCCGGACCCAATCTGGACCTCGATCGCATTCCGCAGTTCCGTCCGCCGCGCCCCGCCGACCATCCGCCGACGGTTCTCTTCGTGGGGCGCCAGTTCCACCGCAAGGGCGGTGACGTGCTCGTGGAAGCCTTCCGCCACGTGAAGACGCGGCTGCCCGCCTCGCGATTGATCGTCGCCGGGCCGCCGGCGGGATACGTCGCGGGGCCGGGCACCACCTGCGTCGGGAACCTGGACAAGGACGATGCGAAGGGGTGGGCCTCCCTGGTGGCGGCCTATGCCTCGGCCGACGTGTTCGCGCTGCCGACGCGGTTCGAGCCGTTCGGCGTCGCCTTCGTGGAAGCGATGCACTTCGGGCTGCCGTGCGTCGGCCCGCGGGCCTGGGCGGTTCCGGAGATCATTGCGGACGGAGAGACGGGGTTCACCGTTCCCGTCGGCGACGTGGAGGCGCTGGCGGACCGCCTGCTGCGCCTGCTCGAGGCCCGGGAGCTGTCGCGGACGATGGGCGAGGCGGGACGTGAACGCGCTCGGAGGCTCTTCACGTGGCCGCACGTCGTCGGCCGGATGGTCGAGGTGATGACGGGTCGGCGCGGAGCGGAGTCGGCGGCATGAGCGCCGACCCGCGCGCCGCCTCGACGTCCCCCGAGGATCTGGGCGCCATCCTCAGGCGGCGCCATCTTCCCGCCCTCGACGGCCTGCGGGCGGTCTTCGTCGTCATCACCTATCACTTCTTCGGCGCGCCCATCCCCGGCGACCTGGGTGACGTCGTGCGCCCATCGTGCCGTGGCCGGGGCGGTGGGCGGTGACTAGGGATTCCCTGGGCCGCTGGCCGCGGCTGGCGATGCGTCGCCTCGCGTCGGGCGGCGCGATCCTGGCGTTCCACAGCATCACGACGCCCGAGGTGCCGGCGGAGGGGACCGCCCACGTATCGCTCGAGGACTTCGAGTCGCTCGTGAGAGTCGCGCGGCGCCTGGGCGAGCTGGTATGCCTGAGCGAGCTCGTCCGGCGCCACGAGCAGGGCCGAAGCACGTCCGGTCTGATCGCGGTGACGTTCGACGATGCCTATGCCACGCTGCTCGGGAGATTCAGGGAATTCATTCTTCGTGAAGGAGTGCCGATCGCGGTTTTCGTCGTGACGCAGGCGGCGGCCGACGGCGCCGCGTACTGGTGGGATCGGGTCGACGACCTGTTCCCCCGGACGACGCCGGAGCGCTGGCGGGCCTTCGAGAACGCGTGCGGCCTGCCCGAGGAGTACCGGCGCGGACAGCCTCGGCATTACGGCCCCTTGCGGCCCCTGCGTCAGTGGGTGCTGGCCGCCTTCGCCGGACGCTGGCCGGCTCGTCTGGAGCCTTCGCTCCAGGCGCTGGAACGCCAGGCCGGCTGTCGGACGAGACAGCGGTCGATGAGCTTTGCCGAGCTGGCGGAGCTGGCGGCCGTGCCCGGGGTCGAGCTGGGCGTGCATACGGCGTCTCACCCCGTGCTGCCCCTCCTTCCCGATCCCGACCTCCGACAGGAGGTCGAAGGAGCCTACGCCGACCTGCGAGCGCGGCTCACGAACGTGCTTCCGATCCTCGCCGTTCCCTTCGGGCTATACGACGAGCGCACCCTCCGCGTCGCGCGCGCCGCGGGAATGACCGCCTCCTTGAGCGTCGCGGGCGTCAATCTGAACGGCAAGCATCAAGAGGTCCTGCCGCGATACTGCGTCACGAGAAGCGACACGCCCGCGAGGCTGGGGCTGCGTCTGCTCGGTCTGCCAGATCTCGTGCGTCGGGGTGCGCGGCGCCCACTCGCGCCCTACCCCGAGCTACCCTCGCCCACGAGCTGACCGCCAGGTCGGTAAGAACATGTCGAGCGTCCTCGATCCCAAGCCGGAACGCTCATCGAGCTTCGGCCGCATGCCGGTGGCCGCTTCGCGCGTGGCCGCTCTGGTGAGGCTACCCGCGGCCGAGCCAGAAGACCTCGCCGCGGTTCTGCAGGGTCGCCACCTTCCTGGGCTCGACGGCCTCCGAGCGGTGGGCGTCTTCCTCGTCATTGCCTGCCATTTCTTCGGTCCGCCGATTCCCGGTGACCTCGCGGTCAGCGCGTTCTTCGTCCTGAGCGGGTTCCTCATCTCCTGGTTGCTGTTGAATGAGTACGACACCGCCGGCACCATTTCCCTGCGGAACTTCTACTCCAGACGTGTACTGAGGATCTTCCCGGCCTATTACTTCTTCGTCACCGTCTCATGCCTCATCGATTACTTCCGCGGGCATCCGTGGGACCGGGGGTTTGGGTTTTCCGGCCTCTTCTATCTCATGAACTACTACAACGCGACGCACGGCCATCCGCCGACTGCCATCGCCCACGCATGGGCCCTGGCCGTGGAGGAGCAATTCTATGCGCTCTGGCCGCTCGTCCTGCTCATGCTTGTCCGACGGGGCAGGGGACATGCGCTCGCGATCCTCGCTCTCGTCATCGCGGGGATCGCGGCGTGGCGATCCTTCCTGTTCCTCGACCTGGGCGTCGGTAAGCCGTATGTGTTCAACGCCTTCGACACGCGGTTCGACAACCTCGCCGTAGGCTGCTTCCTGGCGCTCGCGGCCAGCGAGCGCTGGTTCCTCCGCTTCGCTCGGCAGGTGGCTCGTTCAGCGCTGCTCCCTCTCGTCTCGCTTGGGTTGTTGATAGTGTCGAGATGCGCGACGACCGCTTCCTACCATTACTCCCTTGGCTTCACTGTGAATGCGATTCTGCTGATGGTCTTCCTCGTGCAGGTCCTGCAACTGTCTCGTCACCCACTGTGGGCGTGGCTGCAGCATCCCGTCGTCCGTTACTTCGGGATCATCTCGTATCCGCTGTACCTCTGGCATGTATGGGGCCTGGGGGTGGGAGTGTGGGTTCCCATCCCGCCGGCGGGTCAGTTCATGGTCGGCGTCGCCGTCAGCGTCGTGGTCGCTTCCGGGTCGTACTTCGTGATCGAGAAGCCGTTCCTGGCCCTCAAGAAACGACTCACTCCTTCCCCGCAGGTCGCCCTCTCGGCCGCCTCCCTGCGCTAGCTGCGATATTCAGAATGCAGCGTGACCTCGAATCCTCGGGCGGACATCGCGCAGACCTCGACGCTGCGCACGATCGAGATCGGCTGTTCGCGCCGACTTATGCAGGTCTGACACCCCGCATGCTCCTGCGAACGGCAAAGGCCGACGGCATGCCGTTCCCCTTCAACCATTCCCGCGTCCGTTACTTCTATCTGGCGCGCAACGGCATTTATGCGCTTGCGCGGCTGTGGTGCCTGAATGCAAGGGAAGTCCTCTTCCCCGCCTATTTCCATGGGGTCGAGCTCGAAGCATTGCTCCAGGCGGGCGTCCGGGTGCGCTTTTACCCGGTGCACCAGCGGATGCGCGTCGACGTGGACGAGGTGGTTTCCCGCATCAGCCGCGACACGCGCGCCATCTATCTGACCCATTACCTGGGCTTTCCCGGGCCCGTCGAGGAACTCGCTCGGGTGACCCGGGAGCGCGGTCTGTTGTTGATCGAGGACTGCGCACACGCCCTGCTCTCCGGCGGCGGGGACCGACCTCTCGGCTCCTGGGGAGACGCCGCCATCTTCTGCCTTTACAAGTCGCTGCCAGTGCCGAACGGGGGCGCCCTCGTGCTCCGCAGCGGCGAGCCGTCGGCGCTCCCCGAGGGCGATCTACCCTCTTGGACGAGCTCGCTCAGGCTCGTGGGCGACACGCTGGAGCGGCATCTCCAGATTCACGACCGCGGCTTGCAGCGGCGGCTCCTGAAGACGCTCCGCGCAGGAGGCAGGAGAGCCGCGCGCCTCCTGGGCGGGAGACGGGTTGAAGTCGATACGGAGCACTTCGAGCCAGCGTACGCGCTGCTGGCAATGAGCAAAGTGTCGCATCGGATCATTGCCGCACAAGACTTTCCAGCTATCGTGGAAAACCGCCGTCGGAACTACTTGCAGTTGCTCGATTCGCTCGGCGGCATCGCACCGCCAGTTTTCGATGGTCTGCCCGCGGGCGTCTGTCCGCTTTCCTATCCCCTCCGAGTTCGGAACAAGCCCGCGGTGGTCGAAAGGTTCTTGGCCCGCGGCGTAGATGCGGTGAATATGTGGTTCCCGAATCATCCGGCGGGACCGGCGGAGCCGTACCCCGACGTCGACGAGCTCCGAAGAACCGTGCTCGAATTGCCGTGCCACCAAGACCTCACGCCGCAAATGATCGAACGCGTGGCGAGTATAGCCCGTGACATTCTCGCGACCTGACTCCGCCCAGCCTGTAGCCGCGCGCGCTGCCCTTCACGAACGGTCAGAGCGCGGCCCCACCGCGTGAAACGTACGCCCGCCCGCTAGGCGGCGCTTGCTTCATTCACTTCGGCGACGCTTGCTTAAAGCCCCCGGTGCGGCATCCCCATCAGGGCTGCCGAAGGAAATGGCTATCGGCAAGATTTTAGGCCGGCAGGAGCTTATGACATCAGCAGCAAGTGGCCCAGAAACGAATATTGTCCGAGGAACGCCCTTCACCATCGCCGCCTATCGCGGACGGGAGGGCTTGGCCCGGATCGAGGGCGACTGGGACCGGGTGGTCCGCGGGCTGGAACACCCTCGCTTTCTACACCTCTACGATTGGTATTGGAGCTACCTCGAAGCGCTGGAGGCCGACGACTCCACGGTGCATTTCTTCGTCGCCTACCGGGATGGCGAGCCGGTGGCGGTGTTTCCGCTCAAGAGCAGCTTTCGAGTTCGAAAGGGAATGAAGCTCCGCTTCTTGGAGATCCCCCGCCACCCCCACCTGCCGCTGTCGGACTTCATCGGCGCTCGAAAGGAGCAGACCCACGGTGTCCTGAAGGCCCTCCTGAAGCACCTGGAAGGAGACGGCCGAGGCCCGGCACCGCAACCGGCCTGGGACTACCTTTCCTTCCAGGTTCTCCTCGAGGACTCATGCGCCGCTGCTTGGCTCGAGAGTGACCGCCCGCCGCTTCTTCTCGTGGAGCAGTCGGCAAAGTGCAACTACATCCCCACCTCGTCTTCCTACGAGGAGATCGAGAAGAACTTCTCTGTGAACTTCCGGGACAACCTCCGAAAGGCCCGGAACAAGCTGTGCGCAACCGCAGCGGTCGAATTCCTCTCCAGTCGGGACCGCTCAACGCTGCGGACCTTGTTCGAGGAGTTCCTGGAGGTCGAATCCTCGGGATGGAAAGGGATCGAGGGAACGGGGAGCGCGATCAAGCTCCACCCCGACCTTACCCGCTTCTATCGGAACCTCATCGATACCTTCTCTCCGAAGGGAGCCTGCGAGATCAATCTGCTCAGAGAGCGGGGCAAATGCATCGCCGGGCAGTTCTGTCTCCGGGTCGCGGACACCTGCTACGTATTAAAGATCGGTTACGACGAGGCCCACTCCCGGCTCGCGCCGGGGAACATGCTCATGGAGTGGCTCTTGAAGACGCTCGCCGCGGAGGGCGAGGTCAAGGTCCTGAACCTAGTGACCAGCGCTAAGTGGCACGAGAATTGGAAGCCCCGCTCCGACCGGGTGTTCAACGCCTACCTGTTCCGTCGGAGCCCGCGTGGACTCCTCCTGTGGGGGTATAAAGCGCTCCGCCGTAACGTAGCCCCGGCGAAGTCGGGAATGACCTCCATTCGGACTCGGCCCGATGCACGTCCACGTCTCTCGACGGCGACCAGGACCAGGGCTGCCTTGCGTCCCTTGATGAGACCGCGGCCCTTCGTGTCGCGATGGAACGCGGGCGCAGATCGCCGGGCCGGCTGACCGATTTCGCCTCAGCCCAGTACGTCTCCACTCGATCACCGGATACTCATGAGGGCGAGGCGGTACTGGAGGACCGGAGCGGTGAAGGCGCAGGCGCCGCGCCCGTTCAAACTCGATCAGGCGGGGTCCGGGTCCCGCCATCTATTTGACAGGCTCCCCGCGGTGCTGGCGGTCGTAGCCGCTTCGACCCTCGCGTGCGCGCAGCCGAGTGAGAACGCCCAATCAAGGACACCGACCGCCTCCAACCCTGCCGTGGGCGGCCTGGCGGCCCTCTACCCTGGTGACGTGGGCATCGAGAGCCATCCCGACGTGCTCTTCGTGGAGCGGTTCGAAGAAGCCGCGCTCCCCGCGCTCTTCGCGGAGTGGACGGACGTGCGTAACGGGGCGTCCATGGCGTTCAGCGCCGACGTGCCGCCGGGGAGCCCCGGCGTCCAGTCGCTCACGATTCCCTGGATCGGAGGCGGCGTCAGCACCGGCGGCCACCTCTACAAGCAGTTGAGCCCCGGCGTGGACGATACGCTCTACGTCAGGTATTACATCAAGTATCCAACCAGCGGAACGTACAGTCATCACGGCCTCTGGATGGGCGGGTACAACCCCCCGCTCGCGTGGCCGAATCCAGAGGCCGGGGTCAAGCCGTCCGGCAATGACCGCTTCAGCGCGGCCGCCGAACGGAAGCCCGTGACCGGACGCTTCGATCATTACGACTATTGGATGGACATGCATCGGTCGCGGGACGGCAATTTCTGGGGGAACCTGCTCCTCGATGACCCGGCGGTTCAGGTCGCGACCGGGCGATGGACATGCGTGGAGCAGATGGTCAAGCTCAACGATCCGGTCGGGGCCTCGAACGGTGAGCACGCGATCTGGCTGGACGGGGTGAAGGTCAGCCACCTTGGTCCCGGGTTTCCAAGGGGTCGGTGGTCGGGCGGGATCTTCACCCAGGATCCCGCAGGCGATCCTTTCCCGGGCTTCCGGTGGCGGAGCGATGCCGCCCTCAACCTGAACTGGCTCTGGCTCCAGGTCTACGCTCCCGGCGAGCTGCTTGGCGTCACGGGACAGTTCATGTTCGATCACCTGGTCGCCGCGAGAAGCTACATCGGGTGCCTGCCGGCGGCGACGCGGGCTGGCTTGTCCGTGACACGCAAGCCGGCGGTGCCTGTCTGGCCGAACGAGCCGGCCGGGCTCGAACCGTTCAATGACCAGCCTTGGGACCGATTGGCGCAGCCTGATCCGACAGGGTATGTCGGCCGTGCTCTCGAGCGCCTACGAGGCTTGTTCTCTGGTCCGCGCCCGCCAGGGGAGGTGTGGGGCTATCTGAGGCGGACGAGCTCCAAGGACGCGCGCATCATTGTTGACGCGTCGGCGCCGTTTTCGCCACCGAACGTGGTCCAGATCGTCTACACGCCCGACATGTTGCCCGACAGCGAGCCGAGCGTACACTGGATCGCCCTCCCCTGGGTGAAGGAGGTGTACATCGGGTGGTGGATCAAGCTCTCGCCGAACTGGATCCCGAACCCGGCGGGGGCCGGCAAGATCACTTTCCTTCTGCCCGAGGATGCGGCGGGGCTGGTCTATACGGGCTTTTATCATCAGGGCGGCGACGAGCTCGTGGGGTGGCGGTCAGGCCCTCCCTACCGTATCGGCGCGAACACCGTGTGGGCGCCTTACGGGCAGAAGATCTGGCTCCCGAATGTCGCGACGACCTTCGTGAACCCCGGCGAGTGGCACCGGGTCGAGTTCTACTATCGGTGGGAGACCACTCCCGGGGTGTCGAGAGATGGGATCATCCGCTGGTGGGTGGACGATCAGCTCAACGGAGACTACTCGGACGTTCACTATCCGCCCGCCTCGAGGAGCGGGTTCAAGGAGTTCCAGTTTGCGCCGACCGTGCAGTTCGCCGGCCCGGTGGAGCGGTACATGTACATCGACCACACGTATTTGAGCACGCGATCGGATGAGGATACGTCCGCTCCCGCCGGGCGCGGGCCGGTCGCGTCGGTCAGGAAGTGAGATCCCTGCGGGAGCTCCCATGATGGCCGAGTCATGCGAAAGGGCCAGCCCTTCCTCGTCCCGACCTAGAACCGTCCTGATCTGCCATGGCGACTCGCCCCTGAATCGCGACGGCATCGCGCGGTGGCTTGCGTCCTTTTCGGACCTGGTCGGCATCGTCGTCATCGATGAGACGAGCGCTCACCTGCTCACCCGGGTCAGGCGTGAACTCAAGCGCGTCGGTCTGCTCCGCTTTCTCGACGTGCTCGCGTTTCGGGTGTATTACGCGGCGTTTCTGGCCCGCGGAGACGCGGCGTGGCAACGGCGGCAAATGGCCACCCTCGCCCGCCGGTACCCCGAGGTGCCGGCCACGACGAAGGTGCTCCATACCTCCGACCCGAACGCTCGGGACACGGAGGAGTTTCTCCGCCGCCTGGCCCCCGACCTGGCCGTGGCGCGCTGCAAGCGCCTGCTGGCGGAGCGTGTCTTCGCCATTCCGCGCCATGGTACGTTCGTGCTGCATCCGGGCATCTGCCCCGAATATCGCAACGCCCACGGATCGTTCTGGGCGTTGGCGAACCGCGACGTCGGGAAGGTCGGCCTCACGCTGCTGAAGATCGACAAGGGTGTGGACACCGGCCCGGTCTACGGCTACTACTCGTACGACTTCGACGAGATCCGCGAATCGCACATCGTGATCATGACGAGGGTCGTCCTCGACAATCTGGACCCGCTGCGGGTCAAGCTTCTGGAGATTCACGCCGGGACGACAAGGACCATCGATATCGCGGGTCGTTCGTCCGCCGTGTGGGGCCACCCCTGGCTGACCAAGTATCTGCGGTGGAAGTGGATAGCGAGGAGGAGGCGAGATGCGAGCCCTGTCGCTCGAGTATCATGACGTCGTCGAGGGCCGCGACTTCGACGCGAGCGGGTTTCCGGGTCCGGGTGCCGCGAGCTACAAGCTCACGCGGACCGAGTTCAACCTTCACCTCGACGCGATCGCCCGTGCGGTCCGGCGCTCCCCGACCCACGCGCTCGAGTGGCTTGCGGACATGACCAGCGGGCCGCTGTTCCTGACGTTCGATGACGGCGGGCTCGCGGCCTACACGTGCATTGCGGAGGCGCTCGAGCGGCATGGATGGCGTGGTCACTTCCTGGTGACGGCTCAGCGCGTCGGCTCGCCGAGTTTCATGTCGGCGGCGCAGATCCGCGAGCTACACGCCCGCGGCCACGTCATCGGCACCCATTCGTATTCACATCCGACGCGGATGGGCGCGTGCGCTCCCGAACGCATCCTCGATGAATGGCAGCGCAGCGTGGCAATCCTCTCGGACATCCTGGGTGAACCGGTCGTGACGGGATCGGTGCCTGGCGGCTACTACACCCGCCCGGTGGCCGAGGCGGGAGCGCGGACGGGTCTGAAACTGCTCTTCACGTCGGCACCCACGGCGCGTTGCCACACCGTCGACGGGTGCTGGGTCGTGGGACGCTACGCCCTGCGCCGCTGGACGACCGCGGCCACGGCGGCGGCGCTTGCGGACGGCCGCTGGCTCCCGAGGGTCTCGCAATGGCTCGTCTACAGCTCGCTCAGTTTGATGCGTACGATCGCCGGTGATCATTACACCCGGCTGCGGGAGCGTTTCTGGGCGGCGCGCGCGTGACCACGTCAGCCCGCGCTGAGGTGAGCCTGTCCGCGGGCGCCGGCCGCTCCGTGGCCGCTTCCCGGAGGCGCCGCCGATGGGCGATGCGCGGCGTGCAGGTCGTGGCGCGAGCGATGCTCGACTGCGCGTACCTGGTCCGGAGCCGTCAGACCAGGCGCAACAAGCTCCGCGTCCTCTTCGAATACGTCCGGATGACCATGACGCTCCTGCTCGGGGGCGACCAGCGGGGCGCCCGCTCCGACCGCGTGCTGGGCTACCGGGTCCGGCACTTCGGTTACGCCTCGCTCCACTTTCTGTTCCGAGAGATCTTCGTGCGGAACGACTACTTCTTCGAGACCGGCGCTCCGGGTCCGCTCGTGGTCGACTGTGGCGCCAACATCGGCCTTGCCACGCTGTTCTTCAAGTGGCTGTACCCGGGGTGCGAGGTTCATGCGTTCGAGCCCGACCCCGAGACCTTCGCGTTGCTGAAGGACAACGTCGAGCGGAACGGCCTGGCCGATGTCCATCTGCACAACGTCGCGCTGTGCGACCGGGACGGAGCGGTGGAGTTCTTCGTCCCCCAAGGCGGCCACGGATCGCTCGTCATGAGCCTCGTGCCCGGGCGGATGCCGGAGGCCGAGCGCCGCCGCATCGTGGTGGACGGGCGCAGGCTGTCGACGTATCTCGAGGGACGCGACGTCGATTTCCTCAAGATGGACGTCGAGGGCGCCGAGCGGCCCGTGTTCGGGGAGCTGGCCCGGGCGGGCGCTCTGCCCCGCGTGAAGGAGATGGTCGTCGAGTACCATCACAACCTGGAAGGGACGACGGCCGGCTTCGCGGGTTTCCTCCAGTTGCTCCAGGATTCCGGGTACGCGTACCAGCTCGACGCGACCCGGGGCGCGGCCGAGCTCGCCGCAGAGTTCCAGGACGTGCTGGTCTGGGCTTGTCGCCCGCTCGTCGGCGGGCCCCCGGGTTCAGCCGCTCCTGAGCGATAGTCCCGTCGACTGTCGTCTCCGCTCACCGCCTGCTGGCATGCGTGTGGTCGATGTACATGTACTGCTCTGCCGGCGGTGGGTTCTGCAGGGTGGGCGCGTACTGGAACTCCACGAAGCCGTTGTCGCCGGGGTAGAAGATGTTCGTGTAGTTCCCGTTCAAGACGCCGTCCACCCACCAACGGAAGATGCCGTTTCCGGCGCCTGGCGTCGTCTCGTACTTGAAGTAGAACTCGAGGCGGTGCCACTCCCCCGGATTGATCAGCGTCGTCGTGACGTTGGGGTAGAAGTTCAGGTCGTAGCCGCCCCACTGCGGCTTCAAGCCCACGCGGAACGGCGGCCCCTGACTCGAGTCGGTCGGGTTGAAGATGCCGGTGTACACGTTGTTGGTGTCGCTGAAGAGGAACGTTATCTTGCCGCACCCGGCCGGGCTGCACGTCCAATTGGGCGAGACCTTCATCCACCAGGCGGTGTAGATCTCCTTGATGCTGGGAATGGACGTCCAGTGCACGCTCGGCTCGGTGTCGTGGATCATGTCGGTCGTGAAGATGATCTTTAGGTCGTCGAGCGGCGAGAACGGCACGGTGGGGTCGACCGTGATGACGTCGTCCTTCGAGCTGGTTCGCCGGAGATAGTTCCATCCGGCGCCGCTCATGAGATCCCACGGCTGATCGTTGACGGTGACGAAGCCGGCCGGCTCGTTCGGCCACGCCCCGGACAGGAGATTGCTCACCGTCACCGCGATTCCGGTGGCGGTGGTGGTGTTCCCGGCGGCGTCCCTCGCCACCGCGGAGAGCGTATGCAGGCCGTTCCCGGCGGTGGTGGTGTTCCAGGAGATGGAGTAGGGCGCGGTGGTGTCCTCCGCGCTCAGGTTGGCGCCGTCGAGCTTGAACTGCACGCCGACAACGCCGACGTTGTCGGAGGCGCTGGCGGAGACGGTAACCGCCGTCCCGGACAACGTCGATCCGACCGCCGGCGCCGTGAGAGAGACCGTCGGCGGAACCGCGTCGGGAGGACCTGAGGCGAGGCAGCCGATGTAGCTCTTCGCCGCCACCACGTGATCGAAGTACATGTTGGCGCTGAATCCCGCGGGATCGCTTGGAGAATAGTTCTGCAACCAGATGTAGTTGAGGTTCAGGTTCGCATCGCTCCGCCAGCGGAAGCCCTCGAAGGGGGTGCCCAGCGGATCCTGGGTGAAGATGCCTCCGTTCCAGTTCCCGTTCGGGAAACCCAGTCCGAGGTGGCTCACCTTGACGCCGTTGAGCCAGATCGCGTGCTCGCCGTTGGAGGCGGTGACCGGGTTGTTGAGCTTGACCATCTGCTCCACGCACATCCACTGGCCCGGCGTGCCGACGACGTTCGGACTGTTGAGGAGCAGATCCCCCCAGTAGTTGCCGTCCAGCGACCGGTGCATGTTCATCCAGTAGTCATAGTGGTCGACACGGGAACTGAGGCTGTTCTCCTCCGCCGCGGCGCTGAATCGGTCGTTGCCCACGGGCTTCAGGCCGGCCTGCGGATTCGGCCAGGCGAGCGGAGGGTTGTAGCCTCCCATCCAGATCCCGTTGTGGCTGAACTGGCCGCTCGTCGGGTACTTGACGTAGTAGCGGACGTAGAACGTGTCATCGACGCCGGGGCTCAACTGCTTGTAGAGATGGCCGCCGTCGTTGACGCCGCCCCCCACCCAGGGAATGTTGAGCGAGTGCGTGCCGGGGCTCCCGGGCGGGACGTCGGTGCTGAACGACATGGTTCCGCCATTGAGGATGTCCGTCCAGCGGCTGAAGAGGGCGGAGAGCGTCGATTCCTCGAACTTCTCGACGAAGACCACGTTCGGGTCGGCCTCGATGCCCACGTCTCCGGGATAGAGGGCGGCGAGCCCCCCCGACGGGGGCGGAGGCGCATTGGAGACCGTGACCGTGACCGCGGCCGAGGTGGCGACGTTGCCGGCGGCGTCCCGGGCCACGGCGGTGAGGGTATGGCTGCCCTTGGCCGCGCTGGTGGTGTTCCAGGACGTGGAGTAGGGCGAGGTCGTGTCCTCCGTGCCGAGGTTGGCGCCGTCCAGCTTGAACTGCACCCCCGCGACGCCGACGTTGTCACTCGCGCTCGCGGTGACCGTCACCGTACCCGAGACGGTCGCCCCGGCGGCCGGTGCGGTCACTGCGACGGAGGGAGGCGTCGTGTCGTTCGCCACGGTGACGGTGACACCGGCCGCCGTGCCAACGTTCCCGGCGGCGTCACGCGCCACGGCGCCGAGGGTGTAGGTCCCGTTCGGAATCGTGGTGGTGTCCCACGAGATCGCGTAGGTGTTGGTGGTGTCCTCGGCGCCGAGATGGACCGCGTTCAGCTTGAACTGCACGCCGACCACGCCGACGTCGTCGCTGGCGTTGGCCGCGACCGTGACGTTGCCAGAGACGGTTGCCCCTCCGGCCGGGGCCGTGATCGAGACCGACGGGGGTGTGGTGTCGGGGGTCGTGGGGAGCGTGTACGCGATGCGCAGGACGGGGCGGAGTGACGTGTCGGGATGTTCCATGCTGGCGAAGGAGCGATAGCGGTCGCGCGCCTTGGAGGCGTCCGAGTTGAGCAGGACGCCGAAGTTGCTCGAGGGGTCCGCCACCCATTCCTGGACCATCCGCGTGATCGCCCAGACCTTGTACCCCCGCATCTTGTCGATCGCTCGCGTGTCATAGGCCGGGGAGATGTCGGCTTGGGCCAGCGGCACTTTGTTGTAACAGCAAGAGTTCGCGGTCCAGGGGGTCACCCCGTCGAAAGTGTAACCGGTCGCCTTGGCCATGACAGGGTCCTTTCCGATCACCTTGTGCGCGGTCACGGTGTAGGTGGTCTCCGGGGCCGCATCGCTGTCGACCAGCGCCAGGCGCAGCACCGCCTCCTGTACCAAAGCCCCCGCCGGAAGGCTCGAGGGGTCGAACTTCAGCAGGATCGCGTTCGCCACCTTGTGGTCCGGCCAGGTGTAGGTACGGAGCCGTGGACTCTTGCGGTAGTTCTTCGCGTTGGTGCTGAGGAACGTATCCTGCTGGGGTGCGAGCGCCAGGCTGCTCGACGGCAGCCGATAGGCGATGCGCAGGAAGGGGCGAAGCGCGGGGTCGGGATGTTCCATGCTGGCGAAGAGCCGGTAGCGGTCGCTCGGCTTGGAGACGTCTGAGTCGAGCAGGAGGCCGAAGTTCCTCGCCGGGTCCCAAAGCCATTCCTGGACCATGGGGGTGACCGTCCAGGCCTTGTACCCCGGCACCTTGTCGATCGCCTGCGTGTCATAGGGCGGGGAGATGTCGGCCTGGGCGAGTGGCACGCCGCCGAAGCAGCACTCGTTCGGCGACCAGGCCGTCACGCCGTCGAAGCTGTTGCCTGTCGCCTTGGCGATGAGGGGGTTCCGGCCGACCACCTTGTGCGCGGTCACCGTGTAGGTGCTCTCCGGGGCGGCGTCGCTGTCGACCAGCGCCAGGTGGAGGGTCGCTTCTTCGACCACCGCCCCGACCGGCAGGGCGGACAGGTTGAACTTCATGAGGATGGCATTCGCCGCCTGGTTGTCCGGCCACGTGTAGGTCGCGAGGACGGCATCGGTGCTGTAGTTCGTGTCGTCGAGGTTGAGGAAGGTGTCCAGCGGCGACAGCAGGAGGGTCTGAGTCTCGGTCGCTGCGGCTGACACGGTCGGCGCCGGGATGCGAGGCGCGGCGAAAGACAGGGTCAGGAGAGCCGATACGGCAAGCACGGCGCGGCACGGCACGGCACGGCTGGTCAGCATGGGGTCCTTCGGTGCTCGCGGGAGGCCGTCCCGCGCTGCACAAAGCACGATTCGACCCGTGAGGGCGACCGCCGGAGGCACGCTCGGCGGCGGCTCTCTCGCGGCTACGGCCTCCGGGTCGGGAGGGATATTATCGCGAACGCGGGACTGAGGCCAAGCCCCGCCACGCGGCGGTGGGCGGGCGCCCTCCCGTGGAGCCTGGGAGACTCGACCGCCAGGTGGAGGGAGATCGGCCGGACGGCGCTGCCAGCCGTCGATGGTGTCACGCCGCTCTCCTTTCACCCCGGGCTTTCGGCGCCGTTGAGTTGATGCAGGGCGCGTCCCCAGGCACCGGCGAGGGTAGAGGGGCGGGCGAAGAGGGACCATCAGGCGTTCGCCCGAGATTCCCCGGCAAATTGCCCTAGAGGGCAACGGGATGCGTATACTCCAGTATTTTCATCGGGCGTTTTGAGCGAATTCGGGGGAATCGAGTCTCGCCCGAAGGGCGGCCTGGATGAGGGAAGGGGAGTCCCCGCGCCGGGCCGGCGGCCGCGAGCGTCGGCGCTCCGGGGCGCAGCGGGTCGCGCGCCCGGCCCCCGCGGCGCGCATCTTCGCGGGCGTGCGGCCGCTCCTGCGCGCGCTCGAGTTGCTGGCGGCCGATTCCGAACGCATCCAGACGGGCTGGCGCCGGCTCCTGCGGCGGCTGGAACCCGGCCGGGAGGACTTCGCGGCGCTCGAAGAGCTCGCGAAGCTGGACCTCGGCCCCGCCATCTTCGATCAGATCGGCTTCGGGCCGGCCCTCAAGCTGTATTGCCGCCAGTTCGCCGCCCGCACGGGGCTGGCCGTGAAAGTCCAGGAGGCGAGCCCCCTGACCAAGCTCCCCCCGAGCCACGAGGCCGCCCTCTACCGCGTCGTCCAGGGCGCCCTCGCCAACGTGGTCAAGCACGCCCGCGCGCGGGAGTTGAAGGTGACGGTGGGTGAAGTCCGCGGCGCCGTGCTGGTGATGGTCATCCAGGATGACGGCGTCGGCTTCGATGCTGCGCGCCAGCCTCCCGCCGGGGCGTTCGGCCTGGCCGCCATGCGCGGCCGCATCGAGGGCCTGGGAGGCCGCCTCCACGTCGAGTCGAGACCGGCGCGGCCGTCGGGCACCCGCATCGAGATCGACCTGCCGCTCAAGGAGTTGGCGGCCCCGTGAGCGACAGGATCCGCATCCTGATCTGCGAAGACCACGCTCTCTTCAGGGAAGGCCTGCGCGCGGTCCTGCGCGAGCACGCGAGGCTGGAGGTCGTGGGCGAGGCCGCGCAGGGGCGCGAGGCCGTCGAGGCGGCGCTGAGGCTGCGGCCGGACGTCGTCCTGATGGACATCGAGATGCCGGAGATGAGTGGGTTGGAGGCGACGCGCCGCATCGTCGAGGCCGGGCCCGGGGTGAAGGTGCTGGTGCTGACCTTGTACGACGACGAGGAAGTGATCGCGAGCTGCCTGGACGCCGGGGCTTCCGGATACGTCCTCAAGGACGGGCCCGCCGCGCAACTCGTGTACGCCATCGAGGCGGTCCAACAGGGGAAGAGATACCTCAGCCCGGGCGCACTCACGAAGGTGGTCGAGTACGGCCGGAGCAAGCCCACCCGGACGGCCTACGACCTGCTCACCGGCCGCGAGCGCGAGGTCTTGAAGCTGCTGGCGGACGGGCTTACCACGAAGGAGATCGCCGCGCAGCTGCAGGTCAGCGTCAAGACCGTGGACGCCCACAAGACCAGCCTCATGGGGAAGCTCGACATCCACGACCGGACGGAGCTCGTCAAGTACGCGATTCGACGCAAGCTGATCCGGGTGCCGCTGCTTCCGTGAGGCACGGCCTCCACCCAGCCGACACAAGCAGCGTGACCCCGGCGAAGCCCTGACCGCGAGTCAGGGAATCCCCGAGTCCGTTTTCCGCCCCTCCCCGATTGTCACCTCCCGCTCCGCCTCCTAGCTTTAGGGTTGAGGAGCGGGCTCGTCCGGCCGCTCGGGTTTGCACGTCTTTCAGCACCGGAAGGGAGTCCGTGATGCGCGTCCTGTGGGTGAGGGTCGGCGGCCTCTGGCCCCTGAACACCGGGGCTGGCTGCGGAGCTGCCGCCTGCGGGACCACGCAAGAGGCGGACCGGACAACGTGCTTCTGCCCGGAGACGACCTTCAGAGCGCCCTCGAGACGGCGCGCCGCGGCCACGTGATGAACCTGCCGGCCGAGGTCGTCTTCACCGGGCTCTTCACCCTCCCCAACAAGCCGGGGGCCCCCTGGATCACCATCCGCTCGAGCGTCCCTGACTCCCGCCCAAAGCCGCCCGCAAAAACCCAAGCGGCGACCATCCACTCCGGAGTGATGCCGAAGCTCGAGTCGGCCGCCGCTCCGGTCATTACCGCCGTGCCGGGGGCACATCACCGTGGATTCATCGCGATCGAGATCGGCCCCCGGCCCGGCGCCTTCCCTTACAGGACGGTTTCGAGCCAGCGCGCCCGGGTGTCTCGCAGGCCCGGATAGCCGTGACGCACTCTCGCTCGGGCCGCGTGCCCTCCCGCGAGAGGCGTCGGTCCTCGGCACAGCAGGTGCTGAGACCCGCTCCCCTGGCCCGATTGTTCGCCGGGATCCAGGAGCCGCTGGCGCGTGCCCTCGAGCGGCTGGCCCCCGAGTCCGACCGGATCGACTCGACCTGGCGGCGACTCCTTCGCCGCCTCGCGCCCAGCCGCCTGGAGTACGACTTGCTCGCGGAGCTGGACGTGCGGGCCCACCTCCACCACCTGCGGTCTGCCAACTACGATGCCTACGTCCAGGCCCTGGAGCGTGAGGGTCAAGCCCTGGCCCGCCGGGGGGTCCCTGAGGAGCACGCCATGGCCGCCCTCGCCTTCTACCTGGAGGGCTGCCTCCCTCACCTTCTTCGCCAGGAAGTCGACGACCGGGACCTGGTCCTCGCCCTGGTCCGCCTGATCTCGGCGAAACAGCGCTTCATCCTCTCCGGGTACACGAAGGCGAGGAGCGCGGGCTGGCACCGGGTCGACGAGCAGGACCGGAAGCGGCTCTCCCGGGACCTGCACGACGAGGTGGGGGCGGATCTGGTGGTGCTGAAGCTCTACATAGAGATGATCGCCCTGGAGCTCCGCAAGGAGGAGGTGGAGGTCGCCCGGGCCAAGCTCGAAGAGGCCCTCACCCTGATCTCCCACGCCCTGGAGTCGGTGCGGCGCCTGAGCCTTGACCTCGGTCCGGCGATCCTCGAGCAGGTGGGCATTCTGGCTGCCATCAAGCTCTACTGCCGCCACTTCGCCGCCCGCACCGGAATCGCGATCCAGGTCAAGGAGGCCGACGTCCCGGAGAAGCCTCCCGCCAGCCACCAGGCGACCCTCTACCGCGTGCTGCAAGGGGCACTGTCCAACGTGGCGAAGCACGCCAAGGCCCGGAACGTCACGGTCAGCCTCGGAAGCATGAGGCGTGCGGTTATGATCCTGGTCATCGAGGACGACGGCATCGGCTTCGACGTCGTGCGTCAGACATCCCGGGGCGCGTTTGGCCTCACCGCGATGCGCGACCGGGTCCAGGCCCTGGAAGGCCGACTCCACATCGAGTCCAGGACCGCTCGTTCCCGGGGAGGCCGCACGGGCACGCGAATCGAGGTTGATCTTCCCCTCAAAGAGGGTGATCGGGCATGAGCGACCGGATCACGGTTCTCCTGTGCGAAGACCACGCCCTGTTCCGGGAAGGACTGCGGGCGATCTTCCGTTCCCAATCCTCCCTCGAGGTCGTGGGGGAGGCGGTCAACGGGCGGGAAGCGGTCGAGACGGTCAAGCGGCTGCGCCCGGACGTGGTCCTGATGGATCTCGAGATGCCCGAGCTCAACGGGCTCGACGCCACCCGGAGGATCGTCGAGTCCGGGACGGGAGCCCGAGTCCTGATCCTCACCCTCTACGACGATGAGGAGATCGTGGCCCGCTGCCTGGAGGCGGGCGCGGCGGGCTACGTACTGAAGGACGGGCCTTCGGCCGAGCTGATCACCGCCATCGAGGCGGTGCGGAAGGGGGACAAATACCTCAGCCCGCGCGCCCTGACCGGGGTCGTCGAATACGGGGCGAAGGGACGCCCGGTCAAGACCCGGTACGAGTTGCTGACCGACCGTGAGCGCGAGGTGCTGAAGCTGCTGGCCGATGGTTTCTCGAGCAAGGAGATCGCCGCCCGGCTCCACCTCAGCGTCAAGACCGTCGACGTCCACAAGTCGAACCTGATGCGGAAGCTGGCCATCCATGACCGGGCCGGGCTCGTGAAGTATGCCATCCAGAGGAAGCTGATCCGAGTGCCACTCATGGATGGCTCGGGATGAGCCGGCCGGGGGGCGCCAAACCCCTGTGGGGGGCCAGTTACTGCCGGGGCGGGTCCCCCGGTGGCCGCCCCGGCTCGGCCGCGGCGGCGGACGCCTCGCTGACCTCGTCGGGAGACCACTTCTTGACTTTGTTCAGCAGCGCTTTGTAGGAGATCTTGAGCCGCCGCGCGGCCTCCCGGCGGTTCCAGCGGGTCTCGGTCAGGACCCGTCGCACGAGCTCCCGCTCCGCGGCTTCCGCGGCCGCGGCCCCGACCTTCTTGAGGGAGACTTCGGGCGAGACCTCTCTGGGGGGGGACGCGGCGGGCGCCGAAGGCCCCCTCAGCTCCGCGCGCGACATCTCGACGTCGGGGAGGATGACGTATCGCCGCACGGCGTTCTCCAGCTCCCGCACGTTGCCCGGCCAATCGTGGCGCAGGAAGGCTTCCATGAGGTCCGCGGGTATGCGGTCCACCGAGCTCCGGTAGCGCTCGGCGTAGCGGCGCAGGAAGGCCTCGCTGAGGAGCGGGATGTCCTCTCTTCGCTCGCGCAGGGGTGGGACCTCGATCCGCACCACGGTGAGGCGGAAATAGACGTCCTCCCGGAACGTCCCCTCCGCGACCGCCTTCTCAAGGGCGCGGTTGGTGGCGGCGAAGACCCGCGCGTCGGCCTTGACCGGTTGCCGGCCCCCGAGCCGCATGAACTCGCCGTCCTGGAGCACGTGCAGCAGCTTGGCCTGCAGCCCGGATCCCATCTCGGTGATCTCGTCGAGCAGGATCGACCCGTGGCTGGCCAGCTCGAACCGGCCGGGCTTGGCCTGGAGCGCACCCGAGAAGGCGCCCCGCTCGTAGCCAAAGAGCTCCGACTCCAGGAGGTCGTGGGGCAGGGCCGCACAGTTGACCTTGACGAAGGGCTTGTCTCGGCGCGCCGACTCCTCGTGGATGTACCGGGCCATGACCTCCTTTCCGACCCCGGTCTCCCCGAGGAACAGGACGGGCGCGTCGGTGGCCGCGATCTGCCGGGCGATCTCCCGCAGGCGCAGCATGGACGGGCTGGAGCCCAGGAGGTCTGCCCCCGACTCCCGGGCCAGCTTGCCCTTGAGCACCTTCACTTCGTCGCGCAGCCGCTGCTTCTCCAGCGCATTCTGGATCGCGAGGTCCAGCTCCGCCTCCTCGAAAGGCTTGGTGACGTAATCCGTCGCCCCGCGGTGCACGGCGTCGACCACGGTTCGGATCCGGTCCACGGCCGAGAGGACGACCACGGGGGTCGAGGCGTGTGAGTGCCGCACCCTCTCCAGGAACTCGAGACCGTCTATGCCCGGCATCATGAGGTCGAGCAGGATGACCGCGGGGGAAAGGCCCGCCGCCAGGCGATCGAGGGCTTCCTCGCCGGACCCCGCTCCGACCGTCTCGTATCCGCGGGCGGCCAGGAGCAGGGAGACATGGTCCCGGGTGCTGCCGTCGTCGTCGACCAGGAGGACGGTCAGGGGTTCTGTCATGGGTGGCCCCCCGGATGTTACCACTCGTGGGGACGGGGGAGCGGGTCCCGCCGGTCGCCGGGCCCGACATGCAATCGCCTCGGGTTTGGCGGATAATTCCGGGCTGTCCGGTGGCCAGGAGAGTCTGCATGAAGCACGCGGTCGTCGGTGCCTTCACGCTCGTTGCCGCCCCCGTTCTGGGCACCGACCATGATGCGGCGGAGACGGCCCTGAAGCGGTTCTTCGAAGGCCGCCCCGTGGTCGTCCGCCTGGACATGCCGGCCACGTCCGGCGGGATCGACGTCTACCCGGAGCGGGAGGACCCGCTGGAGTTCGGCAAGGTCGCCGACCGCTTGCGCAGCAGCGGCGCCGCCCTCCACGAGGGCGACCGCATCAGCGTCACCAGGGTCAAGGTCAAGGACGACCTCATCGAGTTCCAGCTCGGGGGCGGCGGGTTCAACAGCTTCAAGGACGGCTCGAGCACGGTGTCCATCCCCTACCCGCCGAAGTCGAGCCGAGAAAAGGACCTCGAACGCCGGCTCACGGAGGAGACCGACTCCCGCCGCCGCCGCGAGCTGCAGAGGGACATCGACGATCTGCGGCGCGACCGCGAGGAGGAGGACCGGCGCAACCGCTCGATCGCGGAGGCCACCAACGAGCTGCGGCGGGAGCGCGACCGGCGGCGCGCGCTGGACATGGGCTCGCGCTTCAACCTCCGCTTCGACCGGGACGTGCCTCCCGCCTACCTCACCCCCGAAGGCGTCATGAGGGCGCTGGGAAGGTACGTGGACTTCCTGGGCCTGGGGCCGCGTCCCGCGGAACGGCCCGAAGACCTCCGGCTGGAGCGCCCCGGCGCCGAGCCCTCGGCCGACGAGGCCCCGGCCGCGGATGACGAGGCGATCCGCAAGGGGATGACCCGTGCGCAGGTGGAGACGATCTGCGGGCGACCCCTCCGGGAGGACGAGAGCCAGGAGGGGGTCCTCCGGGTGCGAGTGGCCAGCTACCGCCAGGGGGCGGGCCGGGTCGAGGTCACGTACGTCGACGACGTCGTGGTGAGGGTCTCGCCCTCGTCCCTTGGTGAACCCTAGCGCTTCAGACGTCGCGCTTTCTCGCAGGCCGGCTCGTGCTTGGCCGCGCAGGCCTGCTGGTAGAAGGCGAGGGCCTTGACGGGATCCCGGGGGACGGTGGTGCCGGACTCGTACAGGAGGCCGACCTCGTAACAGGCCGGCCCGACCCCGGCCTCGCAGGCCTGCTTGTTGTACTTGGAGGCCTGGGCCACGTCCCTGGTCTCGGGGCGCTGGAACTGCCGGGCGAGGTTGTAGCAGTCCTGGACGAGGCCGGCGTCGCAGCCGCGCTTGTAGAGCTCGCGCGCCTTCTGGAGGTCGCGCCCGATCATGTCGCCCGCCTCCAGCATGGTGGCCAGCCGGCTGCAGCCGTCCACCGAGCCCTTGTCGCAGGCCTCGCCGAAGAGGGCGGCGGAGCGCGGCACATCCCGCGCGACGCCCCGCCCGTTCAGGAAGAGCTGCCCGAGCTCCACGCAGCCCCGCGGATCACCCCGGGTGCAGGCGTCGCGCAGCAGCGAAGTGGCCTGGACGAGGTCCGCCTTCACGCCGTGGCCGTTCAGGAATGCCGTCGCGAGATCGAAGCAGCCGGCCCCGACCCCGCCGGCGCAGGCCTTCTTGAACAGCTCGGCGGCCCGCGCGGGGTCGCGGGCGGCCCCCGCTCCGTCGCGGTGGACGACGCCGAGGCTGTGGCAGCTTCGCGCCTCGCCCGCCTCGCATCCCTTGGTGAAGAGCGCGATGGCGCGGGGAGCGTCCCTGGCCACGCCCTCGCCCTTTTGCAGCGCGAGAGCGTACTCGAAGCAGGCGGACATGCCCCCGGCGTCGCAGGACTTCTGGAAGAGGCGGAGAGCGCGGGCCGGGTCCTTCGGCAGGCCCTGTCCGGTCCGCAGCATCACGGCCAGAGGGCCGCAGCTGTCGCCGTGGCCGGCCTCACAGGCTTTTTGCAGCAGCTCCCCCGCCCGGGCGGGATCCTTGGCCATGGGCACGCCCTCCAGCAGCATCGCTCCCAGCGCGCCGCAAGAGGGGGCCACTCCCGCGTTGCAGGCGCGTTCGTGGAACTCCGCCGCCCGCCCGAGGTGCTTCTCGATCTCCTTGCCGGACTGGTAGAGGCCGCCGAGCTGCGCGCAGCCGTCGGCCACGCCCCCGTCGCAGGCCTTCTGAAGCAGCACGACCACCCGGTTCATGTCCTTCTTCGGTGCCGTCCGCGCGAGGGCGGCGAGCTCGAAGCAGGCCGGGGCGAGGCTCAGGTCGCAGGCCTTCTTGTAGAACGTGGCGGCCTTGTCGAGGTCCTTCGGGATCTCCTCCCCGCGGGTGTAGAGCTCGGCCAGGGTGACGCAGTCGGCCGCGCCGCCCTTGTCGCAGGACTTCTTGAGGGCCTCGGACTTGGCGGCCGCCGGGGACGGCTGGGCGGAACCCGCCGCGAGCGTCAGGCCGAGCAGGGGTCCGAGAACGTGAGCCATCGTCGCCTCCCTGGGGCGCGCCCGGGCGCGCTTCCGGGAGAGAACGTTACACGAAAGACGGGGCGATCGGGAACGGGGAGCGCGGGGAACGGCCCCTTGCCCGGCGGCGGGGACCTGGGCTAGCGTTGCCTCCGCCGATGGACGAGCCACAGAATCTCCTCTCCCTCCAGGGACGGGTGGCCGTCGTGACTGGAGCCGGTCGCGGGATCGGGGCGGCCGTGGCTTGCCTGTTCGCGCGCGCCGGGGCCCAGGTTGCGCTGCTCGATCGGGACGCGGCGGGCGTCACCCGCTCCGCCGAGGCCATTGGTCTGGGTGGGGGCGAGGCGTTGCCCTTCGCGACGGACATCACCGACGCCTTCGCGGTGGAACGGACCCTGGATGGGCTGGTGGACGAGTGGGGCCGGCTGGACGTGCTGGTCAACAACGCGGGGATGCGCCGGGAGGCCGCGCTCGAGGACCTGACCGAAGAGGACTGGGCGGAGACCCTGGACGTGAACCTGCGCGCGTCGCTCGTCTGCGCGCAGGCGGCGGTGCCTCACATGCGCGCCCGAGGCTTCGGACGGATCCTGTCCGCGGCTTCCGCGGCCGCGCGGTCGGGCCAGCCCCGCCAGACGGCCTACGCCGCCGCCAAGGCCGGAATCATCGGCCTGACCCGCACCTGGGCGCGGGAGCTCGGTCCGATGGGGATCACGGCCAACGCGGTGGCCCCGGGCTTCGTCGAGTCCGAGCTCGGACCCCCGCTCGCCCGCGAGGACCGCGAGCGGATCGTGGCCCGGCTGCCGGCCCGCCGCCTCGGCACCCGCGAGGAGGTGGCCAACGTCTATCTCTTCCTGGCCTCCGACCTCGCGGCCTTCGTCAATGGGGCGGTCGTGGGCGTAGACGGCGGACTGCGGCTCTACTAGTCGCGGCGCGTACGCAGGGCCTGGCGGGTCTCGCGTTCCAGGTCCTTCCGCTTGAGGGTCTCGCGCTTGTCGTGGGCGCGCTTGCCGCGGGCGAGGCCGATCTCCACCTTGACCCGCCCGTTCTTCATGTAGGCCCGGAGAGGGATGATCGTGTAGCCCTTCTCGGTGACCTTGCCCCCGAGCTTCAGCACCTCCCGCTTGTGCAACAGGAGCTTACGGTCCCGGTCCTCGGGGTGGTTGAGCAGGTTGCCGTGGCTGTAGGGGCCGATCCGGCAGCCCACGAGGAACAGCTCGCCCCCGCGGAACTCCACGAACGAGTCGCGAAAGTTCAGGCCCCCTTCCCGGATGGACTTGACCTCGGTCCCCACCAAGCTGATTCCGGCCTCGAGGCGGTCCAGGACTTCGTAGTTGAAGAAGGCCTTCCGGTTGGTGGCGATCGCCTTCTCGCCGGGGGTTGCCTCTCTTCCCATGCGGGTAATCCTAACCGACCCCAAGGCAAGCGGACACAACCTTTTACGCGAGGTTGCAGCGCTGTGACAACCTTCCGGCGGCCAGGATGGTACATTCCCGTGAAATGTCCGAGCTGGAGCGACGGCTGTCCGCGCCGACCGACCCGCGCGGACGGCTCATCTCCATCTTCGTCGGCGCCGTGCTCCTGCCCTCGGTCGCCCTCAGCGTCCTCTCTTTCCATGCCGTCCCGAAGTACGCCGAGAACCTGAAGATCGGGCTCTACAAGGACGCCGAGAAGATGCTGGGCTACGTCGAGAAGGACCTGGAGATGACCGCGCGGAAGCGCGCGCTCGAGGCGGCCCGGGCCGTTGGCACCGAACGCCTGCTCGAAGGCCGGCCCCAGGTGATCCGGGCCGCGCTCGACGGAGCCGGCCTCCAGGACACCCGGTTCGACACCCTGCGGCTGGAGGCGTGGTCGCCCGCCACCGGCCTGAAGGCGGCGCTGGCCGGCCCGAAGCCGGACGACGTCAAAATGCTCCGCGAGGCCCTTCGCGTGCTGGAGACGGCGCCCGCCTCCGCGGACGGCGAGGACTCCGTCCCCCTCACCACTCCGGACGGCAAGGAGCTGGGGGTCCTGCGCTTCCGCTTCGCCTGCGAGTACGTCCACGGCAACCTGGTGAGAGACTACTTCGAGAACGAGTTCGTGAACCCGGACCGCGAATGGGTGATCCGGGTGACCGAGCCCACGGGCGAGGTCTTGTACGAGACGCGGCCCACCCCGAACGACACGTTCGAGGTCAAGCGCATCATGACCGTTCCTTCGTTCCGCGGGCTCAAGCTCCAGCTCCGGGCCCGCGAGCGCTCGTTCAAGGACGAGGTGCGGCGGCTGGCCATGGCCAAGACCGCCCTCATCGGCTTCATCGACCTCATGCTGCTGGCCGGGCTCTACCTGGCCTACTCCAACGTGCGCCGCGAGATCCACCTCTCACGCCTCAAGAGCGACTTCGTGGCCAACGTCAGCCACGAGCTCAAGACGCCGCTCGCCCTCATCCGCCTCTTCGCCGAGACCCTCGAGCTGGGCCGGGTCCCGGGGGAGGAGAAGGCGATGCAGTACTACCGGATCATCAACAAGGAGAGCCAGCGGCTCACCCAGCTCATCAACAACATCCTCGACTTCTCGAGGATCGAGGCCGGCCGCAAGCAGTACCGCTTCGTCCCCACCGACCTCTCCCGCATCGTCCGCGAGGTGGTGGAGGCCTACCGGTTTCCCATCGAGCAGCAGGGCTTCACCCTCGAGGTCGAGGTGGCCGAGGACCTGCCCGAGGTGGAGATCGATCCCGAGGCCATCGAGCAGGCCCTCCTGAACCTGGTGAACAACGCGATCAAGTACAGCTCCGACCAGAAATACGTCCGGCTCGTGGTCCGCCGGGATGGTGAGAGAATCCTGATCGCGGTCCGCGACAAGGGGATCGGGGTGGCCAAGGCCGACCAGAAGCGCATCTTCGAGAAGTTCTACCGGGCGGAGAACACCCTCGTGCACACGACCAAGGGAAGCGGCCTCGGCCTCGCTCTCGTCCAGCACATCATGGAGGCCCATGGGGGATCGGTGGAGCTGGAGAGCGCCCCCGGCGTGGGCAGCACCTTCACCCTGGTCCTCCCGTTGACGAAGAAGACATGAGCAAGATCCTCATCGTCGAAGACGAACCCGACATGGTGCTGGGGCTCAAGGACAACTTCGAGTTCGAAGGCTACGAGGTGCTCACCGCCTCGGATGGGCAGGCAGGGCTCGAGCGGGCGCGCAGCCAGAAGCCGGACCTGGTCGTGCTCGACATCATGTTGCCCAGGCTCTCGGGCCTCGAGGTGTGCAAGACCCTGCGCGGGGAGGGCTTCGAGGGCCCGATCATCATGCTGACCGCCCGCGGCCAGGAAATCGACAAGGTGGTGGGGCTCGAGCTGGGGGCCGACGACTACGTCACCAAGCCCTTCTCGATCCGCGAGCTGCTGGCCCGGGTGCGGGCCATCCTGCGTCGCACCGAGGGGAAGAAGAAGCGGCTCGGCCGGTACCAGTTCTCCGACCTCGAGCTGGACTTCGAGGCCTACCGGGCCACGAAGGGCGGCCAGCCCCTCGACCTCTCGCCGCGGGAGTTCGAGCTGCTGCGCTACCTCATCGAGCGCAAGGGGGAAACGGTCTCCCGCGACCGCCTCCTCGAGGACGTGTGGGGCTACGAGAGCTATCCCTCCACCCGCACCGTCGACACCCACATCGCCAAGCTGCGGGCCAAGATCGGGGACAGCGGCTCCGAGCCGAGGTGGATCCTGACCATCCATGGGGTCGGCTACAAGTTCGTCGATCCGACATGAGCGTCGAGCCAGCGCCCCCCGAAGCCCCCGTCCCCGCCGCGAGCCCCGCCCCCGAACCGCGCGCGCGCGCGTTCGTGGTAGGGGAGCCGGGGGGTTTCCGGGACAAGGACCTCGAGGGCGCCCTCGACCTGCAGCGGGTCGGTCCGGCCGACCTCGTTCAGGCCCTGGGCAACGGCGCTCCCGACGTGCTCTTCCTGGACGGCCAGCTCCCCGCCGCCACCCTCACCCAGATCCTCGAGGTGGTGGGCCGGCCCGGCAAGGCCGGCCGTCCCGCGGTGATCGTGGTGACCGAGGACGGCCGCCGCACCCAGGTGGAGGCGCGCCTCGTCGACCACGCGGACGATTTCGTGAACGGCTCCCTGGGGGAGGAAGTGCTCCTGGCCCGGGTGCGGGTGGCGGTCCGCATGCGGGCGGTCCTGGACGAGCTGGCCCGCAAGAACAACGAGCTGGAAGGGCTCTACGCGCGGGTCGACAACATGGCCCGCCGCATGGCCGAGGAGCTGCGCCTGGCCTCCCACGTCCAGCGCAGCCTGCTCCCGCCCCCCCTGCACCACCCCCACCTCGACGTGGCCGGCGAGTTCATCCCCGTGCGGGAGATCGGCGGGGACTACTACGACCTGATCCCCCTCGACCGCGGCCGCCTGGCGGTGGCCATCGGGGACGTGATGGGCAAGGGAGTCCCCGCCGCGCTCCTGGCGGCCAACCTCAAAGCCTGCCTGCGCGCGCAGGTCCAGGCCTCGGAGACCGCGCCCGAGGAGATGATCGCTCGCGTCAACCGGCTTTTCTGGGAGGTCACGCCCAAGGGGCTGTTCGCCAGTCTCTTCTTCGGGGTGCTCGACCGTGAAGCGGGGTTCGTGGACTACGTCAACGCGGGCCACGAGCACCCGTTCGTGGTGGGGACCGGAGGGGCGCTCCTCGACCTGGCGGAGGGCGGGACGGTGCTGGGCCTCATGGAAAAGAGCCGGTACGGTCGCGGTCAGGCTCCGCTCGCCCGCGGGGACATGATCGTGTTCTTCAGCGACGGGCTCACGGACCGGACGAGCCCGGTGGGCGAGATGTTCGGGGTGGAGCGGCTGAAAGAAGCCGCCGTCCGTTCCCGGGGCGACGCCGCCCGCATCGCCCTCTACTCCCTGCTCGGGGAGGTCCAGGGGTTTTCCGGCGGCCTTCCCGCCGAGGACGACGTCACACTGATCGTGACGCGAGTGCGCTAAGGAGCGGGGCCCGGTCTGCATCCAGCGCTCCCCTGCCCGGCGCAGGAGGGCCGGCCGCTTAAGTCCTTCAGGACTTGAACCTTAAGGGCGCGGCTGGTACATTGACCTTTCGAGCACGGGCTCATGGACTATCTGTGCAGGGTCGGGACGCCGGCGGGGGAGGTCGTGGAGCGCACGTTCAGCGCCCCGGACGAGGCCGTCCTGCGCGCGGAGCTGACCCAGCAGGGCTATTACCTCTTCACCGTCAAACGGGGGGCGGGGTTCGGGGGCCTGACCTTCCGGAAGACCCGGGTCGCCCCCGGCCTCCTGCTGATCTTCGCCCAGGAGCTGGCGGCGCTCCTGAAGGCCGGCCTGCCGCTGCTCCAGTCCCTGGACATCATGCTCGAGCGCCAGAGGAATGCCGTGTTCCT
>WNGG01000596.1_pt1 | contig 39224 bp, 34 predicted proteins | sample 5400661 | NCBI WGS metagenome assembly WNGG01 (sample SAMN13153372, study PRJNA577476) | soil metagenome | isolation source: 100 cm soil or saprolite under Garry oak tree replicate 1 | place: USA:California | collected 2016-06-15
CTTGTGGGTTCATCCTAATAGACGTCGATCTCGGGTCCGTAGCTCTCCAATTTGAGGCGGACGGCACGCAGGAAGCCATTCGCCTCCGCCCCATCCAAGATGCGGTGATCAAAGCTGAAGGAGAGGAACATCATGTGCCGGATGGCAAGCGCATCGTCCGGCATCACCATGAGTCGCTTGATCACCGCTTCCATACTCAGAATCCCGGCATGGGGCTGATTGATGAGCGGGGTCGAGAACATGGTGCCAAAGGTGCCTGTATTATTGACAGAAAAGGTACTGCCTTGCATGTCCTGTAACGTCAGCTTATTGCTACGGGCACGACCGGCCACGGCGGCTACCTGTTTGGCCAAGCCCGCAATGGTATACTGATCGGCATCATGGATCACCGGGACCAGCAAGCCCGCATCAGTGGCCACCGCCATGCCTAGGTTGAGGTGCTTCTTGACGAGCATCTTGTTGTCTGGTGTCCACGTCGCGTTCACCATGGGGAATTGGCGTAGCCCCTCGCAGGTGGCTTTCATCACGAAAGGCACGTAACTGATTCCAGAGCCATTCTTGCGCCTGAACTCGTCTTTGTGCATTTCCAACCACCTGGCGATGTTGGTCATGTCCACCTCCATAAAGGTGGTGGCATGAGGGGCCGTACGCTTGGTACGCACCATGTGTTCGGCCGTGGCCAGCCGGATGCGGCTGGGCGTCACCAGTTCTTCGTCCGCTCCTGCGGTGGTGGGAGCAGGTGCTGCTGGAGCAGGTGTGGGAGACGGAGGTGGGGAGATGGCTGGGGCCGTCGGTGCTGCAGGGGGAGGCGCCGTGGTCACTGGGGCTGTCGGCTGCTGGGTGGATCGCGAGGCCACATAGGCTAAAATATCCTCTTTGCGAATACGCCCCCCGGTGCCTGAGCCTCTAATTTGATTGAGATCAATACTATGCTCCTCAGCCAGGCGTCGTGCCAGCGGGGAAATGCGCTGCCCCACCTCACCCTCAGCAGAGGAAGCCCTCGCACCATTGCCTGCAGGCGCAGAGACTTGCGCCATGGCAGGAGCTGCTGTCGGCGCGGCACTGGTGGCTGGAGTCGCCGGTGCGGGAGGCGCAGCGGCGACATCCGCACTCTCCTCGATCAGAGCAATGTCGGTCCCCACCCCCACCGTTTCATCCGCTTGCACCAGGATTTTGGTCAAGCGACCGGCAATCGGGGAGGGGAGTTCGGCCGTAATTTTATCGGTAATGACTTCAGCAATGGCCTCGTCCTTCTCGACCGTATCTCCTTCGTGCTTGAGCCAGGATCCGATCGTCCCCTCGGCGACGGATTCTCCCAGCCGTGGCATCTTAATTGGTGTCGGCATACATGCACTCCTTTGTTGTTCACCAGACTCGTGAGTTATACTATTTCCGGGTAAAATTCATCCTTCACAGGATTTTCCAACACGCCTATTCCTTCGATCTCTACTCGCACCGTCTCGCCCGAACGCAAGAACCGTGGAGGCCGACGGGTGAAGCCGACACCTGCCGGGGTGCCGGTGGCGATCACATCTCCAGGCTCCAGGGTCATCACCGAACTGAGATAGGCGATCAACCGAGGAATGGAAAAAATGAGTTCACGGGTATTTGAGTCTTGGAGGACCTCACCGTCAATGCTCAAGCGAAGAGCCAAGGCATGGGGATCGGCAATTTCATCGGCAGTCACCAATGCCGGACCAAACGGCCCGAAGGTATCGAACGTTTTGCCAATCGTCCACTGGCTCGTACGCATCTGATAATCACGTGCACTGATATCGTTAAATATGCTATATCCTGCTACATAGTCCATCGCCTCGGCCTCCGCGATGGAGCGTCCGCGCTTGCCAATGATGACTGCCAGTTCAGCTTCGTAGTCGACACGCTGTGTCACACGAGGAAGAAGAATGGACTCACCGGAACCAACAAGGGTGTTGTTGTATTTCGCAAAGACCATAGGAACCTCTGGAATCGACTGATGCGTTTCGGCAGCATGGTCGCGATAGTTCAGGCCAATACAGATGATCTTGCCTGGATTGGTAAGCACGGCCTTGAGTGTAACGGCTTCGCGTTCGTGCATAGTTGAGGCAGGGGCCTCCTGAAGTACCTCAACGGCAAGCTCTTGGGCACGTTCGCCAGCCGCGAGAAAATCGAGCATGCTAGCTGGCAAGCGTGGCTCGGCACGGTTCAGATCGACAATCACCTCCTGACCATCGTGCGTTCGTAGCGCACCGAGACGAACTTCCCCGTTTTGAAGAAAGGTGACCAGACGCATGGTAATACCTGTTTTCCTTTCACTCGAAACTGATGGATACCTCACCCAAGTGTGTATAGACGGCACGGTAGGTCTTGCCCCCTGTCACAGACACGGCGGCACACATGGCTCCGGGGAGGACGACTTGTCCCTTGAGTAGACGCACACCGAACTCGCCCAGTTTATTGACCAGCCAGGCAGCGGCTATAGCCGGATGTCCCAGCACGGCTGCGCCCGTCCCGGCCCCCACACGCTCTCCATCGCAAAACAGATCGACCGCTTCGGCGGCCAAATCGAACTCTTGTGGGGAAATGCGCTGTTGACTGACAATTAAGCGTGCTGAGGAGGCATTATCAGCAATGGTGTCGACGAGCTTGATGCGCCAGTTCTCGATGCGGCTGTCCACCAACTCTAAGGCAGCACTCACTCCCTCTGTCGCAGCCAAAAACTGCTCGGCTGTCACACCTGGTCCTTGCAGTTCTTCTCCCAGCCAGAAGGCAACCTCTGGTTCAATGCGCGGTAACAGAAAGGCACTGCGTGGTAAGGCACGGCCCGAGGGCACCACCATGGTGTCGAGGATGAACCCATAGTCGGGTTCATCCACCCCCAGTTGCTCCTGCATGGCTTTATTGGTGAGCCCAATCTTATGGCCCACGACCTGTGCGCCCTCCTTGCGTAACAGATCCAGCCATGCGCTTTGGATCGCGTAGGAGTGGACGGGCGTGAGCGAGGGATACGTCTCGCTCAGTGGCGCGATTGGCACTCGGCTTCGTTCAGCACGATGCAATGCACTCGCACTCTCTTCAATCATTGGATCCATAGATCACACTTCTTCCGTCAAGAAATCCCGCACGAGACGATTAAAGGCATCCCTCGGTTCGAGTTGGGTCCAGTGACCGCAATGACCAAACACATGTAACTGCGCGTTGTCCAGCAACTGTATTAGCTTGAGGCTCGTTTCGAGAGGGATCACGCGGTCTTCGCGCCCATGGATAATGAGCGTCTGATTCTGGATTTCGGAGAGGCGATCTTCAGAGGCTGCCAGGGCCTCCACTTGTTCTTGACGTGGCTCGGGGAACATGCTGGAGAACGCCTCTTGCGCTCCTGGCTGGATACTCGCTTGATAGCGCATTTCAGCTAACTGATCCGTCGGGAATTTCCCCGGATCATACGCAAAAATATCAATCAAGCGCCTCATATTGGCCACACTGGGGGTATAGCCCCACACGGCGTCCAGTCCCTCTCCCTGCTTGAGTTGGAAACGCACACCCATTGGGCCCATCAGTACCAGCCGGTCCACAACCTCTGGATGGTCTACAGCTGCAGCCAAGGCGACAGATGCTCCCATCGAGTTGCCGACGAGGTGTGCTCGCTTGACCCCCACCGCTTGCATGAAATTGAGCAGATGATCCGTCCACAATTGCAAGCTATAGTGCTGATTGGGAGCAGGGTCAGTATAGCCGAAGCCAATCTGATCGTAGGCAAAGACGTGGAGTCGCTCGGCCAAATAGGGAATGGCGAATTGCCAGTTGGCCCAGGCAGAGACCCCTGGCCCCGAACCGTGAATGAGGATCACCGGTGCTCCACTACCCGCTTCGTGATAGTTCGTCTTTATGTTGCCAACTTGAATGGAGTTGCCGATTTCAGGCGAGGCTTTTGCTTGTGTCATAGACGTTCTTTCCTTCTCTAGTGCTATCCTACTAGACAGCCATCTCTACTTGTAACCTGTAAAGTACCTTTAGGCCTAAGGGAGGGCAACACATTGATTGCCCTCCTCTATGCACAGAGTGAAGGGTGCATGCTGCTCTCTCGCATGCGACGCACACCCACGCCAGAGAGTAGCAATACAGGCTAGATAGACCTATGCCGGATCAAAGACAAAGAGCTCTTCTTTTTCCGCGGCGGTCATGTGTACGTCGACAACCGGCGTCCCATACGTCTTGAAACTCTCGGGTAAGGTGCCACCCCAGTACACTCCCCGACCTCGATCGGTCTTTCTCCAGGTGATCGGTTCCCAGTCCGGGGAAAAGATGAGGTAGCCACTGGAGAAGAGTTCGAAGCGGTTGCCACCGGGCTCATAACAGTAGAGGTAGAACGCCTGTGTGATGTTGTGCTTGGCAGGGCCTGCCTCAATGAAGACTTCGTTATCCGACATGATGTCGGCGGCTCGCAGCACCTCTTCCTGGTTATCTACCCAGTACGAGATATGGTGTAGCCTGCCTCGATTGCCTGTAAAGTCACGTGTATACGCAATGTCATGCACCAGGGGGGTGACGCTGAGCCAGGCTCCTTCTTCGATCCCACCCACCTCGGGTTGTAAGTTCTCCCGCAGATTAAATCCCAGGATATTTTGGATAAACTCCCGGTTCGGCGTGACATTGCTGCACATCATATTGACATGATCAATGCGTTTGACTGAGCAACCACGCCCGATAAATTTTTGCGGTTGATTGATGAGTTTTGCACGGAGGTGTGGAGGAGCCACATACTTCTGCACATCGTAATAGACCTCCAACAGGTGCCCATCGGGATCTTCGAATTGGTAAGCGCGTCCATGCCCGATATCCCCATCAATCCACCCTTTTCCCCAACCACCGGCCTTGATCGCCTCCACCCGTCGATCAAGTGCCTGCGGGGTCCAGGTCCGCAAGCCAACGTGCCCTAGACCCGCTTGTTTGGCTTCAGTGATTTTGAGCGTGCAATGATCATGATCTCCCCAGGCCCTCATGTACACGGATTGGCCTTGGCGATCCGTTTCTTCCATCCCAAGGATCTCTCTGAAAAACCAGACGCTCTCTTCAGGTTTGGGGCTGAGGATTTCAAAATGCCCAAGTTGAGCAACATCGCGGATAGGCTCTGGATTCTCTGCCATGAAATAACCTCCTCTCTCCTTATAAGGAGACTCTAGACTGACAACACTTCGTGCTGTAAAGAGTGTAAACTCACAGCTTTGCTCAGCACGAACCAAACATTGCTCATAGGAGAAACAATTTGCGATGTTTCTCCTCAGAAAATATCCTGACCTCACCTCCTTTGAGCGATGAATGGCTCATCCAGGATTTTTGGCAAGCTCTTGAATTATTTGTGCTCCCAGATTGGCAGCCGAGAGGCCACGGAACAGGAAGGCCAGACCAACCACGGCACTCAGCTCCTCCCAAGTGGCTCCTGCACGATAAGCTGCTCGCCCATGCAGGTGAGCCGCGTCGGATAACTGGACGAGGAGCATGCCAAAGAGCATGAGTTGCGCCGTTTTCGTGTCAAAGCATTCCGGGTACATCGCATGCGCTCGCATCGCTTCTTGCATGGACAAGAGTTCTGGGTCTACCCGTGCAAGCAGGTCAGTACGAGCTTGAATACGCGGTGGCACATACCCAATCAAGTCCACGTACCGCTGGCGTAACCGTTCTAACTCAGCCGGATCCATTTGTAAGTCGGGGAGCGCACGCTCTCGCTCGCCTTCGCCCTGACTCATGTTGTACTCCTCTACTAGCGGCCCGTGCCGCAATTGACTTGTATTGCGAGTAGATTGCTAGACCAGAAAATAGCTTATATAGCAAGAGTGGGAGGGATATTTCTTCCCTACCAAAGAGTGTAGCTGACAGAGAGGAACTTTTAGGGCTAAAAGTCCCTCTACTAGAGAGAACAGCCCCCTAATTTTAGGGAACTACTCTCAAGAATAAAGCAGCTTTGCAATATGGATTAGGTAAGTTGTACCCTTTACGATCAAACATCGTGGATATTCACATCATAGTGAGGGAACCGGAGCGGAACGAGGGTATAAGCTGACTCTGTGATGGACACAGTAATAGCTAAACCGAATGAGCGTAATTTGGTGCGTAGCTGAGAGAGTGTGTTGTAGACGTGCTTCAACTCTCTTTTCGAGGTTCCCAACTCGTGTGCATGTCGCATGCGCACGCGACTCTCTTCTAAAGTAGCTGCCCACTCTTTTGTGGTAGTGCTGTCGTAGCAGAAGAGTCCCGCTAGTAGCCCCCGATACGAACAGGAGAGGCTCGCGTAGAGGATATGATGCGAACAGTAAAGTGGCGATTGCAGCAAAGGAAGTAGGAGTCGCATCTGAGGTTCGGTCAATAGTGTTTGCCATATAATGGGATTGCCATTCGCTGAGTTCCTCGCTATCAGCGAGACGACCATATAGGTTGTATTCACGCTGAGTGCTTGGTCAACGGGTAGTAATCCCTCTAAAGGATAGAAGCGCAGACCTTCCTCCTTGTTTAAGGAACGTTGAACGTATGTCACTTCTTGCATGGATCTTTCCATCCCTTTATGTTAGTAAGATGACAATTCCAAGTAACCGACCCCACCCTCCGAATGTACTTGGAAGGTCGCTCACTAGCCTCTCATACATCATATATCGTTTTATATACGTATATCATATATGATATACGCTTGTCAAGGGATTTGGAAGTATAGGGTCACGATTGTCGTCAAGTCAGAAATAAAAACGAACCTTTCGAGAAGATGAAAAGAATAAGCAATTCCATCTTATCATGGCGCAGGAAGGGATGATGTGAGATAATATAGCAAGATGATCATGCTGTTGGGGAACTCTTCCTTGTATGAACACAGTGAGGATTATGTACCTTGAGCATTCACAATGTAGTGTCCAGCCGTTCCGATAGAAGTAATGTGTTCCCCAACACGCGTCACACTCAAGCTGTTGGAGAACTCCTTCAGTAGGAGAAAAGGTAGAGACATGGTTCAACGAAGAACACCCCTCGTGCGGGAAGAACCTTTGCTATGGAGGGATGATGCTTCCCAGGCGATCCGCATAGGAACCCCGGCCTGGTATGCTTGGCTGACCGAGGCAACCGCTTTCTCTTTTGAGAGCAGGGATGGAAAATTCACTGCTCGCAAGGAGCGGGTTCAGCGAGGTGGGGAGTATTGGAAGGCCTATCGGCGTTCCCAAGGCAAACTGCTGCACAGTTACCTGGGCAAGAGTGAAGATCTGACCTTCACCCGGCTCACTGAAGTTGCGCAGCTCCTAGCTTGGCGCGTTGAGAGCCTCGAAGGCGTGCCCGTCGATAAAGACACGGAAGCTCCTGCCCATCTGTGCCGCGTTGATTGGGGAGATGCCGGTGATGGAGGGACTTTCTACGGGCGGAGAGAAGAACTGGCGCAGCTAGAGGAGTGGATTCTGGCACAAGATTGTCGGCTGATCGGCTTGCTTGGAATGGGAGGCATTGGCAAGACCGCTCTGGCTACCGAGCTGGCACGGAACCTCCAACCCTCCTTTGATTTCATTTTCTGGCGTTCCCTGCTCAATGCACCACCCATCGAAGATATCCTGGCGGAGGGCATTGCTTTTTTGTCAGGACCACAGGCCGCTGATGCAGCGTCAAGCCTGAGTAAGAAGATAGAGTACTTCCTCAATGCCTTGCGCACTTCGCGTTGCTTGATTGTGCTCGATAACGTCGAAGCCGTGTTACAAGGAGGTGCTCAGGGGCGAGTGGGTCATTATCGCACCAGCTATGAGGCGTACGGAGACCTCCTTCAACTGGTGGGCAAGGCTACTCACCGTAGTTGCTTGATACTCACGAGCCGTGAGAAGTCCAAGGAGGTGGGGCTACTAGAAGGCAAGCACTCCCCAGTCCGATCCTTGTCGCTGCCGCCTCTGGAAAAGGAAGCGTGCCAGTACGTACTCCAAGATCGAGCTTTGGTTGGGCCAGAAGAGGCCTGGAAAACGTTGATAGGCTATTATGCAGGCAATCCACTCGCGTTGAAGCTAGTGGCAGGGACGATTGAAGAAGTATTTGGCGGAAGTATCTTGACCTTTCTTCAGCAGGGAGGTGGCCTGCTGGGCGATATTCGTGAGCTGCTCAACCAGCAGTTTGAGCGGCTTTCCAGCATGGAGCGTGGCTTACTGTACTGGCTAGCAATTGAGCGCGAGGCGGTTGCGCCCGAAAGTATGCTTGCCAACGTGGTCACCTCGATCTCCAAAGATACCCTGCTGGAGTCCCTAGATTATCTTGTCCAACGGCGCTGCTGGATCGAAAAAGATGAGGCGCGAACCACTTTTACACTACAGCCGGTGATCATGCAGTATGTCACAGATCGGTTGATCGCCCAGGTCTATGAGGAGATCGCCACTGAGTCAATGGGTGTATTTCTCAGTCACGCACTCGTCAAAGCCCAAGCCAAAGATGAAGTGAGGCTCAGTCAAATCCGCCTCATTCTTGAGCCATTGGCAGACAGATTGCTTTCCACGTGGGGAAAACAGCGCGTAGAGGAAAAGGTCATGAACATGCTCTTTGCCTTGAGAGAACGCTACCCTCAGATGCCCGGATATGCGGGTGGGAATGCACTGCACCTGTTATGTCAGCTCAAGAGTGAACTGCGGAACCTAGATTTCTCTGACCTGACCATTTGGCAAGCCTACCTGCGGGGGGTGGATCTGCGTGATGTCAATTTTAGCCGGTGCGATTTGGCTACCTCGGTTTTTACAGAAACTTTCGCCAATGTCATGTCCGTGGCTTTCAGCCCCGATGGAACGCTGCTCGCGGCGGGTATGACCAATAGTGAAGCGCGCGTGTGGCATGTCCCTGATGGCAAACCGCTCCTGGCCTGTGAGGGGCATGCGAATTGGGTCATGTCCGTGGCCTTCAGTCCCGATGGAAGGCTGCTGGCCAGTGGTGGGAGCGATCAAACTATCAAACTGTGGGACGTGCATACAGGGCAGTGCGTGAACACATTGCGAGGCCACACCGGCTGGGTCAGATCGCTGGCCTTTCACCCTAATGGCACCCTACTGGTCAGTGGTAGCGACGACCAGACGATTCGGCTGTGGAACCTGAGCACTGGGCAGTGCGTGAACACATTGCGAGGCCACACCGGCTGGGTCAGATCCGTCAGCTTTCATCCTGATGGCACCTTGCTGGCCAGCGGCAGTGATGACCAAACGATTCGACTCTGGAACCTGGGCACCGGGCAGGTCTTCAAGACACTCCATGATCATACGGCATATGTCGTCTCCGTGGCTTTCAGCCCTAGTGGGGCATGGCTGGCCACAGGCTCCAGCGATCACACAATCAAGCTGTGGGACGTGAGTAGCGGGCAGTGTGTGAGCATATTGCGAGGCCATACCAGTCGAGTCAGATCCGTCAGCTTTCATCCTGATGGCACCTTACTGGCCAGCGGCAGCGATGACCAGAGCGTTAGGCTATGGAGAGTTGAGGAGAGAGAGAACAGAGCAGGTTATCTAAGAACGCTCCAGGTTCACTCTGGACCCGTCTGGTCCGTGACCTTCAGTTCCGATGGGAGGATGCTCGCCAGTGGTAGCTATGCTCAGGTGATTAAGCTCTGGGAAGTTGAGGAAGGGAGGGGACACTGTCTGAACACCTTGCAAGGCTATAGAGATGATATCTGGTCCGTAGCCTTCAGCCCCGATGGGAGGATGCTGGTCAGTAGTGGCAATGACCAGAGCATCAAGTTGTGGAATGTGCGTAGCGGCCAATGTCTCACGACGCTGCGAGGGCATACCAACCTGGTCCGTTCGGTGGCCTTCAACCCGGATGGCAAGACGCTCGCCAGTGGCAGCTATGACCAGAGCATCAAGTTATGGGACGTGCGTAGTGGCCAATGTCTCACGACGCTGCGAGGGCATACTGAGTGGGTTGGATGTGTTACCTTCAGCCCCGATGGGAGGATGCTCGCCAGTGGCAGCTATGACCAGAGCATCAAGTTATGGGACGTGCGTAGTGGCCAGTGTCTCACGACACTCCATGGCCACAGCGGGCGTGTCTGGTCCGTAGCCTTCAGCCCAGATGGAGGGATGCTGGCTAGTAGTGGCAATGATCAGGGTGTCAAGTTGTGGGACGTGCGCAGTGGTCAATGTCTCACGACGCTTCAGGGGCATACTGACCTGATCCGCTCAGTAGCCTTCAGCCCGAATGGAGGGATGCTCGCCAGTGGTAGCTATGACCAGAGCATCAAGTTATGGGATGTGAGCAACGGCCAATGTCTCACAACGCTGCAGGGACATACTAACTATGTGTTGTCCGTGGCCTTCAGCCCCGATGGCAAGATGTTGGCTAGTGGCAGTAATGACCAGGACGTCAAGCTGTGGGATGTGCAGACAGGACAGTGCCGTAAGACGTTGCGAGAGCATACCAAGGCAATATGGTCAGTTGCCTTCAGTCCGACAAATGCGACGCTTGCGAGCGGAAGTCAAGATGAGACGATCAGGCTATGGGATACGCCGACAGGGAGGTGCTTGAGCACACTCAGAGGTGAGCGACCTTACGAGCGCTTGAATATCAGCGGTGCGACAGGCCTCACCGAAGCAGAAAAAGCCTCGATGAGAGCCTTGGGAGCAAGAGAGCAGAGAGAAGTGCCTTTCGAGAAGAAGTGGCAGGACAGATACCAATGGCCTCTCGAACCGCTCAGCGAGCGGGAGCTTCAGGTGCTGCGACTCGTCGCTGACGGAGCATCAACTAAGGAAATTGCACAACAGCTTGTTGTTGCAGTCAGTACCGTCAAGACGTATCTCAAAGGTATTTATAGAAAGCTGGACGTCCATAGTCGTGCCCAAGCAGTGGCACGATCCACCCAGTTGAATATCCTGTAAGTCGAGGAGAGAAGTGGTTCAGCATCCTCCTTTAATCCTCCCATGTTCTGTCCAAAAATCCTCCTTTTGAAGGATGACATGAAGAACGCTTTCCACTTATATTTTAGTATAATTCTTTAGGAACGTTGAGGTGCTCACATCACAACGCCTTGGAACTTGATACTTGAACTCATCAGCTACTCCATGGCAAGGTGTATTAGCTAGAGCCATCTAGCAACCTGACTGATCAAAGGAACATTCGTGTGTATCGTTTCATGCTTTCTGTTGTGATGTTATTGCCGTTGCACCGAACAAGGGAGATCACATGAACATGAAAAATGCAAGCAATGGACTACTACCGTTCACTGACGAACTGGAAGGTGAGCTTTCTTTATTTTCCCTCGACGGATTGTTACCTGCTGACCAGGCCCTCAGCGTGAATACGGAATGCCTGATCATCTCGCTTATCTCGACGAACCCAACGAGCGGGAACCCAATTCTACTGCAAAGACTGTTGACTGAAGCCCAGATGCGCGTCCTGCTCCCTCTACTGCAATCACCTCACTACTGTCCGCATCAGGTCCTCTCCGCGAGCCTTTCCTGTTCGTATCGGGCGCTACTAGCCGGTCTCTTCTCCTCCAAGTGTACTGCCACAAAGGAGTGGCAGGCTATCGTACAGAAGGCTAACCTGCTCTTAGAGCAGGCCCAGGTGCAAGGCACGTGGAGAAAGGAATTAAAGCAACTCTACAATGTACTCTCTGAACTACGCCCTAAATTACACCCGTTCGGCTTAGGGATTTCCGTCTCCTCGGCGGGGGCTGCCTACGTGCTCGTCTCACTCCCGACATCTGAGTAGAAAGCACAAGCGCTAGAACGTGTTCCCAATTGGCTACTAACAGGAGCAGCCAGATTATGTGGCTCTAAAGAAGCCAATGATATGTGTTTCGCCATGAATTTTTGTCATCGTCGTTTAATTCGGCCATGATAGTATGCAGCAATTCCTCAGCTGTTCCCTTACTGCCATCTATCGTGACATGGGCTAATTTTTTATATGCAGGCATTCTCTGCGCTAATAACTCATCAAGTGATTTTTCTGGATTATCTGGATAAGGAAAATACGCAGGAATGCCTTGGGCAAGGAGGCGTTGTAAAAGAACTGCTTTCTCAACCTGCAAAAAAAAGATTTTTCCCAGCCCGGCTAAAATTTCCTGATTTTCCTCTTGGAGAGGAGTTCGTCCCCCACATGACAAGACAAAGTCGGTATGACCAAATTCTTGCGCAAGATGCTTTAAAGTTTTTGTTTCCAACGCATGAAAATACGTTTCGCCATATTTCTTCAAAATCTCAGCGGGAGTAAGAGCTTCGCTGTGCTCTTGTTCATGCATCTTTTCAAGATAAGCATCAGAGTCAAGAAAGGGTATGTGCAATTTTTCTGCTAACAATTTCCCTAGCGTGGTTTTTCCACCTCCTTTCATACCAATAAAAATAATTCTCATAGCCTTTTTTCCATCAATTCAAAATTTGCCCCAATTTTTAGCATATCTGGGATGAAATTCTCAAAAGATTTTTCTACCATATGCGCATCAGAAATGAGCGTTTCTCCTTCTACTTGCATCCCAGCGATGGCGAAGGTCAAGATCATCCGATGATCGTAATACCCGTCAATCTGTGCAGCGTGGAGTTTCCATGTTCCATCCTGATCGATAATCAGCCCATCCTCTTTTTCAATAACCCTGGCCCCCATCTTTGACAGTTCGGTACACACAGCGGCGATGCGGTCGCATTCTTTCCAGCGTGCGGTCAAGGCATTTTTGATGATGGTTTTGCCTTTGGCAAAACAGGCGGCAACGGCCACGGTAGGGACCTGGTCCGGGAGGTTGTTCATATCCACCTCAATGCCATGTAGTTTGCTAGTCCTGGCAGTCAACGTGTCACCATCAACAGTGATCTCAGCGCCCATGTTTTGGAGAACGGAAATGACCTGCTTGTCTCCATAAGGGTCTTCCCAATTCATGCCTCTGACGCATATTTTTGAGTCAGGGGTAAGAATGGCTGCCAGCAGAGGGTACGCGGGAACAGACCATTCAAAGGGTATCTCTGCATCAAAAGCGTGGGGAGGTTTATTGCCGGGAAATATATAGTGCGCATGGGCTTGATTGACATTTTCATAGTGTAGGCCGACTTTGCGAAACCAGTAGAGTAAAAGATCGATGTAGGCTTTTTCTCCAGGATTTCTCGCGAAGACCTCGACGGGTTTTTCCGAACACGCCGAAGCAAGCAGCACGCTAAAAACCGGCTGGCAGCCAACCCCATCCATGTGTGCAATACCGCCGTTGACTTTTCCCTTGATGACAAGGGGAGCCATGCCATCATTTTTGGTTGAAATGATCTCAGCGCCAAGTTCTTGAAATGGCTCAAACAAGTTTTTTGAAATCTTTCGGAGCGTGCGGATCGACTCGTCTCCGGTAATCACCGACCATCCGGGACATGCTGCGGCTACGCCTGCAATGAAGAAGAGCATGGTTCCTGAATTGTTGACATTGATGACATCTGTCGGTGTTTGTAACTGGCCTCCGACACCTTCAACACGAAAAACGTGCTCTTCAATTTCCTCAATCTTTGCCCCATACATGCGCATGGCTTTGACCGCTTCGTGCCAATCCCCGCTGGGCTTTGGATAGCGTATAAAGGAGATACCATCGGCAAGGGATGCCAGGATTAACGCCCGAAAAGAATGCGTTTTACTGGGTGGCATACGCACCTCGCCTTGCAAATTCTGGCTTTTTGTCACTTTTAAGAACATATTTTTGTGCTGCATGGTATTTATCTGTCCTTTAAATAACTGTTTAATTTCTTGAGTGCTTCGTAATAGCTTTGCTCTTTCAGCCCAACTATTTGATCAATACGGACATCTTCAAGAACGTTGACTGATCTATTGACGCCGAATTTGTGAATATCAGACATATGGACTTCAACGACAGGTTTGCCCAGGTCAACGAATGCTTGCCGGAGACTATAACCATAGCGTAGAAGTGCTCCAGGGTTGATAATGACCCCGTCGGCGGCACGAGAGGACTCGAGCTGTAAAAAATCAATGATGGCCCCCTCATGATTTGATTGGAAAAAGGCAAGGGTACAGCCTAATTCAGCAGCAAGAACTTGGAGCTGGTTATTAATATCGGCCATGGTGAGTGTTCCGTATTTTGTCGGGTCTCTTTTGCCTAACATGTTAAGATTAGGTCCATGTATTACTAAGATTCTCATCTTCTTCTTGTAGCACCTCCTGTAAATCCGGTAGGATTATGGTGTTATTAACTTCTTGCTCACACGTGGCATGGGTAACGTTTCTTAGTGGTGTTTAATATAGCACGAGGAGTTGCAAAAGGCAATGTTTCGAAACTATTGCCGTTGAAGATTTGAAGCCAGCCAACATGGTACGAAACCATTGCTTGGCCTTCTCGATTGCTGATGCCTCCTGGGGAATGTTCCGTCAATACCTTGAGAACAAGGCTGAAAGCGCTGGTCGTCAAGTGATTGCCGTGGCCCCTCACTACACGTCTCAAAAATGTTCGAGTTGTGGTGAGTACGTGCAAAAGTCCCTCAGTGTGCGTACCCATGTGTGTCCCTTCTGTGGCTACGTTGCCGATCGCGACCACAATGCCGCCAGAAACATTCTGCAACGCGGCTTGCAGGTACAGGCTCGGACGGAGCCTTCGTCGAGCCGAAGAGAGGGGCCTGAGCAAGCAGGTGAGTCACCTTCGGCGTTGAAACGAGAAGTCACTGGGCTTTAGCCCAAGTGGAGTGTCACATTTATCCTGCACTGGCTATCCATTGTTCCTGAAGTGCCTCTATTGCTGGGCCTACCTCGGCAGTGAGGTTTTGCCAGATGCATTCGATGGAGATGCGGCGGTCATAGCCAGCCTGATGGAGTGCAGCGAAGAAGGGACGAAAATCTTCCCCATAGCGGCCGGGAGCCGCACGGTCTCGCTTTTCAGCGACATGGACGTGTGAGAGGAGAGAAGACCAAGGGAGAATATCCTCAGGTGACTCGTTATTGTAGGCCATGTGATAGAAGTCAGCTAGCAACCTTGCCCCGGGACGGTTAATATTTGCAACAAATTCGCCTGCTTCAGTGACGGTATTCAGGGTATTGGTCTCCTCGTAACGCAGGGGCTCAAGGACGATCTCTACGCCGTGGTTCTGCGCCCATTCACTCCATTGAGAGAAATGTGCTCCGATTTGTTGCAGGGCGTCGGTGTGACTGTAGTCTGGAGGGCAGACCCTCGCCCAACCGCTTCCGAAGACGATGATACGGATGCCGACCTGTTCAGCGCGTTGTAGAGCTGTTTTCATGTATCGTTCCAGGCGCTTTGTGTCTACCGATTGAGTGGGAGTCGCTACCAATCGCATATCGGCAGGAAGCAGGCTGTTTCCGGCTTCGATGGGGACCGGTAGCTGACGCGCTTCTTGCCAGAATTCCTCAAATTCCTCCTGTGAACGCTCTGGGATTAAGAAACGCTGTACGTTTTCTTCAAGGTAATCAAAGGGGTACGTCTCCAACGCCGCCACCTCCCGATATGGAGCACAGATGCCAAATCTCATATAGTACCTCCTCGAGTATTGCTTCGTTGTCTATCATCTACGCATACTCCCAGCCCATCGCCTGGAGCATGTGCTGCAAAGCGTGAGAGGCAGCACGAAACAGATCAGGTCTACCGATTGCACCATCTTTCAATAAGAGTGCCGGGCAAAGACATAGTGAGCCAATTTGAATATATCATAGGAGAGCTATGAGCGCAAGCGCGAAAAAGCACTGAGCGCGCTTGCTGCTGATAGTAGTACATGCTTGCTCACCCTGGAAGATTCAGGGCAGTCGGAAAGCACGTGTGTATGAGGACCATCGAGGCGATGCAGCCGTTTCTTTCGCAAGGACAGTCCCCCCAAAAAGGTGGACTGTCCCTCTAAAATAGAGGACTGCTCACATGAAACAAGGAACTTTCTACCTCTATTTGCTTTTTTAGTGAGTTACACTTCTCTCAATGAAGAAGTTTGATGCTGCTTTTTGTAAGCTAGCTACTGCGAGGAGGACGAAAGATGTCATTAGACAGGGATAGTGGTGATCCATGAGCAGGACTCCACAGGTAGGTATCGATCACCTCACGTTGCTCCAGGTGTCACCTCCTGATCTGGTTACCATCGCGAGCGAAACGGGCTTCGACGCGGTTGGCTTTCGCGTGGGCACCGCCGGACCCGGTGAGGAGCCCTACCCTATGGCCGTCGGCTCACCGATGCTGGAGGAGACCTTCCGCCGAATGGAAGACACCGGCGTCCGGGTACTCGACGTGGAGGTCATCCGCCTCGGTCCTGACATCACACGGAAGGACTACGAGGCTCTGCTGGAGTCAGGACAACGGCTGGGGGCCCGCTTCATCAACGTCATGGGCGACGATGCGGACATCGAGCGGATTTCCGACAACTTCGCCCAGTTGACCGCCGATGCACGCCCCTACGGCTTACGCCCGCTCATCGAGCCCATGGCCTACCGACCGGTGCACAACCTCGAAATCGCCGTCCGGATCGCCGAACGCTCCGGGGGAGGCGGAGTGCTCGTCGACTGCCTCCACTTTCAACGTTGCGGCGACAATCTCAACTATCTGCGCTCGATCGACCCCGCGCTGCTCCCCATCCTCCAACTGTGCGATGCACCGTTGGCGCAGCCCACTGGACTCCCACGTCCCCGCTGGCTACCTCGTGGCCAGGGAACGGATATCCCCGACGCCCAACTCGAGAGTCGGGCCATGCGCCTGCTGCCAGGCGATGGCGAGCTGCCAGTGGTGGAACTACTCGCAGCCATGCCAGTTGGGATCCCGATCAGCGTAGAGGCTCCCGTGCTGTCACTATGGGAGACCCTGCCTCCGGTGGACATCGCCCGGCGCGCTCGTCAGGCGGTGTCCCGCGTGCTCGACAAGATGTCAAACCTACAGAGTGGACCGCGGGACGAGCGGTCAAATCCGAAGGAGGCTTCCCAATGACCGTCGAAGAATCCTGAGTGCCCCAACGGGCAGACGTCCTGGTCGTCGGTGGCGGCATGGGGGGGCTGGCTGCGGCAGTGGCAGCATCCGAGGCTGGTGCACAGGTCGTAGTCGTTGAGAAGGGCGTGCGTCCCGGCGGCTCGGCAGCGATCTCGGTGGGGATGTTCTGGGCCCCTCCCAACTTTGAGTCGCTGCGAACACGCGTGCCACTGGGCGACCCCACCCTCGGCGGGGCGTTCGTGGAGGCGTACCCGTCGGCAGTCGAGGAGATACGAGGCATGGGCATTAGGGTCGGCAAGCAGGTCCAGGGAGTCATGACGATTGGAATCGGGTACTCGATTGATGTGCTTGCGCTCTTGAGTCACGAGGTAGCTGCCATCGAGAAGGCCGGCGGACGGGTCATCTGTGAGACGGCGGCGCGGCGCCTGCTTCTCGACGACAAGGGCGTGGTGGTTGGCGTGGAGATACGTGGCCCGGGCGGGCGGACCGCCAGCGTCTCGGCAAGGGCGACGATCCTGGCCACCGGGGGCTTCCAGGGGGATCCCGCTCTTCTCACCACCCATATGGGGCCAAACGCGGATCACCTGGTGCTGCGTTCCAATCGGGGCAGTGTGGGCGACGGCTGGCGACTGAGTGGGGCGGCTGGCGGGGCCACAAGCCGGGCGATGAGCACCTTCTACGGCCATCTCATGCCCAGCCCAGTAGCTCACTTTGCCGAGAACCAGTTCATGCCGCTGGCCCAGTACCACCCCAACCACTGCATCCTGGTGAATCTGCGTGGGCGTCGCTTCTGCGACGAGTCGCAGGGCGACGAAGTGTCCAACCAGGCCCTGCTCCCGCAGCCGGAAGCCCGTGGCGTGCTGCTATGTGACCAGCGTGTCCGCACGACATATGTCGTGGCCGAGCCATTCCCGAACGCTGGGGGCATCGACCGCTTCGCTGAAGCAGCCGCGGCGGGAGCTCACTTCACGAGCGCGAACACTCTAGAGGCACTGGCGAGCCAGGTTGCAGGATGGGGCGTGGACGCCGTCCAACTCCTGGCCACCATACAGGCATACGCAGCTGCGGCTCGGGGCGAGTCCGTCAGCCTGGACGCGCCGCTGCCTGCGACGCCCGAGCCGCTGACCGAGCCGCCGTTCTATGCCCTTGAGGTGGTGCCGTCGATCACGTTCACCTACGGAGGGCTGCGCAGCGACCTTGAGGGACGCGTCTTGGACCACGACAGCGTACCTGTTTCCGGCCTGTGGGTGGGTGGCGTCGACGCTGGCGGGTTGTCGAACTGGACGTATGCCGACGGCTTGGCAGCAGCCTACTTCACCGGTCGGCGTGCAGGTGCGTCGGCGGCGAGGCAGAGCGTGTCGTCATAGGGCATCAACCTAAGAGGAAAGTGAAAGGAGCATGTGAGAGCTAGGTCTCGCGTAGGGGCGGGAGCGGGGTTGCGTGGGGTAGGGGCCCTTGTGGCCGCCCGCTGCTGGGGAGAATGTGCGAGGTCCCGCGTAGGGGCCCTTGTGGCCGCCCGCTGCTGGGGTGTCGCTGTGATGCCCAACTCAGGCAAGAGGTCACGACGGAAGGCGAACTGTCCCTCTAAAATAGAGGACTGCTCACATGAAATACAGGAACTTTTCGCCTCTATTCGCTCTTTTAGTGAGTTACACTTTTTTCATTGAAGAAGCTTGATGCTGCTTTTTGTGAGCTAGCTACTGATGAGTAGCTTGTGAGTAGTGATCTAGTGTGAGGAGAACGAAAGATGTCATTAGAAAAGAATAAGGCTCTTGCTCGTCGTTATCAGGAAGAGGTGTGGGGGAAAGGGAACCTCGCCCTGATTGACGAACTGCTTGCTCCTGATTTCATCGACAATAGTTTACCGGAGGGGATGAACCCAAGTTTTGCGGGTGCCAAGCGAGCTGTACAAGGAGCCCTTGATGCCTTCCCCGACGGACAATGGACGGTCGAGGACCTGATCGCCGAAGGGGATAAAGTGGTCATTCGCTGGAAGATGGATGCCACTCATGAGCACGAGTTCAGGGGTATCGCCCCGGTCGGAAAACCGGTGACGGTAAGGGGTATCACCATTCTGCGCATCGCAAATGGTAAGATCGTGGAACGCTGGGTCAACTGGGATTCAATGGCTCTGCGGCAGCCATCCGAAACGGTGAACGTTGGTGCGGTTTAGGGATATAGCATCTGTAGGGGCGCAATGAATTGGTGGGCACGGCGTGCGGCCCCTACAATCACCCCGAAGGATGGAGAGGTCGTAAAGAATGGTGGGAGGAGGCAAGTATGAAGCGCAACAAGATCATTACTGTCGACGAAGCGGTGCGTGTAATCCTGAATAATGACACCGTGGCGATCTCGGGGTTCGGGGGAACCGGCGTTCCGGAGGAACTGGCTATAGCTCTAGAGACGCGGTTTCTCACCACCGAGGCTCCCCGCGACCTGACCCTGATCTATGCGGCTGGCATTGGTGACGGCAAAACCAGGGGACTCAATCACTTTGCTCACGAGGGCATGGTCAAACGCGTCATTGGGGGCTATTGGGGGCAGGCCCCCTCCCTGGCGGCACTCGCTTTGGAAAACAAGATCGAAGCCTACTGCTTCCCACAGGGTGTTGTCAGCCACTTTTTCCGCGACATCGCCGCTGGTAAGCCGGGCACGATCACCTCAGTCGGGCTCGACACCTTTATCGATCCGCGCCTGGAGGGAGGCCGGTTGAATGATGTGACCAAAGAGGAACTCATCGAGCTGATCCACATACATGGAGTGGACTATCTGTTCTTTCCTGCCTTTCCCATCCATATCGCTCTCCTGCGCGGAACGACCGCTGACGAGGAAGGCAACATCACTATGGAGAAGGAAGCACTCACGCTGGATGTGCTCTCGATTGCCCAGGCGGTGAAAAACTCGGGCGGCATTGTGATGGTGCAGGTGGAACGGGTCACCACCGAGCGCATCTTGAGCCCGAAAGCTGTGCGCCTTCCGGGCATTCTCGTCGATTGCGTAGTAGTCGCTCGCCCCCAACACCACATGCAGACCTTTGCGGAGAGCTACAACCCGGCCTACACGGGCGAGATCAGAGTCCCCAAGAGTACCATCAAGCCGATGCCCTTTGATGTGCGCAAAGTCATTGCCAGGCGGGCCACCATGTACCTCAAGATTAATGCGATCGTCAACCTGGGAGTTGGCATGCCCGAGGGCGTGGCCTCAGTGGCCAACGAAGAGAACATCCTCGACATGATCACCCTGACCGTGGACACGGGAGGCATCGGCGGCATACCCGTCGGTGGCCAGAGCTTCGGTGCGGTCGCCAATGCCCAGGCGATCATCGACCAGCCCTACCAGTTTGACTTCTATGACGGTGGTGGACTCGATCAGGCTTTCCTTGGACTGGCTGAAGTGGATGAAGAGGGGAACGTGAACGTGAGTCGCTTCGGTTCCAGGTTTACTGGGGCAGGTGCTTTCATCAATATCAGCCAGAACGCCAAGGCGGTATACTTCATGGGTACTTTCACGGCTGGCAGCAAGATTGCCATAGAAGATGGGAAGCTGCACATTAGAGAGCAAGGGACAGGCAAAAAGTTTGTCCGCAAAGTGCAGCAGATCACCTTCAGCAGTCTCAAAGCTCTCCAGCGTCAGCAAACCGTCTATTACATCACTGAACGCTGCGTCTTCCGCTTGACCGATGAGGGTCTAGAACTGATAGAAATTGCGCCCGGCATCGATCTGGAGCGAGATATCCTGGCACACATGGAGTTTGTGCCGAGGATTGCAAGCCCTGTTAGCGAGATGGAGCCCACGATCTTCCGCGACGCGTTGATGGGACTCCAGCAGCGTTCGCCTCTGAGCTTGGAAGAACGCCTGCATTACAATGAAGCTGACAATGTGCTCTACATCAACCTTGAAGGACTCAACATTGAGACGGTGCAGGACGCCCAGAAACTGGCGGGCTTCCTGGATAGAAAACTCGCAAGCCTTGGTAAGAAAGTCAATGCCATCACCAACTACGATAATTTCAATCTGAGCCCGGTCGCCTCAGAGAGGTTCTTTGCCATGGTCAAGCATAATCATGAGAAGTATTTTCTGTCTTACACGCGCTATTCCACCAACGCCTTTTTCCGCCACCAACTCGGCAAGCAGTTCACGCAGTCCAGCCTCGAGAATCGCATTTATAAGGATTTCGAAGAGGCAAAGGAACATCTCTAGGGCATGGTTCAAATGCCCTTGACAGTTTGATGAAACTCAATTGCTCTCCGAGCCGTTCCCAACAGGGAGAAATTGTTTTTGGACTGTCAAGTTTGATTGAACATAAATTGAATCTTGCCTAGACGTAAGTCGCGTTTTGGGGGTGAAAAATGTCGTTACCCCAAGAAGGGAGGAGTGCAATGTTTGACCTGATTGTCCTCGGTGGAGGGCCTGCCGGGGTGATAGCGGCGCTGCGGGCGCGGGAGCTAGGAGCGACCGTCGCGCTGGTCGAGCGCGGGCAGATGGGGGGGACCTGCACCAACGATGGCTGCGTGCCCACGCGCGTACTCGCCAAGGCTGCCCGGCTCGTGCGTGATACGGAGCAGTTCGCTGAGTATGGACTCGTGGGGCAGATGCCGACAGTCGACTTCGCGGCATTACTGACACGGGCACGCCACATCGTCCAGCAGATCCACGAGAAAAAACGGTTACAAAGTCACCTGGAGCAGGCAGGGGTGACGGTCTTTGCCAATGTAGGTGACGCTCGCTTCGTGGACGAGCACAGCGTGGCGCTCGGCAACGGGACCACCTTGCAGGGGGAGAAATTCATCCTCAGTGTGGGTGGCCATGCGCGTCGGCTTCCTTTCCCAGGCAGCGAGTACACGCTGACGCACAGCGATATCTGGTCATTGCAGAAGCTGCCACGCCAGGTGGTGGTCGTGGGCGGCGCGGCAACCGGGTGCCAGTTGGCCTCCTGTCTTGCAGCCTTTGGCTCCCATGTGCGCGTGCTCGAAGTTGCGCCACGCATCCTGGCGGGCGAGGATGAAGCGGTGTCGCACGGCATCACCGAGGCATTCCGGCAGCGCGGCATGGCGGTGATCACGAACATCGGCGGCATTCAGCGCATCGAGCAACAAGAGGGGTCTTTACACGTGTACTACCTGTACGAAGGCGAGGTGCGCGTGCTCACCACCGAGGCAGTCGTGCTGGCCGTTGGCTGGCAAGGGAACACGGAGGGGCTGAACCTGGCTGCCGCGAACGTGCAGAGCGAGCGCGGCTACATAGTGGTTAACGACTTCCTGCAGACGACAGCCCCCCATATCTTCGCGGCCGGAGATATTACCGGGCGCATGATGTTAGTGCAAAGCGCAAACTGGGAGGGAGCGCTGGCGGCGGAAAACGCTTTCCTGGAGAGCAAGCACACCTCTCAGCACGGGATCGTCCCGCATGGTGGCTTTACCGACCCGGAGTATGGCAGCGTTGGCCTTACCGAAGAACGGGCACGCGCCGCCCAGGACTGCATCGTGGCGATGGTGCCGTACACCGCGCTGGACCGTGCCCTCATTGATGACCATCGGGAGGGCTTCTGCAAACTCATCGTATCCAGGGAGACGCACCACATTCTGGGCGCACACATCATGGGGGAGCAGGCGTTAGAGATCCTCCAGCTCGTCGCCACCTGCATCGCGGCAGACATGCCGATCGAGCAATTGGCTCTGATGGAGCTGGCCTACCCCACCTTCACGGCCATCGTGGGACTTGCCGCTCGGCGGATCATGCGTGAACTCGGCGTCATCCAGCTGGCGCCACAGTGGCGGAACCTGAGCCGCGCGAGCATCGCGGAGTGGGAGCGGGGCGAAGCGTAAAGAAGAACTGCTCTTGGAATGGGCTTGTCGGTAGTTGCCGCCTCAAAAACAGCGTCGAGATAACGTTACAAAACTACTGACAGGTCTGTTGACGTTGGTTCAAATTCGCCCAGGGCATGATTAGCTAGTTCTCGCTTCCTTTCTTTGGTTGGGAGGTTCATCCCGAGACTAGACATCATACTTCCTTGACAGCGTGATTATATTAGCATACGCTAAGAGGAAGGTTGTCAGGTAAAGTACGTTACTACGAACGGGGTAACAGCTTCTACGTTAGACCGCATTTTCGTATCAAGCAGTGAGTTTGCAGGGGGTTACCATGGATGTTGTGACATTTGGGGAAACAATGATTCTGATGACCCCTACGAAACAAGGACCATTGGACACCGTCCGGGAGTTTCACAAAGACCTGGCGGGTGCCGAGTCCAACGTGGCAATTGCATTGGCCCGTTTAGGGCATGCTGTTGCCTGGGTCAGCAAGCTAGGCGCCGATAGTTTCGGCAGGTTCATTTATAAAACTCTCCGTGGAGAAGGGGTCGATGTTTCGCACGTAGAGTTTGATGAGAAACGTCCGACAGGGGTATTTTTCAAAGAGTTTATAGGTGGAAGAACGCACGCCTACTATTACCGCAATAACTCTGCTGCAAGTCAGTTGTATCCTGACGACGTTCCACTTGCCGACTTTGCAGGGGCAAGGTACCTTGTAGTAACAGGGATCACGCCGGCTCTCAGCCCTCTGAATCAGCAGACAACCTTCCACAGTATCGAACAAGCGCATCAATGTGGCATGCAAGTGGTATTTGATCCGAACATGCGACGCAAGCTTTGGTCAATAGAAGAAGCTCGACCCGTTTTAAACAAAATTGCATCTCAAGCTGATATCGTCTTGCCAGGAATTGAAGAAGGCACCATGTTAACCGGGTACGTACAGGCACCTGAGATCGCGCAGGCGCTTATCACCAACGGGGCTCAACTGGTTGTCGTGAAGCTTGGACCCGAGGGTGCTTATTATCAATCATCGACGGGCAAGGGGTATGTAAGTGGATTTCAGGTTCACCTGGTCGATGAGGTTGGGGCAGGAGATGCATTTACTGCCGGTTTATTGTCAGGCCTGCTAGACAACTTGGATGTGCCTTCTGCTCTCAAGCGGGCATGCGCTTTAGGAGCACTTGCTGTAACAGGGACTGGTGACTATGAAAGTTTACCTGATCGGCATACGTTGGATGTGTTTCTGACAGGTCTGGAAGAGCCGGGTCGCTAAAAAGGAGAAGAGAGATCATGAAAATTGCACGCGTCGAACTTTTTCAGGTTCCCCCTCGATGGCTTTTTCTGAAGCTGACCACGGACGATGGGTTAAGCGGTTGGGGAGAACCAGTTGTGGAAGGTAAGGCCGCCACGGTGGCAGCTGCCGTGCGAGAGATGGAAGACTACCTGATTGGTCAAGACCCGCGGCGTATCGAGGATATCTGGCAAGTACTGTATCGTGGCGGCTTCTATCGTGGCGGGCCTATCTTGATGAGCGCGATCGCCGGGACTGATCAAGCACTCTGGGACCTAAAAGGGCGGTTTTATCAACTTCCGGTCTACGAGTTTCTTGGGGGCGCGGTAAGGGAGAAAGTGCGCGTGTATTCCTGGATTGGCGGAGATCGGCCTGCTGATGTTGGCAAAGCTGCGAAGGAACGACTTGCCAGCGGATTTACAGCTATTAAAATGAATGCGTCCGAGGAAATGCATTACATCGATTCCTTTAGTAAAGTAGAAGCCATTGTAGCAAGGGTGGCCACTGTCCGAGAAGCCGTAGGCACGGATTTTGGCATAGCCGTTGACTTTCATGGACGCATGCATAAAGCTATGGCCAAGGTTGTGGCCAAAGAATTAGAACCGCTCCACTTAATGTTCATCGAGGAACCGGTCTTGTCCGAGAACAACGAAGCACTCCGGGAAATTGCGCATCACACGTCAACCCCTATTGCTACTGGCGAGCGTATGTACTCGCGCTGGGATTATAAAAAGCTGTTCCAGGACGGCTATGTGGATATTATTCAACCCGATCTTTCCCATGCTGGCGGAATCTCCGAAGGAAAGAAGATTGCAGCCATGGCCGAGGCATATGACGTTACTGTGGCTCCTCATTGTCCTTTGGGACCCATTGCATTGGCCGCATGCTTACAGTTGGATGCCTGTACGCCGAACGTCTTTATTCAAGAGCAAAGTCTGGGTATTCACTATAACCTGACAAACGACTTGCTCGATTACTTGGAGGATCGAACCGTCTTCAAGTATCAGGACGGCTACGTCGCTATTCCAGCAAGTGCTGGTCTCGGCATCAGTATTGATGAAAATGTCGTCCGCGAAGCGGCACAAAAGGGGCACCATTGGAAAAATCCTGTGTGGCGCAATGATGATGGGACGGTTGCTGAATGGTAGGTAGGTATCTTTTTAACGCCTGTAGCTTGGATCAAGACGAAGGAGGTTGTGTTGATGCAACAGCCTACCGATGAACCGGGAATCGATTGGTTATGGAAAACAGGAATCGTGGCAATTGTCCGAGGTATTCCTGCCGATGCGGCATTGGATGTGGCAGGAGCGTTATACGAAGGAGGTATTCGTGTCATTGAAGTGGCTCTGAATACTGACGGGGCACCGGATATGCTCCGGCGAATTCTCGACATCTATAAGGAGAAGCTGTGGGTAGGAGCCGGGACTGTGCTAGATGTGCCCCTCGCAGAGATAGCGCTGAACTCTGGTGCTCAATTTTTTGTCACACCCAATTTTAATGAGCGTGTCATTGACTACGCCGTTCATCATCGCATTCCAGTGTTCAGCGGCGCATTAACTGCTACAGAAGTGGTGAACACATTTCAGGCCGGGGCAACCATCGTGAAAATTTTCCCCAGTCGCAGTGTGGGTCCAGGATATATTAAAGAGCTGCGTGGACCTTTGCCCCATATTCCCTTGATGGCGGTTGGGGGGATTTCTGCCACGAATGCCGCAGAATTTATACAAGCCGGAGTGCAAACGGTAGGTGTGGGAGGGAGCCTCGTCGATAAGCGAGCGATCCAGGAGAAGGATTTCGCGCAGATCCGCCAGAATGCGGTGGAACTGGTGCGTGTTGTCCATGGTGCTCTTACCCACATGAATAAGAGCACAACTGGCAATGCTTCAAGCGATGGTTGAGGCCGAGCAAACGCCTAGGAGGAGACAGAGACATGGCACAACGCAGAATCCCCCTGGTGCGGGACGAACTCCTGCTCTGGCAGGAGGATGAGTCCTCCGGGTCGATCTGCATCGGAACGCTGGCCTGGTATGCCTGGCTGAACGAGGCGAGTGCCTTCTCGTTTGAGAGCAGCGAAGGCACGTTCACAGCTCGCAAGGAGCGGGTGCAGCGCGGAGGCACGTATTGGAAGGCCTATCGGCACTCTCGCGGCAAACTGCTGCACAGTTACCTGGGCAAGAGCGAAGATTTGACCCTCATCCGACTCACTGCGGTCGCAGGCCGCCTAGCACGGCGCATCGATCGCCTGGCAGGTACTCCGACGCGCACTGACACGGCAACGTCGGCTCCACAGTGCCGCGTTGATTGGGGCGAAGCCAGTGATGGCGATCCCTTCTACGGGCGGGCAAAGGAACTGGCGGTGCTTGAGGAATGGATGGTGGCCCACGGCTGTCGACTGCTCGCCGTGCTGGGCATGGGAGGTATTGGCAAGACGGCCCTGGCTATCCAACTCGCCCGCCAGCTGCAGCCCTCCTTTGAATGCATTTTCTGGCGTTCCTTGCTCAATGCCCCCCCCATTGAAGATCTGCTGGCCGAGGCGATTGCTTTTTTGTCCGGCCCTCAGGCGGCTGACGAAGCGAGCAGTCTGAGTCGGAAGATAGAGTTCTTCCTCAAGGCCTTGCGCACCTCGCGGTGCTTAATTATACTCGATAACGTCGAAGCCATTTTACAGGGTGGTAACCAGGGGCGGGTGGGGCATTATCGTGCGGGCTATGAGGCCTACGGCACGCTGCTGCACCTGATCGGAGAAGCGGCACATCGCAGTTGCCTACTCCTCACGTCACGCGAGAAACCCAAAGAGGTGGGGCTGCTGGAAGGCAAACGTTCCCCAGTCCGCTCCTTGCTGCTGCCGCCTCTGGAAGAGGAAGCGTGCCAGCAGGTGCTCCAAGAGCGAGCGTTGGTGGGGTCAGCAGCAGCCTGGAAGACGCTGATCAGCCGCTATGCGGGCAATCCGCTCGCCTTGAAGCTGGTGGCAGGCACGATTGAAGAGGTGTTTGAGGGCAGCATCCTGACCTTTCTGCAGCAGGGAAGCACCCTGCTAGGCGACATTCGGGAACTGCTGGACCAGCAGTTTGAGCGCTTGTCCGAGCTCGAGCGCGACATCCTGTACTGGCTGGCCATTGAACGCGAGGCGGTGGCCCCCGAACGCCTGCTGGCCAATGTGGTCACCTCGGTCTCCCACGACCGGCTGCTGGAGGCGCTGGATTATCTGGTCCAGCGGCGCGGCTGGATCGAGAAAGGAGAAGGGCGAACCGCTTTTACATTACAGTCGGTGATCATGCAGTATGTCACTGATCGGCTGATCGAGCAGGTCTATGGGGAGATGGCCAGCGAGTCCCTGCGCGTGTTTCTCAGTCACGCCCTCGTCAAAGCGCAAGCCACAGACGAGGTGAGGAATAGCCAGATTCGGCTCATTCTTGAGCCCCTGGCGGACCGCTTGCTCTTCACCTGGGGGAAACAGGGCGTGGAGGACAAGGTGAGGATGATGCTGGCGGCCGTGCGAGAACGCGGCCCGCAGCTGGCAGGCTATGCAGGGGGGAATGCCGTGCATCTGCTGTGTCAACTCAAGAGTGACTTGAGCCAGACGGACTTCTCCGACCTGGCCATTTGGCAAGCCTACCTGCGGGGGGTGAGTCTGCGCGATGTCAATTTTAGCCAGTCCGATGTGGCCACCTCGGTGTTTACCGAAGCCTTCAGCAATGTCATTGCGGTGGCCTTCAGCCCCGATAGCACCCTGCTCGCTGCGGGGATGACCAATGGGGGAACGCGCGTGTGGCACCTCCCTGACGGCAAACCCCTGCTGACCTGTGAGGGGCATGCGAATTGGGTCATGTCGGTGGCCTTCAGCCCCGAGGGGGCACGGCTGGCCAGTGGCGGGAGCGATCAGACCATCAAGCTGTGGGACGTGCGCACGGGGCAGTGCCTGAGCACATTGCGCGGTCACACCAACTGGGTCACGTCTGTAGCCTTCAGCCCCGAGGGGGCACGGCTGGTTAGCGGCAGTAGTGATCAGACCGTCAAGCTCTGGAACCTCAGCACGGGGCAGTGTCTGAGCACATTGCGTGGCCACAGCGGCTGGGTCAGAGCCGTGGCCTTTCACCCCGATGGCACCCTGCTGGCCAGCGGCAGCGACGACCAGACGATCCAGCTCTGGAACCTGAGCATAGGGCGGATCTTCGAGACGCTCCATGATCCCAGCGGGTATGTCATGTCCGTGACCTTCAGCCCCGATGGCACCCTGCTCGCCAGTGGCGGGAGCGATCACACTATCAAACTGTGGGACGTGCGCACAAGGCAGTGCCTGTGCATATTGTGTGGCCACGGTGGCTGGGTCAGATCTGTAGCCTTTCACTCCGATGGCAAGCTGCTGGCCAGCGGCAGCGATGACCAGAGCGTCAAGCTGTGGAGCGTGGAGGTGGGGGAGGACAGGGCACGCTATCTGAAAACCCTGCAGGGCCACGCTAGCTCCGTCTGGTCTGTGGCCTTCAGCCCCGATGGGAGGCTGCTGGCCAGTGGCAGCTATGCCCCGGTGATCAAGCTGTGGGAAGTGGAGGAAGGGGAGAGCAACGGGGAGAGTGGACGCTGTCTGAACACCTTGCAGGGCTATAGAGATGATATCTGGTCTGTGGCCTTCCACCCCGATGGCAAGCTGCTGGCCAGTGGCAGTGATGACCAGAGCGTCAAGCTCTGGGATGTGCGTACAGGACAGTGCCTCACCACACTGCGCGGACATACCAACCTGGTCCGTTCGGTCACCTTTGGTCCCGATGGCAAGCTGCTGGCCAGTGGCAGTGATGACCAGAGCATCAAGCTCTGGGATGTGCGCACGGGACAGTGCTTCAAGACACTCCAGGGCCACACCAACTATGTGCTGTCCATCGCCTTCAGCGCGGATGGCAAGACACTAGCCAGTGGCAGCTATGACCAGAGCGTCAAGCTGTGGAACGTGCCCATGGGACAGTGCCTCACCACGCTACAGGGCCACAGGGGGCACGTCTGGTGTGTCACCTTTAGTCCTGAAGGGACGAGGCTGGCCAGTGGCAGTGATGACCAGAGCGTCAAGCTCTGGGATGTGCACACGGGACAGTGCCTCACCACGCTACAGGGCCACACCAGCTATGTGTTGTCCGTCGCCTTCAGCCCCGATGGCAAGACGCTGGCCAGTGGCAGCTATGACCAGAGCATCAAGCTGTGGGATGTGCACACGGGACTGTGCCGCAAGACGCTGCGAGGGCATACCAATGCTGTGCGGTCCTTGGCCTTCAGTCCGACGAGCGCCCTGCTGGCGAGCGGGAGTCAGGATGAGACGATCAGGCTGTGGGAGACGCGGACAGGCAAGTGCCTGAGCACGCTCAGAGGCGAGCGGCCCTACGAGCGCTTGAACATCAGCGGGGTGACCGGCCTCACCGAGGTGGAGAAAGCCTCTTTGAGAGCTTTGGGAGCCAGAGAGCATGGAGCATTGCCCCTCCTCCAGGAGAGGAGGCAGGACCGGGACCAGTTGCCCCACGAACCGCTGAGTGAACGTGAGCGGGAGGTGCTGCGGCTGGTGGCAGAGGGAGCCCCTACTCGGGAGATCGCCCAGCAGCTCGGTGTCGCAGTCAGTACTGTCAAGACGTACCTCAAGGGCATTTATAGGAAGCTGGACGTCCATAGCCGTACCCAAGCAGTGGCACGAGCTGCCCAGTTGACTATGCTGTAAGCGGCTCATTGTGTAGCGAAAACAGGTATGGTACACTGAAAGCTCGTGAAAGAACTGGATCAGTATGGGAAACGAACTTCTCATTACGGAAATGGACCGTGGCCTGCATTCTCTGGTGTCCCATTGGGAGCCAACGAGCAGGAGATGGAGAGCGTCACTGATGCTCTTGCATCCATCGCAGGCCGGGCAAACTTGAACTTCGTGGTCCTCAAGAGGGAGGGCCTATTGACTGCACTGGTCAAGGAGTGATACTGATGCTTGTCTTAAAAGTGACGATGGCGCGAGGTCGCACGCCTGAGCAAAAGGAAAAACTCATTGCACAGCTTTCGCAAGCGGCGGCTTCTCGTCTGGGCTTGCCATTGGAAGAGGTGCGCGTGGCGATCTATGAAGTTGGAGACTACGAGTGGGGAATCGGCGGTCGTTCAGTTGCCGCTCGACGGAACGACGTACAGAACCATTGAAGCCGGCGAAATCGTTCATGAGGAAGGAAAATAACACATGCCAATGCTTGAAGTACTCTACGTGAGAGAGGAACCTTTTCAGCACGAGCAAAAACGAGCTTTTACTCGTGATGTCTTTGCAATCATGCAAGAGGTGCTCAAGGTCAGGCCTGAGCAAATTCGCCTAGTCTTTGAGCATGTGGCACCTGAGAACGGCCACGTGACACTGCTGAAGGAAGAACGTGAGGCACCCGAATAGGGGGTCGGAGTAACTATTCAGGTACCCGACTCATGCCGCCTGCCGACTCTGCTGGCAAATGACACTAATAATGCAATCGCGTATGGCACTCCTTGCGGGTGCCACTAACTTGCTGTTACAGCAGCAGGAAACACCATATTTTAAGGAGGTTGAATCATGACAGTAGTACGTACGTCGAATGTTGACCTGAAGGTCAACGGAGATAATGCCTACGCCTTCGTGGCAGAGCCTGACGACAATGCCAGGCATCCGGGTATAGTACTGATCCAGGAGTGGTGGGGTATCGAACCACACATTCGCCAACTGGCTCAGAGGTTAGCAGCAGCCGGGTTTGTGGTAGCCGTGCCCGATCTTTATCACGGCAAGATTGCGACCGAGCCTGATGAAGCCCAGAAGATGATCATGATGATTCGGGGAAATGTTGAGAGAGCAGCCAAAGAGATTATTGGTGCCCTTGAGACGGTCAAAGTCATGCCAAACGTTGAACCCAAGAAGCTTGGCCTGATGGGCTTCTGCGTTGGCGGCTTTATGACCTATTATGTGGCATCTCGTTCTCCTGATTTAGGAGCCGTTGTTCCTTTCTATGGTGCAGGCTACGATCCTACCCCTGAAGAAGTGGCAAAGGTCAATGCGCCTGTACTGGCCTTCTATGGCAGCAGGGATCAAAGTGTTCCCTTGGAGCAGGTAAGGAAGATCGAGCGCATGTATAAAGAGGCAGGGAAAGATATCACGGTCAAAGTATACGATGCCGGGCATGCTTTTATCAATCCCGATCACGGTATGGGCAATGAGAAGGCCGCGGCAGAGGCCTGGCCGCTAGCCGTCAATTTCTTGAAGCAACATTTGAAATAGGTTTTTAAGTTACTCTTACCAGGGCAGGGGTCAAACACATGGTCTCCTTCAGTTACCGCTTCGTTCCTGCAATCCGCCAAGCCTATGAGCTGATCAAGAACGGGGCTCTGGGTGAGATCTACTATTTCCGTGCGGTCTACCTGCAGGAATGGATTGCTGATCCAGAGTTTCCCATGGTCTGGCGTCTCGACAAGCACCTGGCTGGGAGCGGAGCACTTGGTGACCTTGGTGCACATATCATCGATCTCGCGCGCTTTCTGGTAGGTGAACCCGCAGCGGTAATGGCGCAGACCAAAACATTCATCAAGGAGCGGCCCCTGGCCGTCGGATATGGAACAGGCAAGGTCGATGTAGACGACGCCTTTGCCGCCCTCGTCGAGTTTGAACATGGTGCAGTGGGCACACTGGAAGCCTCCCGCTTCTCTCCAGGACGCAAAAATTATGAGATGTTCGAGATCAATGGCTCTCAGGGCTCCATACGTTTCAACTTAGAGCAGCTCAATGAATTAGAGATCTACTGGAAAGACGCCATACCCAAAGAAACACAGGGAGTGACGCATGTACAGATAACCGAATCCCATCTACCTTCCTGGTCAAACTTGTGGCCGTACGGCACTATCGTTAGCTGGGAGCACGCGCTTGTGCATGAGATCACTCATCTGCTCGATGCCATTGTCAATGATAAGGAGATAGCGCCTTACGGAGCAACATTCGAGGATGGCTATCGCAACGCGGTGATCTGTGATGCCATCCTGCAATCCGCTCAGGAAGGCCGACGCATTCAAATTGAGTACTAGCATGAGTGGGTCAGCTAACAGATAAGTAACAGTTGGCAAGATTGCAGTTCGAGCTTACCAACCGCCACCATCGCTTATTCAGCCTCCCCCTTGACAAAGCATATGCCTTCCTGTTACCATCTGTATAGATGGTAAGGAGATGGTACCATGTCTGAACTTGAGAAAACTGAAAAAATTACCATTAACCTGGGACTCGTGGATTTAGGACAGATCGATTTATTGGTGCAGGAGGGCTTTTATTCCAACCGCACCGACTTCATTCGCACGGCCATCCGCACTCAGCTCGTCAGCCATGCGGAGGTGGTCAAGCGCACGGTGGCACGCAAGACGCTCGTGCTCGGCGTGCAGCACTACACCCGCCGTGATTTGGAGGCGCTACGCGCGGCTGAGGAAACGGTACAGATTCACGTGCTCGGTCTGGCCAGTATCGCTGAGGATGTCTCCCCAGAATTGGCCCTGGCGACCATTGACGCGATCGAGGTGCTTGGGGCTTTCCGGGCAAGTGCCGCCGTGAAAGCGGCCTTGGCGACACGTATCCGGTGAGTTCTGGGCTCTGCTCACGGCGCTCGGGCTGAGCACGTGTCGTCACCGCAAGCGATGCAGACACACGGTGGACCAGGGCGATGCTCTTATTGTGGCGCTGAGCGTCACACAGAAGGAAGGAATGCTTTTCGATGAATAATGACCAAATGCAGGCCGGGATGGCCGAAGCCACGCGTCTCATACGCACTGGCCGACTTGCGGAGGCAACCGCACTGATTCAGCGCACCCTTGGGAGTGTACCCGTTTCCAACGTCTCGGTGGTTGATGCTGACCGTGCTGATGCGCCAGGGGCGTCAGCGCTGCCTCTTCGTGATGACTCCTCACCTACGACGGAGCTCTCAGGAGAAGGTATGGCCCGCAGCCGCAGGACAGGAGGAGATGCTCTCGCAGCGCGTCTTGCGGCTGCGCTCAGCACGCTCTCCCCGCAGACACAACGTTTCCCCGGCAGCATGGCCAGAATCAGCGTGCCTCTGCGCCCGGTCACCCCAGAGGTGATACCCTCTTCGCCCGAGGCAGGCGGGCAGTTTGTGGATGGGAGCTATAGCAATCCGGCTGGGACCCGCGCCTACAAGCTCTACATCCCGAGGGGGTATACCGGACAAGCGGTCCCTCTGGTGGTGATGCTCCACGGCTGTACCCAGAGGCCCATGGATTTTGCGGCTGGCACGCGCATGAATGAGCTCGCTGAAGGCCACACGTTCCTGGTGGCCTATCCTGAGCAAGCCCCCTCGGCCAATGGCTCGAAGTGTTGGAATTGGTTCCAGGAGAGCGATCAGCAGCGTGATGGGGGTGAGCCCTCCCTCATTGCTGGGATCACGCGGCAGATCATGAGCCAGTACCAGGTTGATAGCAGCCGGGTCTACGTGGCCGGGATGTCGGCTGGCGGGGCCATGGCCGTGATTGTGGCGGCGATGTACCCGGACCTGTATGCCGCCGTCGGCGTGCATTCGGGCCTGGCCTACGGTGCCGCACATGATCTGCCCTCTGCCTTCGCAGCCATGCAACAGGGAACCGTCTACCACGCACAACACCTGCGGGAGATCATCCCACTCATCGCGTTCCATGGCGATAGCGATACGACAGTCGCCCTGGTCAATGCGGACGGCCTGCTTGACCAATGGCTCCAGGCTGCCAGTGCTGGGCTGGGAAGCGTGCCGGGCGTGAAAGCGGAACAGGGGCAGGTGGCAGGTGGGCATGCCTACACTCGCTGTATCTACCACGACGTCAGCGGTCAGACCCTCATGGAGCAGTGGACAGTTCATCAGGCAGGTCATGCCTGGTCAGGAGGGAGTCCCAGTGGGTCCTATACCGATCCACAGGGACCGGACGCCTCGACGGAGATGGTGCGCTTTTTCACGGAGCATCCCGGAGCAGGTAAGGCTCATCCTATTGGCTGACCAGCAGAACAGGTCTTTGGATACCTCGTTCCCCAGTCACATCCTCCTCTTGACAGGGAGGATGTGACTGGGGAACTGGCAGCCCAGCCCTACCAGAGGTAGAGCTAGGACAACGATTCCTGCGAAAAAGGGCCATCTACTATTTTGACTCGCTAACCTCAACCAATCCACCAAGAAGTTTGAGCGTAATCCCCAGGGCAAGGATGACCACGGCACTGACGCCCAGCTCGATCATGGCATGCATGAAGTCGGTTGCGCTGACGTTAAAACCTTCAACGGAAAGTCTGGCACCAATTGAGAGAATGCTTCGTGTGGCAGAAATGATGCCGATAAAGAGAAATGGCCGTAAGGATGTTGTGTGCACTTGCAAGTAATGGATGACTGTGCCGAGCAGTTCCATAATGATAAGGACAAGGAGGAGACCGGAGACAAACTCTATGATGGCTTGTGCTCCTTGTCCTGGTTGCTTATCCGGAGACGTTAGTAGTTCTGTGATTGACACGCCAAAGACCCAGAAAGTATAGATGAGAGCCAGGATAGCCGTAAGGAGGAAGCAAGCGCCAACGATGGCGTAGATTACCCTATCTGCTCGATCTAGAAAGCGACCTGCGATCATCGGTTGCCACCATAGTTTCTTAGTGGCCTATCGTCTGCGTCAAACTCACCTTGCCCCAGAAGAGACGGTAGGTGAGAATGAAGTAGACGATGGCGAGTGCCATACCCAATCGTACTCTGCGGCCCATTTACTTTCTCTGGCGCAAGCGTAGTAATTCTACCACAAATGCCAGGGCAGTTCCCGCAATAACCCCAATCGCTGTGGTCACTGTAGAAGAACCCTTTTTCGTTTGCTTCTCAGGTTGGGTAGCATCGGTGGTACTATCAGTCCGGCCAGTGGACAGAGAAGGGCGCTTTTTAGTTTTCTTCTCAGGTTGGTCATCTTTGTAGCGCGTCGGTGAGTGTTCCTTGTGAGCAGGTTGGTAGGGTTCTTGTTCATAAGAGCTACCAACAGGCTGCCACTCATCCGTTGTCGTCTTCTCGACTGCTGGCTCGGGACCGCGTAAGGCCTCCTGGATGATCAGTATGACATAGAGCAGGCCCAGCAGCAGGTACATGCCAGCAAAGCCGAGCAGAGTAAAGAGGATGTTCCCAGACGAGAGGTTTGGCGACGATCCCTGTGCAGTCTGGAGCAGCCCGTAGACGATCCAGGGTTGGCGACCCAGTTCGGTGGTGAACCAGCCCGCCGTGTTGGCAATGAACGGGAAGGGGGTAGCCAGCATGATAATCCACAGCATCCAGCGCCAGCGGAAGAGTCGACGCCCCCAAAGCCACAAAAGGAAGGCGAGACCCGTGATGGCGTTGAAAAAGGTTCCTAATCCAACCATGATGTGATAACTATAATAGAGCAGTTCGATCGAGTCAGGCCGCTGATTGGCAGGAAAGGCATCCAGTCCCTTCACCTGGGCAGTCCAGCGTCGGTAGGTCAGGAAACTAAGGACATTGGGCACGATAATGGGGTTATCGAGCCTCTGATGAGGGGTATCGGGCTGGCCGATAATAACAATCCCCGCACCTGTTTCTGTCTCGAAGAGCCCTTCCATCGCCGCTAGCTTCACTGGTTGATAGGTCGTAACCTGTTTCCCTTCCAGATCTCCACTGGGAAAGAGCTGGTTGAGGCTGGCTATGAGCCCCATGATCATCCCCATAGTGACAAACAAGCGGCCATAGTCAGTATGCTGTTTCACGAGCAAGTAGTACGCGCCCAGTCCGGCCATGAAGAAGGAGCCAGTGATGACCGCTCCACTCATGGTGTGCATATATTGCGCGAGAATCCATGAGTTGAACAGCACCGCCCAGTAATTGGAGATATGCAGCCGCCCATCAGCAGCCATCGTGTAGCCTACGGGATGTTGCATCCAGGCATTGGAGGCGATGATGAAGGCGCCGGAAGCCCATGTTCCCAGCCAGACCATGAAGGCCGAGAACCAGTGCATTTTTTGCCCGAAGACCTGTTCCCCAAACAAGAAGATGCCTAGGAAGGCCGACTCGATGAAGAAGGCGAAGGCCCCTTCCATCGCCAACGTTTGGGCGATGATGTCGCCAGCGAAAATAGAGAAACGGGCCCAGTTGGTGCCGAACTGAAACTCCATGGGGATGCCAGTCACCACACCCATGATAAAGGTGATGGCGAAGATCCTGGCCCAGAAGCGGGCTGCCGTGTTGTAGAGCTCGTTCTTACGAAGCAGATACAGCGTTTTGAGGATCACTATGAGCAAAGCTAGTCCCATCGTGAGTTGCGGAAAGAGATAGTGAAAGCCGATGGTGAAGGCAAACTGTGCGCGTGATAAGAGCGTTGATATATCCATAGTATACCTACTTCCTGACCTCCATGACGATCATCGTGGTCGAAGCGCCTGTACATGTCTGATCCACCGCAAGAGTTTTTTTTCATCTGGGGATTTTCGCTCCTGCAGCACAGCCAGTCCGTCCACCGACTGCTTCAATCATCTCAAAGGATAGCAGAATCCTACGTCGATTGGTGGTCGCTTGGACCACCAACTGAAAGGGTATTCTTATTTACCTCACCGCCATAGCCTGCTCACTTTTCTCCCGACGTAACGGAGTTGCGGGGGCTGATGATCGGTTTGGCATTCAGGGTGCCAGCTGCCATAGCCTCCAGAAGCGAGGCCGCGCTTTCCAGCGCCTGTGGTTCACTGGCCGTGGCTCCTGGTGAGAACTTGCCGGAGGCGATGAGGCCAATGGTTACTGGGTAATCCGTCGGATGTTCGTAGATGAGTGTACCCCGGATCTCCAGTTCCTGACGCACAAAACGCAGTGGATTGAATGTGACATCCTCCATGGCCAGGCCTACCAGCACGATGCGGGTCCCCGGAGGTGCGGCATCAAGGGCGAGTTGCGCGGTGGCGCGTATTCCCGCGCATTCAAATATGGCAACGACTCCCTCCCGCTCAAAAAAGGCACGTGCCTCATCGGCATTACGCGCCTCTGAATACTGCACCGCTCCTGCTGCCAGGGCTGCGGCGCGACGTGTGGGGTTTGGCTCAAGCACCACCACACGGTTGCCGGAGGCGACTGCTATGGTAACGATCAAGAGTCCCACGCCTCCACAGCCAATTACCGCAAGTGTTTCCCCAGGCTTGAGCTGCCCACGGCTAAATGCGTGTACCCCCACAGTCGTCGGTTCGATAGTGGCTGCGTCACGGAGGGAGAACGTCCCAGGAATCGACCAGGCATAGTCATGCGGCGCCGCCACATACTCGGCCAGCCCTCCCCAACGCGTTATGCCGATCGTCTGTTTGCGCAGACAGATACGTTCCAGCCCACGGGCGCAAAGTGCGCACTCTCCACATCCAAAGTTCGGTTCGACGGATACCCGCTCACCGAGGCGCTCCGGCGACACATTCGCCCCCGTAGCGACAATGTGCCCAGCGATTTCGTGACCGAGTACCATCGGGTATTCCAGAACTCGCTCACCCGTGTAGCAATGGACATCGCTACCACAGAGCCCGTTCGCATCGACTTCGACCAACACTTCATTAGGGGCGAGTTGAGGGACTGGGACGCGCTCAATGCTCATTGACCGCGGGCCGCGCAGGACTGCCGCCTGCATCGTGGTTGGAATATTGCGTGTGTTCATTAGGGAACCTCCTCTCGGCATGCCCGGTTGGCGTGACGGTTACGCCTAGCAGTGCCCTGTCTTTGTCTATCATACTCCATTAACTGATCAACGGCCTATCATCGAGGTCTCTCTCACACATGTCCGCTTGGCGCGAGTTCGGTGCCCTCCCCTTGGTGCAACTCGATGAGAGCCTCTAGCGCGTGAAGGTAGCCGCGCCAGCCCAGACCAGCGATCTGAGCAACGCAGATGGGTGCGATGAGCGATTCGTGGCGGAATGCCTCGCGTGCGTGTACATTCGACATATGTATCTCGATGATCGGGCGGTGGGTGTCATTAAGTGCATCACGCAGGCTATAGCTAGTATGCGTCAGCCCTCCCGGGTTGATCACAATGCCCACTATGCTTGCAGCCTCCTCCTGCATACAATCGATCAGCGCTCCCTCATGGTTCGATTGGAAGGTGACTACCTCGTAGCCCAGTTCAGCCCCACGGGCACGCAACCGCTCGTTGATATCCGCTAGCTTCGTGTGCCCATAGATAGCGGGATCGCGCAGCCCCAACTTGTTGAGATTGGGTCCGTGCAGCACCAAGATGCGCCCTTTCGGCTCGTTCGCTTTGCTTTCAGTCATGTTGTCTCTCTCCTTTCCTAAGAAACTCTATTTTTTGCTGTGCTGCTGAATGAGGTCTTTGAGAAGATCGGCGTATCCTTGACGATCCAGGGGAAACTCTACTTCGCAGTGCTTATAACTCGAATAGGTCATGGCATTTGCTATTTCCAGTTCCATACGCCCCTGAACGCCATCGCCATAGGAACTACCGCCATGTAAAATGGCGTTATGGAAGCTCTGGTAGATTTCGGAGTGACTGCCCTGCCCGTTTTCCAATATCAAGGGATTTCGACGCGAAGCGGGAGACCCGAAAGGAGTAGGACTATTTGCCGCATACTCTCTCATGTCCATATCGAGTAAATCGACAATCAGTGTCCCACGATCAATTTCAAGAGTACCTGCGGTGCCCACAATCTTCAGACGCTCAGGTGCATCGGCCGCGGTGCCCGCAGTCTTCAGCGGCTCAGCCTCTGCCGAGCTAATATGTACCGATCCCACCGCGCCATTTTCCCACTCTAACATTGCATGAGCTGTATCCTCGGCTTCGATCTGATGGAGCAGTCGGCGTGTCCAGCCTACCAGACGTACAGGCATACCAGCCAGATGAGTGAGAGCATCTAGAGAGTGAGAGCCTTGAGCTGGCAAGACGCCGCCGCCCTCGCCCGCCCACGTGCCCCGCCAAGGAGCTTGTGCAAAGTAGGCGTGTGATCGTGTCCATATAGCCGTCAAATCTACACGTTGGATATTCCCCAGCAATCCCTCCTGAAGCAATTTATGCGCTGTACGTATCTCTGGGCGGAAGCGGTGCTGAAATATGACGCTGAGCAAGCGCTGGTTACGGGTCGCCGCTTCGATCATGGCATCTGCCTCTGCTACCTGGATCGCCATTGGTTTTTCTAAAAGCACGTGACACCCTGCCTCAAGGCAGTCAATAGTCATCGAGGCATGCAGGATTGGGGGTGTGATGATGACGGCAACGTCTGGCCGTGTTTCAGCAAGCATCTGATGGTAATCTTGATAGAAGGCGCAATGTAACTGATCAGCCCTCT
>WNGG01000629.1_pt1 | contig 39086 bp, 38 predicted proteins | sample 5400661 | NCBI WGS metagenome assembly WNGG01 (sample SAMN13153372, study PRJNA577476) | soil metagenome | isolation source: 100 cm soil or saprolite under Garry oak tree replicate 1 | place: USA:California | collected 2016-06-15
CGCGTGATCAAGAACTTCGTGGACCCGCAGGAGCTGGAACTCCGGCTGCGCCGGCTGGGCTGGGATTGCGCGATCCGCCGGGACGGCAGCGACTGGATATATGGCGAGGCGCGTCTCGCGAGGTAGCACGGCTTGCTCCTGTCCCGGCCATCAGCACGGCGCTGACGGGTGCGGGCGAGCCGGCACTGCAGGCCCCCAGCTGTAGATGGCGGCTGGAGGACGGGTAAGCAGCGGGTACTGCCGTATTCCCAGGCGTAGTTGGCGGGAGCTCCTAGGTCTTCTTGGCGGGTCCGTACATGATCTTGTATCGGGTAGATCGAGGCAGGCCGGCTGCCCTGCTGCGCGATCTGCGGCCCTCGCCTGGCGACCTGGCCAGGCGAGGGCCTGAAATCAATTCGACCCCGCTCGCCTCGCCTGGTACGGTCGCGAGCTTGTTCTCACTGCAGGGAGCCCATGAGATCCGCGTGCGGCCGCCCCGGCAGTTCCCATGCTGAGAGTAGGTTTCGTCAATGGCATGCCGTATCAGTGAGCTCGTGCTCAAGTGCCGCGACCCCGAGGTGCTGGCGCGGTTCTGGTGCGAGGTCCTGGACTTCATGGAGCTCGATCGCGAAGAGGAGGGCTGCATCGAGATAGGTCCGCGCGAAGGGTTCGGCGGCCCGCAGCCGACGATCTTCCTCATCCGCAACGACGAGCCGAAGAACGGGCATGCCCGGCTGCACATCGACGTTAACCCCACCGACCGCGATCAAGACGCCGAGCTCGAGCGCCTCCTGGCCGCCGGGGCCAAACTCGTCGACATCGGTCAGCCTGCGGAGGCGTCCTGGCGCGTCCTCGCCGATCCAGAAGGCAACGAGTTCTGCCTGCTCAAGCGCCGCCTCGACCCACTCTGACGGCCCTCGCCCAAACGATCGACCTCGGCGTAGTAGGACCTGTCGATGTCCGCCCGTCTGGCCAGCTCCGTTTGGGTGAGCCCGGCGGGCGCACGCAGCGCCCTGATTCGTTCCGCGAAGGCTGCTCTGCGATCAAGGTAAGTCCGGGTTTGTTGGTTATCACCTGCAAGGTCGGGGTGGATGGGTGGCGGCGGGCGTTGGGCACCTCAGGCCTGGGGTTGCGCTCAGACCGGTGCGGGTGGGTGGAGCTGCTTGCGCCGGGTGGTGACGTCCTGGCGGAGGAAGTTCGAGGGCGGGCCGGTGGTCTGCCCGGTCCGTGATCTGGCGTCTGAGGTTCGACCGCCACTTCGAACCGCTCGGCGGGGTCAACCCCATGTTCACGCGCCGCACCGCGGTGCTCCGACTGGTCCAAATGGTCGCGGGCGGCTCACTCGGCGAAGCCGCCGGATACCTCGGCATCGCCGCCACCGACACCACGCACGAACGCAAGGTCCGGATCTACTCCGGCGCAGGCCACGTCCACCGCATCGCCAGGATGCAGCCCGGACCAAACTGGGGGTCGCAGGCACTCGGCGGGCATCACCCACGACCGCGCCAAACTCGACGTCCAAACGCCAAACTCGGCCCAGCAGAACCGCTGTCGGCTCGATATGCAGCCGCCCGGCCTGCATATTTATACATCGTGGCCATGCGAGGAGGTGCGCGCTCATGCCGCGGACAGGGTCGGCCTGTGCTGACCGGCATAGACCCTTACCGGGTGAGCGTTTCCTTCGGGCGAATCACGCAGAACTCGTTTCCCTCGGGGTCGGCCAGGACGGTCCAGGACTCTGCGCCGGTCTGCCCGATGTCGACCCGGCGTGCCCCCAGCGCGAGCAGCCGGTCGATCTCCTGGTCGCGGTCCTGCGCGCTGCTGGTCAGGTCGAGGTGCATGCGGTTCTTGACCGTCTTGGGATCGGTGACCGGCATGAAGCAGATGCCGAGGGGCGCGTTCTCGCCGGGCCCGATGACGATCTCGCGCTCCCGCTCGGACAGGACCTTCCAGCCCAGTGCCTGCGCCCAGAACCGGGCCAGCCCCGGCAGGTCGTAAGCGTCAACGACGATGTGATGAAGTCGCACAGGCATACATGCCAGTATGCGCGGGCACGCCGGACTGCACCCCCCGCGAACCCGCCCGCACCTGCCGCGGACCGCACGCCGGGTCCGGCATGACGTGGTCGTATCCGCGGCCGGGTGCCGCACCGGCGCGCACCTCGGGCAGCGGGCAGCGGAAGCCTCAAGCGGACCAGTCAGCACCGGACCATCCTGAGGCTGGCCCAGAGGTACGCCGACCTGGACATCACATTGAGTGAGGGGGAAGGCCGGAGAACGCTCACCGAGCCGCCTGGTCGGGTTGTGATCTCGGCTTTCGGTGCGCGGCCCGCGCATGTGCTGTCGTTGGCTGGCGAGCACCGGACAGCGCCACGTTCCGGAAGGAGTGGCCAGCCAGCGCAGCTGCCAGATCAGCCGCCCAGGCCCTTGGCCATGAGGGTCTCGCCAATGATGACGTCGGACCTGGCGATCAGCTCGGTGAATACCGGTGCGGCGGCGGCATGCACTTCGCTCGCGCCATGGGCCGCGAAGGCAGCATCGTCGGCGTAGATCTCGGTGGTCCAGAACACGTGCGGATCGTCCTTGGACCGGTGAATGGCGTATAGGAGCGTGCCGGGCTCCTTCCGTGCTTGTTCGAGCAAGGGCACGAACGCGGCGATGTACTGTTCGGCCTTGCCCTCCTTGACGGTGACGCGGGCGGCGATCGCGACCTGTGACACGGATCCTCCTTGTAGCCGACCTGCGGGAGAAGGTAGCTGACGGGCGCCGGCTGCCCGGCCGGGCAGGCCAACGATCTCATGGCAGAGCCGACCCCGGCAGCTGCCGGCCCAGGCAGCCAGCAGGCCGATGGCTGCATGTCATCTAATTGAGGCGCTTGGCGGACCATGCGGCACCGCTGCGGGCCGAGTCTGGCGAGGTGGCAGGATGGCAGGCATGCTGCTGGGTTTGGTGCACATCAACATGGGATCGATGAGCCGGCCGGATGCCCTGGTAAAGGCAGCGCAGGCGGCCGAGGCGGCTGGCTTTGACTCGGTATGGGCGGGGGAGCACATCGTGCTGCCGGATCCGCAGGTACCTCCGTCGCCGATGCCGCCGCAGGACCCGGCGCTCGACTCGCTGCTCGCGCTGACCTGGGCTGCCGCGCACACCACCACGATCCGGCTGGCGACCGGGATCGTGATCTTGCCGCAGCGCAATCCCGTTGTCCTGGCCAAGCAGGTGGCGACCCTCGACGTGCTGTCCGGCGGCCGGGTCATCCTCGGCATCGGCGCCGGCTATCTCGAACCGGAATTCCGCGCCGTGGGGGCGAACTTCGCCGAGCGCGGCGCGGTCACCGACGAGTACCTCGACGCGATGCGGGCGCTGTGGTACGACGAGCATCCCGCTTATCATGGCCGGTTCGCCGACTTCGCCGGCATCGACGCACACCCGCGCCCGCTGCAGCGGCCGCTCCCGCTGATCGCCGGGGGCCACAGCGCGCCAGCCTACCGCCGGGCAGTCGCGCGCGCCCACGGCTGGTACGGGTACTGGCTTACCCCAGAGCAGGTCACCGCATCGCTGGCCGGGCTGGCCGCGGCCGCCGATCACATACAGCGGCCCGCCGAACTGGGTGAGCTAGAGATCAGCGTGACGCCCCGCGGGCAGATGACCCGTGAGCTGGCCACCGAGTTCGCCCAGGCAGGAGTCCACCGGCTCGTCCTGCTCGCACCCCCGGCCACGGACGGGCCGGCCCGGACGATCGAGACCGCCGCCGCAGCCATCTCCGGCCTGTAAGCGCCACCCAGCCAGCGCACGCCTGCCCGTTCGCCTTTCGCCGAACGGCGAACCATGGCCACCGCAAGGCGCCGCTGGCCAGCCAGGCGGCTGGCGGTCACCTCTGAGCAGAGCGGCTCGCGCTGTAAGACGGGCTCTGGGCGGCCGCCTGGGGCCGGTGTACGTTCGGTACGTGCAGGGGACAACCTTTCTTTCTGTTCTCCGCAAGCTCGCCGCGGCCGATCCGGGCCGCCCGGCGCTGACGTGCGGAGATGAGACGCTGACCCGCGCCGAGTTCGTCCAGCGGGTCGAGCAGCTGGCCGCGCTGTTCGCGGGCCGCGGCGTGACGGAAGGCTCGACGGTCACGATCGGCCTGCCGAACTCGATCGGCTTCGTGGAGAGCATGTTCGCGGTGTGGGCCGTGGGGGCGGTGCCGCAGCCGATTTCCGACCGGCTCCCGCCGGCGGAACGCACCGCCCTCGTGGACCTGGCGGATCCCTCGCTCGTGGTGGGGGCGCCGCCGTCGGAGCAGGGCACTCGGCCGGTGCTTGAGTCGGTGCCCCGCCAGCTCCCGGCCGGTGAGTTCACGCCGGGCGTGTCACCGGACTGGAAGCTCATGACCAGCGGCGGGAGCACGGGCCGCCCGAAGCTGATCGCGGCCAGCCAGGGCGCCCTGTTCGAGACCGTCGGCCCGGCCGCCGCCCTGGTATGCCTGCGCCCCGACGGCTGCGTCCTGATGACCGGGCCGCTCGCCCACAACGGGCCGTTCGTGGCCACCACCCTGGGGATGCTGCTCGGCAACCACGTCGTGCTGATGCCGCGGTTCGACGCAGGCGAGACGCTGCGCCTGGTCGAGAAGCACCGGGTGAGCTGGCTGCTCCTGGTGCCGACCATGATGCTCCGGATCTGGCGGCTGCCCGAGGCGGCCCGGCTGGCCGCTGACATGTCCGCCCTGGAGGTAGCGTTCCACCTGGCCGCGCCGTGCCCGGCGTGGCTCAAGCAGGCCTGGATCGACTGGCTCGGCGCGGGCAAGGTCATCGAGCTGTACGGCGGCACCGAGCTCCAGGCCGTGACGCTGATCAGCGGCACCGAATGGCTGGCGCACCGCGGGTCGGTCGGCCGGACGGTGCTCGGCGAGATAGAGATACGCGACCCCGGCGGCCGGCCCGTTCTTCCCGGCGAGGAAGGGGAGATCTGGATGCGCCGGGGCCCGGACGCCCCGTCCCCGTACCGCTATGTCGGCGCCACCGCGCGCCGGGCCCCGGACGGCTGGGAGTCGCTCGGCGACATCGGCAAGGTGGACGCGGACGGGTACGTGTACATCACCGACAGGCTTGCCGACATGATGCTGGTCGGCGGGGCGAACGTGTACCCGGCGGAGATCGAGGCCGCCCTGGACGAGCACCCGGCCGTGCAGTCCTGCTGCGTGATCGGCCTTCCGGACGAAGACCTGGGCAACATCCCCTACGCCATCGTGGAGCTGTCCGAGCCGGTATCCGATGCCGGCCTGCTGGCTCACCTGCGCCAGCGGCTGGCCCCCTACAAGCTGCCCCGGGTGATCGAACGCGCCACCACGCCACTGCGCGACGACGCCGGGAAGGTCCGCCGCTCAGCGCTGCGGGCCGAGCGGATCGCCCGGTAGCGGCCCGTCCCCGGGCGTTTCCCTGAGCTGGTCGGCGATCAGCTTGGCCATCCGGCCGAGTGAGTCCTCGAGGTCCTCGGCGGTCACCACGTTGGCCAGCGCCAGGCGGACGGCGGCGAGCTCACGGGCGAGGAACTCGGTATCGGCCTGGGTCCGCGCTGCCACCTCCCGGTCCCGCTCGATGTTGGCCCGGTCCCGGTCGTCCTGCCGGTTCTGGGCCAGCAGGATCAGCGGCGCGGCGTAGGCCGCCTGGGTCGAGAAGGCCAGGTTGAGCAGGATGAACGGGTACGGATCCCAGTGCCTGGCCAGGGCGATGGTGTTGAGCGCGATCCAGCCGATGACCAGCACCGTCTGGCCGACCAGGAAACGCCCGGTGCCCAGGAACCGCGCGATCGCCTCGGAGAACCGGCCGAACGCGTCGGCGTCGTACCGGGCGCCCATCCGCGGGGTGGCGCCGCGCGGCACGGACAGGTCGGTCCGCTCGACGATACGGCGGGCGGGAAACCGTGCCATCTCAGCCTCCCGTTCTCCGCCAGCCCACGGGCAGCATGTGGTCCAGCACGTCGTCCACGGTGACCGCGCCGAGCAGGCGGCCGTCCTCGTCGCACACGGCCACGCTGACCAGGTTGTAGGCGGCGAGCCTGGCCGCCAGCTCGCGCTCGGGCAGATCGGGCCGGACGAAGACGCTCCGCTCGATGCAGTCGCCGACCTCGGTGGCGGGCGGCCTGCGCAGCAGCCGCTGGAACCCCACGCTGCCGAGGTAGCGGCCGGTCGGCGTCATCATGGGCGGCTCGCACACGTAGACCTGCACGGCCGTGGTGACCGGCGTCTCCGGGTCCCTGATCCGGGCCAGCACCTCCGCTACCGACACGTCCGGGGTGACGATAAGGGGCTGGGAGGTCATCAGGCCGCCCGCCGTCGTGGCGTCGTAACGCAGCAGGCGCCGGAGGTCCGCGGCCTGGACGGACTCCATCGCGGTCAGCAGCCGCTCGCGCTGCTCGGTCGGCATCTCGGCGAGCAGGTCCGCGGCGTCGTCTGGCTGCATCTCCTCCACCACGTCGGCGCTGCGCTCGAGCTCGAGGCTGGCCAGCAGCCGGACCTGGTCCTGTTCGGGCATCTCCTCGAGCAGGTCGGCCAGTTCCTCGTCGTCCAGGGCATCCGCCAGCTGGCTGCGCCGGCTGGGCGACATGCCCTCGATGGCGGTGGCGAGGTCGGCCGGCTGCAGTTCCCGCAGGCTGACCAGCTGGTCGGCGAGCGGGCCGGCATGGAACAGCTCGGGATACTTGTCCCACGGCACGATCGTCGTGCGCCGGTAGCGCAGGCCCCGGCCGTGCGCGAGGGCGAGCGCGCTGACCTCCCAGCCCACCCGCCGCTGCTCGCCGGGAACGATGGCGACATCGGCGACGGTCCCGGCCTCGGTCTGCTTGCCGTACAGCTCGGAGGCGAGGATCTCCCCGGTCCGCCGGGTGAAGCGGTCCAGGTCGACGGTGCTGCCGTGCAGTGCGCGCCGTCGATGGAGATCTCCGCGATCCGGCCGAGGTTGACGAAGATGCGGCGTCGCTGCAGCGCCACGACCAGGCCGAGCGCGCGGGGCGGTTCGCTCCCCGCCGCGGGCAGGATCACCACGTCGCGGACCCGGCCGATGGTCAGGCCCTCGCTGTCGAGCAGCGGACGGCCCCTCAGCCGGGACGTGAATACCTGGCGCCCGGTCATGACCTGCTATCACCTCCCGCGCTGATCCGACCTGCCCATTATCGTCCGCCGCGGGCGGGGCCACGGTATCGGGCGCGCTGGCCTCGCTGGCGGCCGGCGCCCGGCTGGCCGCCGGAGCCGTGGTCAGTGACCAGCCAGCAGCGTGCGCTCGCGGTCCTTCGGGCTGCCCGGGGCGTAGTAGCCGGCGGCCCAGCGGGCGCTGCGGGGCTGGAGCTGGAGCGGCTGGGCGTCGGTCGCCTGGTGCATCGCGGCCCGGAAACGGTAGTGGTCGACGAGCTGGATCGCCTCGATGGCGTACTTGGCGGCGATGCCACGGTCGGTGAAGCACACCAGGTTGTCGCCGTTCTGCTCCTCGCCGCCGGCGGCGAGGTTGGAGGAGCCGGCGAACACGAGCGGGTTCTCCCCGTTGAAGTCGGTGACGACGAATTTGTGGTGGATGACCTGGCCTACGCCGCCGCCCCACTCGGCCTTGAACGGCGCCGGGACCTTGTCGGAAAGATAGGAGAAGGGGATGAACGGCGTGTTGGCGGGATCGCCGGATTTCTGTACCTTGAGGGAGCCGTCGAGTCGCTGCGTGGTGCCGAAGGCATAGAGCTCAGGGCGCGACGGCAGCGCCCGGATGGCGTCGAGGAGCGGGCCGGTGCCGGCGCCGATCTCCATGATGGCGAACAGGACGGAGCTCGCGGCGCTGGTGACGGCGCTGGCCACGCGGTCGAGCGACACCGAAGCGCGATGGTGCGGGCTGAAGCAGACCGAGTAGCCGGGCAGGCCGTCGTGGGCGCCGCAGTCGTGCCAGCTGGCCGCGAGCGCGCTGGCGGCGAATCCGGAGGGGTTGTCCCACGACTGCTGGAAGGCCTGTTCGTAGAGGGCCGCGGTAGCCGGGTCGTCGAACGTGAAGACGTTGTTGGACTGCACGTACAGGCCGCGGACGGAGAAGTTCGCCGAGCCGCTGAGTACCCTCAGCGGCGCTGCCACGCGTCGTTGTACCGGCACGACGGGTGGTACAGGAAGTTCAGGTCGATGACCAGCCTGCCATCCCGGCCGCCCAGGTCGGCGCCCTTGGCGGTGTCGAGCGCGTACCGGCCGCCCCCGTAACTAGACTGCCCGCCGTGCCGTCACGCAGCGGCAGGAGCAAGCCGCCCGCGTACTGCCGCAGCCACCACACGTCGATGACGGCATCAAGCGGCCGGGGCAGCCGCACGCAGCCGATGCGTTCCATCGGGATCACGCCGTCGCTGGTCGGCACGGACAGCGACAGCTCCCGTCCGGCCGGGAGCAGGGGCAGCTCGAAGCGCAGCCCCGGATCGTAGGGCCAGTACGGCACGCCCGTCGCGCGGAGCGGGTCGCCGGGTGGCAGCGGGCTCTGCGGATGGGACCGGAACAGCTCGTCCCGCCCCCGCCGCCACAGCGCGTGCCCGCACCGCGGATCGTCCTCCGCGCGGACCGCCGCATAGAGCTCGCTGACCGTGCGCCGCCAGCCGATCAGCTCCAGCTCATCCGCCATGATGCCCCCTGTCAGGACATGTCCGTACCATCTCGGCGATGATGCCGACGTTACGGCACGCACCAGGTCCGTTCGGTCCCAAAGATCTTCCTGCCGAACGATCCGGGGGCTTCTGTGCCTGCTCCGGCTCTCTCGCCAGCCCGGCCAGAGCCGCGCCGGCGCTCTGGTAGTAGCCGACCCGCATTGCCCTTACGGAGGCCCCGCTGTCATCCTCGGGTAAACGGCCGGGAGCAAGGAGCCAGCACCATGACCGCCACCAGCCGAGCGCGGGCGCCGCGTTACGAGGACGCCGCCGACCTGCTGCGCTACCCGATCAGCGAGCCGGGCAGCCGGGAATACCGTGCCCTGGTCCAGGGCTGCCGGGACCAGCTCCGCGACCGCGGGGTCGCCCAGCTGCCCGGCTTCCTCACCCCGGCCGCCGTCAGCCAGATGATCGCCGAGGCGGGCCGGCTGGCGGCCCGGGCGTGGGCCAGCGACCAGGCCCACACCGTCTATTTCGAGCCTCCCGACGATTCCGCGGGCGCCGATCACCCGCGCGCGCTGCTGCAGCACTCGGCCAAGCGGGCCATCGCCTATGACCTGATCCCGGCCGGCGCGCCCGTCCGCCGGCTGTACGAGTCGGAGGACCTGACCCGGTTCATCGCCGCGATCCTGGGCAAGGAGGTGCTGTACCGCAGCGCCGACCCGCTGGACGCCCTGGAGATCGCGGTCTTCGGCGACGGTGACGAGCTCGGCTGGCATTTCGACAACAGCGAGTTCTCCGTGACCGTGATGTACACCGAATCCGAGGCCGGCGGCCACTTCGACTACTGTCCCTGGCTGCGCGACGAGCACGACGAGAACTACCCCGGTGTCCAGAAGATCCTGCTAGGTGATCCGGGCGGCGTCGTCAGGCTGCCCAGCAGCCCGGGGACGCTCGCGGTTTTCCGCGGCCAGCACGCCCTGCACCGGGTCACCCCGGTCAGCGGCCCGCGGCCGCGGATCAACTCGGTGCTGACCTACGGCGAGCGCCCGGGCATGAAGCTGAACCAGCTCACCCAGCAGCTGTTCTACGGCCGTACCGCCTGACCTGCCGCACCCGGGGTGCCGGAACGCCGCGCCGGCTGGAAGGTCAGCCGGATACGGGCGTCTGCCGCCCGCTCACCGAGTCGGGCCGGATCCGGATCCAGAACGGGCGCTCCACCGCGGTGACCCACGGGTGCAGGCCAAGGCGGCGCAAGCGCTGGATCTCGGCGTCGTCGTACACCTCCTGGGCGCGGCCGTTGACCAGGACGCTCCATCCGGACTTGGTTCGCTCGTCGTAGTCGTCCGCCTCGAACGCCACCAGGTTCTGCCCTTCGGCCGCGGACAGCTTCGACCCGCGCGCCGTGCAGAAGACCGGGTCCTGGCCGTCCACAACGTGATTGACCGGCAGGACCACTATCTCGCCATCGGCGAAGAAGCTGATCCGCCCGACCGGGACCGTGGTCAGCAGCTGCAGGCACCTGTCGAACGGCAATATCTCGAGCCCTGCGTGATCGGTCGGGTACCTGGCCATGTCACCCTCCTGAGGTAGGCCGCAGATGACCGGGGACTGCCGGGCGGCACCCCGGTGCGATCGGGTGCTGTATCCACGCTGGATCGCTGCGGAAGCCCTGGCAACGGGCTGAGGTCCCGGCATCCCGGGCCTTTCGGCTCTGCCGCCGGCTGGTCCTGTCCGGCCCGGCCAGGACCGGGCATTGATGCGAGCTCGATCGCTACGTAGGATGCATTCGGCATCGGTCATCACCGCGCTGCTCGAGCCCGAAGGAGGGTTCATGTCCCGTCGTGACCTGATCGACCCGGATGTGCGCGAGCCCCTGGACCAGCTGCTCCAGGCGATTCCCGGCGGTTTCAACACCATCCCCGACATCGTCGAGCGCCGGGCCGTCACGTCGCAGCTGCTGGCCGCCATGGAGATACCGCCCAATCCCAACGTCACGTCCGAGGACCGGACGGTTCCCGGGCCGGACGGCGCGCCGGACATCAGGGTGCGGATCTACCGGCCTGTGGATGCCACCGGGACGCTGCCGGGGATCTACTTCATCCACGGCGGCGGGATGATACTGGGGGACATCGACGGCGAGGAGCCAGTCGCCACTGCGGTCTGCGAGCACGTCGACGCGGTGGTCGTCTCGGTCGAGTACCGCCTGGCCCCCGAGCACCCCTATCCGGCGCCGGTCGAGGACTGCTACGCCGGCCTGGTGTGGATGGCGCGCAACGCCGCCGAGCTCGGCTTCGACCCGGGCCGGCTCGCCGTCTACGGCGGCAGCGCCGGCGGCGGCCTCACCATCGCCACCTCGATGCTCGCCCGCGACCGCGGCGGCCCGGCGATCCGCTTCCAGATGCCGATCTACCCGATGATCGACGACAGGAACGAGACCCCGTCGAGCCACGAGATCACCGACATCGGGCTGTGGGACCGCGCGGGCAACATCGAGGCCTGGAAGTGGTACCTGGGCGACGGCAAGCCCGATCAGTACGCCGCCCCGGCGCGCGCTGAGGACCTGGCCGGCCTGCCGCCGACCTTCATCGACGTCGGGGCGATCGACCTGTTCCGGGACGAGGACATCGCGTTCGCGGCGCGTCTCATGCAGGCCGGCGTCCCGACCGAGCTGCACGTCAATCCCGGGGCCTACCATGCGGCCGAGGTGTTCGCGCCGCAGGCTCCGCTATCGGAGCGGATCTGGGCGCGCCGCTTCGAGGCCCTGCGCCGCGGGCTCGCCTGACTCTGGGCTCGCCTGACTCCAGCCCGGCCCGGACCTCGGCGCAGATCTGCCGGTAACGGGTGAGGGCGGCCTGCGTGCGACCCTGTTCAAACGCCCGCGCAGGCCAGCACGCACATGACGTCGATCAGCTCGAGCGCGTTCTACCTGGCCGCCCGGTTAACTTCTACAGTACGGTAGAAGAATCTGAGATGAACGCCTGCTTAACGTGCCGGAAGGTTGCCTGTCCATGTCGTCCGCACCCACGTCCCGTCACCGGTACCGTGTCCCGTCGGCTGCCAGCCACACGCACCGCCATGCGGCGCCGGACACGCGTACCGCTACTCTCCGGCCCGCCCTGTCCGCGGTTCTCGTGGGCATCGGGCTGGCGATACTCGTGCTCATCCTCGGCGTCCTCGCGAAGACCGGGCCGGTAGCCAGCCTCGGCCTGCGGGTCGACGAGCACATCGCCGCGCACGACCGCACGAGCGTGCTGACGATGCTGGCGAAGGCGGCCACCGGCGCCGCCACGCCCGAGACCATCGGCACCGGGCTGATGATCCTGCTGCCGCTCATCCTGGTGCTGGCTGGCCGCCGTGTAGACGCGCTGCGGGCGTTCTGCATGGCCGGCGGTGCGTTCGCCCTAGCGGAGGTAGGCAAGAAGCTCATCAGCGAGCACCGGCCACCGGTGTCGCTGCAGGCCATGGCCGCCGACAGCGGGGCGTCCTACCCCAGCGGGCATACCACCGTCGCCGCGGCCCTCGCGGTCGCCGTCATCGTCGTGGTCGCCAGCACCGCCGCCTGGCGGTATGCGGCCATCGTGGTCGGCGCCGGGTACGTGCTTGCCGTCGCCGTCAGCCGCGTCTATCTTGCCGATCACTACCCCCTCGATGTGCTCGGCGGCGTCTTGTGCGCTGTGGCCGCCGCCTTCGTGGTTACCGGCGTCGCCGCGCTGCCCGCGGTGCAGCCATCCCTGCGGCGGCTGGGTACCCGCGGCGGCCGACACGGTGCCCCTTACCCGCCGTCCGGCCCGGCCGCCTGAGCCGCCGCTAGCGCGCGTCGGCCGCGAGCCGCCGCGGATGCCTTCCTTCGCCGACTTGCTGTTCGAAACTTTCGGACGCAGCGGCGCTGGCATCAGCCCGTCTGCGGGCTGCCTGAATCCCTTGCTGTCCTACTTATTCGCGTAGCCGTGGCGGTTGACACACGGTTGACACCCGGTTCTGGCGGGCCTATTTTTGCCCTCATCCACATTTGCGCTACGAAACTTTGCGCCAGACTCCTTGCGAGCGCTGGCCGCGAAGGTCGGCCTCCGTATCGGCACGGCGGTAATACCGTTCGACTTGGATCATCCCGATTACGCGGCCGTCGCCGCAAACCAGTTCTCGGTCGTCACCCCGGGCAATGAGATGAAGTGGCAGGTGGTCGAGCCAACCCGAGGGCAGTTCGACTGGTCGGGCGCTGACCGCCTGGTCGCGTTCGCGGAGCAGCACGGCCAGCTGGTCCGGGGGCACACGCTCCTGTGGCACAACCAGCTGCCCACCTGGCTTACCACGGGCGTCGCTAACGGCACCATCGGCAACGCCGAGTTGGGGAATCTGCTGCACCAGCACATCATCACCGAGGTGTCGCGCTACAAGGGCAAGATCTGGCAGTGGGACGTCGCGAACGAGTTCTTCACCGACACCAATCCCGCCACGATCAATCCGAACGACTTCTGGGTCTCCCACCTCGGGCCGGGCATCATCGCCGATGCCTTCCGCTGGGCGCACGAGGCAGATCCGCACGCGCTGCTCTTCAAGACTTGCAGCGGTTCGCAGACCTCGGCCTGAAGGTGGCCATTACCGAAGCGGACGTCCGGACGTTCGTCGACAGCCCGACCACGCAGGTACCCACCGATCACCTCGCGACCTTCGCGCAACCGTACGAGTTCTCGCAGATGCTCAAGGCATGTCTCGCGGTGCGCGCCTGCGTCTCGTTCACTGTCTGGGGCTTCGGGGACGCGGATTCCTGGGTTCCCGGTTTCTTCACCGGCGAGGGGTACGCCACGATCTATGACGTGAACCTGCAGCCCAAGCCCGCCTTCTATGACCTGCGGCAGGATCTCGGGCTCGCCGCTCACGGCGCCCCGCACCGGACCGGAAGCGGATCGGGCTCCTAGCCGCTGCGCGACGGATCCCGCCGGCGGCCTCGCTGATCCGCCGCCGGGATCCGCGGGCCGAACGCCTGTTAGCCGGGGAGGTCGCGGACCGACACCGGGGTGTCGATGACGCAGCCGGGGCCCGCGATACGCTGCGGCCCGGTGAGGGTGAACGATCCGTGCAGCGGCAGGCTGTCCGACGCGCCGCCGATGGCGACCCGGATCTCGCCCGGCTCGACTATGCGATCGCCGGCGAGACCGTGAAACGCGGTCCGGTCCGCGTGCAGCCGGAACACGACCCGGCATGCCTGGCCGGGTTCCAGCGACACCCGGGCGAACCCGGCCAGCCAGCGGACTGGGCGCACGACCTGCGCCACCGGGTCGCTCAGGTAAAGCTGCACGACTTCGGCGCCTGCCCTGGCGCCAGTGTTGCGGATGGTGCAGGAAATGTCCATCGCGCCGTCCGTTGCTACCTCCGCGGCGGGGATTACCAGCTCCTCGTGGCAGAACGTCGTGTACGAAAGGCCGTGGCCGAAAGCGAACAGCGGTGTCGGGTCCACGGAGCTGCCTGAGTGGCCTGCCGCCAGCAGCGACCGCAGGTACGACGACGGCTGTCCCGCCGTCGACGCGGGTATTTCCGCAGGCAACTTGCCGCTGGGCACCACCCGTCCGGACAGCACCCCGGCTATCGCGCGCCCGCCTTCCTGGCCCGGGAAGAACGCCTGCACCACGGCGGCGAGGCGGCCGGCCACGTCGCCGATCGCATACGGCCTCCCGGTGACGAGCACCGCGACGACTGGCTTCCCGGTGTCGGCGAGAACATGCAGCAGGTCCTCCTGCACCCCAGGCAGCCGGAGGTCGGTCGCGTCGCAGCCTTCCCCCGACGTTCCCCGGCCGAACAGCCCGGCCTCGTCGCCCACGACCGCCACAACCAGGTCGGCCGAACGGGCAGCGGTGACGGCCGCCGCGAACCCGGACCGGTCCGCGGAGCGGACGTCGCAGCCGCGCGCGTGCCGCACGTCCGGCAGTTCGGCACGCAGGGCGGCCAGCACGGTGGCGACCTCGACACTGGCGGCGGCCTCCGGGTAGCGGCCGCCGAGGTGGCGCGGCATGCTGTAGCAGCCGAAGAATGCCAGCGGGTCGTCGGCGAGCGGGCCGATAACCGCGATCTTCGCCGTCTCCGCCAGCGGGAGCGCGCCGGCCGGGTTGGCCAGCAGGATCACGGACTCTTCGGCGAGGCGGCGGGCGAGGGCGCGGCTCGCAGGCGGGTCCAGATCGGGACCGGGCGCCGCGCCGTCGCCGGCCGGGCCGCCCGCGGGCAGGCCGGGGATCGGGGACCAGCCGGGGTCGAGCATGCCCAGCTCGCACTTCTGCCGGAGCACCCGGGCGACGGCGCGGTCGACGACCTCCTCGCTGACCTCGCCGGCGGCCGCGGCCAGCCGCAGCGGCTCGCCGTAGCAGCGGACGCTGGGCAGCTCGACATCCACCCCGGCCGCCAGGGCGAGCGCCGCCGCGGCCGCGGGCGTCCCGGCGACCGCGTGCTGCAGCTCCAGGAAAGAGACCGCATAGTAGTCGGAGACGACCAGGCCGGTGAAGCCGAGCGTCTCCCGGAGCGTCGCGCCGAGCAGCTCCGGGTCGGCGGTCGCGGGCACGCCGTCAATATCGGTGTAGGACGGCATTACTGACCGGGCGCCGCCGAGCCGGATGGCCATCTCGAACGGCGGCAGGATGACGCCCGCATACTCTCGGCGGCCCATGGAAACCGGCGCCATGTTGCGGCCGGCCCGCGACGCTGAGTACCCGCCGAAATGTTTGAGCGTCGCATGCACGCCGGCTGACTGCAGTCCCGCGACGTAAGCGGTCCCGATGGTTCCGACCAGGTAAGGGTCTTCGCCGATGGTTTCCTCGGTCCGGCCCCAGCGGGCGTCGCATATCACGTCGAGGACCGGCGCGAGGCCCTGGTGGATGCCGGCGTCGTGCATGGTGCGCCCGATAGCGCCGGCCATCGCCAGGACCAGGGCGGGGTCGAAGGAGGCGCCCCAGGCCAGCGGCGTCGGGAAGATCGTGGCCGACCAGGCGGCGAAGCCGGTCAGGCACTCCTCGTGCGCGACCGCGGGGATGCCGAACCTGCTCGCGGCCACGATCCGCGCCTGCAGCCCGGCCAGCTCGCGCATCCCGGCCGCGGGCTCCACCGGCCGGGTTCCGAAAACGCGGGTCAGCTGCCCGATCCCGTGCTCGATAAGCACGTCGAGCGGCGGCAGGTCGTCGCTGAACTCGTCCTGCATGGGGGCGATGCCGTCGCCGTCGCCTGGGGCGCCTATCCAGACGCTGCCGAGCTGAGCGAGCTTCTCCTCGAGCGTCATCCTGGCCAGGAGGTCGGCGACGCGCTCGTCAACCGGGCGGGCCGGCTCATGCCATATGCCGGATGTGCTGGTTTTGTATAGCGGACGGGTCACTGTGCGGACTCCCCGGGAGCGGCGGTCGATTCCCGCACGATGAGCTCGGTGGACAGTTCGACCCGGCTGGACCGCAGCGGCAGGCCCTCGATGAGCTCGCCGAGCATCTGGGCGGCGACGCCGCCCATCTCGGCGAGCGGCTGGCGCACGGTGGTCAGCGGTGGCGACACCCACCCGGCGACCGGCAGGTCGTCGAACCCCACGACACTCAGGTCCTGCGGAATACGCAGGCCGCGCTGGCGCGCCGCCTCATAGAGGCCGAAAGCTTGCTGGTCGCTGCCGGCGAAGATCGCCGTTGGCCGCTCCCGCAGGCTGAGCAGCTCGCCGCCGCGCACGAAGCCGCCTTCGTGCTGGAAGTCGCCGTGCCGCACTAGCGCGGGATCGAACCGTATGCCGGCCCGTTCCAGGGCGGATCGGTACCCGTCGATCCTGGCCCGGCTGCACAGGTAGTCACCCGGCCCGGCGATCGCGGCGATCCGGCGGTGCCCGAGTCCGAGCAGGTGCTCGGTGGCCGCGAGGCCGCCCGCCCAGTTGGTGGCGCCCACGCTGGCCAGGTCCGCCGGCGGCGGGTTGACCGGGTCGACGACTACCAGCGGGATGCCGGCGCTGCGCAGTTGCCCGAGCTGGCTGCCGGTCAGCTCGGAGGTCACCAGGATCACCCCGTCGGTGTCATGGCTCGCCAGGGCGCTGGTCCAGCTGGCCGGACGCGCGTCGCCGTGCCGCACGGACGACACGGCGACACCGGTCTCGTGGATCGCACCCCACTCCTCCACGCCGCGCAGGATCTCCACCGCCCACGGGCTGTCCAGTCCGTTGAACACCAGGTCGACGAGTCCCGAGCGGCGGCGCCTGCGCTGGCCGCTGCGCGAGTACTGGTGCTCGTCGAGCAGGCGCTCCACCCGGGCGCGCGTGCCGGGGGCGACATCAGGACGGCCGTTCACCACCTTGGACACGGTGGGCAGCGAGACACCCGCCTCAGCGGCGATCGCGGCGAGCGTGGTCCTGCGCTCCAGCAGCTGCTGACCGTCGCGATGCCGTACGGCTCCGCTCTTCTGCTGACGCGCGGTTCCATCCTCCTGATGCCGCACAATGCCACCTTCCCGACAGGTTTTCCAAAATTTTCGCTCCTGATCGTCTCGGTGAGACGAGTTTTCATTGCTGAATCGTACGCGAATCATGCGGCCTAGGGAATCTCTCAGGGCCGCTAGGCCAGTTTGAAGGCACCGATAGAGGGCCGAAAAAAGTCGGTAACACAATGGAAACGGGGGGTTGACCCCCGTGAGTGAGCAATCCTACGATGACGGCACGTCGAAGGTGTTGCTAAAACTTTCGGAATGCCCGGTCGGCAGCAGAGCCGAGAAAGCCGCCCGTCTGCCTCGGGCCAACTTCTTCGGGAGACCATCATGCGGAGCAACCGGGTTGTCGCCGCCATCGCGATGGCGGCGACAACGGCAGTCGTGGCCGCCGCGTGCGGCGGCAGCAGCAGTACGGGCTCAGGGAGCAACTCCTCAACCGGCAAGGTCACTATTACCTGGTGGAACAACGCGACGGTGGGCACGCTCAAGCCAGTCTGGGCGCATGTCACCACGGCCTTCAACGCCGCGCATCCGAACATCACGATCCGCAACATCAACATCCAGAACGAGCAGTTCACGACCAAGATCCCGCTCGCGCTGCAGGGCAGTAACCCGCCGGGCGTCTACCAGCAGTGGGGTGGCGGGCAGGAAGCCACCCAGGTCAAGTCCGGGAAGCTGCTTAACCTCACCCCGGCCGTCTCCAGCTGGATCGGCCAGCTCGGCTCCGCGGCGGCGGGCTGGCAGGTCAACGGCCAGCAGTACGGGGTTCCCTTCGACGTGCACGTGGTCGGGTTCTGGTACCGCACCGACCTGTTCGCCACGGCGGGCATCACCGCGCCGCCAAAGACCCTCGCGGACCTGGAAGCGGACGTCACGAAGCTGAAGGCGCACCACATCGTGCCGATCGCCGTGGGGAGCAAGGACCGCTGGCCGGATGCGTTCTGGTGGGAGTACTTCGCCCTCAGGGAGTGCTCCACCAGCGTCCTCAAGCAGGCCATGAGCTCGATCAACATGAGCGCGCCGTGCTTCGCCAAGGCGAGCTCGGATCTCACCGCGTTCATGAGCACCAAGCCGTTCCAGGCCGGCTACCTCGGCACGGCCGCCCAGCAGGGCGCGGGAAGCTCGGCCGGCCTGGTCGCGAACGGCAAGGCCGCGATGGAACTGCAGGGTGACTGGGAGCCCGGGACGATCGCCGGCCTCACCTCCGACAAGGCCATCAACTCCAAGCTCGGCTGGTTCGGCTTCCCGACCGTGCCCGGCGGCGCCGGCGACCCGACGACGGTACTCGGCGGCGGCGACGGCTTCTCCTGCACCACGTCGGCGCCGCTGGCCGCCTGCGCGCAGTTCCTCCAGTACCTCATCTCACCGGAGGTGCAGAAGGAAGTGACGGCAGCAGGTACCGGCCTGCCGGCGAACCCGGCGGCGGCTTCCGCGCTGCAGGGGCAGGGGCTGAAGGACGCGCTGGCGGCCAACCAGGCTGCCGCCTACGTCCAGACCTACTTCGACATCGCCTTCCCGACTCAGGTGGGCCAGAATCTGGACAATGCGGTCGCGGACTTCTTCGCGGGACAGGGGTCCGCGCAGTCGGTCATCGGGTCCGTGAGCGGCCCGGCCTGATCGATGACGCGAATCACGGCAGCGAAAGCTGACCTGATAGCGAGGGGCCCGGCCGCGGCGGGAATCACCGCCGCGGCCGGGCCGCGGCCTTCGGCCTGGCACGGCAGCAGGCTGCGCAAGAAGATCGAGCTGACCATCCTGCTGACGCCGGCCCTGGTGCTGTTCGTCGGGTTCGTGCTGCTGCCGATCGTGATCGCTGCCTACTACAGCCTGTTCAACTGGACCGGGTTCGGCCCGCTCAGTGACTTCATCGGCGTGCACAACTACAAGGTGGCGTTCAACGACCCGGTGTTCGTGCGGGCGATCGAGCACACCGTCGCCATCGCGGTGCTGTCGCTTGTCATCCAGCTCCCGCTCAGCCTGGGGATCGCGCTGCTGCTGAACCGCCGGTTCCGCGGCCGCACGCTGATGCGCATCGTGGTTTTCGCGCCGTACGTGCTGCCGCCGGCGGTCACGGCGGTCATGTGGTCGCTCATGCTGCAGCCCGGGGGCTTCGCCGACCAGGTGCTGAAGTCGGTCGGCCTCGGCGGGCTCGTGCAGCTCTGGCTGGCCAACCTGCACATCGTCCTTTACACCAACTTCGTCGTGCTCACCTGGCAGTACATCGGCTTCGGCATCGTCTTGCTGCTGGCCGGGCTGCAAGGCATACCGGCCGAGCTCCTGGAGGCCGCGGCCATCGACGGCGCGACGCCGTGGCAGGTGAGCCGGCGGATCACGGTGCCGCTGCTCGGCCCGACGATCAGGATCTGGATCTTCCTGACGGTCATCGGCTCCCTGCAGGTCTTCGACATCGTGTGGATCCTCACCGGCGGCGGCCCGGCGAACGCCTCGACCACGATATCGACGTACATGTTCCTGAACGGGTTCCGGAGCCTGGAGTTCGGCTACGGCACCGCGATCGCTGTCATCCTGTTCTTGTTCTGCTTCGTGTTCTCCTTGCTTTACCAGAGGTTCGCGCTGCGCCGGGATACGGCCGGAGCCCTGACCAGGGCCGTGGAGTGAATATCGTGCGCAGCAAGAACGCGGTCATGCCGCTCACCTACCTGGTGGCGATCGTGATCCTCGGGATCACGGTCGTCCCGCTGCTGTTCGTGTTCGTCGACGGCTTTCGCAGCACGGGGCAGATCAACGCCTCGCCGGCCGGCCTGCCGGACCCGTGGGTATGGTCGAATTACAGCACCATCCTGACCTCCGCGCCGTTCTGGCAGTTCCTCGGCAACAGCACGCTGATCGCCGTGGTGGCGACCGTGCTGGCGGTCGTCCTTGGCTCGATGGCGGGATACGCGCTGTCCCGGTACGAGTTCCGCGGCCGCGAGGGCATCTACACGCTGTTCGTGTCGGGCCTGCTGTTCCCGCTCGGCGTGGCGGCGCTGCCGCTGTACCTGCTGCTGCAGCGGATCGGCTTGCTTGACAACCAGTTCGGCGTCGCGATCCCGGAAGCCGCGTTCCAGCTCCCCATCACGATCGTGATACTGCGCCCGTTCATGCGCAGCATCCCCGGGGAGATCGAGGACGCAGCCATCGTAGACGGTGCCAGCCGGACCCGGTTCTTCTGGCAGATCCTGCTCCCGCTGTCCCGGCCGGCCCTGGTCACGGTGTCACTGCTGGCGTTCGTCTTCAGCTGGAATCAGTACCTGCTGCCGCTGCTCGTCTTCACCACAGGATCGCGCTACACCTTGCCGCTCGGAGTCGCCAGCTACCAGTCGACCTACTCGCAGAACACCGGGAGCATCCTCGCGTTCACCGCGTTGTCGATGATCCCCGCCCTCGCCTTCTTTGTCCTCGCCGAGCGGCAGCTGATCGGCGGCGTCGCGGGCGCGGTCAAGGGCTAGCGCTCCCGGCCCGGCCGCCGGGGTCGCGGAGTCCGGTCCGGCTGACTGGCCCTTGACCGCGGGACTTTCGGCACTACCACGGGAGCGCACGTCCCGCCAGCATGGGCCTCGCTGGTCTCTTCCCGTCCATGTGAGGTGCCCCATGGCCGCCAGGCCCCATGACCTAACTGACTTGTACCTTGCGCCCGTCGTGCTGGCGGTGGACGCCCGCATCGAGGAGCTCGGCCGCCTGGATAGAAAGGGCCTGGCCTACGAAGTCGCACTGGAGAGCGACTCGCCGGACTTTACCCGCCGGATGAGGGAAGAGGCGCTGATCAGGACGGTGACGCACCTGATCGACAGCCACGACTGGGACTTCAGCTGGGATCCGCGCGGTCTTCGCCTGACTCACGAGGCGCATACCTTCGTCCTCGGCATCCCGGCTGTGTTCCGCGATTACCTGCAGGACAGCCCCGCAGCGTGAATCACCGCCGGGCCGGTCTTCATCGCGCCAACCCGGGCTGCTGCCGCCAGACCCTGCCCGCTGACCGCGACCATGCCCGGCAAAGTGATCCGCCGCCCGCTCCAGCGACGAACTCAGCACAGGGGGGCGCTCCAGGGAGCGTCCTGAAGGTGACAGCCACAGGAGTCCCGATGTCTGAGCAACTGATCCGGGCTGGTGAGACGACCGGGCGCGGCATGAGATGAAGAGCGCCATCGCGGGCCTGAGCGGGCCGCTGGCCCTGGTGCTGCTCCTCCCGATGGAAGCGGGTGTTCCGATCCCGCTGCCTGCCGATCTGGTGATGTTCACGGTGGGGGAGCGAGTCGCCGCGGGCAGGTTCCCGCTGTGGCTGGCGGTGGCCGGCTTCGAGGTCATCGCCGTCGTCGGCACGACCGCGCTGTTCCTGGCGTGCCGGGGTCCGGCCCAGCGGATCATCGCGCGCTTCGGGCCGCGCCTCGGGCTCACCGAGGAGCGGCTGCGCCGGGCGGCGGCCTTCGCCGAGACCCGGGGCCGGGCCGGTCTCGCACTGGGCCGCGGGACGCCGGGGCTGCGCACGCTCACCGTGCTGGCCGCCGGTGTCTCGGGACTCCGCGGCCGGCGCGCGCTGCCCGCGCTCATCGTCGGCAGCAGCGTGTTCCTCCAGCTTCACCTGGTCCTCGGCCTGCTGCTCGGCCCGCTGGCCGACCGGGCCTTCCACCAGGCCAAGGGCCCGGCCCTGGTCGCGGCGGCCGTGCTGGTCGCCGCCGGGCTGGTCTTCTGGCAGGTCAGGCGGCGCCAGCGGGCGGCGGCACCCGCCACCTGGATGGAGGCGGCGTGCCCGGCCTGCATCGGCGTGAGCCTGCTCGCCGGGCGGGTGCCAGGCGTAGCCGGACTGACCCGGCTGGATCCGGTCAGCCCGGGACCGGATGAGGAACCGGACGTCCTGGTGCGCTAACCGCTGGCCGGATGGTGCGGTTCAGTCGGCCGCAGCGGCCCGGATCGAAGCCCGGATCGCGTCCTCGAGCCCGTCCAGCGGGAACTTGCCGTCGATGCGCCGGCCGTCGACGTAGAACTTCGGGGTGGCGTTGACCCCATTCCTGACTCCTTCCCGCACGTCGCGCTCGATCTTCGCGGCGTAGGCGCGGCCAGTGACGTCCTCACGGAACCGGTTGGTGTCCAGGCCCAGGTCCCGGGCGTAGGACAGCAGCGAGCCGAGATCGAGGCGGGACGAAGGCCGCAGCAGGAGCTCGTACATCTCCCAGAAACTGCCCTGGGCGGCGGCTGCCTCGGCGGCCTCGGCGGCCTGCTCGGCGTGCGGGTGCAGCTGCGGGATGGGGAAGTTCCGGAACACGAACCGGACCGAACCCGGATACAGGTCGAGCATCCGGTGGACGTCCCGGGCTGCGCCGCGGCAGAAGGGGCACTCGTAGTCGCCGTACTCCAGGGCCGTGACAGGCGCATCGGCCGACCCGAGCACATGGTCATCGCCGGTGATTTCCGGTACCGCGAAGGTCTCCACCTCGGCTCCTTCTGTCGGCAGCGCTCGGGCAGGCTGGTCCGTACCTTAGTGGGTAACGCCGTAAGTTCGTCGGTTGTCACGAGCCGCTGCAGCCCCGCCCGCCACACGGCACGCATATGTATCCGGCAGACCGGGATTTAACGCGGAAATTTTCGGCTCCAGGACCATCCGGGGCTCATGTAAGCATTCCAAAATAGGGTGAGTTTGCGGCGTGTCGCGTGTCTCGGATGTGGCCTGATGCGATTCCGCTGCCGGGCGGCGTTCCGGGCATGCCCGGAACGCCGCCCGGCAGGCCCGGCGATTTGTCTGCAGTTTCGGGGGTGATAGCACCCGAAACTGTAAACATATGGGACGGCAGTCCCCCTGGACGGGGCGGCAGGGGCGCGGAGTGTCCGCAGCAGGGAAGAAATCACCGCAAACCGGGCAACCGCCGGTGCCGCGCGCTCCGGAGCCGCGACACACCGGAAACGCACTCTATTCTCTGGAATGGTCACATGACCCACCAGATGTTCCGTTGAGCGCGAATGTTCCAAGATCTTGCTAGAAGACACCGTCCTGCTCACTGGACTCCCCGCCGGCAGCCCTCGACACCACCTGCGCTGTCCACCTCGCCGCCATCGCCCCGACGAACATACGTTGTCACCCACTTAGCCGGTCAGCCGCAGCCGCGCCTCGCACCGGAGCCCGGGCAGGAAGCAGCCCCGTTCGGGATAAATCCGGATCAGCTGGTCTTCTTCCGGCTGGTCCTGGCGATCGCGCCGGCGGCGGGCGCCAGCACCAGCCAGAGCCCGATCGTCACGACCATGGACGTGACGTAGCCGAACGGCCGGATGCCGACGTCTGCTCCGGTGATACCGGCGAAAAGCATCAGCAACCAGGAGCTGACGAAGAACGCCGGTCCCGCGGCAAGGATCCCGAAGAAGTCATTCACCGAACTCACCTTTCCCGTGTTGCGCACTGCTCTCACCCGTTCGAGCGTCCCCGCCCCAGCACTGCTAAGAGTCAGGCTGCGCCGGCGCGGGACGGCCCGGTAGAGCAGATGGTCCTGTTGACCTGGCCCGATAGACCCGACACAGGGCCTTGGGCCTGCCTGCCGGTGACATTAGCCTCCGGCGCGGCGCCTGCCCGCCGTCGAGCATCACAGCCGGAGGTGGCAGTGATGGCTGGAAACCTGCACGAGGAGGCCTCGCCCCGCCCGCCGGCGACGGGTGGCAGCGGCTGGACGGCAGGCCGCGTCATCGCGCTGGCGACGGGCTCGGTCCTGCTCCTGGTCTCCCTGGCCCTCATCGCCGGGGGCGGGGCCCTGACCTGGGCGGACCGCCGGCGACGCCGGGCGGTACCTCACCGGCGTCAGCTACACGACGGTGGCCGGCTTCGGTGGCCGCGACGCCACCGGCCATCCGGGGACCGCGGTCCCCGCCGCCCCGCCCGCCGCGCTGCCCTGGGCCGCGCGGTCCGAGGGCACCGGTAACCTGACGCTCACCTGGACGGTACGAGACGGCGACTGGATGGTGGTAGTGATGAACAAGGACGCCTCCCCGGGCATCACCGTCCGCGCCGATGCCGGGGTGTCGTCCCCGGCGCTGCCGTGGCTGGCGGGTGAGCTGCTGGCGGCCGGCGTCCTGCTCGGGGTGGCGGCGGCTGCTCTCATCATCGTGCCGGTGCGCCTGGCCGAGCGGCCGGGGCGGTGACCATGGCCTGGTTCCTCGTCATCGTGGCCGGCGTGTTCGAGATGGGCTTCGCCGTGCTGCTGAAGCAGAGCCACGGCATCACCCGGATCTGGCCCACCGCGGGCTTCGCGGCGTGCGCGCTGGTCAGCTTCGGGCTGCTGACCTACGCGCTGAAGAGGCTCGAGGTGGGACCGGCATACGCCGTGTGGACCGGGATCGGGGCCGCGGGCACCGCGGTGATCGGGATGGCGGTCCTCGGCGAGTCGGTGTCGACCCTGAAGCTGGTGTCACTGGGGCTCATCCTGGCCGGGGTCATCGGGCTCAACCTGGCCGGCGTGACGCCGCCATGATCGTGCCGCCGGACGCCGCGGCGACCGGCCTGAGCGATCTGGCCGTGCAGACCCGGGTCGACGCCGGGCAGGTCAACACGGTACTCCCGGCGCCCGGCCGCAGCCTGGGCCAGATCCTGCGCGCCAACGTGCTGACGAGGTTCAACGCGATCCTGGGCTCGCTGTTCGTGGTCGTCCTGGTCGTCGGCCCGCCCCAGGACGCGCTGTTCGGCGCGGTGCTCGTGGTCAACACCGGCATCGGGGTGGCGCAGGAACTGCGGGCCAAGCGGGCGCTTGACCGGCTGGCGATCCTGACCGCCGGGCGGGCGCGGGCCGTGCGGAACGGCGCCGTCACCGAGATCGCGCTGGACCGCATCGTGCTCGACGACGTGCTCGAACTGGCCCGCGGCGATCAGGTCCCGGTGGACGGCGCGGTCCTGTGCGACGACGGGCTCGAACTTGACGAGGCCCTGCTCACCGGTGAGGCCGAGCCGGTGCGCAAGAACCCCGGTGACGCCGTCATGTCCGGCAGCTTCGTGGTGGCCGGCACCGGCCGGATCCGCGCGGCCGGCGTGGGCGCGGACGCGTACGCCGCCCGGCTGCAGGCTCAGGCGCGGCGGTTCAGCCTGATCCGCTCCGACCTGCAGCAGGGGACCAACCAGATCCTGCGGCTGGTCACCTGGGTGATGGTCCCCGCCGGGCTGCTCCTGATCCTCAGCGAGTTCTTCCGCAGCCACGACCCGCTGCGCGACGCGGCGCGCGGTTCGGCCGCCGGGGTGGTCGCCATGGTGCCGGAAGGCCTGGTGCTGCTCACGTCGCTGGCGTTCGCGGCGGGCGCGCTGCGGCTGGCGCGGCACCGGGTCCTGGTGCAGGAACTGGCGGCGATCGAGGGCCTGGCGCGGGCGGACGTCCTGTGCATCGACAAGACCGGCACGCTGACCAAGCCGGGCCTGCGCCTGCTGGGCACCGAGGTGGTCAGCGGCCGGCCGGGCGCGCCGGTCGCTGAGGTCCTCGGCGCGCTCGCCGCCGCCGACGAGGCCCCGAACGAGACCGGCCGGTCCCTTGCCGCCCGCTATCCCGCTGCTCCTGGGTGGACGATCAAGCAGCGGATCCCGTTCTCCTCGGCGCGCAAGTGGAGCGGGGTCACCTTCGACGGCCACGGCACCTGGCTGCTCGGCGCACCCTCGGTCGTCGCCGGCGGCCTGGACAGCCTGCCGGGCGACGTGGCGGCGTCGGTCCGGGGTCACGAGGCGGCCGGCCAGCGCGTGCTGCTGCTGGCCGGCACGGCGCAGCCGCTGGACGGCGACCGCCCGCCCACGGCGGCGGAGCCGGCCGCGCTGCTCGTCCTGGCCGAGGAACTGCGCGAGGACACCGCCGCGTCGGTGCGCTACCTGCTGGACCAGGGGATCACGATCAAGGTGCTGTCCGGCGACGCGCCGCGCGCGGTGGCGGCGATCGCCGAACGGGCCGGGATCCCGGTCGGCGGCCCGCCCCGTGACGCCTCCGCGCTGCGCGAGGAGGAGATCGGCGACGCGGTGGCGTCGGCGAACGTCCTGGGCCGGGTCCGGCCCGAGCAGAAGCTCGCCGCCGTCCGGGCGCTGCAGGCGGCCGGCCATGTCGTGGCCATGGCCGGTGACGGCGTCAACGACGTGCAGGCCCTCAAGCAGGCGGACCTGGGCATCGCGATGGGCTCGGGCAGCCAGGCCAGCCGTTCGGTGGCCAGGGTGGTGCTGCTCGACGGGACCTTCGCGGCCATCCCGCCGATGCTGGCGGAGGGACGCCGGGTCGTCGCCAACATCGAGCGGGTCGCCGGCCTCTTCGTCACCAAGACCGTGTACGCGGCGATCATCGCGGTGGCGGTGGGAGCGGCCGGGATCACCTACCCCTTCTACCCGCGGCACCTGACCATCATCAGCACGCTCACCATCGGGATTCCCGGGTTCTTCCTCGCCCTGGCGGCGGGGGCGCCGCGAGCCAGGCCGGGTTTCACCCGGCGGGTGCTGACGTTCACGATCCCGGCCGGGGGCGCGGTCGCCGCGGCGGCGCTGGCGAGCTACGCCATCGTCCGGGCCATGCCGGGCACCGGTGCCGCCGGGCCCGGCGGCACCGGCGACGCGGCCCGCACCGCGGCCATGCTGGCCGTGTTCACCATGGGCCTGTGGGTCCTCGGACTCGCCGCCGGCCGCCCGGCAGTGAGCCGGATCCTCCTGGTGGCGGCCATGGCCGCGGGCCTGGTGCCGCTGTTCGCCATCCCGCCAGCCCGCCGGATCCTGGCGCTGCAGCTGCCGCCGGCGGGGGCCATCGCCGCCGAGGCCGCCGTGGTGCTGGCCGCCATCGCCGCGCTCAGCCTGTGGCGCCGCTTCGGGCCAGGTCCTCGGCGCGCTGCTTGATGCCGAGCAGCATCTTGCGCTCCATGATCAGGCTGCCGGGCTCCATGACGAGCATGCTGAACAGCCGGGCAGGCAGCGCGCCTGGCGCGGCGATCCGGTTCCGGCTGACCAGCCTGGTCCGCCCGTCCTCCGCGAAGAGCGCGAAGATCCATACCCAGTTCCCGTCGGCGAACCGGATCGTGAACGTCCGCTCCGGGTCGAAGACGGCCACCCGCATGGCCGGCCGGCCGGGGCCCAGCGGGAACTCGTCGCCGGCCTTGACGTCCTGGAACTGCGGCAGGATCCGGCGCGCGCTGTGCATGTTCAGGCCGAACAGGTTCTCTATCCAGTCGTAGGTGTACACGCCGCCGCGCCCGCTGCCCATCTGCACCAGCCACGGCCAGACCGCGGCGGGCGGCGCATCGACCGTGATCACCCGAGTGGACACGATCCCGGCGCCGGCCAGCAGTTCGTCGCCGGGCAGCTTCCTCGATACCTCCTCCGGCCGGGCGCCCCAGGTGAGGCACCAGCGCCGGAAGAAGAGGGGATAGGCCAGCGACCCCAGCCCGGCGGCCAGGGCGGCCCCGAACGCGGTGGCTCGCGTGCGCTTGCTCATGGTTTGCCTCCTTGGGCGACGCTCGGCAGGACCGTTTCGGCATCCTCGCCGAGCGACAGATAAGCCTCGTCCTCCTGAACGGTGTGCAGTCGCAAGATGGCGTACAGCCCGTACAGGGCGCCGCGGAGATCGGCGACGTCCGCCTCGTCCGGAGCACGGTCACCGATGTCGGCGATGAGCCGTCCGAGCCGGGCGATCTGGTAGGCGATCTCGGCGTGGGCCCGGCTCATGGCGGCGGTCGGGTCAGTCCCGCCGAGCAGCCGGTTCAGGGCCGGGTACAGGTCCGCCTCCTCGGCGTTCTCATGCGGCCAGATCTCGCCGGTGAGCAGGGTGTGCGCCTGGCGGACCCGGGCCATCGCGGCCGGCGCGGCGAGCGCGTCCGTGGTGAGCGCGTCGGCGGCGATCCGCAGTTGCTCGATGTCCGCGCGGATGATCCGGTGCTCGGCCCGGAACCGCCGGGTGAGGGCGGCGTCGGCGTCGGTCAGCCGCCCGGCGGAGGCAGCTGGCCGCAGGGCGCGCAGCGCGTTGAGGATGACCGCCACGTCGATGCCCTCCTGCAGCAGCGCGCCCCACACCGCGGGCAGCAGCCCGGCCGCGGCCACGCCCATCGCGGCCAGCGACATGCCCATCCCGGCCAGCACGCTCTGCAGCGCGATCCGCCTGGTCCGGCGGGCCAGCGCCGTCGCCTCACCCAGGCGGCCGAGGTGATCGACGGTCAGGACCGCGTCGGCCGCCTCCGACGAGGCGGTGGCCCCCCGGGCCCCCATGGCCACCCCGACGTCGGCGAGGGCCAGGGCGGGCGCGTCGTTGATCCCGTCGCCCGTCATGATGACGCCGGCCCGCCGCTGTTCCCGGCGCACCGCGGCCAGCTTGGCGGCTGGCGTCAGTTCCGCAAGCACCTCGTCGACCCCGGTCAGCGCGCCGACGACGCCGGCCGCCTCGGCGCGATCGCCGGTCGCGAGCACGATCCGCGTGATGCCGCCGCGGCGCAGCGCCCTGATCGTCCGCCGGGCGTCCGGCCGGATCCGGTCCTCCAGCAGGAGCGCGCCAGCGGGCTTGCCGCTGATGGCGACGAACACCGTGAGCGCGCCGTCCAGCCAGGCACGCCGGCGCACGGCCCTGACCCACGGCGGGGTGCCCGTCACCCCGGCCCACTCGGCGCGCCCGAGCCTGACCTGGCGGCCCGCCACCGTTCCCTCGATGCCCTGACCGGGGCGCTCGGTCACGCCCGCGGGCTGGTCAAGCAGGCAGCCGCGCTCGGCCGCCGCGCGGACGACCGCGGTCGCCAGGACATGGCCGGAGGCCTGGTCGAGCGAGGCCGCGAGGGCCAGGATCTCCTCCTGCGGCAGCGCCCCCGCGGGCACGATGGCCGTCACGGCGGGCTGCCCTGCGGTGAGCGTTCCCGTCTTGTCGAGCAGCACCGTGCTGCACCGGGCGAGGCGTTCGAGCACTCCGCCGTTCTTCACCACGATCCCGCGGCGCGCCGCCGCCGACAGGCCGGAGACCAGGGCGACCGGCGCGGCGAGGATGAGCGGGCACGGCGTGGCGACGACCAGGACAGCCACCGCCCGGGCGGCCCCGCCCAGCGCCCACCCCGCTGCGGCCACGGCCAGGCTCAGCGGCAGGAACCACATGGCGTACCGGTCGGCGAGCCGGACGAACGGCGCCTGCGTGCTTTCCGCCTCGCCGACCAGCCGGACGATGCCCGCATAGGTACTGTCCGCCGCGCTGGCGCCGGCCCGCAGGTCGAACGGCCCGGCCGCGTTGAGGGTGCCGCTGCGCAGCGTGTCGCCCTGGACGTGCTCGATAGGCAGGGCCTCGCCGGTGAGCGCGGATTCATCGAGTACGGCGACGCCCGCGGCCAGCGTGCCGTCCACGGGGACGACGTCGCCTGCCGCGACGAGCAGCAGGTCGCCGGCCGCGATCTGATCAAGCGGCACGGTCTCGAGCGACCCGTCCCGGTAGCGCCGCCCGGTCCGCGGCGCCCGCTCCAGCAGGGCGCTCAGGTCGTGCCTGGCGCGGTAGGCCGCCCAGGCCTCCAGGGTGCGTCCGCTGGTCAGCATGACGCTGATCACCGCCGCGGCCGGCAGTTCGTGCACCGCTATCGCGCCGGCCAGCGCGAGCAGCGCGATCACGTCCACGCTGACCCTGCCATGCGCGATGCTGGCGACCGCGACCCACAGGGCGTAGCCGAGCCCGCACGCCGCCGTGGCCAGCCACGCCGCGTCGGCGGCCCCGCGGGCTCCGGCCAGCCAGGCCGCCCCGCCCGCGATCATCCCGGCTGCCGTCACGGCAAGCAACAGCGGCGCGGACCGGCGAACCAGCCACGCCCGCACCCCGCGGGCCATGGTGATGGTCATGGTCCCAGGCTCGGCGACTGCGACGGTCAGGGCACAGGGCGGGAAGGCACCGGACCGCGGGCCCTTCGACCCTGGTGTCCCCTGGGTAGGTACCAAGGTCCCGGGCCCGGGGGCTGGACGGCCCTATTGACGCCGTACCGGCAACGCCAGTGTCGACCCATCAGCTCTGGGGCGGACGTCGTCACGCTGCTCCGGGTCCCGGCATCTACGGCAAGGAGGCAGAGATGACGACCATGGAGGAACTGCTGGCCGGCCACCCGTTCTTCGCCGGGCTCGGCGCCAGCGCGGCCCAGCTCATCGCGGGGTGCGCGTCCAACGTGCATTTCGCCGCGGCCGACTACATCTTCAGCGCGGGCGAGGCGGCCAGCCGGTTTTACGTGATCCGGCACGGCCGGGTCGCCCTGGAAGTCCACTCGCCGACCCGGGGACCTCTCGTCATCGACACGATGGACGAGGGAGAGGTGCTCGGGTGGTCCTGGCTCGTCCCGCCCTACCGCCACTTCGGGGACGCCCGGGCGGTGACGCCGGTCAGCGCGATCGCACTGGATGGCACCTGCCTGCGCGGCAAGTGCGAAGCCGACACCGAGCTCGGCTATCAGCTGCTGAAGCGGGTCACCACCGTGATGTACGAGCGCCTGGAGTCTGCCCGGGTCAGGCTGCTCGACCTGTACGGCCCGGAAACCGTCCGGGCGTAACTCCGTCACGCCGCGGCCAGCCGGGGGAGGACCAGCGGCTCACCGCCTGGGGACTTAAGGCCGTGTCGGACCGTCCCGGCATCACATACTCCCAGTGGTATGAACTGATCGTCGGGAGGAGCAGGAAATGAGTTACGGGAAGGCAGTTCGCGACGAGCTGCGGGTGCCCACGCGCGAGCTACGGCATGCCATTCCGCAGGTGTACGCCGGCTACAAGGAGCTTCATGACGCCGCGCTGGCCCCGGGTGCGCTGGACGCCAGGACCAAGGAGCTCATTGCCCTGGCCATCGCCGTCAGCAAGGAATGCGACGGGTGCATAGCCGCGCACGCCCACGCGGCGGTCCTGCACGGCGCCAGCCCGGAGGAGGCCGCCGAGGCGATCGGCGTCACGTTCCTGATGAACGGGGGTCCCGCCACCGTCTACGGCGCCAGGGCGTTCGCAGCCTTCCAGGAGTTCTATCACCAGCAGATGAGCCAGCCCAACGGGCATCAGCCCGTTGGCTGAGGGCCGCAGCCCCAGTCCGGCCGGCGGACAGCACAGGCGGGGCGGGGCGACCTCTTCCCGGCCGCAGTCCGGGTGCCCGGCGCCACCGTCACCAGCTCTGCCCGGTACTCTCCGCGGGCCGGGTCCCGTCCGGTGACCCAGTGCAGCTACCCGGGCGGAGTCCGGCGTGAAGGGCGGACAGCGCACGGACGGCGTGGCTCCTCACGGCAGCAGTGCTGATCCCCGTCGCCGCGGCGATCTGGGCCTCGGGCAGGTCAGCGAAATACCTCAGAACCAGTACCTCACGCTGGCGGACGGGAAGAGCTCGCAGCGCCGAGACGACGGCGGAGCCCGGCAGGGAAAGGCTGGCCTCGGGGGCGTCACCTGGCCGGCCGGGCGGGCCCCCGGTCAGCTGGAGCCGCGGCGCTGACCGGGAACGACGGACCACCGACCGGCGCAGGTAGCACAGCGCAGCGTCGGCGTCGGGCAGCGTGCGCCGCATGCCGTGCCACGCGGTGAAGGATTCCTGCACGATGTCCTCCGCGGTGGCCAGGTCTGACACCAGCAGGGCGGCCAGCCGGACCAGTGACCGGTAGTGCAGCCGGTAGACGGTGGTCACCGCCTGGCTGATATCGTGCTCCGCCCGGCCTGCCCTGGTCTTCGGGGTCCGCATGGTCGCTCTCCTGGTGTCGGGCCTGGCTTTGAGCCCGCCCGTGGCCGCTCACTGATATGAGCCGGCCGTCCCCGGATCGCCAACAACTTCGGGGCGCCCTCACCCGCGCCGGTCTACGGTGCCGGCGGCGTCTCGTCGATGTTGTCCAGGGCCCACTGCGCCCATTCCCGCATCGTCTGGTAGGAGCGCAGGCCGAACTCCGCGACCAGCCGGCTGAGCGGCGGCGGAGTGCCCGGGGCGGCGGCGTCGAACTTGTCCACCTGCTCGCGCAGGCCAGCCCGGTCCTGGGAGAAGCACTTCACCGTCGTCCAGTGGGATCGCCGCGGTGTCGGCAAGACGCTGCGCCGCAACGGCCGGGCAGGCAGCGACCAGTGGACGTTCGGCCTCCAGGCGGACGACGGCATCGAGGTCGCCGAGTACCTGCGCCGCCACCTGGGCCAGGACCAGGTGATCGTGCTCGGGCACTCGCAGGGAAGCATCGTCGGCACGGTTATGGCGGTGCGCCGGCCCGACCTGTTCCGCGCCTACGTGGGCACCGGGCAGGTCGTCGACCTCGCCCGGAGCGAGCCGGTCTCCTACCAGCTCGCCGTGGCGCGGGCGCAGGCAAGCGGCCACAGGAAGGCGGCCAGGGAACTGGCCAGGGCCGGCGCTCCGCCTTATCCCCAGCCGCAGACCTGGATCACCAAGCAGAGGTGGAGCTTCGACACCGATCCCGAGCTGCAGGTCTGGTCGAAGGAGGCGCTCCGCATGGTGCTGACCGCACCGGGCATGAGCCTCGCCGATATCTACCGCTTCAACTCCGCGATCATGTTCTACCCGCAGCCGCTGTACGACGAGACGATGTCCTGGACCTCCCCGCGGGCGTTCGGTGTCCCCGTCCACCTGCTGCACGGCGACGACGACCAGCACACGCTCACCAGCCTGGTCGAGGAGTACTACCAGATGCTCCAGGCCCCGGCCAAGAATCTCGTGCTGCTCCCCGGCGGAGGCCACTGTGCCGTGCTGATGCAGCCCGTCGCCTTCCTGGCCGAACTCCGCGCCTGCGTCGGCCGGGTGGTCAACGGGGCGCCGGCGGGTACTTCCGGTCCAGGTAGCTGCTAGCGATGGCCGCGTCGATGGACCTGGGGACGGGGACGACGCAGCTCGCGGCGTCGACGCGGCCCGTGGCGACCGCCTCCAGGCAGCGGGCCTGCAGCGCGAATCCCAGGTCCATCGACTCGATGGAGTTGCCGAGCGGCCGCGGGCCGGCCAGGTTGAACATGTGCCCGCGGGCGAGCAGGTGGACGCGCCGCCCGTCGTTGAGCTCCAGCGTGAGCAGGTCGTCCGCGTACTCGCGCTGGCTCGTCACCGCCGCCGCGCCGGACAGGCCCGCAGCGTCGATCTCGGCCGGGAAGTGCCCGGCGTTGGCCAGGATCACGCCGTCGCGCAGCAGCGGAAGATCGGCGGCGGTCAGCACGTCCCTGGCCCCGGTCACGGTGATGATGACGTCCGCGTTCGCCACGGCGATGTCGCGCGGCGGGGTGCCGAACCCGTCCAGGTGCGCCCGGAGCCTGGTCACCGGGTTGACGTCGACGACGGACACCCGGGCGCGGGCGGCGCGGAAGCTAGCCGCCACGCCGCGTCCGCAGGCCCCGTAGCCGAACACGGTCACCTCCTCGCCGTTCGTGATCCGGTTCGTCATCCGCAGGAAGGACTCGAGTGAGCTCTGGCCGACGGCGTGCTCGTTCTCCGCGAACTGCTTGATGGGGCTGTCGTTGATGACCAGGATCGGGCGCCGGAGCTGGCCCCGGAGCGGCTCGAGCCGCATCCGGCCCGACGTCGTTTCCTCGGTTCCGCCCAGCAGCCCTTCGTAGGGGCGGTCGAGGAACCTGGCGAAAAGGTCCCCGCCGTTGTCGAGGATCAGGTCCGGCCGCGCGGCCAGCACCTCGTCCAGGTAGGAGGCGTGGACCGCGCCGTCCCTGGTCGGCCCGCCGATGACGGCGATGCCCTCGGCCCGCAGCGCGGCCACGGCGTCGGGCTGGGTGGTGTTGAGGTTGCCGGTCGAGACGAGCCTGGCCCCTCCGTCGCGCAGCGTCAGCAGCAGCGCCACCGTCTTGGCCTCCAGGTGGATGCCGGTGCCGATGGTCAGGCCGTGGAACGGGCGCGTCTGCCTGAACTCCGCCGAGATGGCCCGCAGCAGCTGGCAGTGCTCGCGGACCCAGTCGATGCGCGTGGGAACCATCTGGTCAGTCTCCCTTACGGGCCCCGCGCACTGGCCATGCGGTGCATCAGCGAAGGTCCGAGCCTCGCCGGCGAAGTTTCTTGAGGGCCGAACTTACCGGAGACGCTACCGGGGAGGTAACGTATTGCAAGGTATCGATTACTCTAAGTGCTTGACGTGCCGCTGCCTCCGGGGGATCAGTGAGAACGGATCAGTGAGAACAGACGAGATGCACTCATCGCCGCCTGCGGCGGTTCGTCCTGGCCGACTGCAGCGATGGTGGCTGGACCGGTCGGTGCGGGCCAAGGGGACGATCGTGGTGGCGGTCCCGCTGATCGCCCTCATCGGCATTTCCTCGGCGAGCCTGGTGCGGCAGTACAACGAGGGGCAGGAGCGCCAGGTGGGCCGGGTCGCCTCAGTCCTGAGCTCCGCCGCCCAGCAGGTCATGGCCGACGCGGTGAACGCCGAGACGGCCCTGCGGGGCTACGCGGCGACGGGCGATCCGCTGTTCCTCGAGCCGTACGACCGCACCCTGACGCGTATCGCCAAGGACCGCGCCGCGGTTCGCGCCGGGGCCGTCGCCGAGAGGGAAAGCCGTGACGAGCGGGCCGTGGAAGCGGCCACGACCAAGGAGATGGCAGAGCTGGCCCAGCTGCGCTCCGCGATCAGCGCGGGCGCCGCAGCCGCGGCACTGAAGCCGGCGCTGGTGAACGAGAACAACACCATGAGCACGCTCCGGAGCCGGATCGCTGAGCTGGCTCAGGACGCAACCGCGATCGTCGCGGTCCGGCGGGCCGATATCACCCGGATGGAATCCACCATCGGTACGGTCACCATCGCTGGCCTGGCCCTCGGCGTCCTGGCCGGCGTGATCGGCATCGCGCTGTCCACGTCGGGCATTTCCCGCCGCATAGCGACGGCGGTGGCGAACGCCGACCGGCTAGGGGAAGGACAGCCGCTGCAGCCCGGGGTCAGCGCCAGCGATGAACTCGGCCGGCTGGCAGACGCCCACAGGCGCGCGGAAAAGCTCCTGGTCAGCCGGACCACAGAGCTGATTACCGCCCGGGATGAGGCGGTGACGGCGTCACAGGCCAAGAACGCGTTCCTGTCCAGCACCAGCCATGAGCTGCGCACCCCGCTGAACGCGGTCCTCGGCTTCACTCAGCTGCTGCAGCTGTCCGACCTCAGCGCGGAGGACCGGGACGCCGTCGAGCGCATTCTCGCCGCCGGGCACCACCTGCTCGCGCTGATCAACGAGCTGATCGATATCGCCAGGATCGAGTCGGGCGAGTTCAGCCTGTCGGTGGAACCGGTGGCCGTGCAGCCGGTGGTCGAGGAAACCTGCCAGCTCATGGCGCCCCTGGCCGCCGACCGCTCGATCACGGTCAGCCGGCACTGCCGGTGGCCCGGCCTGGCGGTTAACGCCGACCGGCAGCGGCTCCGCCAGATCCTGGTCAACCTGATTTCCAACGCGATCAAGTACAACCGCGACGGCGGGACCGTCACCATCACCTGCCAGGCGGCGAGCCCCGGCCAGGCCAGCCTGGCGGTGACCGACAGCGGGCCCGGAATACCGGACGCTGACCTGGGCCGCATCTTCGACCCGTTCGAGCGGCTCGGCGCCGAGCGGACCGCGATCGAGGGCACGGGTATCGGCCTGCCCCTGGCCCGGGCCTTCGCCGAGGCGATGGGAGGGCGCCTCATCGTCGCCAGCATCCCGGACGAAGGGACGACCTTCACCGTCACACTGCCGCGGACAGCGGACATAGTTCACGCCGCCGGGGACGACGACACGGTCCCGGTCCCGGTCCCGGTCCCGCGGGCCGGGACAGATGGCCACGGCGGAACGGACATCCGCATCCTGTACATCGAGGACAACCCCGCGAACATCGAAGTGGTTTCCCGGTTCCTGAAGCCCAGGCCCGGCGTCCGGCTGCAGTCGGTCACGTCCGGCCAGGCCGGCCTCGCGATCGCGGCCGCGGAGGTTCCCGACCTTATACTCCTCGACCTGCACCTGCCCGGCCTGCACGGCGACGAGGTGCTGAGGCGGCTCAAGGCCAGCCCGGCCACGGCCGGCATTCCCGTCGCCATCCTGTCCGCCGAGGCCTCACCCGCCGTCATCCGCCACATGCGCGCCAGCGGCGTCATCGCCTACCTCACCAAGCCGCTCGACCTGACCGAGCTGGGCGAGCTACTCGACTCCTTCACGGCCCAGTACGACCACCAGGCCGGCCCGGCCTCCCGGACGGCACCGGCACCATGAACGGCGTCGTGCTGTACATCGACGACAACCAGGACAACATCCTGGTCGTCCAGCGCTTGCTCAAGCGCACCTCTGACATCGAGCTGCGCACGGCCGCGACTGGCCGCGACGGCATCAGGGCGGCGATCGACGATCAGCCGGCCCTCATCCTGCTCGACAACCGCCTGCCCGACACCAACGGCGAGCAGGTCCTGCGCCAGCTCGCCGCCACCCCGGCCACCGCCGCGATCCCGGTCGTCATCCTCAGCGGCGACTCCGGCCGGGTGACCGTCAGCGAGCTCCTGGCGGCCGGTGCCGCGGACTTCCTGGCCAAGCCGTTCGACGTTCACCAGCTCCTGGCCGTAATCAGACGTTACCTAGGCTGACGCGGCGGCGCCGGGGCAGGCCAGGACCGCTCGAACAGGCAGGACTGAGATGCCGCGCGCCTGGGCATGATCATTTTCGTGCCAGTATCTATTTTCGAACACAAGCCCCAGTTCTGCCCGTTCGGTCATCAGCTATGGCCCGGCCGGGCCCAGGTCAGCTGGAAGCCCTGCATCTGCACGGCTGCCCGGGAGGGAGCCGAACGCGGCCGCGGCATGGGCCACGTCTGGGTGTCCTGCCGCACCTGCCATGACCAGCTCAGGCAGACCACGTTCTACGAGCCGCCGCACGACATCAGGCACCACCAGGCATGTCCCTAGGACTCCTGGTCATGTCAAGATTTAAAACACTCAACGTCCCGAAGCCGGGGAAGAGTGAGGACCGTCACCTGAATCCGAAGGAGCGTCGATGAAGACCAAGGCCGCTGTCGTCTACGAGCCCGGCAAGCGCATCGAAATCGAAGAGCTCGACCTGGACGGGCCGCGGGAAGGCGAGGTCCTCATCCGCTACACCCACGCGGGCCTGTGCCATTCCGACATCCACATCGCGCACGGCGATCTCCCGGCGCGGCTGCCCATGGTGCTCGGCCACGAGGGCGCCGGGATCATCGAGGAGATCGGGGCGGGCGTGACCCGGGTAAAGCCCGGCGACCACGTGGTCCTGTCCTTCATCCCGAACTGCGGCGTCTGCCGCTACTGCGCCACCGGCCGCCAGTCCATCTGCGACATGGGCGCGACGATCCTCGAGGGCTACCTGCCCGGCGAGCGGTTCCCCCTCACCGGGCCCCGCGGCCAGTACGGCGCCATGTGCATGATCGGGACCTTCAGCCAGTACGGCGTGATCAGCCAGACCTCGGCCGTCAAGGTCGACGACGACCTGCCGCTGGACAAGGCCGTGCTGGTCGGCTGCGGCGTGCCGACCGGGTGGGGCTCCGCCGTGAACACCGCGAACGTCGCCCCTGGCGACACGGTGGCGGTGTACGGCATCGGCGGCATCGGGATCAACGCGGTGCAGGGCGCCCGCTACGCCGGCGCGAAGAACGTCGTCGCCATCGACCCGCTGGAGAACAAGCGCGAGAAAGCGATGGAGCTCGGCGCGACCCACGCGTTCGCCACCGCCGAGGAGGCGCAGGCAGCGATCTTCGAGATGACCAGGGGACAGGGCGCCGACTCGGCCATCCTCACCGTCGACCTCATGACGGCCGAGGTCGTGGAGGCCGGGTTCAACGCCATCGGCAAGGGCGGCACGGTCGTGGTGACCGGGCTGAACAAGCTGGAGATACCGACCGTCACCGTGTCGGGGTCGATCCTGACCCTGTTCCGCAAGACGATCAAGGGCAGCCTGTTCGGCGACTGCAACCCGACCACCGACATCCCCAAGATCCTCGGGCTGTACCAGGCCGGCGACCTCAAGCTCGACGAGATCATCACCCGTACCTACACCCTGGACGAGGTCAACGAGGGCTACGACGACCTGCTGGCCGGCAAGAACGTGCGCGGCGTCATCGTCCACGAGCACTGACCGGGTGGCCAAACAGGTAGTCGGGCGTCAGCGCGAGCTGGAGCTGGTGCGAGCCGCGCTCGCGTCTGGCGCTCACATCCTGCTGGAGGGGCCGCCGGGCACCGGCAAGTCCACCTTGCTGCGGCAGGTCGCGGCGTCCCGGCACGCCGAGTTCGTGCTTGTCGAGGGCAGCGCGGAGCTGACCCCGGCCCGCCTCATCGGCTCCTTCGACCCGGCGCTCGTGCTGGAACAGGGGTACCGGCCGGAGAACTTCTCCGACGGGCCGCTGGTCCGGGCCATGCGCGACGGCGGGCTGCTGTACGTCGAGGAGCTCAACCGGGTTCCGGAAGAAACGATCAACGTCCTGCTCACCGTCATGTCCGAGGGCGAGATCAACGTGCCGCGGCTCGGCCGCGTCGCCGCCGATGAGAGCTTCCGGCTGGTCGCGGCCATGAACCCGTACGACTCGGTGGGCACCTCCCGGCTGTCGATGGCGCTGTACGACCGGACCTGCCGGATCTCCGTCGGCTACCAGGACGCCGAGCACGAGCGCCAGATCGTCCAGCTCGCGGCCGAACACGCCAAGCAGGCCCTGGTCAGCGAGGCGGTCGAGCTGGCCCGGGCCACCCGCGAGCACCCCGACCTGCGCTCGGGCGCCTCGGTCCGGGGTGCCATCGATTACGCCCGGCTGGTCCCCGAGCTCGCCGAGATCCGCGCCGTCCCGGCCGACGACTGGCAGGCCGGGCTGGATGCGGCGCTGACCACGTTGTCCGGCCGGGTGCGGCGGCACGAATCCTGCCAGCGGTCGGCCGACCAGGTCATCGAGGAGATATTCCGGCGGGTGCGGGCCACAGCGCCGGCCGGAGATACCGCGGCGCCGGGGGGTGAGGCGCGGCCGGGGGAATGACCGGCCCGCCGGCCGCTCCGGGGGCCGGCGGGCACCATCAGCGGCCCAAGCCCAAGTCGGGCCGGCCCGAGGGCAAGACCACCGGGCGGCGCGAGCTCGCCAGGAACCCCCGCTTCGCCGAGATCAGCCCCGAGGTGGGCGTCCTGGACGAGCAGGCGATGAGCCAGGCCCTGGCCGACGACCCGGCCGCGTTCGAGCTGCTGGCCGCGATGACCACCGCGACCGACGAGAACCTGCGCGCCGCCGC
>WNGG01000598.1_pt1 | contig 39075 bp, 42 predicted proteins | sample 5400661 | NCBI WGS metagenome assembly WNGG01 (sample SAMN13153372, study PRJNA577476) | soil metagenome | isolation source: 100 cm soil or saprolite under Garry oak tree replicate 1 | place: USA:California | collected 2016-06-15
ACGCATGACACTCCCTGACACTCTCTGAGACGGGCGAAGGCTGGCCTCATAATCGGCTGGTCGTTGGTTCGACTCCAACCGGGCCCACCCCCACCAGAACGATTCCAGTCATGGGCCCGTTAAGCCCTCAGACCAATGGCTAGGATGCGCCGCACGGCGCTCCTGTTCGCGGCACTCGCCTTGATGGCTTGCGGACCAACGGCTGCCCCCCGCGCCCAGACCTCGCCGGTCATGAATTCAACCCCTACAGCCAGCCCGCAGTCGGAGCCGAGCGCGATGCCCAGTCCGACACCTGCGGCATCACCAACACCCCAGGTAGAGCCGACTCCGATTGCGGCCGCGGCGTCGGTCAAGTGCACGGGCGGACCGGGGACAGCCATGGCGGTGGTCGCAGGCGAACTTCTCTACGACGTCGCGAACCCGCTTCGTCCCCGCCTCGTCTGTCGCGGTACCGACACGCGCATCCGTCTGCTTGACGGCAACGCCATCGCTTACACCACGGTGGTTGCCGGCAAGGTTGTCATCGTTCGGCGCGACCTGGCCACCGGGACAGAGACTCGGGTCGCCCAGCTGCGCGTAAGTCCGCAACCGTATTACTACGCCGCCGCGACGTGGACGTCCGACGGGTTGTACGAGGTCTTTTCGACGGCGGGAGCGACGGGTGCGAATGGGCTGTGGAAGATGCAGATCCACCTGTCGTTAAACGGTGCGGATCATGTCCTGTACACGATCGACGCGGGGCCAGGCGGGGCTGAGGGCCGGTGGGCGGGAAGCAGTACCCTCGAGATCAGTCCGGATCGGGCGTACATCGCCGTGTCCGACGCCAACTTCAGCCTGTTTTCGAAGAGCTTCCGAATCTTCGCGACTTCCGACCTGCGGCAGAAGTACGTGACTGCAACGACCGCCTTTGGCGGGACCTGGGTGGCCGGCGGCCGATTCATCTGGGCGACCGCGTCCGGGTCAGTGATGCAGTGGACTCCCGCGGGCGGCGCGACACTGCTTCGGTCGGAGCGCTGGTTTGGTCCTTCAACTTCGGCGGGTCGGGAATGGCTGGCTGCGACGCTGCTGACCGATTACTCGAAGCCACGCGTGGTGATTGCTGCCGTCGGAGGCAGTCGGACTTTCGTGACTGGCCCTGGTAGCAGTCCGGGTTTCGTGACGTCGACAGTCGCGTGGTACGCGGAGGAAGCGCCCTGCCCGCCCAACGACCAGTGCGGCTACGACCCCACCGGCCCAAGTCGAACTGTCCGCGCATTAGACGTCACCAACGGAAGCGATCAGGTGGTCGTGTTCCGCGCAGGAGAGGAACCGATAACGAACGGCTACAACTTCTGCTGCGCCCCCCGTATCTGAGCGCCGCGATCATTTCCGTGCCCTCACCTCTCGACTAAGAACCGCGTTAGCCGAGGACCCGGCCCGGCCAAGATCGTCCTCTCCAGATTGGCCCGTTGACGAGCTTGAACCACTCGGCGCGGGTCTGGGGTCCGAGATATGGCAGGAACAGGTCAGGGTCGACCCGCTTTGCGGGGGTTGGATAGCTGACACACCAGTTCTGCAATTCTTCGACAAAACCAATCACGAGAACCAGACGGGCCTCGGAGTCCGCATTCACCATCATCCCTTCGAGCTCGTTGAAGAGTTCCCGAAGGCAGTGGACTTCGCCAGCCTGGACCTGGCTCACGACCCATCGTGCGAGTTCACCCAGCGTGTTGTAGTGCTCATTCGGGTTGCCGCCATTGCTCAGGTATTCGCGTAGCACGTCGGCAAATGCCGGGCAGGGCTGCATGAGGCGTTTCACGGCGTCGTCTTCGCCAATCACTTCACCCATCTCAGAGCCTCGCGCTCCCCCAGCGCCAGTCTGATGCACGCGACAATTACCCAGTGATATCGGGCGCGCATACGATCATCTTCTCGGAGGATGCCGAGGCGGCGCGGGCTTTCTTCCGCGACGTTCTCGGTTTCGCTGCTGTTGATGCCGGGGAAGGCTGGCTGATCTTCGAGTTGCCTCCTGGTGAGCTCGCCTTCCATCCCGGCGGAGGCTGGGGCAAGCAGGCAGCGCAGCACGAGCTGTTCTTGATGTGTCATGACATCGAGCAGACGGTCGACCACCTGAAGAAGAAAGGCGTCGCGTTCACATCTGGCATCTCAGATGAGGGATATGGATTGATGACACGGTTCACGATCCCAGGAGGCGGCGAGATCGGTCTCTACCAGCCGAAGCATCCGAGCCCGCTCGCCGAATTCTCTACGAGTGAATGAGGACGGCCGCCATCGATCCCGCGCGGTGCGATCAACCTGCACGGCAGCGCCGGGCAGCTGTTCCAGGTGCTGGACGGGGAGGGATGGGTACACGAGTCAGATGGGCCGAAGCGATCGATTCGCACGAGACGAGCGCCTTCGGTCAGCTGGTTCGTGGTAGAAAAGGGGGGAGGTGAACCCCGCGCTGCTGCAGCTCCCGGCGGCATTCGGATTGGCGGGAGCGACCGGGCTCAACGCCACCCTCCCGCTCCTGATCGTGAGCTTGCTTGCTCGCCTCGGCCTGATCCACCTGGCGGCGCCATACGACGCGCTGGCCTCGGATGTCGCGTTCTATGGGCTGGTGGTGTTGGCCGTGGTCGAGTTCGCGGTGGACAAGGTGCCGGCGCTGGACTCGGTCGGACACGCGGTGATGCTGCCAGTCTCGGCCGCGGCGGGCGCCATCCTCTTCGCCTCCCAGACCGGAACCGTGACCTCGATGGACCCAGGCCTCGCGGTGCTGGTCAGCCTGCTCGCGGGCGGAGCCATCTCCGCGACCGTTCACGTGGCGAGGGCGGGGGTTCGGCCGGTGATCAACCTCGCCTTCTTGGGTCCGCCCGTGTCGCTGGTGGAGGATGCGGCTTCCGCCGCGCTCTCGTTTGCAGCTTTGCTGATGCCGATCCTGGTTCCCTTGCTTCTCGGCCTCCTCGTTCTGGGTGCGGCCCTGCTGTGGGAGCGGCGGCGGGCCGTCCGTCCGGCTGTGCCCAGCCGGCGCTGACCTTCGGGCCGAAAACGCGCCGGCCCGGCACGCGCGGCTGATCGGGCCCTTATCGACGAAGATTGACCTCGCATGAGGCTTGACTGGGCGCTCCTGGCCAACGCCGCCGAGGGTCCGCCCAATGGATTGGTCTACATCCTCGGCGCGGGCATCGACACCCTGTGGCGCGAGCAGTTCCCCGCACCCTTCGGCGGGGCGATGGTGCTGCGCCTGGTTTCGAGCCGCATCGAGTCGGAAAGGCCGCACAAGGTCGAGGTGCACTGCACGGATGAGGACGGTCAATCTGTCCTCGCCCAGGCCCTGGTCCTCAACCTGCCGCCGCGATCGGTGCCGAGCGAGCACCCACATGGATGGGACCTCGCCTCGAACATCGTCATCAACCTGTCGGGGGTCGCTATCCCCAAGCCCGGCTTCTACCGGTTCGAGATCCTCATCGACGACCAGCAGGTCCGCTCGCTTCCCTTTCGCGCCGTGCTGCCGGCACGGAGAGAGTCGTGACCCAGTGGCTGATCAGCCTCGTCGCCTCATGGGGCCTGATCGCCATCTTCATCACGATGACGGGAGAGAGCGCCGGCCTTCCGATCTCGAGCGAGATCGTGGTCCCTCTTGGCGGAGCCCTGGCCTCCCAGGGAAAGCTCTCGCTGCCGGCGGTGATCGCGGTGTCGAGCGTCGCCAACCTGGTCGGCTCGCTGGTCGCGTTCTGGCTGACCCGCCGTTATGGAGAGCGCGTGGTACTCAGCCGCGCCGGTCGCTGGATGGGGCTCAGCAGGGGCCACCTCCGCCTCGCCAATCGATTCTTTGATCGCTTCGGGCTGTGGGCTGTGTTCCTCGGCCGCCTGCTCCCGATCGTTCGCACCTACATATCGTTTCCGGCAGGCATCTCGCACATCGGTTACGTCCGATTCACGCTCGCGACGCTCGCGGGCGCCATCCCCTGGAACTTCGCGCTCGCCTACGCCGGCTATCGCCTGGGCAGGCACTACGAGACGGTCGCCGCGTACCTCGGTCCGTTCGTGATTCCAATCGCCATCGGCGTGGTCATCCTGCTGGCAGTCGGCTGGTGGTTCGGGCGCCGGTTGGGAGAAGAGGAAGTGGAGATCGTGGCCGGGCCGACCCCCGCCGCCTGAGCGCTACTCCGGCGCGACCTTGGCGATGGCCTGGCCGGGCGTGACCGGATCGCCCTCGCGCAGGAGCAGCTCCTCCACCACGCCCGTGAACGGTGATGGGATCTCCGCGTTGACCTTGTCCGTCAGCGCTTCGAGGAGCGTTTCACCTTCGTCGACGTGATCGCCCACCTTCTTGCTCCACGCGCCGATCGTGATCTCTTCCGCGCCCTGGAGCTCGGGCATCACGACCTCGCGCGCGTCGGCACTGCTCACGATTCCTATTCTGGGTCACGCCAGAGACACGACGTCGAGCAGGTCCTCCTCCCAGTAGTCGAGCCGTCCCTCGGGCATGAACAGGACTCGTCCCGGACGCAGCGCCTGCACGAACTCGGGGTCGTGGCTGACGATCACCATCGTCCCCGGCCACGCGGCCAGCGCGTGCGCGACACCGGTTCGGGAAGGCGGGTCGAGGTTGTTGGTCGGCTCGTCCAGCAGCAGCAGGTTGTGGCGCCCGGCCACCAGCTGCGCCAGCGCCAGCTTTGTCTTCTCGCCGCCCGACAGTGTCCCCGCGTCCTGGCGCGCGATGTCGCCGCTGAGGCTGAAGTTCCCGAGCACGGCGCGCAGAACGCGCTCTTCGGCGTCGGACTGGTCGCGCATGTGGGCGAGGACGGTCTGGCCCGCCCGGATGCCCTCGTGCTCCTGCGCATAGTAGCCAAGCAGCGCGCCGTGCCCGAGCCGGAACGTGCCGGATGTCGCTTCGGTCTCGCGGGCGAGGATGCGCAGCAGGCTCGTCTTGCCGGCGCCGTTGAGCCCCATCACCAGCAGCCGCTGGCCGCGCTCGACCTCGAAGCTCACGTCGCGGAACACCAGTGGTCCGCCGTAGCCCTTGGCCAGCTTCTCGACCGTGAGAGCGACCCGCCCCGCGTGCGGCGGAGCCGGGAACTGGATCTTCACCTTTCGCTCGCGGCGCGGAGCCGTCACCTGCGCAGCCCTCATCCGCTCGACGCGCTTGAAAATGGCTTTGGCGGTGCGCGCGCGCGACTCGGTCTGACGCCGCATGACCTCTGCGAGCAGGCTCAGGCGCTTGATGTCGGCCTCCTGCCGCTGCGCGAGTGAAGTCAGTCGCTTCTCCTCGAGCCGTCGTGCCTGCTGGTACTGCGAATAAGTCCCGCGGTACTCGACCATTCGGCCGGCATCCAGGTGGAGCACGCGTGTGATCGCCGCGTCGAGCAGGTTCAGGTCGTGGCTGACGACGATGACGGCGCTGCGCGTGTCGCGCAGGAAGTCCATGAGCCAGGCCTTGGCGTCGCTGTCCAGGTGGTTGGTCGGCTCGTCGAGGAGGACAAGGTCCGCATCCGCGAACAGCACGCGGGCCAGCTCCACGCGCCGGCGCTCGCCGCCGGACAGCACGCCGAGCGGCAGGTCGACGCGGTCCGGCTTCAGGCCGAGGCCGGCGGCGATCCTGCGCGCGTCTGACTCTCCCGAGTAGCCGCCGATGAGCCGGAACCGCTCCTCCGCGTCGGAGAAGCGCTGGAGTTTCGCGTGTGAATGGTCCTTCTCCAGCTCCCTGTGCAGGGCCTCGAGCTGTGCCGCTGCGCGGTCCAACCCCCGCCCGGACAGGATGTGCCAGAGCGCGGTCTGAGCGGCCTCTGCGCGTGGCCGCGGGTTCTGCGGCACGTAGCCGAGCGTGCCCCGACGCAGGACCACGCCTGCTTCCGGGTCGTGCTCGCCGGCGAGCACTTTGAGCAGGCTGGTCTTGCCCGCCCCGTTGCGCCCGACCAGGCCGACCTTGTCCTGGGCGGCCACGGTGAAGCTCGCGTCGGAAAGCACCCGGCGCGCGGCGACGTCGATGGCGAGATTCCTGACCTGGAGCACGAGGGGGGATGTTACCTGCGGCCACCCGGTGCGTTTGGTCAGACATCAAATCGGCAGGAGGCCGTCGAATGAAGAAAGTCCTCGTCCTTGCGGGTTTCGTAGCCATCCTCGTGGCGGCATACGCCTGCGGCGGGGGCGGGGGCGCCACCAGCTCGGCGCCTGGAGACACGTCCAGGACCTCGCTGGGCTCGGAGAACGGCACGACCGCGCCGGTGAAGGGCCAGCCGGACCAGAGCGGGGGCGGCAGCACGAAATTCAACCCCGCGACCGACGTCGTGCCCCCGATCCAGGGACCGCTCGTCATCCGCCAAGCGCAGCTGGCGATCAGCGTCAAATCAGGGGCGTTCGACACCACGCTGACCGACGTCCGCCGTCTCGTCCAGTTCCAGGGCGGTTTCATCTCCGGCACCGACGCCCAGGCCAGCCCCGCGACCAACGAGCAGATCCGCACCGGCGTCGTCACCTTCATGGTCCCGGCGGCCAAGTTCGACGACACAATCGACCAGCTGGCCAAGATGGGCAAGCTCAAGAGCGAGCACATCAGCGGCAATGACGTGAGCGCGCAGTACGTCGACCTCCAGGCGCGGCTTGTGAACGCACAGGCTCAGCGCGACGCCATGCTGGCCTTGCTCCGGAAGGCGGTGACGGTGTCGGACATCATCGCCGTACAGAACCAGCTGGGCCAGATCACCGCCCAGATCGAGCAGCTCCGGGGGCAGATCAACTACCTCGAGCACAACACCTCGTTCAGCACGATCACGGTCAGCCTGTTCGAAGCCGGCGCGCCCGCGGCCACGACGTCCGTGGACAGTTGGGGATTCGTCACCGCCCTGAGCGCCGCCGCCCACAACTTCGTGACCACGATCAACTACATCATCAGCGGCCTTGGCGCCCTGGGCCCGATCCTCATCCTGATCGGGCTCGGATATCTGGTCTGGCGCCGCCGCCCCTGGCTCGGCCCGAAGCACGCCTGACCACCGGTGGGCCGGGGCAACCCGGCCCACCTTTCTTAATGTGGGCTGAGGCGGCCACCCCGTCCAGTAACCTGCATCGGTAACACCTTGAGCACAAATGGGTGGAGAGCGCCGGCTTGAGGCGATGGTTTGCTCTCTCGGCCCTGTTGCTCCTTGCTGGGGCGGCGTGCGGAGAGTCAGGCGGCACGGCAACAGCGTCGCCCTCACCGAGCCCGACCACGCAAACTCCGTCGCCGTCGGCGGGCCCGACACTTCGGTTCACGTTGAAGCCGGAGCCTGGTGTCACAGCGACGGGCACGATCACGGTGACGGCGCGAACGGACGCCATGACCGTCCAGGTCGACATCAAGGGCCTGCCCTCCAACTCGTCGCACATCTCGCACATCCACGCCGGCACATGCTCACAGCGGGGCTCCATAGCCTTTGCCCTCAACCAGGTGATCGCCGACGGGCAGGGCACGTCGATCACCAGGACCACGCTGAAGGCAGCCTATCCACCGAAGTCCGGTCACTGGTACGTGGTCGTCCACTCCGGGGCCGACATGCAGGGAAGCAACGCGAAATACCTGCTCTGCGGAAACCTGTTCAGCTGAGGAGTCGCGGCACCCGCAGCCGCAGCTTTGAGCGCTGATCCTCCTGATCAGCCGGCGCCATCCGCGGCCGGCACGGGAGACGTGCTCGACCTGCCCGCGGCTTCGCGTGCCACGGACATCGCACTCGACGAGCTCGAGCTGGTCTACGCGTTCATCTACGCCCGCGTCGGGAACCGCGCCGATGCCGAAGACCTCACCCAGCAGGTGGCGATGAAGGCGATCCCGCGCCTTCGGCAGGGGGCGTCGCCGAGCGCCATCCGCGGCTACCTGTTTGCGACCGCACGCTCGGTGCTGGGGGCCTTCTGGAGCACCCGCCTCGGCCTGTCTGAAGCCGAGCTACACGAAGACCTCGCCCTCAACCCGCCGCTGTCTCCGCCATCGGAGGCGTCGACGGAGACCGCGGAACGGATCCTGGCCGGGCTGTCAGATAACTACCGCCGGGTGCTCGAGCTTCGTTTCCTCCATGGGTACTCACTGAAAGAGGTGGCTGCTGAGATGCGTTCGACCGTCGGTGCGATCAAGGTGATGCAGCTGCGCGCGCTGCGCGCTGCAGCCAAGTTGGACCTGAAGGCATGAGACCGGAATCCCCCGAGAATCGGGTCGAGCGCGTGGTCAGCGACCTCCTCCGCGGCCGCCGCCTGCGGCTGCGGGGAGGGGATGCCGACGAGAAGCAGGCGATCACGGCCGCCGCGCGACTGGCCGCCCTCAGCCAGGGCCCCCAGCGCATGAATCCCGCTTTCCGAAGGCGGCTGGCCGAAAAGCTCGAGGCGGCCCCCAAAGAAGGATGGTTGACGCGTCGCGCGGCGCTGGTGGCGGGCCTTGGCGTCGCCGCCGGGGCCCTCGCCGGGACCGGCATCGGAAGGGCGCTGGAGCCGGCGCCCCAGACGGCGCGGACGAGCGGCCGGGTCATCGTGCCGACGCACGGGCGATGGGTCGACGTGGGAGCGCTCGCCGATTTCAGCGAGGGCGAGGGCAAGGCGGTCAAGGCTGGTTCCGTCGGTGCATTCGTCTTCCGCCGCGGTGAGAGCGTGAGCGCGGTCTCTTCGCTGTGCTCGCACCTCCCGTGCGAGCTGTGGTGGGACGGGACGGAGGGCGTGCTGGCCTGCCCCTGCCACCCAGTGTCGTTCCGGGCCGACGGCTCGCCCTCCAGCAAGTCCTATCCACTGCCCGCGCTCGACGTCGTCAAGTCACGGGTCACCCCAGCGGGGAGAGTGGAGCTCCTCGGAACGTGAGCGTGCGCGAGCACAGGCTCCGCCAGCTGGCTCTGGACCGCTGTCTGCAGCTGCTCGAGGAGGCGCAGGTTCGCGGCCGCACGCGGGTGGATGGGCCTCTGGGCACTGCTCTCCGGCACCATCTCGAGCGCGCCGGAGTGATCGCCGACCACCGCCTCGAAGGTCGCCGCATCGACCGAGTCCTCGACGACATCTTCAGGCTGCAAGCCCAGCTTCTCGGCCAGGAGCCTGAGGACCGCCGCCAGCGCACCGGCACCTGACGCCGGCTTTCGCCGACGACATATCATTGGCAGCCGTTGTGGCCACATCCTTCAGTTCGTCACGCTCTTTCCTCCTCACGTCGGAGTCGGTCACCGAGGGCCATCCCGACAAGGTTTGTGACCAGGTCTCCGACGCCGTCCTCGATGGCATGCTCGCGCAGGATCCGCATTCCCGCGTCGCTTGCGAGACCGCGATCACCAAAGGCCTGTGCGTGGTCATCGGAGAGGTCACCACGCACGCCGACCTCGACATCCAGCGCACCATCCGCGACACCATTCGCGGCATCGGGTACAACCAGGAGGAGATCGGCTTCGATGCCGACCATGCGCTCATCCAGGTTTATCTGAAGGAGCAATCACCGGACATCGCGGCCAGCGTCGACCACTCGCTCGAGGAGCGCGAGGGCACGCTCGCCGACGATCCGTTCGAGCTCCAGGGCGCGGGTGACCAGGGCATGATGATCGGCTTTGCCTGCCGCGAGACGCCGGAGCTCATGCCGCTGACGATCTCACTGGCGCACAGATTGGCGCGGCGCCTGGCGCAGGCGCGCAAAGATGCTCTGCTTCCGTTCCTTCGGCCCGACGGCAAGACCCAGGTCACGGTGGAGTACGAGCAGGGACAGCCGAAGCGGGTCGAGGCCGTCGTCGTGTCCACGCATCACGCGCCGGGGGTCAGCCAGAAAGAGGTCCGTGACGGCGTGCGCGCGATGGTCGTCGATCAAGTGCTCGAGGGCCTGGTGGTGGACGCGCGTACCAAGATCATGGTCAATCCAAGCGGGCAGTTCATCGTCGGCGGACCGGCGGCCGACGCCGGGCTGACCGGCCGCAAGATCATCGTCGACACGTACGGCGGAGTCGCCCGGCACGGAGGCGGCGCGTTCAGCGGCAAAGACCCGAGCAAGGTCGACCGCTCGGCGGCATACGCTGCGCGGCACGTGGCCAAGAACCTGGTCGCAGCGCGACTTGCGGAGCGCTGCGAGGTGCAGGTTTCCTACGCGATCGGCCGGGCGCACCCGACCTCGATCGCGGTTGAGACTTTCGGCACCGGCGCGGTGCCTGAGCGCGAGCTGCTGGAGCTGGTGCGCCGCCATTTCGACTTGCGCCCGGCGGCGATCATCGCGAACATGAACCTGCTCCGCCCGATCTACCTCTCGACTGCGTCCTACGGTCACTTCGGACGCGACGACCTGGGCGTGCCATGGGAGGCGACCGAAAAGGTGACGGCCCTGCAAGGCGACGCTTCGGCGCTGTCACGCGCGGTGGATTAGCCGGCTCCCGCTCGAGGTTTCGCTCTCGTGCCTGACGCCGCCGTGACGCTGCGCGTGCGCGACACGCTGAGCGGGAAGAAGGTGCCGCTCGAGCCGGGGGAATATGGCGGTCGGAAGCTGCTGCGTCTGTACGTGTGCGGCGTCACGCCGTATGACTCCGGGCACATGGGACATGCCTTCACGTTCTGCACGTTCGACATCCTGGTGCGCTTTGTCGAAGCATCAGGGATCGCGGTTCGGTACGTCCAGAACGTGACCGATGTCGACGATCCGCTGTTCGAGCGAGCGCGCCGCGATGGTGTTGACTGGCGGCAGCTGGCCGAGCAGGAGCTGGAGGTCCACTTGCGCGACATGAGCTCGCTCGGCTGGCGCCCCCCGGATTTCATGCCGCGCGTATCGGAAGAGATCGAACCGATCACGAACGCGGCGTCGGCGCTGCATGCCAGAGGATTCGCATACCGCACGGACGCGCTGTATTTCGATGTCAGCCGCTATCCGGGCTACGGGCGCCTGTCGCATCTCACCCGCCGCTCGATGCTGCGCAAGCTGCGCGAGGAGGGCCTGTACGGGACGGTCGGGCCGGGCGCCAAGAAAGACGCGCTCGACTTTCCTTTGTGGCGGCACTCGGGACCGGAGGAGCCTTCGTGGCCGTCGGGATTCGGCGAGGGCCGGCCGGGGTGGCACCTCGAGTGCTCGGCGATGGCGATGCGGTACCTGGGGGAGCAGATCGACATTCACGGCGGGGGCCGCGACCTGGCCTTCAGCCACCACGAGTCGGAGCGCGCCCAGTCCGAGTGCTTAACAGGCAAGGTTCCCTTCGCCCGCATCTGGATGCACGCTGGCCTCGTCCGGTACGAGGGCCGGAAGATGAGCAAGTCGCTCGGCAACCTGGTGCTCGTCAGCCAGGCTCTGGAGCGTGCGCCCGCGGCCGCGGTGCGCCTCTATATGGCCTCGCACGCATACCGCCGTGATTGGGACTTCAGCTGGTCGGGTCTTGCGCGAGCCGCCCGGCTGGTGGAGCGTGTGCGCGCGCTCTTGGAAGGGGAGGCGCGGGGGGCGGGGGCGGGCCCCAGGGGGGCCACGCCCGATGCCTCGCGCGAGCTCATGGCCGAGTTTGGCGGCGCCCTCGCCGACGACCTGGACACGCCGCGGGCGCTGCGGGCGCTGCGTGTGGCGTTACGTCAGCGCGACGCGCCGGCGGTGCGCTCGATGCTCGGCATCCTCGCCGGCACCGCCTCCCTCACCTAGAAGGCTTCTCGGGATTCCGCACGTTTGGCGCCAAAAGCGCGGTTCGGACCCAACCCAAACGCTCGTTTGGCGCCAAAAACGCGGAAAAACACGAGCCCTGACCTACACGGTCACCCAGCCCTAGACCTCGAGCGGCGCCCCGCAGTTCGGGCACTCCATCTCCTCGCCGCTGACCGACACCAGCGTCTCGCACACGGGACAGAGGATGTCGACCGTGGCCGGCGTCGCCGGCTCCGCCTCCGCCTCGGCCTGCATCTCTGCGGGAACCAGGCTCAGGTCGAAAGCCGGCGCGCCGCAGCTCAGGCAGATGTAGCCCGGCTGCGCGATCCGGTGGCCCTGATATTCGCCACCGGAGTCGAGCTCTACCTCGGCGAAGAGCGCGCGGAACAGCCGGCCGCCGCAGCGGCGCGAGCACACGAGCTGCACGCCGAGCAGATTACGTGCAGGCCGTCAGGCGATGCGCCGGCGAAGGGTCGCCACCCCCGCGACGATCAGCAGGATGCAGAATCCCGCGACCACCCCGGCGTCGATCTGCAGCGCGGTCGAGTTGAGGTCAGCCCCCTTGATCATCACGTCGCGCAGCCCGTTGACCGCGTAGGTCAGCGGCAGCACGTTGGACAGGACCTGGAGCGCCTGCGGCTCGGTGTTGACCGGAAACAGGATTCCAGACAGCAGCACCTGCGGCACGATCACGAGAGGGATGAACTGCACGGCCTGGAACTCCGTGCGGGCGAACATGCTCAAGAAGATCCCGAGGTTGACCGCCCCGATGGCCATCAACGCTTCGATGGCGAAGATCAGAAGCACGTTGCCCTCGTTGTGAACCCTCAGCACGGCCAGAGAGAAGATGAGCACCTCCGCCGACTGGACCAACGCCAGGACCGTGAATCCCAGCATGTACCCGACGACGATCTCGCCGCGCCGCAGTGGACTCGCCATGAGCCTCTCGAGCGTGCCTTGTGAGCGCTCACGCAGGAACGCCACCGTGGTGATAACGAAAACGAGAAAGAACACGATCAGCCCGATGAAGGCCGCGCCGAAGTAATCGAGGGTGTCGAAGTTCGGCCCGCCGTACAGGTAGTGGATCTGCGGCTCAAACCGCACCGCCGAGCCCGGGCCCGCGGCCAGCGACGTCAGGGCCTGCTGCAGCGCCTGCACCACGGTGGCGCCGTTGCCTGGCTGCGAGCCTTCGAGGTGGACCTCGGGCGCGATCGTGCCCTGCCGGACGCGGGTCGTGAAATCAGGCGGAAAGACGATGTATGCGACCAGAGACCCGTCCTTGAGCTTGGCGTCGCCGTCGGCCGCGTTGATGTCTTTGACCTTGATCTTGTCCGAGCTGTGCAGCGCGCTCGCGATGGCTCCGCCGAGCGGGCCCGCGTCCTCGTTGGCGACGCCGACGTCGGGGGTGTTCGATGCGCCGCGGATCATGTAGCCGAGGAGCGAAAGGATCACGATCGGGGCGACGAACAGCAGCGCCAGCGTGCGCCGGTCGCGGCGAAACTGCTGCAGCAAGCGCCTGGTGATGGCTCCGACGCGGTGTCCGCTCATTGCTGCGGCCTCCCCGCAAGACGGAGGAAGGCTTCTTCTAGATTTGTGCTCCCAGCTTGCTGGCGGATTTCTCCAGGGCTGCCCTCGGCGAGCAGCTGCCCGTACTGGATGAGCCCCAAGCGCTGGCACCGCTCGGCCTCATCCATCACGTGGCTGGACACCAGGATCGTGGTCCCCGCAGCCGCCATCTGCCTGAAGTGCTCCCAGAACTGGACACGCAGCTGCGGGTCGATGCCCACCGTCGGCTCATCGAGCACGAGCAGGCGCGGGTGGTGCACGAGCGCGCAGGCGAGAGAGCAGCGCTGCCGCATGCCGCCGCTGAGCGTGGCGACGACCGACTTTCTGCGCTGGTCGAGATCGACGAGCTGTAGCGCCTCGCCCACATTGCTTTCCGCGCCGCTGATGGTGGCGAAGAAGTTCAGGTTCTCCTCGACGGAGAGGTCGGGGTAGAGCGCCGCCTGCTGGGTCATGTAACCGACCTGGCTCAGCACGGCCAGGTCTGGGATCTTGCGGCCGAGCACAGTCACGGTCCCCGCATCGGCGATGACCAGGCCGACGATGACTCGAATCAGGGTCGTCTTGCCGGAGCCATTGGGTCCGAGCAGCCCATAGATCTCGCCCTGCCGCACGCGAATGGTGACTCCGTCGAGCGCATGCAACGAACCGAACGACTTGCGAACGTTGTCGACGTCGACGGCGTAGGCCTCACTCATGTGCATTCCCCTCCTCCGTATCCGGTCGCATTGCGCGCAACCAATTGGCCGCCAGGACCGTCACCGCCTGCTCACCTTCGATGTCCATGCCCATCACCCGCTCTGCCAGCGGCCGCGTCAGCATGTGGAAGAAGATCGGACCGACAAAAGACTGGAGGGCCAGCACCGGGGGCATCCGGCGCAGCCGTCCAGCCGCCATCTGCGAGATGACGTAGGCGCCGACCGAGCCCAGGATGAGGGTGACCATCTCCCGAGCCGCTTCTTCTGCGTCGGGCGTCAAGGAGCTGACCTCGAAGAACACCACCTTCAGAAGGCCGAGGCGAGGCGCACCTGGGCCGCAGATGGCGCGGTAAACGGCGCGCGCGAGCTCGGGCATCACGACCTCAGGAGGCTGGTCCTGGAGGGCCGTCGCCAGCTCGCTCACAGCTTCGAGCGGTGAATACCTCCGCATGACGGCCGTGAACAGCACCGGCTTGCCGGGGAAGAGGCGATACAGGGTGGCGCGCGAGACGCCGGCGCTGGTCGCCAGGTCGTCCATCGAGAGCGCAGCCAGCCCCTGCCTCCCGATCATCTCCAGCGCGGCGTCCAGGATTCGGTCCCTGGCCCCAGGCTCGGGCTGGACCTCGAGCGCTTCCAGCAAAGCCCCCCGTGATTCAAACGCCCGGTAGAAGCTTGCCCGGGAAACGCCGGCCGCCTCCGCGATCTGTCCCACGGTCGGTTTTTCTCCCCTGGCGAGCAGCCCCCGCGCCCGGCCGAGGATGCGCTCCCGGGTCCGTTTCGCCATCTGAAACGATACTAGACAAGACGTCGCATCTCGTCAAGTTGCATTTCTTCACCACCTGGGCTGGCAAGCCGGCCCGCCCTGGCTAACGTGGCCCTCCGTGGGAAGCCCGATGCCGCCTGCCGCCCTGTTCGCGCCTGCCCTCGCCGCGCTGGTGGTCGCGCTGATCGTTGGCGGCTGCTCGGCCGCCCAGGCGCCGGCTGAGAAGCACCCGGCTGGGAGGGCGGCGACAATCGATCGCGCCGCAGCCGAGGCCCTCGTTGTCGAGGCGGACGCGGCCAGGCGCGCCGCTTTCTCGGGGCTGGAACCCGTCGCCTTGACGCGCGTCTTCCGCGGTCATGCCCTGCGCGTCCTGCAGGCGCAGGTCGATCGCATGCGTCAACGTGGGCTGAGGCTGGAGGAGCGGAACCCGGTCCTCGCCGTCGTTTTCTGGGACGGCGGCGCGGCAGAGGTCGTGCTCCAGGTCGAGGCGCAGCACCGGTTGGTGACCATCGATCAAGCCGACCCACCATGGGCAGCGACCGTGCGGCAGTGGTGGTCGCGCCTCGCCCGCGAGGACGGCGAGTGGTGGGTGGTGGATCAGGCCGACCTGGCGCCCGATCACTGGCGCTCGCCATAGCCGCGATGCGCAGCACGCTTGCCGCTGCCATCGGCCTGGCCCTCGCGCTGCTACCGGTGCGCAGCGGCGCAGTTTCGGTGTGGGGCGCCGCCGGCTACGGCGATCCGCCGGGTTGGTGCACCAACCACTCGGACATGTGGACGGCGACGGTCGTCACGAACGATCCCTACGTCCGCACCAACCCCGAGCAGGACACGTTCTACGGCTTTCACGCCAATCCGGGCTACGACGAGTGGTACGGCTATTTCTACGGCGACTTCAGAGGTTCGCCGGGCGACGCTTCAGGTTGGGTGTGGCTTCTGCATGAGGACTACCCGCGCCACTACCACTGGAACTTCGCGAGCAACGGATGGGCGGTGCACGGCCACGCCAAGGAGTACATCGCCTATTACAACTGGACATTCGGCGGCGAATGCGGCATCGGCCGCTACGGAAGCCTGTCGCCTCCGCCTTTCATGGCAGACCAGTACGGATATCCGGTGGTCGACATCTACGTCGACTCGAGACCGCCGCCTCCTCCCAAGCCGCGCGTGGCCGACATGACGAGCGGATCGGTCACGTTCACCTGGGATCCGGTGCTCGACCAGGGTGATGGCGCCGGCGCCGATTACTTCGCGTCGGGGATGGACCACTACACGTCGTGGCTGACCATCAACGGCAATCTGCAGGTGCGTCAGTTTGCCCCGACCGTGCAACCGCGGTCGCTCACGCAGCCGGCCATGTCGTCCGGCGATGTGGCGTGTGTTCACGTGCAGGCCTTCGACAGGCTGCGGAACGCAAGCCCCGTGCAGGTGGCGTGCGCACGCGCTCTATCTCCGCCGCCTATGCCCTCCTGGCCGGACGTTGAAATAGCAGTCGCCGCCAACCCGGCCCCACCTGGATTGGTCGGACTCGATTCTTGGTTCTGGCTCAGCCCTACGCCGGAACCAACCGCCGTCGTCGTGGATGAAGGGATCAGATACGTCTTGACCGCGACACCGTCCGGAGCGGAATGGGACTTCGGCGACGGAACCAGCGTCACCTTCCACGATGCCACCGGCTTCGGCACGCCGTATCCTGCCGCGTCGCCTGTGACGCACGTCTTCGAGGCGCACAGCCGGCTCGGCTACCAGGTGCGGTCGTCGATCCGCTATGACGTGACCTGGACCGCGTACGTGTCCGGGCGGCAGGTCGGCCCCTATGCGATGGGGTCGATCATCCAGGCGGCGAGGCCGCTTCGCTATACGGTGCAGCAGGCGCAGCCGGAGCTGATCAGCGTTTGATCAGGGGCCAGACGCTGTCCAGCCGGACATGCGATCGATGGTGATGGCGACCACCGGTCCTGGAGGACGAGCATCCGCGTACTGCGAGTAGCGGCCGATCAAGAGCTCGATGGCACGATGGAACTCGAGTCCGTCACTGATGATGCGGGCGGAGCCATCGATGCGCACCCACCACAGCCGGGACCAGTCCTCGACATAGTGATCGACGAGCACCGACACCGATGGATTGCCCGCGATGTTGCGAAGGCGCTTGAGGTCGCGACTGTGCTTCGGCTTGGAGTCGACGGCGAAATACAGAGCGTCGCCATCGAGCGCAAAACAGATCGCCACGACGTGAGGCTTGCCCTCCGATCCGGCGGTCGCGAGGTGCGCGACGCGCGCGGTCTCCACCCGACGTCTCATCTCGGATTCGTCCATGCGTGAAGTCTGGCGCTGCGCGCGGCCGGCGGGCTATGGTTGAACGGTGCAGAGGCTCCGCACCTATACCGTGGAAGAGGCGAACAACGAGCTGCCTCGCGTGCGCAGGATCGTCGGCCAGATTGCGGAGCTGTCGGCGCTGCTCCCCGAGCTCGAGGACCAGGCACGCATAGCGGAGTACGAGTCCAAGCGACCGGCGGCCGGCGCCGAGGATCGGGATCGGCACCAGCAGGCGCGCGACGCTGCGAGCGGCGCTGAGCTCGAGCTGCTGAAGGCCGTGGCCAGCCTCAACGGCATGGGCATCCAGCTGAAGGGCCCGCTGGAAGGGCTCATCGACTTCCCCTCGTACCGTGACGGCGAGCTCGTGGAGCTCTGCTGGAAGCTGGGTGAAGAGCGCGTCGAGCACTGGCACCGCGTCGGCGAGGGTTACGCGGGACGAAAGAAGCTCTAGCCTTCGCCCCTGGCCTCGCTGCGCACGATGCCTTTGATGGCGTCATAGACCGCCTGCGCGACCCCGGCGGCATCCAGGCCGTTGTCCTTGAGGATGTCGAAGGCTTTGCCCTGGGGTAAGAATCGGTCCGGCAGGGCAAGCGTGCGCACGCGCCCCGCCAGCCCGTGCGGGGCCAGCGACTCGAGGACCGCGCCGCCGAAGCCTCCGCTGCCGACGTTGTCCTCGACTGTGACCACAACGGGATAGGCGCGCGCCCAGTCGACCACGCGCGGGTCCACGGGCTTGATCCACCTTGCGTTGACCACGCCGCAGGAGATGCCCCGCACCTCCAGGCGCTCCGCCGCCTCTTTGGCCACCTCGACCATGCGGCCGACCGCAAAGATCAGGGCATCCGACCCCTTGCGGAGCTCCTCCCAACGGCCCACCGGTATCGGCTCAACTGGCAGGTCGGGGGTCGCGGGCACCGGGCCCTTCGGGAAGCGAATGGCCACGGGGCCGTCGGCGGTGAAGGCGGTCTCGAGCAGCGCGCACAGCTCGGTTGCATCCGCGGGGGCGGCGACCTTCAGGTTCGGGATCAGCCTCAGGTAGGAGATGTCGAACACGCCGTGATGTGAGGAGCCATCCGGGCCGGTGACGCCCGCGCGGTCGATCACAAATATGACCGGGAGCTTGTGCAGCGCCACGTCCATGATCGTCTGGTCGAAGGCGCGCGCCAGGAAGGTCGAGTAGATGCAGACCACCGGGCGCATGCCAGACATGGCCAGGCCGGCGGCGAAGGTGACCGCATGCTGCTCGCAGATGCCGACGTCGAAAAAGCGATCGGGGAACTCCTTGGCAAAGTTCAGCAGCCCGGTCGATGAGGCCATCGCCGCGGTGATGGCGCATACCTCTGGGCGCCGCATCGCGGCGGTCATCAAGGCCTCACCGAACACGTCGGTGTAGGTGAGCTCGGTCGATCGCGGGCGGCCTGTGAGCGGGTCGAACGCGGGCACGCCGTGCAGCTTGTCGATCTCGTCGTCGACCGCCGGACCGTAACCGTGGCCCTTCTCAGTCACGACGTGCACGACCACCGGCGCATGCAGCTTTTTCGCGCGCGAGAAGACCTCTTCCAGCTCAGCCTCGTCGTGGCCGTCGACCAGGCCCGCGTACTTGATGCCGAGGCTGTCGAAGACTGTCGATGGCTGAAGGAGCTGCTTCAAGCCTTCCTTGACACGATAGGCAGCCTGGTCGGCGGTCGAGCCCACAAGGGGAAGGTCGCGCAGCAGTCGCGAGATCTCGACCTTGATCCGCTCGTAGCGCGGGTCGACGCGAAGCTGGGACAGATGGCGGGCGAGGCCACCGACCGTCGGTGCATACGAGCGGCCGTTGTCGTTGAGCACGATGATGAGGTTTGAGGGCTGCAGGACCGCGATCTGGTTCAGCGCCTCGTATGCCATGCCGCCAGTGAGCGCGCCGTCGCCGATTACCGCGACCACGTAGCCGTCCGCGCGCTTGCGCAGCCTGGCCTCCGCGATGCCGAGTGCATAGCTCAGCGACGTCGATGCATGGCTGTTCTCGACGAGATCGTGCTCGGACTCCCTTCGGGATGGGTAACCGGAAAGTCCGCCCGCCTGTCGCAGCTTTGAAAAGTCGCGCGCGCGGCCGGTGACGATCTTGTGCACGTAAGACTGGTGCCCGGTATCCCACACGATCGCGTCTTTGGGACTGTCGAACACCCGGTGCAGCGCGAACGTGAGCTCGACGACACCGAGGTTGGGCGAAAGGTGGCCGCCCGTCTTCGAGGTGTGCTCGACCAGGAAATCGCGCACCTCTTGCGCGAGCTGCAGCAGCTGGGCCCCATCAAGGCGCCGGAGGTCGGCGGGCGAGTTGATCGTCTCGAGGATTGCCACTTCGATCTCTAACGCGCGGCCCCGGCCATGAGTTCTGCCAGCTCGATGCAGATCCGGGTCCCGGCGCCGCTGGGGCCGCCGTGGATGGTGGTGAGGTCGGAGTTGGTGTTCCAGCTCGAGGCGGCGATGTCGAGATGGGCCCAGGGCTTGCCGTCGACGAACTCGCCGATGAACATCCCACCCAGTATGGATCCCGCCTCCCCGTACTCGGAGTTCCTCAGATCGGCGACCTTGCTGCGGAGGAGGACGCGGTAGTCGGCGAGCATTGGCAGCCGCCACACGCGGTCCCCGGCCTGCCGCGACGCCTCCTCGACGAGCTGCCAGAAGGAGTCATCGTTGCTGACCGCCGCGGTGGCCGCGTGGCCGATCGCGATCGTCGCGGCGCCGGTGAGGGTGGCCAGGTCGAGGATGTGCGTGGCGCCGCCGCGCAGCGCGTAGGTGATGGCGTCGGCAAGCACGAGCCGTCCCTCGGCGTCCGGGTTCAGGACTTCGACTGTCTTGCCGGCCGCGCTGACGACGACATCGCCGGGGCGCATCGCTGTCGGGCCGGGCATGTTTTCGGCGGCCGCGACCACCGCCATCACGTCCAGCGGCAGCTTCCTCGCCGCGATCGCGTCCATGGCCGAAAGGACCGCGGCGGCGCCGGCCATGTCCGCCTTCATCTTGCTCATCCCGACCTGTTCCTTGAGAGCGATGCCGCCGGTGTCGAACGTGATCCCCTTGCCGACCAGGCTCAGCGTGGCGCCCCCATCCGGCTGAGCGCCGTGATGGCGGAGCCTGATCAGGCGAGGCGCCTGCGCCGAACCGGAGCCGACCCCGAGCAAGAGGTTGTAGCCACCTGCGCGGAGCTCACTCGGTCCGAGGACCTCCAGCTCGAGCCCGTGGCGCTGTGCGATCCGCGCCGCCTCGTCGGCAAGCCCGGCTGGAGTGAGCTCGTTGGCAGGCATGTTGGAAAGCTCGCGTGCGCGATTGGTGGCCTCGCCCGACTGCCTGGCCGCATCGGCCTCACGCTCACGACCTTCGCCGAATCCGATCAGCAGCAGCTCGTCGACGTCACCTCGTTCCGGCTCAGAGGTCTGGCGCGAGCGCGGCTCGAACGTGCCCATGACGCTGCCTTCGACCACCGCCTGCATCGACTCGAGCCCGAGCGGATCGGCGCGCAGGATGGCGACGCGCCGGTATCCGTGCTTGCGCGCGGAACGAACGAGCTGATGATGCGCGGACCGCAGTCGCTGACCGTCGAGGTCTGCGCTTGGGCCCAACCCGTAGAGGATCACGCGACGAGCAGCGATCCGGCCCTGGGTGGGAAGAGGGAGGACCTCGTGGAGCTCGCCCTTGAACTCCGCCGTCGCCAGCACCTCCCGGAGCAGCCCGCCCAGCGCGCGGTCGACCTCGAGGGCGCTCCCATTGAGAACCTCGACCCCGGAGACTGGAACCGCAAGCGCATCGACGGCGATGCCGGCGGGCGACTCGGCGACCGGTACCACCCTCATCGCGGTCATAGCGTAAGCCAGCGCGCGACCGGGCCCGGGGGCGTCAGGCCAGGTGCTCGGCCACCAGCTCCAGCACGTGGGCGACGCGCAGGTTCATGCGCCGATGCTTCGCTGCCGCGGCGATGTGCAGCAGGCAGCCGGGGTTGTCAGACGCAACCAGGGCGCAACCGGTCTTGGCGATCGCGTCGAGCTTCCACTGCGCCAGGCGGCCGGCAACCTCAGGCCACTCCAGGCTGAACGTGCCGCCGAATCCGCAGCAGTTGGCGATGTCGGGGATGTCGACCACCTCGTAGCCGGCCAGCTCGAGCAGGCGCCGCGGCTCGCTCTTCAGCCCGAGCTGGCGCAGGGACTGGCAGGAGTCGTGGTAGGCGACCTTCAGGCTCATGTCGTCGTTCCGCACGAGCCACGGCTTTTTGCCGAGGACTTCGAGCACGAAGCGGGTGGAGTCGCGAAACCTCGAGCGCAGGGGCTCGTCGGCGGGAGCGCCCCAGTCCGGCGCGTCGATGGTGAAGGCTCCGAAACATGACGCCGACGGCGTCACGATCGGACCCTTGGAATCTCGAAGGCTTTTGGACAGCCTTGTCTGCAGTTTGTCTGCGCCTTCGAAGTCGCCGGCGTTCGCTGCGATCAAGCCACAGCACCACTGCCCCTTGGGAAAACCAACCTGGTACCCGGCTGCCTCGGCGATTCGCTGCAGCGCGACCGCGGAAGCCGGAAGCACGCGGTCGACCATGCAGGAGGCAAAAAGGGTCAGCGGCTCGCCCCCGCCGTCGCCGGCGGGGGCCCGGTCGCGATATGGCACCCGGGCCAGCGCCGGCGCGCCCGGCACCAGCCCGCTGAACGGTGCGCCGGCGCGGAGCAGCCTGTCGGCGAGCTCGGGGCGCTGCCACATCCCCAGGACTGCCTTCTTCCGCAGTGATTTACGGCCCTTGCGCCGGTGCTCGAGGATCTGCCGCGGCAGCGGGATGTCGACCGGGCAGATCTCCTGGCAGGCGTTGCACTGCGTGCAGAGCGCGTTGGGCAGGTCTGCTCTGTCCAGCCCGTGGTGAAACGGGGTCAGCACGAGGCCGATCGGTCCGTTGTAGATGTGACCGAACTGATGGCCGCTCACAGCCATGAAAGGTGGGCAGGCGTTGGAGCACGCACCACATCGGATGCACGTGAGGGCATCCCGGAAGACAGGATCGACGAGCATCTCCTCGCGGCCGTTGTCGAGGATCACGCAGTGCATCTCACGCGGACCGTGGACTCCGATCGTCAGCGATTGCTCGATGTCGGCTGAACGCGACGGCCCCGTGATCCAGTTGACGTAGCTGGTCATGACCTGGCCGGTGCCGCTGCGTGGAAGCATGCGCAGCACGGCCACCGCGTCGTCGAGCGTCGCCACCAGCTTGTCGATGCCGAACAGCGCGATGTGCACAGGGGGCAGCGTCGTGGTGAGGTCGGCGTTGCCCTCGTTGGTGACGAGCACGATCGTTCCCGTTTCCGCGATCGCCATGTTGGCCCCGCTGATGCCGGCGACGGCCGCGATGAACTTCTCGCGCAGGGAATGCCGGGCGTGGGCCTGGATCGCGGCCACCTCGGGCTCGGTGCCGAAGACACGAGCCGCGTCTTCCCTGGTCAGGTGGATGGCAGGCGCGATCAGGTGCGAGGGGTGCGTGTGCGTCAGCTGCACCATGCGCTCGCCGAGGTCGGTCTCCACCACCTCCATGCCCAGCGACTCGAGATAGGGGTTGAGCTCGATCTCCTCGGCCGCCATCGACTTGACCTTGGTCACCACCGGGCGTCGCCGTCCGCCGCCGGCGTTCCAGCAGAGCTGGCCGATGATGTCTCGCGCCTCGGCCGCGTCCTTGGCGAAGTGGACCTTGCCGCCGACCGCTTCCAGCCGCTCGGCGAAAAGCTCCACCAGCTCGGGCAGCCGCTCGAGGTTCGCACGCCGCCGGGCTTTGAGGTCGGCCCTGCCCTTGGCGAAGTCGAAGCTCTCGAACGCTGCGTCACGACGGCCGCGCAAGCCGGTCATGGCGTGTATGAGCGCGCCCTGCAGCTTGGTGTCGTCTAGAGCTTTGTTGACGCGCCGCGCGAAATGGCGGCGGGACTCAGGCACGCGCCCGGCGTGCTTCTGCTATGGCCTCGGCGACCTGCTCGGGAGTCGACACGGGCGCCAAGCATATGGTCCCGACGCAGACCACGGCCCGGTCGTCACCGTGAAGATCGATCACCGCATACGGATGAGCGAGCAGCGCAGCCCGCGCCAGCTCCTGGTTGCGAGTGCTGACCTTGACGGCGTGGTGCAGGCGGTCCTGCGCGCGTGCGAAGACTGCGGCCATGAGGCCGTACTGGCGGGGCAGCGCCGCCACCGATTCCAGCGTGCGCCTGGCGCGAGCCAGGTACGGCTGCTCAGGATCTCCATCGAGGACGTCCAGCTCGACGAGCGCCATCGCCGCCACCGAGTTCTCTGCCAGCGGCTTGATCGGGTCTCCCAGCCGGCCGAGGCGATCCTTGCCGGCATGGTCGAAATAGCCGCCGAGCTCAGTGTCGGCGTAGCGGTCATCCAGGTGCTGGGCGATTTCCCTGGCGGTCTGCAGCCAGGGCTCGCCCAGGCCGGCCGAGTGGGCGCGCACGGCCGCCCACAATCCCCAGACCTGGTCGCCAAGCTGCCCGCCAACGCCTTCTGCGTGATGCATGCCCTGACCCGAGCGATATCGATCTTTGAAGAGTTTCTCCAGGAGCGTTGCGCCGTGCTCGCGGAGGGCAGGTCGCGTGCAGCGGAGCGATGCATCGAGATAGGCGATGCCCAGGGCGGCGTTCCACGCCGTGTATATGCGACGGTCGACGTACGGCGCCTTCTCTCTCCCGCGCCCGTCTTTGTCGAGCGAGTAGTAATGCTCATCCGCATCCTGGCTGCCGCCGTACAGGCCGCTATCCGGATCGCGAAGCACCGTGTCCAGGTAGCCGGTTGTGAAGTCGAGCACTGCGGTCATGCCCGCGAGCGCGAGCGTTCCGACCAGGCCGGCGTGGTCCTCGAGCATCTTTTCGAAGTGCGGGACACTCCAGTCCTGCGTGGTCGAGTAGCGGAAGAAACCTCCCTCGACGTGGTCGTAGGTGCCACTGGATGCCATCTGCTGGAGGGTGTGGACCGCCATCTCTCGCAGGCTTGGTTCTCCACGCAGCTGTGCCTGCTCGAGAAGGAGATGGATGGCGTCGGTCTGCGGGAACTTGGGCGCCGAGCCGAAGCCTCCGTACTCGGCGTCATAAGCATTCTTGACCGCGTCGAGGATGAGGTCGACCTGGCCGTAGTCGAGCTCGCCCGCGCTGCGCGCTGCGCCGGAGCCGGCGCGTTTGCGTCCCTCGAGCACGCGGTTGGCGATCTCCGGCCGGTGCGTGCGGTAGTAGCCGGCGACGCGTGCCAGGGTGTCCGCCATCTGCTCAGGCGGCAGGTATGTGGCGCCGGTCAGGATCTCGCCCGAGGACGTGAGGAACGCGGTGCTCGGCCAGCCGCCCATGTTGTAGCGCTGATTGATGTCCGGGCGCAGATCGTTGTCGACGCGGATCGGGACGTACTCGCTGTTGATCAGGTCGATCACGCCCTGGTTCGAGTAGGTGGTCTCATCCATGACGTGGCACCAGTGGCACCACACCGCGGAGATGGAAAGGAGGATCGGGCGGTCGAGGTTGGCCGCCTCGTCGAATGCCTGCTCGGACCAGCCGCGCCACCTGATCTGGGCGGCCCGGTTCGGCCGTGGCGAGAAGTGGAAGTCTGGCCTCCCCACCTCGTGGGGAGGTCCGGCCGAAGGCCGGGGAGGGGGCGCGCTCATGACGTTAGCGTAGTGAAAGAATGAGATCGTGATTTCCACCAGCGCAGTCGACACGTACATCGAGAAGAACTCGCGGCGTTTCGTCGAAGACCTGAAGGAGCTCTGCTCGTTTCCGAGCATCTCCAACCACGGGCTGGATGCCGTCGCGCCCGCGCGCGATTGGATCGCTTCGCGGCTCAGCCGGTTCACCGACCGCGTGGAGACGCTGGAAGCGGGTGGCATGCCGGCCCTTTACGCCGAGGTTCCCGGTCATGGCCGCCGCCGGCTCCTTCTGTACCAGCACTACGACGTGCAGCCGGTCGATCCCATCGAGCTCTGGGATTCGAAGCCGTTCGAGCCTGTCGAAAAAGACGGCCGGATCATCGCCCGCGGCGTCGCGGACGACAAGGCCGACGTGATGGCGCGCATCCATGCGCTCGAAACCCTCAAGGAGCTGGGGGAGATACCGGTCACGCTCCGATTCCTCGTCGAGGGCGAGGAGGAGATCGGCTCGAAGTCGTTCGAGAAGATCGCGCGCGAACACGCTGACATGCTCTCCGCAGATGGGTGCCTGTGGGAATCCGGATCCTCTTACGACAGCGCCGGCCGGCCCACGCTGCAGTTCGGCTGCCGCGGCCTTCTGTACGTGCAGCTGCGCGTGAAGCTTCTCGACTTCGACCAGCATTCCGGTTACGCGTCCATCTTTCCGTCGGCGGCGATGTACCTGATCGAGGCGCTGGCGAGCCTTCGCGACCGGGACATGAACATCCGCATCGACGGTTTCTACGACGGCTTGATCAAGCCCACCGCCGCAGACCGGCAGATGATGGCGAGGATCGATCCGGAGGTCGACCAGAAGAGGGCGCTCGTCGGCTTCGACCGCCTGATTCGAGATCCAAAGCCGGAGCAGGTGATCGAGCAGCTGCTGTTCACGCCCACCTGCAACGTCGCCGGCGTCACGACGGGCTACCAGGGACCGGGCTCGAAGACCGTGCTTCCCGCCGAGGCGGCGGCCAAGCTCGACTTCCGACTCATCGCCGACCAGGATCCCGAGCACATCCTCGCCCGCCTGCGCAAGCACCTCGATGGCCACGGATACGAGAAGGTCGAGATCGTCTGGCACGACGCCGAGAAGCCGGCGCGCTCAGACCCTGACTCGGACGTGGCGAAAAGCGTCATCGAGTGCGTTCGCGAGCTCCACGGCGACCCGGTTTTGTGGCCCTTCATGCCCGCCACCGGCCCGATGCACCCCGTCGTGTCCGACCTCGGCATCCCGACGGTGCTTCCGGTTGGTGTCGGCCGGCCGGACAACCGTATCCACGCTCCCAACGAGAACATCCGCGCTGACGACTACCTCAACACCGTGCGCCTGATGTGCCGGGTCTGGGAGCGTTTCGGCGCGGGATAGCGGAATCGGGCCGCTTAGACTGGGGGGTAGATGCGGAAGCTCACAGAAAAGCTCTTCACGGTCAAGTACAAGGAGGACTCGGGACGTCCTCATATCGAGATCGTCGACCAGGCCGTCTGCGCCAATGACTGCAAGGGCAAGTACTGCACGCATTTCTGCCCGGCCGGGGTATACGAGTGGAATGAGGAGCAGAAGAAGACCCTGGTCAGCTTCGGCAACTGCATCGAGTGCGGCGCCTGCTCCATCGGCTGCCCATTCGACAACATCGCCTGCCACAGCCCCCGGGGCGGCTACGGCGCCCAGTACAAGTTCGGCTAGTCACCAGGAATAGGGACCGTCCCTGGCCCAATTCCAATTGAGGCAGTGAGCAAATACGACGTCGTCATCGTCGGTGGCGGGCCCGCCGGCCTGGCCGCCGGCCTGTATACCGCGAGGATGAACCTGAAGACGGTGCTGGTCGAGCGGGGGCCGCTCGGCGGCCAGCTGCTCAACACCGAGCTGGTCGAGGACTACCCGGGCTTCGAGTCGATTCTCGGCCCGGAGCTGGCGACCAAGATGGGTGATCACTCGCGCCGTTTCGGGCTCGAGATTCGCGACTTCGAGCCCGTCAAGGAGATCGATCAGGAAGGCGGGATGAAGGTCGTGCGCCTGGAGGCAGGCGATGAGCTGCGAGCGCCGGCGCTGATCATGGCCGCCGGCGGCCTGCCTCGCTACCTCGGGGTTCCGGGTGAGAAGGAGTACTGGGGTCGAGGGGTCAGCTACTGCGCGGTTTGTGACGGCGCTTTCTTCAAAGGCGAGGAGCTGGCGGTGGTTGGCGGAGGAGACGCCGCCGTTGAGGAGGGCGATTTTCTCACCCGGTACGCGTCAAAGGTGCACATCATCCACCGCCGCAACGAGCTGCGCGCGCAGCCGATCCTGATCGACCGCGCCCGCGCCAACCCGAAGATCGAGTTCATCCTCGAGGCCGGCGTGAAGGAGATCGTCGGCAACGGGAAGGTGCGGTCGGTCAAGTACGAGCAGCGTGGAGATCCAAAAGAGCTCGCGGTCGGTGGCGTGTTCATCTTCGTCGGATTCGTGCCCAACTCAGGCCTCTTCAAGTTTCACGTCGATCACGACGAGGGCGGCTACATCCTCACCGACCGCAACATGCAGACATCGGTCGAGGGAATCTGGGCTGTCGGTGACGTCAGGGCGCAGCTGACCAAACAGATCGCAACCGCTGTGGGCGACGGCACGACCGCGGCGGTCGCAGCTGCCGCTTACGTCACTGCATTGAGGGACGCCGCGCGGGTCTGAGCGGGTTCTGACCGCGCTCAGGCGGTGACGTCGATCCAGACCAGGCCGGGCGGCAGCGTCACGGGCTGTCCTCCCACCGTGAAGGTGAGCGGGCCGCGCCGGTCGGGTCCCTTCCACGCGCCGCGGTAGCGCATGCCCTTGTAGTAGATCTCCACGACGCCTGCCGAATCGAGGTCGTAGTCGTGAATGTGCGCTCCGTGCCCGTCGCCGACGTTCACCAGCCACTCAGCTGTGTGGAGCTCGATCACCATCTCGATCCGCAGCGGCTGCCTAAGGCTCTTGTCGGAGTACGCGTGTCCTTCCTCCGACTTCTGATAGGTGCCCATCACCGGGTCATACGAGTAGATGGAGTAGTGCTCGTCGACCGCGAGCCGTGGCCACGGCGTCCCGCCGATCAGGGTAGGTCGTGCCTTGGGCAGCGTATACGCGGCGATGCTCGGAAACCTCGCCTCGGCTTTGGCCACCGCGGCGCCGGTGATCATCAGGTTGTCGGGCGCGTAGCGTGCACTGGTGCGGAACGTGTAGCCAAACGTGTCGAAGAACTGCGGCACCGGATCCGCTGCAGCACGTGCCCGCGTTGCCTGCGATTCGCCGGACTGGAACAGCAAACCCTTGTAGTGGCGCGCGATCTTGAGCGAGATGAATCGGCTCGAGCGCATTGGCCCGACGAGGTCCGGCGCGTTCTGGAATATGGCGGTGCAGCGTGTAATGCCGCCCTCGGCGAGGTACTCGAAAACGATGTCCGCCGCCTGAAGCCCGTTCTGGTCGCGCGCGAAGCTGTCGTTCGGAATCTGGATCAGTGCCGGATACTTCAATGTGGTCGCGTGCTCGCGGTCGCGGTAGTAAAGGCCGGTGCGAAGAGAGAAAGTCCCCTGGAGGCGGTGGCCGGTCTGGTCGCGCCCTCCGGGCGTGATCTGCAGTGCCAGCGGGCCAGAGGGCATGCCCGCCGTGGATATCGATGCGCTCCGGTAATCGGGCGCCCACTTCAGGTTGATGGCCTCGGTCCCATTCAAGACCTTGATGGTTTCCGCGTCGATCGCGTCGTTGAAGTTGATGGTCAGCGTGGTGCCGGGCTGGATCTCCGAGTCGTCGGCAATCTGCTCGCCGCCGGCGCCGGTCACGGATAGGACTCTAGGGACGATGGTGGTGGTGAAGGCCCATTGACCGCCGGCCACACGATGTTTGCTGACATCGGTCAGCGGCCGGATGGTCACGGTATAGGTGGTGAGGTCGGCGAGCTGCTTGGTCGGCGTCCAGGTATACCGCATCAGGCCGGCCACTCCTGCCAGCACGCCTTCGGCGTTGGGGGCAATCGAAAACGCGGGCCCAATGGCGTCCAGCGCGACCGGCCGGCTGAAGTTGAAGATGAGCCGCTCGTCGGCGGCAACGTCCTTCTGGCCGTTCTTGACGTTGAGGGATACGGACGTCGGCAGAGTGTTCGCGTAGGCGAGCAGCCCGCCGCCGGCGGTGAGAAGAAGGGCGATCAACCCCGCGACAACCGTCCAGCCGCGGCGATGTCTGCGCCGGCGACGGGAGCGCCTGTGGGGTAGGTCGGGCATTGGACCGGCCTCGATCTGGTGCAACGACGTCGGTAGCGACAACGGGGGCCGCCGGGATTATGCCATGCAGGCGCGGCTTACGTTTCGGCCCGTCGGGCCCTGCATTCGGGGCAATCGCACATCGCGCGCAGAAGCGAGAAGGTGTAGAGACCGGTCGAGTGACCGCTCTGGAACGCGATCTGGAGGGCGTACTGACCGACGAGCGCAACGTTCTCGACGCGAAGCTCATCGGGCGCGAGGCTCGAGACGCGGGCGAGACGCCCTGCGGCGCCGGCCTCGCCTCGACATTCGGCGCATGGGCAGGCCCAACGCAGGCGCTCGCCAGAGTAGGCGCTGCGGTGGCCGCCTTCCCAGACGATCTCCATGACCTGGCGGTCGCGGTCGACGTCGACCGTCAGCGGGAACGGATCTGGGTCTTTCAGCTGCCTATCTGACGCTGATCACGGGCAGCTGGCGAAACGACTGAATCGACGTCCGCGCCGCGACCTGGGACGCGATGTCGATGAATGCCTTGGCGCCGGCCGACTCCGGCCGCGAGATGACCACAGGGATCCCCCCGTCGGCATCCTTGCGAATCTCCTCCTCGAGGGGGATGGCGCCGAGAAATGGAACGCCGAGCCTCTGCGCGGCGGCCTCGGCGCCGCCGTGGCTGAAGATCTCGTGTCGATGCCCGCAGCTGGGGCAGACATACCAGCTCATGTTCTCGATCAGGCCCAGCGGCGTGACGTTGAGCTTTCTGAACATCTGGAGGGCCTTGATCGCAATGTCGGTGGCAACGTCCTGCGGCGTGCAGACGATCGCGACCCCGGTCAGCGGCACCGCCTGGGCGAGGGTGAGCGAGGCGTCCCCGGTGCCTGGTGGGAGGTCGATGACGAGGTAGTCGAGGCGGCCCCAATCGACCTGCATCATCATGGCCTCGATCGCCTTGCCGACCATCGGACCCCTGTAGATCGTGGGTTGGTCGCCCGGGTAGATATGGCCGAAGGACATGAGCTTCAAGCCGTGCGCTTCGATCGGTCGGAGGCGCCCGTTGACCTGCTCGGGCACGGTCCTCGATCCCGTCATCGCGGGCACTGACGGCCCGTAGATGTCGGCGTCGAGCAGGCCGACGTCGGCGCCGGCCTTGCGAAGTGCTGCCGCCAGGTTGACAGCGACCGTCGACTTGCCGACGCCGCCTTTGCCGGAGGCGACGGCGATCGTTTGCTTGACACCCGGGAGGACCTCGGAGGGCTTCGGTCGCATGAAGGCCGGACGCACGTTGGCGGTCATGCGAACCTCGACCTCGGAGACTCCGGGCAGCTCAGCGACCAGGTCCTGGGCCTGGGTCTTGAAACGGTCGCGAACCGGGCACGCCGGGGTCGTGAGCTCGAACGTGAAGCTGACCTTGCCCTGCGGGCTGACCTCCAGCTCCTTGATCATGCCCAGGCTCACCACGTCGCGACCGAGGTCGGGATCCTGGATTCCCGCGAGCGCGTCGAGGACCTGCTGTGGGGTCGGGGCCATCGCAATGGGATGTTACCGGCCTCCACGAATCGGGCATGGCGTCGGGACGGGTGTAGCGTCGCTCCATGGCCGCTTCTCGCCTCGCGTTGCTCCGCCACCAGACCGCCTGCAGAGCGTGCCGCGTCTGTGCCGACGCCGGCATCATCAAGGACGCAAACCCGACGTTCTCCGGCGAGTGGGGAGCGCCGTTCTTCGTGGTGGGCCAGGCCCCGGGCCTTGCGGAGCGTGAGTCTCGAAGGCCGTTCTCCGGCCGGGCCGGCAAAGAGCTGGACCGGTGGATGGTGAGCGCCGGCTTCGAAAGCGCCGAAGAGTTTCGCCGCCTGACCTACATCGCCGCCCTCATGCGCTGCTTTCCCGGGCGCCACCCGAGCGGCAGCGGCGACGTCCGGCCGCCGACCGCCGCAGTCGCCAACTGCGCGCACTGGCTCGACGCCGAGCTGCGGATGTTGAAGCCGCACATCCTGATCCCTGTCGGCCAGATGGCAATCGCCCGTTTTCTCGGGCCCGGTCCGCTCGAGGATCGCGTCGGCCGCGCGTTTGGCAAAAGGCCGGTGACGATCCCGCTTCCCCATCCATCCGGACAGAGCCGGTGGCTGAACGATCGCGCGAACCGCGACCGGCTGGCGCATGCGCTCGCATTGCTGGCGCGACATCGCGCTCGCGTCCTCAGCAAGGTGGGCACGTCAGGCGATAAGAGATAGGCTGGATGTCGGCGACGTCAATGAGCAAAGGCGAGGAGGACGAGTGGTGAAGTACCTGCTGGTCTTTTATGGAGGAGGCATGCCCGAGACACCCGCGGCGCAGGCACGCATCCTGAAGCAGTGGGGGACCTGGTACGGGAAGCTCGGCACCGCCGTCGTCGATGCGGGGAACCCCTTCTCCGGCGCTGTGAACAAGATCAAGCCTGACGGGGCTGTCTCCAGGGGACCAGTCGGCCAGCGCGCGTCGGGCTACAGCATCATCGAAGCAGGCTCGCTCGACAAGGCGACGAAGATGGCGAAGGGCTGCCCCATCCTGAAGAGCGGCGGGCAGATCGCGGTCTACGAAACCTTCAGCATGATGTGACCCCGTCTCGATAAACGGGATGCCCTGGTTCTTCGCCCGTCGAGAGGGCGGCGGGCGCGCAGTCATCGAGGGCGCCGACGCCGGTCACCTGGTTCGCTCCCTGCGGGCCAGGGTCGGCGAGCAGATCGAGGTCGTCGACCCGGCGGGCGCGATTCTCACGGTTCGCCTGGACGTGGTCTCAAAAGAGCGGGTGGAAGGCACCATCGTCGGCGAGCGCGAGCATCGCGCCGAGCCGCAGTCCCGCATCACGATCGCAGTCGCCAACCTCCCCGCGCCGGCCCTGGAGCTCGTCTTCTCCAGGTGCACGGAGCTGGGCGCCTTCTCCTTTCACGTCATTCAGGCCGACCGCAGCGTCGCGAGGGGAGCGAGGCCGGAGCGCTGGGCGACCATCTGCCGCGAGGCGGCCATGCTTGCCGGACGGCTCAGGGTGCCGCCTGTCGCCGGGCCTGCCACCCTCGAGGACGTCCTTTCATCGTCCGAGCAGCCGCTGTTCCTCGCGCGCGACGCGGGGCGGCGCCTGGCCGACATTCGTGAGCCCCGCGACCTGACCCTTCTCATCGGTCCGGAAGGGGGGTGGTCCGAGCGCGAGATCGCCCGCGCCCCGCTCCAGGCGAGCCTTGGCCGCCTCAACCTCCGCGCCGACACCGCCGCCCTGGTCGCCCTCGCGGTCGCCCTGGCGGGCAGGGAATAGATTGCTTCCACTGTCGCTTCGAAATGAGATAAGATGGCGCATGGGATGGTGGAGCGAACCCCCAGGGTGGTCGGCGACGGCCTGACCGAATCCAGCTGCCCGGTCTCGGTCGACCTCGCGGTCTTCACTCTCGTCGGCCGCGAGCTGAGCGTCCTCCTCCAGCAGCGCACCGAAAATCCTTACCCGGGTTTTTGGGCCCTCCCGGGCGGCCTGCGTTCACCGGGCGCTTCGCTCGACGCCCAGGCGAGGGGCCTCCAGACGGGCATCACGTTGGTCGACGGAGGATGGATCGAGCAGCTCAAGACCTTCCATCGCCCCGAGCAGCTCGACGCCGCCGGGCGCGTTGTCGTCCCCGGCCGCGACCCACGGGGCGACGTCCTCTCCGTCGCCTACCTCGCCATCGTGCCCACCGCGCTTGCCGAATCCTGCGCCGGACGCAACGACGAGGGCGAGCTTGAATGGCACCCGGTCCGCCGGCTTCCGGTAGAGATGGCGTTCGATCACCGGGAGATCGTCGATTACGCGGTGCGGCGCCTGCGCAGCAAGGTCGGTTACTCCTCGGTGGGCTTTCAGCTCCTGCCGTCGGAGTTCACCATCTCCGAGCTTCAGCACGTGTACGAAGCGGTCCTCGGCCTGTCGATCAACCGCGGCAACTTCTGGCGCAAGGTCGTGGATCGGGGGGTGATCGAGCCGACCGGCAAAGACCGCGCCATTCGCGGCAAGCGCGCGTACCTGTTCCGGTTCACGCAGCAAGCCTTCGGCCTTCGCGAGGAGCCTGATGGTTTCATCGAAGCCTGACCTCAAGCGCGTTGTCGCCGCCGCCCTCGAGGAGGACCTCGGAGACGGAATCGACGTCACGACCGCGGCCGTGGTCGATGGGAATCTGTCGGGCGAAGCGCGGATCGTGGCTCGGGCCGCGGGCGTGCTCGCCGGAACCGAGGCCGCCGCCCTGGTGTTCGAGCTGGTCGACCCGTCGTGTGGCTACGTCGCGGTTAGCAAAGACGGCGCGCGCCTTGGGCCCGGTGACGAGGTGGCTCGAATCACGGGACCGTTGAGCGCCATCCTCACCGGCGAACGGACGTCCCTCAACTTCCTCCAACGGCTTTCCGGAATCGCGACCTTGACGCGCCGATACACCGATGCGCTGGCGCCATTCCCGAAGGTGACTCTGCTCGACACCCGCAAGACCACGCCAGGGCTGCGCTTGCTGGAACGCGCTGCGGTGCGCGCGGGTGGTGGTCGCAACCATCGCGATGGTCTGTGGGACGCGATCCTCATCAAGGACAACCACGTCGCAGCGGCTGGCGGTGTGGCTGCGGCCGTGCAGCGCGCGCGACGCGCAAGCATGCCCATCGAGGTGGAGGTCGATTCCCTCGAGCAGCTCAGCGAGGCGCTGCAAGCAGGAGCGGAGACGATCCTGCTGGACAACATGTCCGCGGCCGAGATGCGCCGCGCGGTTGAAATCACCGCCGGCCGCGCGAAGTTGGAAGCATCCGGCGGCATGACGCTCGAGCGGGCGGTGGCTGCGGCGCAGGCAGGCGTGGATCGGATCTCGGTGGGTGCGCTCACGCATTCGGCGCCGGCGCTGGACCTGAGCCTGGAGGTGGTGAGGACATGGCGGTAGAGGTGATCTCCCTCGAGGCTGACGCCGCGGATTACGAGCGGAGGGACGTGCCGCGGGACATCGCGGGCATGAGCGCCGAGATTCGTGAGCTCGCGGGCAGGCGCAACGCTGTGATACTCGCGCACAACTATCAGGTGCCTGAGGTCCAGGACGTCGCTGACTACGTTGGTGACTCGCTTGGGCTTTCGCGCCAGGCGGCGGCGACAGGCTCCGACGTCATCGTCTTCTGCGGGGTCCACTTCATGGCCGAGACCGCGGCCATCCTGAGCCCGCGCAAGCGTGTCCTCATTCCAGACCTGGAGGCCGGCTGCTCGCTGGCCGCGACCATCAACGCCGAGCAGCTCGCTGCCTGGAAGGCGGAGCACCCGGGCGCGATCGTCGTCTCGTACGTCAACACGACTGCGGAGGTGAAGGCGCTCAGCGACTACTGCTGCACGTCTGGCAACGCGGAGCGCGTGATCCGCGCGATCCCGGAAGACAGGGAGATCCTGTTCCTGCCCGACATGTTCCTCGGCACTTATCTCGAGAAGGTGACCGGCAGGAAGATGCACGTGTGGCCGGGCGAGTGCCACGTCCACGCAGGCATCAGGCCGCAGGACATCGACCGCGCGCGCCGCGAGCACGGCGACGCCGATCTTCTTGTCCACCCCGAATGCGGCTGCGCGAGCCAGTGCATGTACTTCAAGGCGTCGGGCGACATCGACGCGGACCGCACTCACATCCTCAGCACAGAAGGGATGGTCAGGCACGCGCAGCAGCATCCGAACCGCAGCTTTGTGGTGGCGACGGAGCTGGGCATCATGCACCGCCTGGCAAAGGAGGCGCCGCAGGGTCGCTTCTACGCTGCGAGCGAGCGCGCGATCTGCCGCTACATGAAGAAGATCACGCTCGAGAAGCTGCTCACCTCGCTGCGCGACGACGTGTTCGAGGTCATCGTGCCGCAGCACGTGGCCGACCGGGCCCGCGGCGCCATTCAACGCATGGTCGAACTATGAAAACAGACGTGCTGGTCATCGGGGACGGGCTTGCCGGCTCGGCCGCAGCGCTCGAGGCTGCACGTCTCGGCGCGCGAGTCGCGCTGGTCTCGGCGGGTCTGGGCTCCTCGGATCGCGCCCAGGGCGGGATCGCTGCGGCGACGCTGCCCGAGGACTCACCTCACCTCCACGCGATTGACACCATCGCCGCGGGCGCGGGCCTTTGCGACCCGAACGCTGTCGCCATGCTGACTTCGGCCGGCCCCGAGACCGTGCGTTGGCTCGAGTCCCTCGGAGTTCGCTTCGACGGCGGCGCGGCGCGCGAGGCGGCGCACTCCCGGCCGCGCGTGCTGCACCTGGGGGGCGATCAGAGCGGCAGCACGTTGATGGCCTTCATGCGCACGGCCATCGAGGACGAGCCTCGCGTCACGCGCGTGCGTGGGCGCCTCGAATCGCTCGCGATGGGCGGGGCGATCTTCTCTGGTGGGCTGATCGTGAAGGCCGGCGCAACGGTGCTTGCGACCGGCGGCTACGCGGGCCTCTACGAAAGAACGACCAACAGCAGGCTGAGCAGCGGCAAGGGAACCCTCGAGGCCGCCCGGCTGGGGGCCAGGGTGGCCGACCTCGAGTTCGTCCAGTTCCACCCCACGGTCTTTGCCGGATCACATCCGTTCCTCGTCACAGAAGCCCTCCGCGGCGCAGGCGCATACCTCGTGGATGAGCGCGGAGAGCGCTTCGTGGACGAGCTGCTTCCGCGCGACCAGGTGGCGCGCGAGCTCGCAATGCATCGCGGCCGTACCTACATCGCCGCCATGCACATGGATCCCGACCTGCTTCGCACCAGCTTCCCGAACTTCATGCGCAACTGCCGAAGGGTCGGCATCGACCCGCTCCGCCAGCCGGTGCCGGTGACCCCTGCCGCCCACTACACGATGGGCGGGGTGGTCACCGACCTCGAAGGCCGATCGTCGATCGATGGTCTTTTCGCCGCCGGCGAGTGTGCGCGGACGGGCGTCCACGGCGCCAACCGGCTGGCCAGCAACTCCTTGCTCGAGGCGGCGGCCTTCGGCCGCCGTGCTGCGGTCGCGGCGGCCAGCTCGGCGCCGGTGGCCGAGACGCCAGTGGCCCGCACGCAGGTGTGGCGGCGAGGCGATCTCACCGTGGGATCGGTGCGCCGCCTCCTCGATTCAGCGGCGGGGGTGCTCAGAGACGGCGTGTTGCTGGAACGCGCCCTGGTCCGCCTGCGTTCCGGCGCGACGTCGGGGGCGGCGGCGGACGCCGCCGAGCTGGCGTCGATGATCTGTACCGCCGCCCTTGCCCGGCGGCACAGCCTGGGCGCCCACCAGCGCCTCGACGAACCGGCTCCGATCGCGGTCTAGAGCGGCACACCACTAGGCACAGGCGCCGGCCGGATACGCCGGCTGATCGAGCACCCGCAGCAGCAGACCTTCCAGGGTCACGAGGTAAAGGGTCGAGGCGCTGCCGATCCAGACGCCATGCGCGTCGGCGACAGCGCTCGGGAACCCGTCTTCGAGATCCCGATACGGCGAGGGGTCCCCGCCGGAGTACGCGGCCAGGGTGGTGGATCGATTTGCGGCCGAGACGAGTCGGTATTCGACCTGTTCAGCCCGCTGCGTTTCGTCTCGAGAACGCGCCATGACCAGCAGCGCGGGACCAGGCATCGTCACCCACGCCAGCCCGTGGCCGGGTTGATAGAGCCAGGTCACCACTCTTCCGCTGGCGTCGCGGCGATCGATGCGATCAGGTTGCTCCTGCCCGCTGATTGCGCTCTTGTAGGGACTCGGGTCGCGACGATCAACGACGCCGAAAAATCCAGGACCAGCCGGCTGGTAGAGGCTGCTGGAGACCTTCGTCAGCGATCCCCTGGCGGGGTCGATCTTCCAGACGCCTGGCGCCGTCCCCCCGGCGCCGATCACCAGGTACACGCCAGATGCCGCGTAGTCGACGACCGTGTACGGCTGCGCGTCCGGCATCGCAACGACCCGCAAGTCGGTGCCAGTGGAGGCGTCGACGATGTGGACCCGGGGCGCCGCCGGTGAGTCGGCAGACCAGCCTTCTGCGTACGCGTACTGGCGCCCATCCGGTGAGACCGCCTGGCGCGGGACTGGGACCCACCGGCCAACAGGTTGGTCGTAGTAGAAACCACCCTGGCCGGCGGGCGTAGTCGCGAGCTCGGGGAAGGCCACGAACGCATCGCTGATCTGGACACCGTCGCGACTGTAGACCGGCAAGCGGCAGCTGAAGTCAACGCGGGTGCGCGGCAGCGCAGGAGGGGAGCTGGTCGCGGTGGGCACGGCTGTGATCTCGGGCGATGCCAGCGGGGTTGACGACGGCACTGGTGAGCGAAGCGCACTCGCCGGCGCACCGCCGCATGCCGACGTAACGACCAGCAGCGCCGCGGCGACGAGTGCTCTCAGCGTTTCAGTGCCCGGAAGGTCCGGATCTCGCCGGCGATGGCGATCGCCGATGCAGCGACGAACACAAGCATTCCCAGTGCCAGCACGAAAAGGATCTCGAGCGCCAGAGCGGTGACTGCGATTCCCAGCGCCAGGACCAGCACGGCGTAGACACGGAAGCCTGTGCGCGAGGCCGCGAACCCTGGCGCCAGCTCGCCCAACGATCGCGAAGTCACCCTGGCGATGACCGCATCTGAAGCGCCGAACAAATTGATAAGCAGCACTAGTCCGGCGACCCAAAGAAGGATGCCGATTGTCAGCACAACTAGCATTTGAGCGTGTCAACCAGCCAGCAGAGGGTGCGCAACTTCTGCATCATCGCCCACATCGACCACGGGAAATCTACGCTGGCCGACCGCCTGCTCGAGTTCACGGGATCGATAAGCGCGCGTGACATGCAGGACCAGGTCCTCGACACCATGGACCTCGAACGCGAGCGAGGGATCACCATCAAGCTGCAGGCCGTCCGCATGACCTACCGCGCGCGGGATGGTGAGAGCTACGAGCTCAACCTGATCGACACGCCGGGCCATGTCGATTTCGCCTACGAGGTGTCGCGCTCGCTGGCCGCGTGCGAGGGCGCGATCCTTGTGGTCGACGCCGCCCAGGGCATCGAAGCGCAGACCCTCGCCAACCTCTACCAGGCCGTCGAGGCGGGCTTGACGATCGTGCCCGTCGTCAACAAGATCGACCTGGCCGCCGCGCAGCCCGAGCTCGTCGCCGAGGAGATCTCCGACGTGACCGGGATTCCGCGCGATGACGTCATCTTCGCGTCGGCCAAGCAGGGCATCGGCACGCAGGAGATTCTCGAGGCCGTCATCGCGAGGGTGCCGCCGCCCCGCGGAAATCCCGACGCCCCGCTGCGCGCGCTGATCTTCGACTCGCACTACGACCCATATCGCGGCGTCATCACATATGTCCGAGTGGTGGACGGGGAGATCAAGCCCCGCACCAGGGTCCGCATGATGAACACGGGCAAGGTCCACGAGGTCGACGAGGTCGGGTGGTTTGCTCCGCGTCCGCATCCCGTAGACAAGTTGACCGCGGGCGAGGTCGGCTACGTCATCGCCGCGATCAAGAATGTGATCGACGCGCGCGTCGGCGACACCATCACCACCGCCGAGGGTGGGGCCACGACCCCGCTGCCCGGCTACCGCCAGGTCAAGCCGATGGTGTTCGCTGGTCTGTTTCCCACCGATTCCGACCAGTTCGGGGACCTGAAGGAGGCGTTGGAGAAGCTGCAGCTCAACGACGCGGCGCTGTCCTTCGAGCCCGAAAACTCGGCCGCTCTCGGGTTTGGCTTTCGCTGCGGCTTCCTCGGCCTGCTCCACCTCGAGATCGTCCAGGAGCGGCTGGAGCGGGAGTTCGAGCTCGACCTCATCACGACCGCGCCGACCGTCGCGTACCAGGTGAGGCTCAAGCGAGGCGCCGTGATCGAGGTCGACAACCCCGCCTTGCTGCCGGATCCGACGACGATCGAGGCCATTGCCGAGCCTTTCGTGAAGCTCTCGATCATCGAGCCCTCGACTTATGTGGGTCCGATGATGGAGCTGTGCCAGGACCGGCGCGGCGTATTCAAGAAGCTGGAGCACCGCCCGGGCGACCGTGTCGTGCTGGAGTATGAGATTCCGTTGGGCGAGATCATTCACGACTTCTACGACCAGCTGAAGTCGCGCTCGAAGGGCTACGCCTCGATGGACTACGAGATGATCGGCTTTCGAGAGGGTGACCTGGTCAAGCTCGACGTGCTCGTGGCGGGCGAGCCGGTGGACGCACTGTCGTTGATCACCCATCGGAGCAAGGCGCAGGCTCAGGGCCGCAAACTTGTCGAGAAGTTGAAGTCGATCATCCCCCGCCAGCTCTACGAGGTGCCCATCCAGGCCGCCATCGGCGGCAAGGTGATCGCGCGCGAGACCGTCTCCGCGATGCGCAAGGACGTGCT
>WNGG01000601.1_pt1 | contig 38987 bp, 28 predicted proteins | sample 5400661 | NCBI WGS metagenome assembly WNGG01 (sample SAMN13153372, study PRJNA577476) | soil metagenome | isolation source: 100 cm soil or saprolite under Garry oak tree replicate 1 | place: USA:California | collected 2016-06-15
CGCCGACCTGGCCGAGGCGATCAGGGAGCAGGGCAGCGGGAACACCGGGCCACACCCTAAGGCCGGCCCGACCGCGGCTGAGCTGATGAGCCAGGCCGAGGAGGGGGGCGCCGTGCTGCTCGCCCCGGTCAGCGGGTACGTGCAGTTCATCAGGCACCAGAGCCTGGTCCGGCTGGCTACCGAGGCGGACGCCGTGATCAACCTGGAGCATCGGCCGGGCCACTTCGTGGTGCGCGGACACCGGTTCGCCACGGTCTGGCCGCCGGAGACGGCCCCGCACATCCGCCAGGCGCTGGGCCGGGCGCACGTCGTCGGCCCGCACCGGACCCTCAACCAGGACGTGTCGTTCGGCATCGACCAGCTGGTGGAGATCGCGCTGCGCGCCCTGTCCGCCGCGGTCAACGACACCTTCACGGCCCTGACCTGTATCGACTGGCTCGGCGAGAGCCTCTGCAAGATCGTGGTCCAGTGGCATCCGGCCCGGGTGCACCGGGACGACCGCGGGTTCATCAGGGTCATCGCGCCCGAGCCCTCCTACGACCGGCTGGTGCAGCGCTCCTTCGAGAAGATCAGGCAGTCGAGCCTCGGTCAGCCGGCCGTGATGATCCGGATGCTCGAGGCGCTGGCCCGGATCATGGGCGAGACCACCAGCGAGGGCCAGCGCCGGGTGCTGCTCGAACAGGCTGAAATGATCAACCGGGCGTGCGAGCGCTCGGTGCCCGAGGCCGCCGACCGCGCCGATATCCAGCGGCGCTACGAGGTCGTCCTCACCATGGAGTCGAGGCTGACCGCCTCCGGGCGGAACGCCTGAATCTTTTTCCTGGCGCTGTCGGAATCGACGGCGCCCCGTTCGTGGAAGTGATGCAGGGACGCCCGTGAGGCGGCCCGGCGGAAACTGACCGGAGAAACCTGGAGGCAACCGTGAAGTACGTCATCCTGCTGCTGGACACCGAGGTGGCCAAGAACATGACCGAGGCGGAAGGCCAGGCCTGGTACGCCGAGATCGGGGCCTGGTACGAGAAGGGCGGCGGCGGCTCCGGCAAGCTCGTCGAGGGCGGGCACCAGCTGGCCCCGCCGGCCACGGCCAAGACGGTGCGCGCCAGCGGCGTCACCGACGGCCCGTTCATGGAGACCAAGGAGGCTCTCGGCGGGTACTCGGTCCTGGAGACCGACACCATCGAGGAGGCCGTCGAGATCGCCAAGACCTGGCCCGGGGTGGACCGGGGCTGGATGACGGTCGAGGTCCGCCCCATCGTGGAGATGTAACCGGGCCACTTCGATAGGGGCGGTCAGAAAGACAGGCGGCGGGCGAGCAGCTCGCGCTCGGCCGGGTTTCCGGCCAGCGCGAGCGCTCGCTCGCTGGCCTCGCGGGCCTCGTCGTCGCGGCCGAGCCCGGTCAGCAGGCCGGCCCGCAGCGCGTGGAACAGCCGGTACCCGTCGAGCTCGGCGGCCAGCGGCGTGATCTCGGCCAGCGCGGCCTCGGGGCCGACGACGTAGCGGGTGGCCACGGCCCGGTTGAGCAGCACCACCGGCGACGGGGTCAGCTGGTGCAGCCGATCGTACAGGATGCGGATCTGGCGCCAGTCGGTGTGCTCGTAGTCCGGCGCCTCCGCGTGCAGCGCGGCGATGGCCGCCTGGACCTGGTAGGGACCGGACGCACGCTGGGTCAGCGCGCGGTCCAGCAGCCCGGTAGCCTCGGCGATCAGCGCGCGGTTCCACCGGGTGCGGTCCTGGTCGGCGAGCCGGACCAGGCGCCCCCATCCGTCGAACCGGGTCGCGGCCCGGGACTCGTGCAGCAGGAGCAGCGCGAGCAGGCCGAGGACCTCGGGCTCGCGCGGCATCAGCCGGTGCAGCAGCCTGGTCAGCGACACCGCCTGGGCGGCCAGGTCCCGGCGGGCGGGCTGCCGGCCCGCGCTGGCCAGGTAGCCCTCGTTGAAGACCAGGTACACCACGGCCAGCACCTCGGCCAGCCGGTCCGCGAGCTGATCGGGGTCGGGGACGCGCATGTCCGCGCGGGCGGCACGCAGCGCCTTGCGCGCCCGCAGCAGCCGCTGGTTCATCGCCGGCTCGGCCGCCAGGAAGGCGGTCGCGATCTCGGCCGTGGTCAGGCCGCAGACGGCGCGCAGGGTGAGCGCGATCTGCGACTCGCGCGGCAGCGCGGGATGGCAGCAGGCGAAGATCATGCCGAGCAGCTCGTCGTCCGCCGCCCCGGCTTCGGGGCACGTGTCGGTGGCGGTCGCCGCCAGCAGGGCCAGTTTCTCCTGGCCGGCCCGGGCCCGGCGGAGCCGGTCGATCGCCTTGCGGCGGGCCGTGGTGGCCAGCCAGCCGCCCGGGTTGGGCGGCGGCGCATCCCGCCAGTGCTCGATGGCCTCCACGAACGCGTCCTGGACGGCGTCGGCGGCAAGTCCGACGTCACCGATCCGCGCGGCCAGCGCGGCGGTGATCCGCGGCGCCTCGGCCCGGTAGACCCGCTCGAGCTGGGCCGTGTCCACGATCTCGCCGAGGCCGGCGGGTCAGGCGCCGGTGAACCGGGGCGGCCGCTTCGCGGCGAAGGCCGCCAGCCCTTCGGCGAAGTCACCCGAGGCGGCCATCTCCTTCTGGATCCCGGCCTCGAACTCGAGCTGGGCGTCCATGTGCTGGTACAGCCACTGGTTGAGCTGGCGCTTGGTCCCGGCGTAGGACCTGGTGGCGCCGGCCGCGAGCCGGTCGAGCAGCGCGTCGGCCCGCGACGGGTACTCCTCGTCCGGCCAGACCTGGTTGATCAGGCCCCAGTCGACCGCCTTGCGGGCGTCCAGCCGCTCCCCCAGCATGGCCAGCTCGGCGGCCCGGGCGAAGCCGACCCGGGACGGCACGAACAGGGACGAGCCGCCGTCGGGCACCAGCCCGATGTTGACGAAGGCGAGCGAGAAGTACGCCGACTCGGCCGCCACCACCAGGTCGCAGGCCAGCGCGAGGGAGAGCCCGATCCCGGCGGCGGGGCCGTTGACCCCGGCGATGACCGGCTTGGGCATATGCCGGACGCCGGTGATCAGCGGGTGGTACCGCTCGGTCAGGATCTTGTACACGTCGACGGTGCCGTCGCCGGCCTGCTCGGTGGCCTCCTTCAGGTCCGCGCCGCTGGAGAACGCCCGGCCGGCGCCGGTGATGAGGACCGCCCGGATCTCAGGATTCTCGGTGACCTCGCCGATCGCGGCGAGCAGGTCCAGGGAGAACTGGTTGCTCCAGGCGTTCATCCGCGCGGGGCGGTTCAGCTCGACCTTCGCCCCCGGGCCGCGACGGTATAGATTGACCGTCTCATACTGGCGGTAAAGCTCATCGTCACTCACGCCGGTCATATTATCGGGGGGTTACGGGGGGTCGTCCCCCCGGGCAAGCACGGCCGCGGGGGTACCAGCCCGGCGGGCCGGCGGCGAGCCGGATAAAGGAGAACGCGGCGATGCCAGACAAGGTCAAGGACCCGGGCAAGAAGGCGGCTCAGCAGCTCGACGGCAAGCACCGGCTGCCCAGGCAGCTGTACGAGACCGAGCTGTACCGCCTGCAGGGCGAGCTGGTGAAGATGCAGGAATGGGTGCGCACCGAGGGCGCCAGGATCGTGGTCATCTTCGAGGGCCGCGACGCGGCCGGCAAGGGCAGCACGATCAAGCGGGTGGCGGAGTACCTCAACCCGCGCGTGGCGCGGATCGTCGCCCTGCCCGCCCCGACCGAGCGGGAACGCAGCCAGTGGTATTTCCAGCGCTACACCGACCACCTGCCCGCCGCGGGCGAGCTGGCCCTGCTCGACCGCAGCTGGTACAACCGGGCCGGCGTGGAGCACGTCATGGGGTTCTGCACCAAGGAGGAGTACAGCCGGTTCCTGCACCAGTGCCCGATCTACGAGCGGCTGCTCGTCGAGGAGGGCATCCTGCTGCGCAAGTACTGGTTCTCGGTCAGCGACGAGGAGCAGCAACGCCGCTTCAAGTCCCGGCTGCACGATCCGATGCGCAACTGGAAGCTCTCGCCCATGGACCTGGAGTCGATCACCCGGTGGGAGGACTACTCCCGGGCCAAGGACGAGATGTTCGTGCACACCGACATCCCGGAGGCGCCGTGGCACGTCGTGGAGAGCGAGGACAAGCGGCGGGCCCGGATCAACATGATCGCCCACCTGCTCAGCACGATCCCGTACCACCAGGTGCGGCAGCCGACGCTGAAGCTGCCGCCGCGGCCGCCGGCCAAGGGGTACGTCCGGGTGCCGCGGGACATGCAGGCCTACGTCCCCGACCACGCCGCCAGCCTGCTGTCCGCCGACGGGGATTAACGGCCGGGATCAGATCACGGCAGGCAGCTTGCCGCCGGGCACGCGGAGCTTGGCGCGGACGCGGTCACTGTCGGGGTGGTCGATCTCGTCGAGGGTACGCAGCGCCTGAGTCCAGGCCCAGCGGGCGGCGTCCAGGTCACCCGCGCTGCTGTGGACGTCGCCGAGACGATCGAGGGTGCCCGCCTCGTTGTACCGGTCGGCCAGCTCCCGGCACAGGCCGAGCGACCGTTCGTAGCAGGTGACGGCGTGCCGGTGGTGGCCGAGCTGGTGGTGGATATAGCCGAGGCTGTCCCAGGCGGCGGACTCCCAGCTGCGTTCTCCTGCTTCCCGGCTCCCGGCCAGGGCCTGCCCGCAGTAGCGGATGGCCTGCCGGTAGTTCCCGAGCCGCGCGTGGCTGTAGCCGACGTCGTTGAGGCTCATGATCTCCAGATTCCGGTCCCCGGCGGCCCGGGACACCTCGAGCGCCCGGACGGCATGGCCGAGCATGTCGTCGTAGCGCCCCTGCTGCTCGGCGATCCAGATCAGGCTGCTGTGCACGCTCACCAGGCTGCTGTGATAGCCGCCAACCGTTTCCAGCAGCCGCAGCGCGGCACGGAAATGCGGGGAGGCGTCGCGACGGCCGGACCGGGTATAGCCGAGCGCCAGCAGGAGCTGCGCATGGGCTTCTCCGGCCGTATCGCCGGCCCGGCGGGCAGCGTCCAGGCCGGCCTGGCACGCCATCGCCTGGTCGTCCCAGAACCCGCGACGCAGCAGGAAGGTACTCAGCGCCCACGCGAGCTGCCAGGCGTGCGCGGTAAGGCCGGCTTCGGCGGCGGCCGGCACGGCGGCCAGCAGCGCGGTCCGTTCGGCGGTGAACCAGCTCATCGCCTCCTCGGCGGTAGCGGGCCCGGCGAGAACCACCCCGGGCTGCGGCGCGGCCGGGGCGGCCGGGGCGAAGTACGGATCGATCAGCACCGCGGCGGCGCGGGCGGTGTGCAGGCAGTGGTCCAGGATCCGGGCCACCGCGGCATCGCGGGCACCGTCGTCGTCGCAGGTCTGCGCCTGTTCGGCGGCATAGGCCCGGAGCAGGTCGTGGCAGGCGTAACGGCCGGGCACCTGCTCGGCGAGCAGGTGCCCGCGGGTCAGCTCGGCCAGCAGGGCGCGGGACCGGGCCGGCTCGATCGCGGCCAGGCTGGCCGCGGCGCCGACGGTGACGTCCGGGCCGGGGTGCAGGCCGAGCAGCCGGAACAGCCGCGCCGCGTCCGGGCTCAGCGCGCGGTAGGACCAGGAGAACACCGCCCTGACATCGGTGGCCACATCACCGCTGTCGAAGGGATCCAGCCCGCGGCCGACCTCGTTCAGCTCCGCCGAGAAGACCGCCAGGGGGAAGTCCGGGCTGGTAGCGGCGCGCGCCGCGGCGATGGTCAGCGCCAGCGGAAGGCCCGCGCAGCCGGCGATGATCTCGTCGACCGCATCGGGCTCGCGGCCGACCCGGCCGGCCCCCAGGCGGCGGGCCAGCAGCTCGCGTGCCCCCTGCGCGGTGAGCAGGTCCAGGTCCATCGGGTAGGCGCCCTGCCCGGCGACCAGGCCGGTGAGGTGGTTGCGGCTGGTCACGATGGCCAGGCAGCCGGGCGAGCCGGGCAGCAGCGGGCGTACCTGCCCGGCGTCTCGCGCGTTGTCCAGCACCACCAGGACCGGCCGCCCGGCCAGCAGGGTGCGGTAGAGCGCGACCTGGTCGTCCAGGCTGGCGGGCATCCGCTCCGGCGGCACCCCGAAGGCCTCCAGGAATCCGCGCAGGGCCTGACCCGGATCAAGCGCGGGTCCGGCCGGGTCGAACCCGCGCAGGTTGACGTACAGCTGCCCGCCGGGAAACTGCCCGGCGACCCGGTGCGCCCAGTGCACCGCCAGGGCCGTCTTGCCGACGCCCGCGGTGCCCGTGATCAGCGAGATGGTGACGGCGGCGTGATCCGGCCGGCCGCCAGGGACGGTCCCGGGCAGGTTGGCGTCGAGCCGGACCAGTTCCGCGCCGCGCCCGGCGAACGCCGCCACCGGCGGCGGCAGCTGCGCCGGGACCGGCTGGGCGGACGGGGCCGGCCCGGCCAGACGCACGCTGACCGGCGGCGCCGGGGCATCCAGGGACGCTTCTTGCCGCAGGATGGCCGTTTCCAGCTCGCGCAGCGCCGGGCCGGGAACCAGGCCGAGCTCCTCGCCGAGAGTGCGCCGCAGCCGCTGGTAGGCGGCCAGCGCGTCCGCCTGCCTGCCGCTGCGGTAGAGCGCCACCATCAGCTGTCCGTGGACCTGCTCATCCAGCGGGTGACCGGCCGCCATCTGCTCGAGTTCGGGCAGCAGCTGCAGATGTTCCCCGGCGGCCAGCCTCGCCTCGGACAGGGCCCGCCTGATCCGCTCGCCGAGCAGGTCCAGCCGTACCGCCTGCTCCTCCAGCCAGGCCAGCCCGGCCAGGTCCGCCAGGGGCCGCCCGCGCCACAGCGCCAGCGCCTCCCGCAGGTCGCTGGCCCCCTGGACCGGATCAGCGGCCTGCGTGCCCTGTCGCAGCAGCCGCTCGGCCAGCCGCACGTCGGTGCCGTCGTCACCAAGTTCCAGCAGGTAACCGGGCGAGCGGGCCAGGATCTCGGCCTGGCCGGCCAGCAGGGTACGCACGTACGACACGTGACTTTGCAGCGTGTTCAGCGAGGTCAGCGGGGCGGTCCGGCCCCAGACCGCGTCGGCCAGGCGGCTGGTGCTGACAGCCTCGCCCGCATGCAGCGCCAGGGTGGCCAGCACCGCTTTCCGCCGGAGCCCGCTGACCAGCCGGACTTCACCATCCACTACGATATCGACCGGTCCCAGCAGCCGAATTTGTACCACGACCCCGTCCCCTCCGTGCAAGAAGCCCCCTTCGTTGCACGTGCAGCAGCGCCCTGCGGTTCAACGCGTGTCTCAGTATTCCTGCAGCAGCGTCTCAGCATGTGATAAGGTCCGCGCCGTTCCAGCGCCGTTCCACCTCGGTCCCTAGCGTGCCATCGGACGCCGTAACAGCCCGGCGGCAGCCGGCGTTTAGGTATGCGAATAGGCATTACTGCAGATGACGTCCTGGCGGCCCGGGCGCGACCATTAACCTGCGAAGCTGCGCGCACTCCGCGAACGCGGGGATCCGGTACGCAGGCGGGAGGGACGGCGGATGTCAGGCGAGCCGCCCGGTGCCCTGATCGGCAGGGCCGCCGAGGCCGCCGCGATCCGGCACACGCTCGATGGCGCCCGGCTGGTCACCGTGACCGGGCCGCCCGGGGTGGGCAAGACCGCGGTGAGCCTGGCGGCGGCCCGCGCGGCCGCCGGGAGCTTCGCCGACGGCAGCCTGCTGCTGCGGCTCGACGCGCTGCGGGACGAGGCGCTGCTGCCGCACACCATCGCGGCGGCGCTGCGGCTGCCCGACGAGTTCACCCGCAGCCGCCTGGAGGTGCTGATCGACCAGTTGCGCGACCGGCACGTGCTGCTCATCCTGGACACCTGCGAGCACCTGCTCGGCGCCTGCGCCGCGTTGGTCGCCGCGCTGCTGAGGCCCTGCCCCAAGATGCAGGTCCTGGCCACCAGCCGGGAACCGCTCCGGGTACCGGGTGAGGCGACTGTGGCCGTGCGCCCGCTGCGGCTGACGGACGCGGTGGAGCTGTTCGGCCAGCGGGCGGCGCAGGCCGGGGCCGGGATCGCGCCGCAGAACCGGGCCGCCGTGGCCTCGATCTGCGTGCAGCTGGACAAGCTGCCGCTGGCCATCGAGCTGGCCGCGGGCGAGCTTGGCCGGCTCAGCCCGGGCGGGCCGCCGACGGCCGCGCTCGCCGGGCTGCTGGCGCGGCTGGAGGCGGCCGGGGACCTTCCGCGCGGGCCCGGCTACCCCCAGCAGGACCAGCCCCAGCACGGCCAGCCCCAGCAGGACCAGCCTGAGCGGCACCGGACGCTGCGGGCCGCGATCGGCTGGAGCCACGAGCTGTGCACCCCGTCCGAGCGCCTGCTGTGGGCCCGGCTGTCGGTCTTCTCCGGGCCGTTCGGCCCGCGGGACGCCCAGGACGTCTGCGCCAGCAGTGAGCTGCCCGACGAGGCCGTCGCGGCCGGCCTGAGCCTGCTCACCGAGCGCTCGGTGCTGCTGGCCGACCGGACGGACGGCGGCGATGCGCGCTTCCTGCTGCCGATCACGCTGCGCGCGTACGGCCGCGAGATGCTGCGCCGGCTGGGCCAGGACGATCAGTTCGCGGCGCGGCATCAGCGCTGGCAGGACGGGCGCCGCCGGCATCGCGGCGCCGCCGCGGGGACATGACCGCGGGAGGAGACCGGGGCGGCAGCCGGGCGGCACGGAGGTGAATCAACTGCGTAGCAGCGGCGGGATCTTCCCGTTTTGCGCAACAGGTTGTGGTTGGCCGACTACAATCGAGGCTGTTCCCTCCCGGAGATTCCACCATGACCTTTCCGACCTCGACACATGTCGGTCGGCTATATGTCGAATCGCGCCATCTGCCCGCCACCCAGGGCGGCGGTGGCGATATCCACGACGTGATGGCCACGCCGTTCGGTGTCCGCCTGCTCATCGGCGATGTGATGGGCACCGGCCTGCCCGCCAGCCGGACCGGCCTGGCCGTGCTGAACGCGTGGCGCGAGCTGGCTTACACCGAGCCCAGCCTGGCCGGCATCGCGGTCCGGCTGCACGCGCTGATCGCCCGCTCCGAGCACCCGGAGCGGTTCGTCACCGCGCTGCTGGTGAACTTCCCTGTCACCGGCGAGGAGCCGGGAGCCGGGGAGGCCGTCCCGGCGGCCGGGTCCTGGGCCGAGCTGGTGTGCTGCGGGCACCCGCCGCCGCTGCTGCTGCGCGGCGGCCCGGACATGCGCACCGCGGCGTTCGTCGAGCCGTACGCCGCGCCGCCGCTCGGGCTGCTCGACCTGGCCGACGGGTGGTGCCGGGCGAGCATGATCGGTGTCGGCGACGGCGACCAGCTGCTGTTCTACACCGACGGCGTGTCCGAGGCCAGGGACGCGGCCGGCCGGTTCTTCCCGCTGGCCCAGGTCACGGCCGAAGCCGTCCGCGGCGCCGGGACCGACCGCACGCAGCTGCTCGACGCGCTCGCCGCCCGGCTGGACGAGCACGTCGGTGACCGCGGCTGCGACGACATCCTCCTGCTGCTTGTGACCATGCGGTTATCCGGAGGGCAGCCTGATAGCGTGCCTGTTATCCCGACCCGCGGCGAGGATGGCATGTCTCTAGGTCTAACCAGGCCTCGGCCCGGTGAGCTGCCCCTCGAGGTCACCGGGTTCGTCGGACGGCACCGCGAGCTGGCCGAGCTGGTCGGCCTGCTGCGCACTGCCCGGCTGGTCACCGTCACCGGTCCCGGCGGCGTCGGCAAGACCCGCGTCGCGCTGCGCGCCGCGACCCAGCTCTCCGGCGAGTTCACCGACGGCGCGTGCCTGGTCGAGCTGTCCGGGCTGAACGATCCCGAACTACTGCCGGATACCGTCGCGTCCAGCCTCGGGCTGCCCGGGACCGAGGCCCGGTCCCGGCTCGACGTGATCATCGACCACCTGCGCGACCGGCGGCTGCTGCTGATCCTGGACACCTGCGAGCACCTGATCGACGCGTGCGCCATGCTGGCCGACGTGCTGCTCCGCGCGACCAGCCTCACCATGCTCGCCACCAGCAGGCAGCCGCTGGCCGTGCCGGGCGAGCACACGTGCGCGATCCCGCCGCTGCCGGTGCCGGATCCGCGCGCCCGGGCCGCAGGCGCCGGCGACGCCGTGGAGCTGTTCGCCCAGTGCGCGGCGGCGGCCGTGCCCGGTTTCGCCGTGACCGACGCCAACCTGGCCAGCGTGATCCGGCTCTGCCGCCGCCTGGACGGGGTTCCGCTGGCCATCGAGCTGGCCACGGTACGGCTGCGGGCCATCCCGCTCGAGCAGCTGGCCGACCGGCTGGAGGACCGGTTCCAGCTGCTGGCCGGCGGGCGCCGCGCCGCCGTGCCGCGCCACCAGACGATCCGCGCCGCGACCGAATGGAGCTATGACCTGTGCTCGCCGGCCGAGCGGCTGCTCTGGGCGCGGCTGACGGTGTTCGCCGGCTCGTTCGACGTCGAGGCGGCCGAGCAGGTATGCGCGGGCGAGCCGCTGGGCCGCGGGGACGTCCTGCCCGCCCTGATCGGCCTGGTCGACAAGTCGGTGGTGCTCCGGCAGGAGGGCGACGGCACCCGGTACCTGCTGCTCGACACGATCAGGGAGTTCGGCGCGGAGAAGCTGGCCGCGCTGGGCGAACAGGAGACGGTCCGCGAGCGGCACCTGGCCCGTTACCTCGGCCTGGCGGCGTATCTCGGCGAAAACCCGTTCGCCGGCGACCAGGTCCCCCGCTACCGCCAGCTGCGCCGCGAGCACGCCGACCTGCGGGCTGCCCTGGAGTACGCGCTGGCCGCGCCCGGCCGGGAGCGGGACGCGGCGGCCATGGCCATCGTGCTCGACGCGTACTGGCAGATGTCGAGCGCCCCCGGCGAGGGCAGGTACTGGCTGGGCAAGATCCTGCCGCGGCTCGGCCATCTGTCGCGCGGCCGGGCGCTGGCCCTGATCATCGACGGCTACCTGGCCTGCCTGCAGAATGACGCCACGGGCGGGCTGGCCGAACTGGAGGAGGGGATCGCGCTCGCGCAGGAGCGCGGCGACACGCGCATCCGGGCCCGCGGCTACCTGAACCTCACGATGGCGCTGGCCTTCGTCGGCCGCTACGAGGAGGCGGCCCGCGCGAGCATCATGGCCCGCGCGAGCATCATGGCCCGCGAGGGTGCCCTGGCGGCCGGCGACACCGCCATGCTCGTCGTGCTGGACTCCCACGTCGGATACCTGCACATGCTCGCCGGGAGGGTGGAAGAGGGCCTGGCCTGCTGCCGCAGCGGCCTGGACCGGCTCGGGCCGGACAGCGGGGAGCGCTGGCAGCAGGGCTACCTGCGACTGCTCGAGGGCATATGCCTGTTCCTGCGGGGCGACCTCGGCCCGAGCGCGGCGGCGTTCCGCACCGCGCTGGCCATGAAGCACGAGATCGCCGACACCATGGGCATGGGCTACGCGCTGGAAGGAACCGCCTGGCTGGCCGCGGCCGAGCAGCGCTTCACCCGGGCCGCCTGGCTGCTGGGCGCGGCCGATACGGGATGGCAGCTGGTGGGCGGCAGGCTCGGCCGCAACGCCACCGCCGAGGCGCTGCACGCGCGGGCCGTCCAGGCGGCCCGCGACGCGCTGGGCGAGGAGCGGTACCGCGCGCTGCACGACCAGGGCGCCGGGTACCCGCCGGCGGAGATCGTCCGGCTCGCGGCGCAGGACGCCGACGACCTGCCGCCGCACCCGGCCCAGCAGGCGCAGCCGGACGGGCCGGGCTCAGCAGGCCCAGGCCCAGGCTCAGGACGCGGGGCGGCCGCATCCGGCCTGACCAACCGCGAACGGCAGATCGCCGCCCTGGTGGCCGAGGGACTGTCCAACCGGCAGATCGCCGAGCGGCTGGTCATCTCCAAGCGCACCGTCGACGCGCACATCGAGCACATCTACGGCAAGCTCGGCCTCTCCTCGCGCGTCCAGCTGGCCAGCTGGCTCAGGTCCGCCCGCCGGTAACGCACGGGCGAGGGCATGAAACTATTCCGGGGGAAGGCAGCACCACGCGGAGGAGACAGGACATGCCGGTCACACCACTGCCCGAGCGGAAGGCATGGCGGGCGCTCAAGCGGCACCACGGGGAAGTCGCCGGCGCGTCTCTGCGCGAGCTGTTCGCCAGCGACCCGGGCCGGGGCGAACGGCTGACCGCGGAGGCGGCCGGGCTCTACCTGGACTACTCCAAGAACCGGGTCACCGACGAGACCATGCGGCTGCTCGTCGCGCTGGCCGAGGAGTCCGGCGTGCCGGAGCGCCGGGACGCCATGTTCCGCGGCGAGCACATCAACGTGTCGGAGGACCGCGCCGTGCTGCACGTGGCCCTCCGCAGGCCGGCCGGCCAGCCGCTGGTGGTGGACGGCACCGACGTGGTGGCGCAGGTGCACGAGGTGCTCGCCCGGATGGCCGCCTTCGCCCGCCGGGTCAGGTCCGGCGAGTGGAAGGGGCACACCGGCAAGCCGGTCAGGAACGTCGTCAACGTCGGCATCGGCGGGTCGGACCTCGGCCCGGTGATGGCGTACGAGGCCCTGCGCCACTACGCCACCCGCGACCTGGTGTTCCGGTTCGTGTCCAACGTCGACAGCACCGACTTCGCCGAGGCGACCCGCGACCTGGACCCGGCCGAGACGCTGTTCATCATCTCGTCCAAGACGTTCGGCACGCTGGAGACGCTGACCAACGCCACCTCGGCGCGGGACTGGGTGGTGTCCGCGCTCGGCTCCGAGGACGCGGTGGCCAGGCACTTCGTCGCGGTGTCCACGAATGCCGAGCGGGTCGCGAAGTTCGGCATCGACACCGCCAACATGTTCGGCTTCTGGGACTGGGTCGGCGGCCGGTACTCGATGGAATCGGCGATCGGCCTGTCCACCATGGTGGCCATCGGCCCGGAGCGGTTCGGCGAGATGCTGGCCGGGTCGCACGAGATGGACGAGCACTTCAGGACCGCTCCGCTGGAGCAGAACCTGCCGGTGCTGATGGGCCTGCTCGCGCTGTGGTACCGCGACTTCTTCGGCTGCCAGACGTACGGCGTCATGCCGTACGAGCAGTACCTGAAGCGGTTCCCGGCGTACCTGCAGCAGCTCACCATGGAGTCCAACGGCAAGCACGTCACGCTGACCGGGGACCCGGTCAGCTACGACACCGCCGCGGTCGTCTGGGGCGAGCCAGGCACCAACGGCCAGCACAGCTTCTACCAGCTCATCCACCAGGGGACCACGATCATCCCGGTCGACCTGATCGGCTTCGGCAAGACGCTGAACCCGATCCGCGACCACCACGACATCCTGTCCTCCAACGTGTTCGCGCAGGCGCAGGCGCTGGCCTTCGGCAAGACCGAGGAAGAGGTCAGGGCCGAGGGCACGCCCGAGCACGTGGTGCCGCACCGGGTGATGGAAGGCAACCGGCCGAGCAACGTGCTGCTCGCCGAGATCCTCACGCCCCGGATCCTCGGCGCTCTGATCGCCCTGTACGAGCACAGCGTGTTCACCCAGGGGGCGATCTGGGACATCGACTCGTTCGACCAGTGGGGCGTCGAGCTCGGCAAGGTCCTCGCGGTCAAGATCATTCCCGAGCTGACGAGCGTGCCGGAGCCCCCGCTCGGGCACGACTCGTCGACCAACGCGCTCATCCGCCGCTACCGCGCGCTCAAGGCCCGCTGACCGGCTCGCTGCCAGACTTGACAACACTGCACCGAAGGACGGATAGCCATGCCAACTGATACGCCGACGCAACTGGGCATGATCGGGCTCGGCCGGATGGGGGCGAACCTGGTCCGCCGCCTGATGCGTGACGGCCACCGCTGCGTCGCCTATGACGTCAACCCCGGGGCGGTCAAGTCGCTGGCCGCCGAGGGCGCGGCCGGGGCGGAGAGCCTGGCGGATTTCGTGGCCAAGCTGGACACGCCGCGGAACATCTGGATCATGGTGCCGGCCGGCATCGTCGAGCAGACGCTCGGCGAGCTGCGGCCGCTGCTCGAGGCGGGCGACGTCGTGATCGACGGCGGGAACTCCTACTACCGGGACGACATCACCCGGGCCAAGGACCTCAAGCGCGACGGGATCCACTACGTCGACTGCGGCACCAGCGGCGGCGTCTGGGGCCTGGAGCGGGGCTACTGCCTGATGATCGGCGGCGAGGACGAGCCGGTGCGGCGGCTGGACCCGATATTCAAGACCATCGCCCCGGGCGAGAGCTGCGAGGAGCCCACCCCGGGACGGACCAGGCACGGCACCGCCGAGCACGGGTACCTGCACTGCGGGCCGAACGGCGCCGGGCACTTCGTCAAGATGGTGCACAACGGCATCGAGTACGGCATGATGGCGGCGATCGCCGAGGGCCTGTCGATCATCAAGCACGCCGACGAGGGCCTGCACCAGGGGGAGATCGACGCGGAGACCACGCCGCTGCGCGACCCCTGGGCCTACCAGTACACGATCGACGTCGGCGAGGTCGCCGAGGTGTGGCGGCGCGGCTCGGTGGTCAGCTCCTGGCTGGTCGACCTGACCGCCGCCGCCTTCGCCAAGTCGCCCGACCTGGCCGACTTCAGCGGCCGGGTGTCCGATTCCGGCGAGGGCCGGTGGACGGTGCTGGCCGCGGTGGACGAGGGCGTGCCCGCCTCGGTCATCGCCGCCTCGCTGTACGAGCGGTTCGAGTCCAGGGACATGGGCGCGTTCACCGGGAAGATCCTGTCCGCGATGCGTTCGGAGTTCGGCGGCCACGCGGAGAAGAAGGCCTGAGCTCCATGAGCGAGCACGGCTCCCCGAAGCCGGACAATCACGTCCTCGTGCTGTTCGGCGCCACCGGTGACCTGGCCAAACGCAAGCTGCTACCCGGCCTGTTCCACCTGCACGCGGCCGGCCTGCTGCCGCGCGAGTACCGCGCCATCGGCACCTCGCCGCCGAAGTTCGCGATGACCACCGAGGAGTTCCGGGCGCACGCCGAGAAGGCGTGCAGCGACTTCTGCATCACCAAGCCGACGGATCCGTCCTGGCCCGCCTTCGCCGAGCGCCTGTCCTTCGCGGCGGCCGAACCAGGGAACACCGACGACCTCACCGGGGCGATCCAGCGGGCGGAGAAGGAGATCGGCGGGCCCGTTCGGCACCTCTTTCATCTTGCCGTCCCGCCGGCCGCGTTCACCTCGGTCGTCGGGATGCTGGGCGAGGCGGGCCTGGCCGCCGGCGAAACCCGGGTGATCATCGAGAAGCCGTTCGGGACCGACCTGGAATCGGCGCGCGCGCTGAACCAGGCGGTGCACGCGGTCTTCGACGAGTCGCAGGTCTTCCGCATCGACCACTTCCTGGGCAAGGAATCGGTCGACAACATCCTCGCCTTCCGCTTCGCGAACGGACTGTTCGAGCCGGTCTGGAACCGTGATCACATCCGGTACGTGCAGATCGACGTGCCGGAGACGCTGTCCATCGAGGGCCGGGCCGCGTTCTACGACGCGACCGGCGCCTACCGGGACATGGTCGTCACCCACCTGTTCCAGGTGCTGGCGTTCGTGGCGATGGAGCCGCCGGTATCGCTGTCGGCCAATCACCTGCGGGACGAGAAGGAGAAGGTGTTCGAGGCGCTCAAGCCGCTCGACACCCGGCACGTGGTGCGCGGGCAGTACCGGGGCTACCGCTCCGAGCCCGGCGTGCCGGCCGGCTCCGACACCGAGACCATGGCCGCGGTGCGGGTCGACGTGGAGAACTGGCGCTGGCACGGCGTGCCCTTCTACCTGCGGTCCGGCAAGTCCATGGGCGACTCGCGCCAGGTCGTGACGCTCGGCTTCCGCGAGCCGCCGCTGCGCATGTTCCGCGCGCACCGGCACGACATCCCCGACGGCCGGCTGAACGAGATCGTCATCGACTTCGCCGACCCCGGCTCGATCACCATCGAGTTCCTGGCCAAGGTGCCGGGCCCCGAGCTGAGCCTGGGTCACTCTGAGATGGTCTTCAGCTACAAGGACTCGTTCGCCGCCGCCAACGCGCTGGAGGGCTACGAACGGCTCATCCTGCTCGCCATGCTCGGCGATCAGTCGCTGTTCACCAGGTCGGACGGGGTCGAGCGGGTGTGGGAGATCTCCGCGCCGCTGCTGGAGAACCCGCCGCCCGTGGAGCTCTACGAGCCGGGGTCGTGGGGCCCGGAATCGGTCGACAAGCTGATCTCGCCGTACCGGTGGCACCTGCCTGACCACTAGGCCGCGCGCGGCCCGGCGGGACGCGCGCGCGGCCTGCGGGACGCGCGCGCGACCTGCGGGACGGCTAGGTCGCGCGGGTGTCCTGGCGGATCGTCAGGCAGCCCTTGGCCATCACCCCGATCCGCTGGGCGCGGCGGGCGATGGCGCTGTCGTGGGTGACGAGCACCATGGTCAGGCCGCGCTCCCGCCACAGGGCGTCGAGCAAGGAGATGATCTCGTCCCTGGTGTCCTCGTCCAGGTTCCCTGTCGGCTCGTCGGCCAGCAGCACCATCGGTTCCTTGACGAGGGCGCGGGCGATGGCCACCCGCTGCTGCTGGCCGCCGGACAGCTCGCCGGGCAGGTGCTGGGCGCGGTCACTGAGCCCCACGCTGTCCAGCGCTTTTTCGACTCTGGCGCGGCGTCCGGCCCGGTGCACGCCGAGCGGGATCAGGGCGGCTTCGACATTCTCCTGCGCGGTCAGGGTGGGGAGCAGGTTGAAGGTCTGGAAGATGAAGCCGAACGAGCTGGCCCGCACCTTCCTGACGTCTGTTTCTGCGGCGGCGGCCAGGTCGCGGCCGCCGAACTCCAGCCGGCCCCGGGTCGGCCGGTCCAGGCCGCCGAGCAGCTGCAGCAGCGTGGTCTTGCCGTGCCCGGTCTTGCCCTGCACGGCGAGCCACTCACCCGCCCTGATCTCCAGGTCCAGGTCGCGGACCGCGGGGATGTCGCGGCCGCCCTTGCGGTAGATCTTGCTCACCCCGGCCAGCCGGTAGACGGGGTTCTCCTCCGCGGGCACGGTCCCGTGGCTGATGTCCATGGCGTTCCTCCTTTCGCTCAGGCAACCCGGGCCAGCGCCGCGGCCGGGCGCAGCCGGGCCGCCCGCCAGCCGCCGAACGATCCGGCGAGCAGCCCCCCGGCGACGGCGAGCAGCACCGCCAGGACGATCGCGCCGATGGTCACCGACGCGGACATCGGCACCGCGATGGTGGCGTGGCTCGCCGCCGGGCTGACTGCTGTGGGCCCGGCGCCTGAACCCGCGATCTGGGTCTGCAGGCCGCTGCCGCCGCCGGCCGACGGGATGGTGGCGGACAGCTTCGGCGCGATCTTGTCGATGATGGCCACGCCGGCGAAGCCGAGGCCGACGCCGGCCAGGCCGCCGATGATGCCGGTGCCGACGGACTCGCCGAGCACCTGGCTGACGATCCGGCTGCTGCGCCAGCCGAGGGCCTTGAGCGTGCCGAACTCGGGCACCCGGCGCGCCACCGCGGCCATGGTCAGCAGGCTGGCCACGGCGAACGCCGCGATCAGCACCAGCACCGCCAGCCACTTCCCGAGGGCGCCGGCCAGCTTGGCGGCGCTCGCCGCCGACCCGGTGACCTCGCTGGCCAGGTCGGCGGAGCTGGTGACGGTCGCCTGCGGCAGCAGGTGCTCGATCTCCCGCTGCACCGTGCCGATGACGGCGCCGCTGGCGGCGGTCACGTACACCGTGTTGACCTCGTTCTTCATCGACTTGCCGGTCGCCGGGTCCGTGGCCAGGGCTTGTGCTCGCTGCAGCGGTATGTACACCTCGGGCGGGCTGCTGGCCTGCGGCTGGGTGACGATGCCGATGATCGTGAACTTGATCTTCGCGACGGTGACGGTGGAGCCGGTCTTCAGCTTGTTCGCGGACGCGTAGTTCGCGTCCACCACGGCCACGTCCGCGTTCGCGTCGGCAGCGGTGAAGGTCCGGCCGTTCGCCAGCCTCCCGTTGCTGAGCGGGCCGAGATGCGGGTGGGAGATGTCCGTCCCGTCCACGCTGACCGAGGTGGGCGGCCGGAGCTGGGAGCTCGAGCTGGTCGGGAGCACGATCCGGTTGTCGGTCAGGAGCAGGCCGCCGGCGGCCGCCGAGACGTGGCCCAGGCGCGCGATCTTGGCGGCCGTTGCCGCGCTGAGCGCGCCGTGGTCCCCGCTGACCAGGGTGTCGATCGTCCCGCTGGTGTAGCACTTGCCGTTGAGGCAGACCGTGGCGCCGCCGCTCCCGCCGGGGCCGGCTCCGCTGGCCCGGCCGGTGAGCGGGTGTCCCGACGGAGGCTTCGGCTTGGTGGTGACGGTGACGTCGGTGCCGATGCCGTACAGCGCCCGGAGCACTTTGGCCTGCGCGGCCTTCACTCCGGACGAAGCCCCCATCACGGTGATGACCAGGCCGATCCCGACGGCGAGGCCGAGGGCGATGAAGATCGCCTGGCGCATTCTGCGGCGCAGTTCGCGCCTGAGGTAGGTGAGAAAGAACATGGCGGCAGGTCTACGCGGCCGGCCGTTGCACGGAGGTTACACGAGCGGCCGGGCTCGCCGTAACCGGCGCCGGCGTAACCGGCGGCGGCGGCGTAACCGGCGGCGGCGTAACCGGCGGCGTAACCGGCGGCGGCGGCATAACCGGCGGCGGCGTAACCGGCGTGCAACCCGGCGGCGGGCACAGTGGGTCGCGACCGCGAAGGAGGAAGCACGCTGATGGAACCCGACGGCGAGTGGATACGCGACGAGGCTACGAGCCCGGACCGGAGCACCGGCCGCCCGGACGATGACTCGGGCGGCCATGGCGGTGCTGACGGCCGGCCCGGGGATGACGGGCCGGACGACGAGGGGCTGGATGGGGCCGGCGAGGGCGGCCCGGCCGGGGCCGGGAGGGACCGGAGGCACGGGGGCGTGCCGGGGTTCTCGGTCCGGGCGGCGGCCGCCGTCGCCGTGCTCGCCGCGGCCGCCGGCGTCGCCGCCGGGCTCTTCCTCATCAGGGGAACCCCGGCGGCGACCACGGCCAGCGGGGCCACGCCGAGCGCATCGGCGCCGGCCGGGACCAGCAGCCTGCCGGCCCTGCCCGGGCTGTCCGGCCACGGGAACGGGCAGCTGCGGATGGTCCTCACCGGCCGGGTCCTGGCGGTCAGCGGCCGGTCGATCACCATCGGCGGCGAGGGTGCTTCAGTGACGGCCGCGGTCACCGGCGTCACCAAGGTCACCGGCACGGTGCGCGGCATCGGCGGCGTCAGGGTCGGCGACGAAGTATCGGCGCAGATCACTGGCACCGCCAGCCATCTGACCGCCACCGCCATCCAGGACTAGGCCGGTAAGTCCAGCGCGTCGTGACCCCGGCTGACGCCCTCAGTTCCGGGCCCCCCGTTCCTCAGGCCCCTCGCGCCGCCGATCCCGGGCGTTCTTAGCTGCCTCACTGGTCCCGCTAGCCCCACCCGCAAGTCCTTCTTGCTCACCTATTCGATATCCCTAACTTTCCGGGGTGGATTCGGGCTTCTGGGTGGATTAGGTGGCTTGGCCTGGTCTATGGTGCACAAAAATCACCCCTAAGCCTGAATCCACCCAGGTCTTGTGGTGGAGTGGCGCACCACAGTGCACTCACGCATCTCCAGCATGCATGGGTATCGCCGCGCGGACGGGGGTGACCGCCCCTGATGACCTCCGGGGACGATGGTGTAACCGGGGTGCAACGGGGGGCGGGGCATCATGGGAGGGGTGGCGTCTGGGCGGGCCGACGGTCGCCGGGGCCGACCGCGCCGGGGACCGGGCCGGGCACGCCGGGAGCCGGCCGGGCGTATAGCGGTTAGGCGTGTGGCGGTCCGCCGGGCCGCGGGCGATCGGAGGTGCGGCCGTGCGGGTGCTGGTGATCGAGGACGACGGCGAGCTGGCCGAGGCGATCGGGGTCGGGCTGCGGCAGGAGCAGATGGCCGTGGATGTCGCCTTCGACGGGACGGCCGGGCTGGAGCGCGCGCTGATCACCGACTACGACGTGATCGTGCTCGACCGCGATCTGCCCGGGCGGCACGGCGACGCGGTGTGCGCCGAACTCGTCCAGGCAGGCTGCCGCAGCCGGGTGCTGATGCTGACCGCCGCCGCGACCATCGAGGACCGGGTGGACGGGCTCGGCCTCGGCGCCGATGACTACCTGCCCAAGCCGTTCGCGTTCGCCGAGCTCGTGGCCCGGCTGCGGGCGCTGCTGCGCCGGGCCCAGCCGCCGCTCGCGCCGGTGCTCGAACGCGGCGACCTGCGGCTCGACCCGGCGCGGCGCAGCGCCAGCCGGGCCGGCCGGTCGCTGGACCTGGGTCCGAAGGAGTTCGGCGTTCTCGAGCTGCTGCTGGCCGCGCAGGGGCGGGTGGTCTCGGCCGAGGAACTGCTGGAAAGGGCATGGGACGAAATGGCCGACCCGTTCACCACCGCCGTCAAGGTGACGGTCAGCCGGCTGCGCCGCAAGCTCGGTGATCCGCCGATCATCGAGACGCTGGCCCAGGCGGGCTACCGGATCCGCACGTGACCGCCGCCGCGCCGCGGCCGCAGCTCCTGCCGCCACCGCCACCGCCACCCCCGGCCAGGTTCAGGCTTCGGGCGCCGCGCCGGACCGTGCGACTGCGGCTCACCCTGCTCTACGTCGGCCTGTTCCTGGCCTCGGCCGCCGGCCTGCTGATCATCACGTACTTCCTGGTGGCCCGTCAGCTGCCGCCGACGCTCACGCTGCGCACCAGCGGAGGCGGGACCGCCGGGACCAGCGCTACCAGCGGGGCGAGCGGGCAGGTGATCACCGGGGGCAGCAATGCCGTCGCCGCCTGCGTCCCGCCGACGGGCACCCTGCCGACCGCCGGGCAGATGTACGCCTGCCAGCAGCTGGTCCAGCAGACCGCGGCGGGACTGCGCAACGACACCCTCGACCAGCTGCTCATCGAGTCCGGGATCGCGCTCGGCATCATGGCGGTCGCCTCGGTCGGCCTGGGCTGGCTGATGGCCGGCCGGGTGCTCAGCCCGCTGCGCACGATCACCGCGGCCGCCCGCCGCATCTCCGCGCGGAACCTGCACCAGCGGATCGGGATGGCCGGCCCGGACGACGAGCTCAAGGAGCTGGGCGACACCTTCGACCAGCTGCTCGGCCGCCTGGACGCCTCGTTCCGGGCGCAGCGCCAGTTCGTCGCCAACGCGTCGCACGAGCTGCGCACCCCGCTCGCGCGGCAGCGCACCCTGCTCGAGGTGGCGCTGCGCGACCGGCAGGCCACGAACGCCTCGCTCCGCACCGCCTGCGAACGCGCCCTGGCCGCGGGCGAGCAGCAGGAACGACTGATCGCCGCGCTGCTCACGCTGGCCCGCAGCGAACGCGGCCTGGACACATTCGAGCCACTCGGGCTGGACGCCATCGCGGCCGGCGCGCTGACCGCCCTGCGCGACGATGCGGACGCCGGCGGCCTCACCGTCACCGCGGACCTGGGCCCGGCGCCGGCGCTGGGCGACCTCCGGCTCGCCGAGCGCCTGGCGGCGAACCTGATCGACAACGCGATCCGGTACAACACGACCGGCGGCCAGGTCGAGATCACCGCGGGCAGCCGGGACGGCCGCGCGTTCCTCGCGGTGACCAACACCGGCCCGGTCATCCCGCCGGACCAGCTGAGCCGGCTCTTCCAGCCGTTCCAGCGGCTGGACCAGGGGCGGGGCCAGCCCAGCTCCGGGCCCGGCGGCCTGGGGCTCGGGCTGGCCATCGTCAGCGCGATCGCGGCCGCCCACGGCGCCGACCTGCGTGCGGTGACCAGGGGCGCGGGCGGCCTGACGGTCGAGGTCGTCTTCCCGCCCGGGCCGGCCGAGGCCGACCGCCCCGCGCCGGACCGCGCCGGGGCACTCGTATAGGAGCCGAGACTTCAGAATTCGCCCGCTTATCTAACTTATGCACCTTTTGTCCGAATGTACGGGGGGTTTATCGTGGAGGATTGGCCTTCGCGGAGGATCCAAGCCTCCGGGGGCTCCGGCTCGCATCTCGGGTCGATGACGCAGCCGTCCGGGCGGCTCCGGAGGCCTGCAGCCCGGCCCAGCCCGCCGGGCGGGGCCGCATGCCGCATGCCGCCGGGGACCTGGGCTGGGGTGCGTGGGCCCTTGACCCCGTCTATCGGGGTGCGGGGCCCACGCACCCCAGCCCGCGGACCGCACCGCACCCGGCGGAAATACCTGTTTCGTCACAAACCCGTCATATCCGGCACGACGGCAGCCAGCCCGGCGCCACCAGCCCGAGACGTGAGCCAGCCCGGCGCCACCAGCCCGAGACGTGAGCCAGAGCCCCGCTGGGGTACCAGATCCTCCGCGAAGGCCGGAACTTCCGCGATAAACGGAGTAATCCTCCGGTTCGGCGTCCGGGGCGAGGGCGAGACGGGGCGAGGGCGAGGGCGAGGGCGAGACGGGGCGAGGGCGAGACGGGGGGCGCAGAATGGGGGATGGCCTTGGTTGCCTTCGTGGTCAACCGGACGCTGCTCCGGGATCCGCGGCGGTTCCTGCAGCGCTGCCGGGCGGCGGCGGAAGAGCGCGGCTGGGAACCGTGGTTCGCGCCGACCACCGGGGCGGAGAACGGGATTGCGCTGACCCGGCGCGCGGTGGCCGCTGGAGCGAGCCTGGTGTTCGCGGCGGGCGGCGACGGCACCGTCCGGGCCTGCGCCCAGGCGCTGGCCGGGACGGGGGTGCCGCTGGCGATCGTTCCGCTGGGCACCGCGAACCTGACCGCGCGGGCGCTGGGCGTGCCGGGCCGGGCGGGACCGGCGGTGGAGGCCGGATTCGGCGGCCGGGACGGCCAGATCGACCTGGCCCGCATCGACGGAACCGGAATCGGCGGGACGGGGGCCGGCGGGACCGGCGGGGGATGCATCGGCGGGACTGGAGCAGGCGGAGACCGCGTCGACCGGGGCAGCGGTGACCAGGGCTGCGGTGACCAGGGCTGCGGTGACCAGGGCTGCGCTGACCTGCGCGGGAACGGCGAGATTTGGTTCGCGGCGATGGCCGGGATCGGCTTGGACGCCGCCGTCGTGGAGGCGACGCCGGACCCGCTCAAGCGGCGGTTCGGCTGGGTTGCCTACGCGGCCGCCGGGGCGACCCGGCTGGCGCTGCCGCCGCGCGATTTCACCGTCCGCCTCGACGACGCCGAACCGCTGCGCCGCCGGGCACGGTGCGTGGTGGTAGCCAATGCCGGGCTGCTGCCCGGCGGGTTCACCCTGCTGCCCGGGGCCAGGCTCGACGACGGGCTGCTGGACGTGGGCATCCTCGCGCCGGCCGGCGCCCGGGGCTGGCTGCGGGTGACCGGCCGGGTGCTGGCCCAGAGCCTGCGCCCGGCCGGCCGCGGGGACCGCGCGCTTGAGTGCTTCCAGGCGCGGCACGTCCAGGTCAGCGCGGCCGTCGACCTGCCCAGGCAGGTCGACGGCGAGATGGTCGCACCCGCCCGGGCGCTCAGCGTCTCGGTATGCCCCGGCGCCCTCACCGTGCGACTGCCGGGATAGGTGTTGTTCAATTGTATTTGTGCTGATGCGCGTGCCGCTGACCCTGGCCTGCGGAGCCTACGACCGGACCGCCCCGCTGGCGCGGGGGGACATCCAGCCGGAGGGGGTCGACCCATCCCGGCCGGGGCCACGCTGGCGGACATGCTCGCCGCCGGCCAGATCGACGCGCTGTATACGCCGCGGGTACCGAGGACGTTCGGCCCTGACGGGGTCCGGCGGCTGTTCCCGGATCCCCGCCGGGAGGAGGAGCGGTACTTCGCCGCGACCGGCGTCTTCCCGGTCATGCACGTGGTGGTGCTCAGGCGCGAATTGTACGAGCAGCGGCCATGGCTGGCCCAGTCCCTGTACAAGGCCTTCGAGCAGGCCCGGCGGGAGGCGGCGGCGCGGCTGGCGGAGACGGCGGCGGGCGCTTCGCTGCTGCCCTGGGCCTACGCCGACGCGGAGCGGACCAGGAACGTGATGGGGGCCGACTTCTGGACCTACGGCCTGGCCGGGAACGAGCCGACCCTGCGCACGTTCGTCCGGTACTCCTTCGAGCAGGGCCTGATCCGGCAGCAGCCGGCGCCTGACGAGCTGTTCGCGGCCGAGACCCGCGAGGAGTACGCCATCTGACTAGGCGTCGACGCCGGCCGCGCGGAGCCGCGCGGCATTGCGCTCCTCGAGCGCGGTGTACGCGGCGATCTCGGCGTCGTACGGTTCCCGCGCCCCGGCCAGGTCCGGGGCGGCCGGGTCGAACTCGGCCCGGTAGACGAACGTGGCGTTGCCCTCCAGGACCGGGTGCCACAGGCCCTGGCGGACCTGGAGCGACACCGTGGCCATCCCGCCGACGTTGCGGACGACGACCCGGCGGCCGGGCTCGATCCGGCAGGCGCGGGAGTAGACCGCGCGGGAGGCGGCCATGCCGGAGCCGCACGAGGCGGTGAGCCCGGCGCCGCGCTCGAACGTCCGCACGAAGACCTCGGCGGGCTCGAGCGGGAGCAGCACCGACAGGTTCGCGCCGGCCGGGAAGACGTCCGGCCGGGCGGCGACCCGCTCCCCCATCGCGATCAGGTCGGACTCGACGTACTTGTCGACGACGGTGACCAGGTGGGGGTTGCCGATGGTGACGGCGCTGAACGCGAGTGCCGGGTCCAGTTCGGGCAGCCGGGCCTCGGTCAGCGGATTCTGGCCGGCCACCACGGGGACCCGCGGGGTAAAGTCGGCCGCCGGGTGCTCCAGGCTGATCTGGCGGACGCCCTCCGCGGTGACGGTGCCGCGGCGGACCGTGTATTCGGCCTGGCCGCTACGGATCACGGCGGTGTCGGCGCCGCGCCGGTCCAGCACGACCCGGCCCAGGCAGCGCATGCCGTTCCCGCAGAACTCGGCGGGCGAGCCGTCCGGATTGAAGAACCAGGCCTGCGGAATTCGCGGGCCGGCGTCGTAGAAGTAGACGCCGTCGCCGCCCAGCGGGCCGTCCCGGTCGCACAGGCGGCGGACGAAGGCGCGCAGCTCATCGTCGGAGGCGAAGTCGCGCGGCGTCATCGCGACCACGAAGATGTCGTTCTTCGAGCCGTGCGCGTTCAGGATCTCGGCCATCTCTGCCAGCCTACCCGGGCCAGCCTGTCCAGACCGGGCGCCGGGCCGGGACGTCAGGCGCTGCAGGCGTCCTGCCAGGCGAAGGCCCCCGGAGAGGCGCTGAGCAGTGCGGGACCGCCGGTGCCGGCCGGGCCGAACGCCGGGTAGGTGGAAAAGCGCATCCCCTCGGCGTAGTTCCGCAGCGCCACCCGGGACCGGTCGAGCATGTTGGTGGGCAGGTTCCCGGCCGGGAACCAGCGCGCGCCGGGCGAGGTGTACTCGCCCTGCCAGCCGGACACGGTGAGGAAGAAGGCGATCCGCCCACTGCCCGACACATCGTGCATGACGTGCGCGAGCGACACGTTCTCGGCCCGGATGGCGACGCCGGCCTCGGCCGAGGCGACCCGGATCGCCGTCTCGACGATCGTCTCCCGGTCGGCCAGCTGGCCCGTCGGCGGTTCGTACGCACCGTCGCCGTACCCCGTGTTGGCCCGCTCCCGCAACAGGATGTGCCCGTTCCTCATCAGCAGGAGGATGACGTCCACGACGACCCTGCGGCGGTGCTGAACCTCCGCAGCGATCGCGGTGTCGCCGGCTCTGCTCATAGTGACCGCCGCCTCGCCGCGCGCCCCAAAAACCCAACCCCTACCTGGGCCCCTGCCCGGCGCATATCGGCTTCACACGCACTGCCCAGGAACAAGCACGGTACCTTCGCACGTCTGTGGATCGCCATGTGCACAAGGCCGGGCAACCTGTGGACGAGGCGGGGAAAACGATCTACCGGCTGTGGACGCGACCGCGATCTCGCCTTAGCAGCAAGGCAGCGGGTGCTGTGGAGAACCAGGCGGCCATGTGGACGAACGGAGGCCGAGAATAGCTGAAAAACCACCGACAGTGACTTTCCCGTCTGTTACTCACTGCAATCGCAAAGGGAGGACACCGCGGGCGAGGGCGGAGGATACCGGAGGCGGGCATCAGGCTGCCCGCGGGCGCGGGCGGGGCGCATCGGCGGCGGGCCTCAGGGCACCTTACGGGCCTCCCAGCGGGCGACGGCCTCGACAGCGAAACCGCGGTGCCGCGTCATCATCTCGATGATCCCGTCCACGTCGCGCGCCTCGAACAGGTCCATCATCCGCTCGTGGTCCTGGTGTGCTTTCTCGGTGTCCACCAGGCCGGTAAAGGTGTAAGGGGCGGCCACGTCCCAGAGATAGGCGAGGAAGCGGAGCAGCCGGTCGCTTCCGGCCCGGCGGAAGGCGATGAAATGAAACTGGCGATTAAGGGTCAGGTATTCGCGCCGCGCCGCGGGCGCCGTCAGCTTCCGCATCTGGCCGCACAGCCTGCGCATTTCCTCGATATCGTCGCCGGTGAGCCTGGGGATGGCCATCCTGAATGCCTCGCGCTCGAGCACCTCGCGCCAGTGGTAAATATCGGCCAGGTCTTCCGATGACAGGACGCGGACGAAGAAGCCGACCCGCGGCTTGTGCTCGAGATATCCCGACGCAGCCAGCGAGGTGAGCGCCTCGCGCACCGGGATGTGCGATACTCCCAGGTCCGCTGCGACCGCGCTGGGCGATAGCTTGGCTCCCGGCTTTAGCTCACCAGAAACAACAGCCTGTTTGATCCGCTTCTCGATGTAGGACAGGAGGGCCTCAGGCTGATCCCGGCGACGCTCCTCAGAGAAGGGCACGGGTACCTGCACCTCCCCATCCGGCCGCGAATATATTATAGCCAGCAGATCCGGGCGGATTCGATTCCCGCCGGCTGCTGGGAGTGTATGCGCCGGGCTCCGGGCTGGCAGCATAACCACGCAAAGTGCGGCCGGGATTTAATTGAATTGGCGTGCTCAATGAGACGCGGGTAATGGCGGGCCGGAGCCCGGATACGGCGGGGATTGGCTATTGCGAGACCCGGCGGCGCAGCGACCAGAGCTGGGCGCCCCGCTCTACCTCCAGCGCGGCGGCCCACGGCAGCCGGGGCGGCCCGAGCTCGGTGCGCAGGCTCGCCGTGGCCTTCCTGGCCAGCTGCGGGTCGCGGGCTGGCCGGCGGGCGAGTTCGGCGGCCCGCTCCTCGACCTGCTCCGACGGCAGGGCCTCCCAGGCCAGGCCCAGCTCCACGGCGCGGCGGCCCGATATCTCCTCGCCGAAGATGCCGGCCGCCGCGGCGGCCTCGGCGCCCGCGCGCCCGGCCAGCAGCCCGAAGTGCCCGCCGCCCGGGTGCAGCCCGATCCGCAGGAAGCCGCTGATCAGCCGGGCGTCCTCGGCCACGATGCGCAGGTCGGTCGCGAGCATCAGGTTGATCCCGGCCCCGACCGCGGCGCCGCGGACCGCGGCTATGGTCGGCACCTCCAGCTGGCCGACTCTGGTGAAGGCCCGGTAGATGCCGCTGAGGGCCGCGTACCGGCGTTCCTCCGCCGGGTCCCGGCCGACCTCGTCTAGGTGACCGCGCTCGGCCCCGGAGCAGAACGTGCCGCCGACGCCCCTGATGACCGCGGCCCCGACGGAGGGATCGCGGTCGGCCTCGTCGCAGGCCGCGACGAACTGCGCGGCCAGCTCGTCGTTCAGCGCGTTCCTGGTCGCGGGCGCGTTCAGGGTGATGAACGCGACGCCCTCGGTGATGTCCAGATCAATCATCGGCCTCTTCCTCGGGTGGGTAGTGGTGAGCCGCGTCTTCCTCGGGTGGGTAGTGGTGAGCCGCGTCTTCCTCGGGCGGGTGGTGGTGAGCCGCGTCTTCCTCGGGCGGGTGGTGGTGAGCGGCGCGTTCCTCGGGCGGGTAGCGGCTGGCGGCCTGACGGAGGCGGCCGGCCAGCACGGCGCAGCGGTCGCGCAGCCCGGGCGGGTCGAGCGGGGTGAACGGGATGTCCAGCAGGGCCAGGTGCAGCGCGATCGAATCGAGCGAGTCCGAGCCCGAGGTGAGCACGCAGTGCCGCTCGCCGATCGCCTCGACCACCGCGACCGTGGCGGGCACCATGGCCGCGACGACGCTGGCGGGCGCGTCCAGCAGCACCCGGGCCCGCCAGCGGTACGGCCCGGAGGAGATGCCCTCGCTCACGAACCTGGCCGCGTCCGGCGGGTCGGCCGGGCGGGACCGGGCGCCGGTGGGCAGCACGTCGCCCATCCGGTCCGCCCGGAAGCTGCGCCACTCGCGTTTGTCCAGGTCATGCGCCACCAGGTACCAGCGCCTGCCGGTGCAGACCAGGCGGTAAGGCTCGACGTGGCGGCGGCTGTCCTGCCCGGAGCCGTCCCGGTAGCGGAAACGCAGCCGCTCGCCCTGCCGGCACGCCAGGGCGAGGAGCGCAAGGTCGTTCGGCTCTATCGACGGCTCGGCCGGGACCAGGGGTACGGTCGCGGCGGTGACGGCCTCCACCCGGCGGCGCAGCCGGGGCGGCATGACCTGGTCGATGGCGGCCGCGGCGCGGGCGGCCGCCTCCTGGCTGCGGCGCAGTCCCGGGTCGGCTGACACGGCCCGCAGGCCAAGCGCCACGGCGACGGCAGAGTCCTCATCGAGCAGCAGCGGCGGCAGCCGGGCGCCCGGGCCGAGCGCGTAGCCGCCCTGGCGGCCGGGGATCGCGCGCACCGGGTAGCCGAGCTCCCTGAGCCGGCCGATGTCACGGCGGACGGTGCGCGTGGTGACGCCGAGCCGGGCCGCCAGCTCGTCCCCGCGCCAGCTTGGCCGGGCCGTCAGCAGCGGCAGCAACCGGAGCAGCCGCCCGGCGGTATCGGTCACCTGCCCATCATGCCGTGCTTTTGCGGACCGGACCTGTCCTGGTTGCTGTCTAGGGTGGGCGGCATGACTGATGTTGACTGGAACTTCCAGCTGGCCGAGCAACTGGACTGGCACTGGCGCGAGCAGCTGCGGCCGCGGCTGGACGGGATGACCGACGCGGAGTACCGGTGGGAGCCGGTGCCCGGCGCGTGGAACGTGCGGCCGCGCGGGACGGGAACGGCGCCGGTCGCGGCCGGGACCGGCGAGTTCACCATCGACTTCGCCCGGCCGGAGCCGACCCCGCCGCCGGTGACCACGATCGCCTGGCGGCTCGCGCACATCATCGTCGGGGTGCTCGGCATGCGGGTGGCCTCGCACTTCGGCGGCCCGCCGTGCGACTACGCCACGTACCGCTACCCCGGCGACGCCGCGGCGGCGCTGGCCCAGCTCGACGCCGCCTACGCCGGCTGGATGGCCGGCGTGCGCGGCCTCGGCCCGGACGGGCTGGCCCGGGCCTGCGGCCCGGCCGAGGGCCCGTGGGCGGCGGCGTCCATGGCGCAGCTCGTCCTGCACATCAACCGGGAGATGCTGCACCACGGCGCCGAGGTCGCGCTGCTGCGCGATCTGTACCTGTGGCAGTATGACGGCGCCGCCATCCAGGAGCGTGACCATGTACACCAAGGTCCAAGTGGTGTTTGACGCCGCCGAGCCGGCCAGGCTCGCCGAGTTCTGGGCGCTGGCCCTGAACTATGTCCTCGAGCCGCCCCCGGCGGGCTTCGGGACCTGGGAGGACTTCGGCCGGTCCATCGGGATGCCCGAGGAGCAGTTCGGCGACCAGGCGGCCGTGATCGACCCGGCGGACGAGGGTCCCCGGCTGTACTTCCAGCGCGTGCCCGAGCGCAAGTCCGCCAAGAACCGGGTCCACCTCGACGTCCGGGTGGCTGGCCGCGAGGTCCGTGGCGAGGAGCGCAAGCGGCTGATGAGCGAGAAGGTGGAGCAGCTCGTCCAGGCCGAGGCGAGCATCGCCTGGGAAGATGACGACATCCGGGGCAGCGCGATCGTGCTGCGCGACCCGGAGGGCAATGAGTTCTGCGTGACCTGACCGCGCGGGGCGGTCGTGGTGAGCTAATCCCGCCCTCAGGGTAATCCGCCCCGGCGGCAGACGCCGGGGCGGCGCGGCGCCCGGCCGGGTGGCGTGAAGTTAACTGCAGACATTTTGCAGATCTGCCGTTATCTGAGGGGTAAATGTCCACGATGTCTCATTAGGGCGGCGGGCGGGAATTCGGGGCGGTGGTGCGAGCGCCGGCGGGGTGTGCGGATTGCGACGCGGCTATCTCGGGTTTATAACGAAAAGGCGCGGGGGCGGGCCCGCCTGGCCGGCGGAGGCGGCGGGCTGACGAGCCACGACGTTCTTACCGGAAGGCCCGTTCGGGACTTTATCTGGCCTTTCCCACCATATGGTCATGCCCAGGCATCACCACTAACATTCCGTATACCGGACTGTGGTGCACGTGCAGAACGGTGCCCGTCGCCAGCTCCGGGCACTCAGCGAGTCTCCCCCGGAGCCCGGCGGACGATCACGTTCGTCGCGGGCAGCCATAACTGCGGGTAGTGGCGGCCTGCGCAAACTGAAGCGGCCGCGTCAGGATCGTGCTCCTGGCCGCCGAGGCAACACGGGAGAGGCTGTCGACGTGGTTGCGGAGCGGACCGGCACGCCGCCGCATTCTCCGGTCAAGCTGGCCGGGATCATCCCGCCGCTCGCCGAGTCTTTCCACCAGCGCCCGGAAACCGGGCTGGACCTGCGGGCAGGCCTGTATCCCGGCGACACCGTGGTGCTGACGCACGGCGAGGAGACCGCTGCCGCGCCCGCGGGCCAGGGCGGCACGGGCAAGACGCAGATCGCGGTGGCGTTCACCCACGCGCTGTGGGGCGCCCGCGCGGTCGACGCGCTGGTCTGGGTCTCGGCGACCAGCCGGGATGCGATCATCACCGGCTTCGCGCAGGCGGCCAGGGTGGTCGGCGCGGCCGATCAGGCGCTGTCGGCCGAGGCCGCTGCGGGCCGCTTCATCGGCTGGCTGGCGCACACCAGGCGGCCGTGGGCGCTGATCCTCGACGACCTGGTCAGCCTGGCCGACCTGGAGAACCTCTGGCCCGCGGGCCCGGCCGGGCAGGTCGTCATCACCACCCGGCTGCCGGAGGCCGCCTTCCAGGCCGCCCCGGGCCCGTTCCCGAGTCCGCTGAACGCCCCGTCGGCCGGGCCGCGCATCGCCCCGGTCGGCGGGTTCAGCCGCCGGGAGGTGCTGGCCTACCTGAGCGCCCGGCTGACCGAGTTTCCCGACCAGCGGGCCGAGGCCCTCGACCTGGGCCAGGACCTGGACGGGCTGCCGCTCGCGCTGGCCCAGGCCGCCGCCGTGATGAGCGTGAGCCGGCTGAGCTGCCGCGAATACCGCAGCCGCCTCGGCGAGCGGCGCGAGCACATGGCCGCGGCCCGGGTCGACGGCGTCTCGCCCGCGGTGCTGGCCACCTGGTCGCTGGCGGCGGAGTGCGCGCACGAGCTGCCGCCCGCCGGCGCCGCCTGGCCGGCCCTCGCGCTGGCCGCCATGCTCGACCCGAACGGCATCCCGGGTGCCGTGCTGACCAGCCCGGCCGGGTGCGGCTACGTGGCCGGGCGGCCGAGCGCCGCGGAGGCGGCGGACCAGACCCTGGTCCACGCGGCGGTGACCAACCTGGCCCGGGTCGGCCTGGTCAGCATCGACCCGGCCACCACGGTCCGGACGGTGCGGATGCACCCGAGCGTCCAGGCCGCGGTGCGCGCCTACCTGCCGCCCGCGGACTTCGAGCAGGCCGTGCTCGCCGCGGCGGAGGCACTGCTGCAGGCGTGGCCGGAAGCCGGCGGGAGCCAGGCCCGGCCCGGGCCGGACTCGCTCCGGCCCGGACAGGCCCCGCGCGAGCGGGCCCAGCTTGAGCAGGCCCAGCTTGAGCGGGCCCGGCTTGAGCAGGCCCAGCTTGATGAGCGGGCCCAGCTTGAGCAGGCCCAGCTTGAGCAGGCCCAGCTTGAGCAGGCCCAGCTTGAGCAGGCACTACGGGACTGCACCGGCGCGCTGTGGGCGGCCGACAGCGCCCCGCCGCGCCTGACCGAGGGCGGCCAGCACGCCCGGCCGGACCCGAGGATCCCACGGGACCCAAGGACCTCAACAGACCCGACGGCCCCGGGGGACCCGGCGGACGCCGCCGGGGCTGCTGGGACGGGGCCGCGGCGCGGCGTCCACGCCCAGTCCCACCGGAGCATGCTGTGGCAGCCGGAAGCCCACCCGGTGCTGTTCCGCCTGGGGCTGAGCCTGGAGACCAGCGGGCTGGCCGAAGCCGCCATCACGTACTGGCAGACCATGCTCATCACCAGCACCCGGCTGCTCGGTCCCGGGCACGTCAACGCGGTGACGGCGCGGGACCGGCTGGCCATCGCCTACGAGTCGGCCGGGCGGTTCGGCGACGCGATCGCGGTGTTCGCCAGCGCGCTGGCCGACCGGGAGCGCAACCAGGGAGCCGAGCACCCGGACACGCTCGCCGCGCGCGGGTACCTCGCCCACGCCTACGCGAGCGCCGGGCGGCCGGCCGAGGCGGTCGCGCTGTACGAGCAGATGCTGGCCGGCGCCACCCGGCAGCTCGGCGCCGGGCATCCGGTCACGCTGACCGCGCGGGCTCACCTGGCGGACGCGTACCAGGCGGCCGCCCGCGGCAAGGAGGCGCTGACCGCGTACCAGATGCTGGTGACCGACTGCGAGCGGATGCTCGGCGAGCGGCATCCCAGCACGCTGGCCACCCGGGAGAGCCTGGCCGCCGCCTTCCTGGCCAACGGGCAGCCCAAGGACGCCATCGAGCAGTACAGACGGCTGGTCGCGGACACCGAGGCGGCGGCCGGCCCGGACCATCCGGATGCCATCGCCGCGCGCGCCAGCCTGGCCTCGGCCTACCGCCGCGGCGGGAAGCCGAAGGACGCGATCGCGCTGTACCAGCGGGTGCTGGCCGACCGGGAGCGGATCGCCGGCGCCGACCACCCGGACGCGATCACCGCCCGCGCCAGCCTGGCCTTCGCCTACCGCAGCGCCGGCCAGCTGCGGGAGGCGATCGCCGCCTACGAGCGCACCCTGGCCGACCGGGAGCGGGTGCAGGGACCCGACCACGCGGACACCCGCTCCGCCCGGTCCAGCCTGGCCGCGGCCTACCAGCAGGCCGGGCGGCTCGGCGACGCCATCCACCACTACGAGCAGGCGCTGGCCGACAGCGAGCGGATGCTCGGGCCCGGCGACCTGGAAACCCTGACCGCCCGGTCCAGCCTGGCCGCGGCGTACTACGCCGACGGGCGGCTCAGCGAGGCCATCCCGCTGCTGCAGCGGGCGCTGGCGGACGGCGAGCGGTACCTCGGCCCGGATCATCCGATGACCACGGCGGTGCGCGAGAACCTCGACGCCGCCACCCGCGCCTGAACCCGCGACCGGACCGGATCCGGCTAAAACCGGATACAGCTAAATAGATCGCACTACAATCGCAGGACGACACTCAATACGGAGAGTACGCGGGTAGTTACAAATACGGTCTTTATAATCGCATAACGTGATTTATCGCGACATATAGCCACCAAGGGGTGCAGGTGATTATCATGCCATCAACACCGGGCCGCATGGCCGGCGAGGGCCTGTCACCTGGACTATTGCCGGATAATGCAAGAGCGCCGGTTTAACCGTGCCGACGTGAGCAGTGCCGAGTTGACCAGTGCCGGACTCAGCTGAGCCGGGGAACAGAGGGGGCGAGAAAGGCTGTCGATCATGGTCGCGCAGCAAGCGGGGACCGCATCTGGTTCGGGGTCTGGTGTGCTGCTGTCCGGGACCGTGCCGCCGCTCGCCGATGCGTACTTCCCGCGCCAGCAGACCGGGCCTGACCTGGCCAGCAGCCTGCGTCCCGGGGAGACCGCGGTGCTGGTCCACGGCGAGGAGACCGAGCTGGCGCCGATCGCCCAGGGCGGCACCGGCAAGACCCAGCTGGCGGTGGAGTTCACCCACGCCATGTGGCGCACCCGGGCGGTGGAGGTCCTGGTCTGGGTGACCGCTGCCAGCCGGGAATCGGTCATCACCGGCTTCGCCCAGGCGGCGAACACGGTCGACGCCAGCGAGCCGGGCGAGGACGCGGAGACCGCCGCGGCCCGCTTCGTGTCCTGGCTGGCCCGCACCCGGCGCCCGTGGGCGCTGGTCCTGGACGACCTGGCCGAACTGAGCGACCTGGAAGAGCTGTGGCCGGCCGGCGCGTCCGGCCGCATGGTGATCACCACGCGGCTGCCTGCCGCGGCCTTCGCTGGCGGCGCCTTCGCGGGTGATGAGCTGCGGGTCGTCCCGGTGCCCGGGCTGAACCGCCGCGAGGCCCTGGACTACATCACCTCCAGGCTCACCGACCACCCTGACCAGCGGATCGAGGCGCTGGACCTGGGCGAGGACCTGGGCGGGCTGCCGCTTGCGCTGGCGCAGGCCACCGCGGTGATGAGTGCCCGCAGGCAGGGCTGCCGGCAGTACCGCGCGCTGCTGGCCGAGCGGACCGGTCACATGCCGGCCGTCCCGGGTGTCTCGGCGGCGGTCCTGGCCACCTGGTCCATCGCCGCGGAGTGCGCGCACGAGATGCCGCCGGCCGGGCTGGCCTGGCCGACCCTGGTGCTGGCCGCGATGCTGGACCAGCACGGGGTGCCGGGCGCGGTGCTGACCAGCCCGGCCGCGTGCGGCTATATCGCCGGGCGGCCGAGCACGGCGAACGGGGCCGACCAGAACATGGCGCGCGCCGCCATCAACAACCTGGCCCAGGCCGGCCTGATCACCATCGACCCGGCCAGCCCGGCGCGCACCGTGCAGATGCACGCCAGCGTGCAGGCCGCAGTGCGGGCCTACCTGCCGCCCGCCGACCTGGAGCAGGCGGTGCTGGCCGCCGCCGACGCGCTGCTCGAGACCTGGCCTGACAACGAGCCGGGGCCGGGGGGCCTGCTCGAGCAGGCCCGGTTCGAGCAGGCCCAGCTTGAGCAGGCACTGCGAGGCTGCGCCGCGGCGCTGCGGGCGTCCGACGGGGCGATGCTGTGGAAGCCGGAGGCGCACCCGCTGCTGTTCCGGGCCGGGCTGTCGCTGGAGCACAGCAGGCTGTCCGACCTGGCCATCACCTACTGGAAGTCGATGATGGCCACCAGCACCCGGCTGCTCGGCACCGCTCACGCCAACGCCGTGGTGGCCAGGGACAGGCTCGCCGCGGCGTACGAGGCGGCCGGGAAGTCCGCCGACGCCATCGCGGTGTTCCAGACCGCGCTGGCGGAACGGGAGCAGGACGCCGGAGCCGACGACGCCGACACCATCGCCGCCCGCGCCCACCTGGCCCACGCCTACCAGTCGGCCGGCCGGCCGGCCGACGCCATCGCCTTGTACGAGCGCACGGTGGCCGACTCCGGGCGGCTGCTCGGCCCGGCGCACCCGGCCACCCTGGACGCCCGGGCCAGCCTGGCCCAGGCGTACCAGGCGGCGGGTGACCCCCGGGAGGCGACCGCCGCGTACGAGCTGCTGCTCGCCGACGCCGAACGTCACCTCGGCCTCGGCCATCCCACGACGCTGAGCGCGCGCGCCAGCGTGGCCGCCGCCTACGCGGCCAGCGGGCGGGTCAAGGAGGCGATCGGGCAGTACCAGCGGGCGCTGGCCGACCAGGAGCGGATGCACGGCCCGGACCACCCCGGCACGATCGCGGCCCGGGCCGCGCTGGCCTCGGCGTTCCGCGCGGCCGGAAAGCTGAAGGACGCCATCGCGCAGTACGAGCGGGTGCTGGCCGACCGGGAGCGGGTGCAGGGCGCCGACCATCCCGACGCGATCGCGGCCCGGGCCAACCTGGCCTACGCCTACCGCAGCGCCGGGCGGCTGCGCGAGGCCATCCCGCACTACGAGCGGACCCTGGCCGACCGGACCCGGGTCCAGGGGCCGGACCACCGGGACACCCTGACCGCCCGTTCCAACCTGGCCGCGGCCTACCAGCAGGCCCGCCGGATGGCCGACGCGATCCCGCAGTACGAGCGGGCGCTGGCCGACAGCGAGCGGATGCTCGGCCCGGGCGACCTGGAGACCCTGACCACCCGCTGCAACCTGGCCACCGCCTACTACACCGCCGGGCGGCTCACCGAGGTCGTCGCGGTCTTGCAGCGCGCCCTCACCGACTGCGAGCGTTACCTGGGAAACGACCACCAGATGACCCAGACCGTGCGCGAGAACCTCGAGGCCGCCACCCAGGCCTAACAGGGCACGACGAGGGGTAAGAGCACGGCAAACCCGAGGGAGGCACCCATGGCAGCTCATCCCTACGACTTCGTCATCGTGGGCGGCGGATCCGCGGGCAGCGCGCTGGCGAACCGGCTGTCCGCCGACCCGGGCGCGCGGGTGCTGGTGCTCGAGGCCGGCCGCCCCGACTACATCTGGGACCCGTTCATCCACATGCCGGCCGCGCTCACCATTCCCATCGGCAACCGCTTCTACGACTGGAAATATGAGAGCGAGCCGGAGCCGCACCTGAACGGGCGCCGTATCTACCACGCCCGCGGGAAGGTGCTCGGCGGGTCGAGCAGCATCAACGGGATGATCTTCCAGCGCGGCAACCCGCTGGATTACGAGCGCTGGGCCGCCGACCCCGGCATGGCTGACTGGGACTACGCGCACTGCCTGCCGTACTTCAAGCGGATGGAGAACTGCCTGGCCGCGGACGACGACGACCCGTTCCGCGGGCACACCGGGCCGCTGGTGCTCGAGCGGGGCCCGGCCACCAACCCGCTGTTCGGCGCGTTCTTCGCCGCCGTGCAGCAGGCCGGCTACCAGCTCACCGACGACGTGAACGGCTACCGGCAGGAGGGCTTCGCCGCCTTCGACCGGAACGTCCACCGCGGCCGGCGGCTGTCCGCCGCCCGGGCCTACCTGCATCCGGTGCTGACCAGGCCCAACCTCACCGTGGCCACCCGCGCCTTCGTCACCAGGATCATCTTCGACGGCACGCGCGCGGTCGGCGTCGAGTTCCGGCACGAGGGCAAGCTCAAGCGGGTCAGGTCCGGCGAGCTCATCTTGTCCGGGGGGGCGATCAACTCCCCGCAGCTGCTCCAGCTGTCCGGCGTGGGCAGCGCCGCGGAGCTTTCCGCGCTCGGCCTCGACGTGGTCGCCGACCTGCCCGGCGTGGGCGAGAACCTGCAGGACCACCTGGAGGTGTACGTCCAGTACGGCTCGAAGCTGCCGGTCTCGGTGGCGCCCGCGCTCAAGTGGCGCAACCGCCCCATGGTCGGCGCGAAGTGGCTGTTCGGGCGGACCGGGCCCGGGGCCACCAACCACTTCGAGGGCGGCGGCTTCGCCCGCAGCAACGACGACGTGCTCTATCCGAACCTGATGTTCCACTTCCTGCCCATCGCGATCCGCTACGACGGCTCGCAGCCCGCGGGCGGGCACGGCTACCAGGTGCACATCGGCCCGATGTACTCCGATTCCCGCGGCACCTGCAAGATCACGTCCATTGATCCCGGCGTGCATCCCGCGCTGCGGTTCAACTACGTGTCCACGCCGACCGACCGGCGGGAGTGGGTGGAGGCGATCGGTGTCGCCAGGAAGATCCTGACCCAGCCCGCCTTCGACGACTTCAGCGCGGGCGAGCTGTCGCCCGGCCCGTCGGTGCAGACCGACGAGGAGGTCCTGGCCTGGGTGGCCAGGGACGCCGAGACCGCGCTGCACCCGTCCTGCACGGCCAAGATGGGCACCGACGCGATGGCGGTGACCGACCCGGCGAGCCTGCGCGTGCACGGGCTGCAGGGGCTCCGGGTCGTCGACGCCTCGGTCATGCCGTACGTCACCAACGGCAACATTTACGCGCCGGTCATGATGACCGCGGAGAAGGCGGCCGACCTAATACTGGGCAATACGCCGCTGCCGGCGGAGCCGGCAGAGTTCTTCCGCCGGGACCGCGATCCGGTGCGGGCCGGCGAGAACCAGGTCCGTTCGGATGATTAATGATTTCCCGAACGGACCGGGGATTCTGCCCTTCCTCACAACGTGGGATTCTTGACCCGAAAACTAGACAGACCGGCTATCCGTCACCATGATCGAACTGGCACGGGGTAAGACGAGGAGCGACCTGGCATGACCACACCAAACGAGGACCTTGGCGGCTTCGGGGACAACGCCGCGAGCGACCCGCTGCCCGAGGCGACCGCGCTGGTGCGCGGCGCGGCGGAGGCGGGTCACCAGCTCAAGATCCTCGGCGGCCTCGGCGTCCGCGTCCTGTGCCCCGATTTCCCGCCGCGGCTGCGGGCCGGCCAGGACATCGACCTGGCCTGCCAGGGCAAGAGCCGGCGCAAGATCGCCGAGCACCTGGAGAGCGCCGGCTGCGAGCCCGACAAGCGGTTCAACAACCTGAACGGGGACCGGCAGATGTACTTCACCGCCCCGTCCGGGCGGCCGGTCGACGTCATGGTGGACCGCCTGTCGATGTGCCACACGCTGGACTTCAAGTCCTCGTTCGGCTCCACCTCGATCACCCTCGACCCGGCTGACCTGCTGCTCTCCAAGCTCCAGATCTTCGAGCTCAACGCGAAGGACGCGCACGACATCTTCCACCTGCTGTCCGGGCTGCGGGTGGGCCGGGACTCGGCCCGGCCGTCCATCGACCCCGACCGGTTCGGCGCGGTGCTCGCCGCGGACTGGGGCTGGTGGCGGACGGTGACGGGCAACCTGGTCAAGCTGCCCGACCTGCTCTCCTCCTCACCTGGCCTGGCGCCGCCGTACCCGCGGTTCGACGCCCTGACCCAGGCGAAGCAACTGCACGAGGTCGCCGAGACGGTACCCAAGGGACTCAAGTGGAAACTAAGGGCCAACGTGGGCGACCGGGTCCGCTGGTACGAACTACCCGAAGAAGTGGATCACTGACCGCTTCCTCGCTGTCACATAAGGAAGGCGCCTGGCCGTCATGAAAGTCTTCTTCGCCACGGACATCCACGGCTCCGAGATCTGCTGGCGGAAATTCCTCAACGCCGCCTCCTTCTACAAAGCCGACTTGGTGGTGCTCGGCGGGGACGTCACCGGCAAGGTCCTGGTGCCCATCCTGGCCATGCCCGGCCACTGGGAAGTGTCGTTCGGCGGCCAGCGGCTGCGGCTGGAGACCAGGGCCGAACTCGACGAGATCCAGCGCAAGATCCGCGACCGCGGCTCCTACCCCTCGGTGATGGCCCCCGACGAACTCGACGCGCTGAACGAGGAGGACGGCTCGGTCGACCGCCGGTTCACCCTGGAGATGACCCGCGGCCTGGACCGGTGGCTGGACATGGCCGACGGCAAGCTGCGCG
>WNGG01000606.1_pt1 | contig 38906 bp, 35 predicted proteins | sample 5400661 | NCBI WGS metagenome assembly WNGG01 (sample SAMN13153372, study PRJNA577476) | soil metagenome | isolation source: 100 cm soil or saprolite under Garry oak tree replicate 1 | place: USA:California | collected 2016-06-15
GCCAGAAGCCATTGCAAAGACGACGATCAACGCAAGCGCGCTATGCACAATATTGCTCTGAGTCACTACAAGCAGCGCCGATCCTACCAGGATGATGGCGACAATCCAGAAGATGAAGGTGGCTAAATCCATAAAAAAAATACACCTCCGAATGGGAAAATAGGATGTCCACATCTGATTCTAACAGAACGTGTCAGGAGTGACAAGGGGAAAGCGAAGCGGTAGCCTCTTAGCACATTGCTCTCAGCTAACAAAGCAAGTACAAGGTTGGCCGTAGTCCAACCTGCCGCCTGGTTCGTTCGTCAACGGGCGTAGCCTGACATCCACTCAGAACTAGGGGTGCAGGGGACGCAGTCCCTTGCCGGAGCGCGAGGTGCCCTCGCTCACTCTCTCCTCCCCAAGCGGGCCGCAGGCCCGCCAGTAGCATTATGAGTGGATCTCAGGCGTAGCAGAAGGCTAGGAATGGAGGCATGTCATACATGGCTCTACTTTTAGCAACTATACTAAAAGAGAGGCTTCGCATGGCTCTTCGGCTATGATATAATTTGCACAGACTAATTTATAAATTTCATAATTATTGATGCGGGGAAGTCTATATGAGCATGTTGCAAACGACAACTGAGCATAGTCCTTCTGGTAAACTACACTGTCCTCAGTGCAATACAGAACTGCCTCCACAAGCAATGTTTTGTAGTTCTTGTGGTCAGCGCATTGGCAAAGAGAAAAAGGACGCAGTTCCATCGAAAGATGAGATAGATGGATCTAAACGTTATCGCACCATGTCACTGCTGCGGCGCCGGCCATATGTGAGCCTCTATTTCGCTATGGATAGTTACCAACAGCGCATGGTTGCCATTCGTGATATCGATGTGAGCAGCCTGGATGACGAAGCACAGGCAAAAGCTATTGAGTCTGTGCAAGATGAATACGACCAGCTCCGACGCCAGCCTACTACGCTTGTTATGCCTGTCATCGACCTGCTGATGAAGCAAAACCACCTCCTTACTGTCGCGAGGCAACCAATTTTTGGCAGAGACAGAGAGAATAAAACCAATATTCGCTTGCGCACCCTCCAGGACTTTCTCCAGAGCGGCGTAGGGCTGCCTGCCGAGGTCGTGGCTGTCAATTGGGTCAGCGGCCTCTGCCAGGCAGTGGAACACCTGCACGCCCAACAGATCGTGATGGGCGACCTTGATCCAGATGCGATCGTCCTTAGCGATAACGATAACCAGAGCCAGCCTGTGCTCATGGTATCCTGGCTACCTGCGCAAATTCGAGCACTATTACCTCGCATCAGCGAAGGGGAGCCAGCATCTGCCACTACTGAGGCAACAGGATTCAGTGCGCCAGAGGCACTGCTTGGGAAAGTAGAAGCTATTGCGGATGTCTATAGCCTTGGTGCTATTCTCTACCTCTTGCTTACGGGTACTACGCCTGACAATCCAATGCAGCTCATGCACCACCCCTTGCGCTCCCCACGGGAACTCAACTCACGGGTGAGCAGCGACATCGATGCAATCGTCATGCGTGCTCTCTCTTTCGAGTGGTCTGAACGCTTCCCAAGCGCACAAGCGTTGGCGGAAGCGCTGTCCAAGCAGCGAGCTTCTCAGCCGCCCAAAGGCCAGGTAACAGCGCCACGCGCTGGTGGGAATGGCAGGGATGTGCAGTGGATGGACCAGATAGCTAGCATCAATACTATTGATATCACGCGAGAGCCTCATTCAATTGGTGTGGGGGATGATGTGGAGCGGATAGCTAGCATCGACACTATTGATATCTCCCCATTATCACAGGCAGAGTTTGTGCGCTGGGAAGCAACGCAGTCCCAAATGAACAGTCGTCGTCTATCGGCCTCGACTGTTGAGGGAACCATACAACAGATCACGGAAACGGGGGACGCGCTATCAGCACCAGGGCAGACTTCAGAAAGCTCCAGTGGCGCGCCGGGAGGTGACAATAGTGAAATTGGCATTTCGCTATTGTCCCAGCGCTTCAGGCAGCGGATTACGGGTATACTGCCTGTTATCCCACACTTGCCCAAGCAGATCACAGGCGTACTAGCAGTTATCCCACGCACGTCCGGGGAGCAAGTGCTGGCAGGTAGCGAAGAATCGTTGCTTAAACAAATTCAGCGTGCCGTTCTAGGGGAGCAGCAGCATAGCACATCGGCAGCGGCCATTATTGAGACTCCAATGCGGGTACAACCCAACCAGCAGTACAACATCCGTATTCGCCTGATGGGTAGGGATGAGGCTAGCAACCCGCCTGGAACGAAGAAAGGTATAGTGCCCAGGGGATTGAGCGCCCAGGCACATGGCGACCTGGCCTACATTGAAGTGCGCTCGGCTCTCCATGAAAACTTTACCTACATTGTGCAGCAGGCAGCGGTCAATATACCAGCACTTGGCTATGTTGCCGAGGTCGTTATTCCTATGCAGCCCTTCGGTGGCCAATCGAATGGACGGCGAGAACGTCTCCACATTGTGTTCATGGATGAAATGCACCGGCCGCTCTACACCAAGCCTTTTGTGATAGAGTTGTTCGTATCCCACCTGGTACAGTCGGGGCGGGAAGGGCATCATGTATTGCCCATCCCGGTGTAAGAAGACCTCTATGCGCCAAAAAGGAATACAGTCCCGCCCATCATGCCATAGAGCAGGATCAACAGCAGTCCTTCCAACCAGACCAGTTCTCCATCCTTAGTGATCTCGCTGAAGAGGAATGTTGCCAGGCCCAGTACTGCCAGTTCAACTATGCTAAATACCAGGTCAAGGCGCTTAGACATCAGCAAGCTAACCAGCACCAGGATAGGGGCTATCAAGAGAGCAACCTGAACGGAGGAACCTGCAGAGGCCGCCAGGACCATCCCTATGCGTTTATCCAATGCCATAGCGATAGTATTGAAGTATTCAGTCACGTTCCCTATCAACGGTAAAAACACTAATCCCACGAATGCAGGATTCCAATGCAGGACTGCGGTCACCGGCTCTATTGCTCCTACCAGGATATCAGAGAGCCAGGCGACGCCCGCCGTAGCCGCTGCCAATAGCGCAAGCGCTCCCCACAAGTTGGCCTTTCTAACTGGCTCGTGTTTCCCCGTCGGTAGAGCCGGGGAGCCAGATTGCTCTCCTTGATTCGCTGCTTCATGGGCGGCTATTGCCTCTAAGGTCCCATCGATCTGGCGCAGCACACCGCTTTTGCCGGGTCGAGAACTCTCGGCCACGTGCCGACGATAGGAGAGGAGGCGCGCAATTGCCGCTTCGGAGCGAGCCCCCAACAAGGGTTCAAACTCATCTCCTTCATCAACTGTGCCCTTGTCACCCAGGCGAAAAACGCTGAAGAGAAGCGAAGCCAGGTAACCCAGCAGCAGCACGACAGCGATAAAATCAGATAATGCGATACCACGCTCAACGATTTGCGATTGGCCTTCGTGTGATGCCAATAATTCGGCGAAGGACGGCAACAACAAACCGCCGACACTCAGGGCAAGCAAAGATGCATACTGGCTGGCCGGGCGCGTTTCAAAACGCAAACGCCCGTGCTTGAGTGAGCCTATTAAGACGGACACTCCCTGCACAAGCAGCAGGTTACCGAGTATCGACCCGATAATAGAAGCCCTGACAACGTCCACCAGGCCTTCGCTCAAGGCGAAGAGGCCTATTATCAGTTCCGTGGCATTGCCAAAGGTCGCAAAAAGCAGGCCGCCGATGCGTTCCCCGGTATGTTCCGCGACCTGTTCAACCGACTGCCCGATCAATGCAGCTAAGGGGAGGATGCCCAATCCAGCGACGACAAAAAGGAGCAGCGCCGGAATGTGCAGGAAGCTCAGGAGGGGAGCCAGCACAGTAAAAATGAGTAAAAAATATAACCAGCGCGGCATAGGACTCCTTTCATATACACAAAGCTCTTCCTAAAATACTCTCAATTGGGTTATACTGAAGCGAATGGGTTAGCCTGGTATAGCCACAGGCGCCTGGTTCCTAAAGTATACATTATAAGCAATGATTTTGTTTAGTTGAGAAGGAGAAACTCCTATGTGGTACTCTATGATAGAGAACACATAGGTGCTTTTGTTATGAAACGGACTTTTTTATCCAGGCTACATAGAAATGGCCTTTACTATGTTATAGGCGCGCTCCTGCTGTTGCTGGGCGTGCCACTCTTCCAGTTCCTGGTGCTCATTCCCCAGGGCTATAGTGACGCCCTGGCGGCCAGCGAGAGCGGCCATTTCACCACTTACCTGGCATGGATCAATAGCCACGCAGTCTCATTCGTTGCCTATCGTATTGTGCTGGTGATTGCCTTTGGCCTCTTGTTCAGCCTGCCCTTTACGCTATTCCGTATTATCGTGGCCCAGGAGATTCTGGAACCCGGGGAAGAGCCAGAGGAAGAAGAAAGCGCTCAACAGAAGGCGGCAGAAGAAAAGGAGAAGGAGACAGCGGGAGAGGGAGCTTTGCCTGGCGATGCCTGGCGGGGGAAAGGCTACGCAGTGATAGCAGCATGGTCGGGCCTCTTTGGTATTATTCTCTACGCGCTAGGCACACTGGCAGGCACTATCTATGCCGTGGGCATTGCAGCCAGCTTCTCTGTGTCACTGCCAGACAGCTTCTCCATGTTTTCAAGCTTTTTTACTATCATCACCAACACGGCAGGGGGTGGGTTACTTGCTCTCGCGTGCCTGTTCTTTGGAGCGGTCATCGCCAGGCGAGGTCTCAATCTGTGGCCAGGGATATGGGTCGCATTTGGTTACGCGGCGCTTGCCCTCGCGGCCCTCTTCAGTGGAAGTGCCGTGGCGACTGCCAACTCGCCCTTGGGAGGACAGGCCGCATTGACCACGGCAGCTATTCTTGGTTTTGCTCTCTGGGTTCTCTGGTTCGGCGTGATGCTCGTTCGCCTCAAACCAGAGTAGGGAAAAAGTCCTATATAAAATTCAACGGGATATCTTGCTTCCCGCCACCGCGCCCACAGAGTGGCTGGGAGATTCCCGTTGACTACAGTATAACGTAATTGTCCCTTCCTACACAAGACTAGAGCAGTAGCTAGTAACCTTGGGCTATTCGCACACTACCGGAGGTGCTTTGAAGAAAAGCTCAATGACGCCAGCGAGCGTTACACATTTTCAACCGAAGGGCCGGTTGTCGATTGATCTGAAGAAGCCGTGGAGGATTGTCCAGGCTGAGAACCGGCGCTATAGATCATATCGGTCAACTCTTTGCGCGTATGCTCGATGATACTGCGCAGGCGGCCGAGCTGCGCCGGGTCTTGCAGCGACATCCTGCCAGCTATAGTAAACAGGCGCATTACCTCTGCTGCTTCGGTTTTAAGTGCCTGCATCTCCGGGAAGGGACGACGTTCAGCCCGTTCGCGCGCACGCGCCCAGGGTGGTCCAAAGAATGTTTCTTTCTCTTTTTGCTGCTCAGCCAGAAAGGCACGCCCGGAATCAGTGATGCTGTACACTTTCTTGCCTTCAACTTCCCGAACAGACACGAGGCCGCGATCCTCTAACATCTGCAAGGTGGGATAGATGGAGCCGGGGCTGGGCGCGTAGAAACCACTGGATTTCTCCTCCAGCGCCTTCATCATCTCATAGCCATGCATGGGCCGCTCCTGTAAAAGTTCCAGCAGCGCGAATTTCAAATCGCCGCGCCCGAAGAAGCGATGTGCCTCACCTGGGCCGAAAGGGCCGTGTCCAAAGGGCCCACGCCCACGACGCATCCAGAAGAACGGAGGTCCAAAGGGCCCACGCTCACGACGCATGCCAGGGAAGCGGGGGCCATGTTCATCATCGCGTAACCATGGAGGCGTCCAACCCTGTGCTTCAGGACCCTGGAATTGATAAGCAAACCGTCTAAACATATTCTATGCTCCTTTCGCATAATTCTGTGTCGTTAACGATATATCGTTAACATACCTATATAATAACGATATATCGTATTCTTGTCAAGGGGGGAGAAAAACCGACATCCACTCCTAAAGCAGGGGTGCAGGGGGCTTCGCCCCCTGCCGGAGCGCGAGGTGTCCTCGCTTCCTCTCTCCTTCCCAAGCGGACCGCAGGCCCGCCAAAAGCAGTATGAGTAGATCTCAGGGGAGGAAAAAGAGAAAAAGGAAAGGCTTGCGAGGGTCCTATAGTCGTGATAGACTGAGCTATAGCGGTGAGCCCATAACGTAGGTGTCTACATGTAGACGGATCGAATCGTTATTTATATTGAAAAGGATCGTATGGTGAACAGTGAAACTGAAATCAACCGGGGGAGAGTCACTTTGCCAGCAAATACTCGTATCGAAGACAGATTTGCAGGACGTCGTGTTGTAACGATTGGGGGGGGCTCTGGAACATTTTCGTTACTTTCACATTTAAAAAAGCAACCATTCAAGATCACTGCTATTGTCACCATGTCGGACAGCGGTGGGAGTTCGCGCATGCTGATGGACGAATTTCGCCGCCAGTTGCCGCTGGGCGATCTGCGTATGTCTTTAGTGGCACTGGCACGCAATGGCGCATTGTGGCGCGAGGTATTTATGCATCGCTTCGAGCGTTCGGGGGGCAGCGATGATGAGCAGCAAAACCGGGGTGTTAGTGGTCATAGTCTGGGTAATCTCATTCTTAAAGGACTACAGGACATTAACAATGGCGAACTCTTACTGGCACTAGAAGATGCACAGGAGCTACTGAATACTGCAGGGAGCGTATTGCCGGTCACACTGGCTCAAACGATGATTTGCGCCGACCTGGAGGACGGCACGACCATTTGTGGCGAGACAGACATTGATACCCGGGGCAAAAAGAATCCTGGCCCGCTTTCACCCATCGTACGCTTACGGATGCAGCCGGAAAACGTGCCTGGCTGTGCTCAAGCGGTGCGTGCGATCCGGCGGGCCGACACGATCATTATCGGTCCTGGAGATCTTTATACAAGCCTTATCCCCAACTTACTGGTATGCGATATCGCACGTGCTGTACGCGAATCTGAAGCTGAGAAGGTGTATATCTGTAATCTGATGACAGTTCATGGTGAGACGGATAATTACAAAGCCTCAGATTTCGTCAATGAGATTCATCACTATCTAGGAGGGCGTGTAGACCGTGTGATTGTGAACGATGGCCCGTTCCAGGCAGATTTGCTCAAGACCTATGCCGGCGAAAGGAGTGAGCCAGTCATAGCGGATCGTATGCGTCTGGCGCGCATGGTTCCTAACGTTGTTATCGGACATCTCAACCTGGAAGACGACACCTTAGCCCGTCACGATCCCGAGCGACTGGTACAGGCTATTTTCGCGCCCGATAATTTTTAAGAGGTAGAGGGGTCACCGCAAAGCCTCGACTCCAGGAGGCCCTCTCTGCACTATTTATCCTTACTGCGTTACTGAAGGCCACGAGCGATTTGCTCAAATTCCTCGCGCGGAAAAGCGCGCATCGTTTGCGTACGTACGCTGCCCTGAGCGATAGTACCAAGAATCAGGCGAGCCGCAGTCTGGTCATCTGGGGCCTCGGTAATTACCACGTAATCATACTGCCCCATGACAAGATAGAACCCGACTAGCTTTCCCCCAGCCTCTCTGGCAGCAGTATCGAAAGATTGTAAACGTTCGGGAGCATTCTTGACTTCCTTGATGCCCTGTTCGGTCAAATTGACCAAGCTAATATAGGTTGGCATATGTTCTCCTCCTGGGTGGGTTACCTATCCTAGCAACGTCGTGGCTTCATTGTACACGCAATAATTACAGAGCACAAGGCAAGCGTTTCTTAAGCTCTTCTATAAAAAATCCATCCTTCGCACAGGCCCGCCAATGCCCCCACCAATGAAAACAAGGCACCAGGCTGTCTGACACTACCAGTAAGAACCAAGATGCCGCTGTTTAGCGCGAGATATGCCAGGGCTGCAAGTATAGCACCGATATATGGGCGTGCAAACCATGTCACTACGACAAAACCAGGGGAATTGATAGTATGTTGACGTCCTAACATGACGATGCAACTGACACAGCCGCCGAGCAAACCATAGAGCAGTACGAGCCACGGGATTCCGAGCGGAGCGAAGTGAGCAGTAAATATCGTGCTCAAGAGCGCCAACCCTTGTACCACAGCCAGCGATAACGCCGCCAGCAGCAGTATGAGTAGGTAGGCCGCAAGAGCCATTTGCCAGCGATTTCGGTGTACCAGGTTGGAAGTGCCAGACATAGCGGTTGTTGATGTCCGCGCATCCGTTTTGCCCGGCACGACAGCTATTGGCTCTGTATTTTGTTCCAGCGGAGTTGGCCGCGTTTCTCCTTTTGAGGCAGTACGTATAAGGAGTTCTTGAAGGTACTCTCCTGGGAACTTGTGCTTCCTGGCACTCTCCAGGAGGTGTTTTGCATACCAGGGATCAATACCCTGCTGTTCCAGGGGAAGCAGGTGGAACTGCCGGCGAGCGAAGGTCGAAGCAATGTAGGTGATGCAGGCCAGCTCACGCTTCCGGTAGGGCTCATATACAACTACATCAAGGGGCTCAAAATAGGGCGCGGGATGAATCTTATCGAGCAGTGGAGGTTCGTCGTCAGGCGATTCGATCAGGCGGAGTGGAATGCGATACAAGACTCCCCATACCGCCGCAGCATATTCACGGCCTGGCAGGATGGTCGCAACGACCTGGCCAGTGGAGGATGCCACAGCATCAAAGGAGATGCGGTAGCCCTTCAAAACAGCCGGTCCATAGAGGTGAGCAGAGCCGTTGAGCCGTTCACGATCGTTCAAGAATGCGGCATCCATCTCAAGACCATATTCAAAGAGCCAGATAAATTTGTTTGGCGGCTCTGGCCTGCCAGGAAGCGGCAAAGGAGTCGCCTGTTCCATCGCCACATCTGGAGCTGCAGATTCTTTGATATCCAGCTCCGCCGCTACTGCTGGCTGAGGCGCTTCGTCACCTGGTAGTTGATGCATTTCCACTTCTACTTACCCCCTCTTAAACATGCGGAAGACTTTTTTACTACCATGCAGATTACCGAAATAACGCCTTTTCTCCAAACACATAGGACTACTGGTGTGCAATCCTGGTCAGTGCCTGCTCGTCGTGCATGGCCCTGGCAGCCACCCGCTTTATCTCTCGCCTCCCCATCGGACCTTGCTCCGTGATGACCCTGGTTACTAACTTTGCCGGGGTACAATCAAAATAGAAGTTGCGCACTGTGACCCCCTTGATTGGCTGTTCCAGCACCTCTTCCGGCTCTTTCTCCTCCAATTGGGCCAGGTTACCAGACCAGGGTTGCGGTGAAATTTTTAGCGTCTCGCACAGGACATAGAATGGAACCTTATGACCATGTGCAGCCCAGGCCAGCAACGCCGTGCCCGCTTTGTTCAGTACGTCCCCGTTTGCCAGCACGCTGTCTGCGCCGACGACGACCGCGTGGCACCGCGGCAAAAAGATGTCGGCCTGGGCATCGGTGAGCAAAGTGATGGCTATGCCTCGTTCAGCCAGGGCGTGTGCCATGTCGCGCCCTTCATAGCGAGGGCGCCCTTCCAGCGCAATGATTCGTTCTATCTGGGGGGCGCAGGCGGTTAGCACTTCAAGTACAGTGCCTGAAAAACTGTGCACCATCAGTGTACCGGAGAGCAGTGGACAGGCATAGGTGGCGATGCGCTCTAGCGACGAGTCGTATTCCTTCAGCAAGCGCGCTGCTTCTCGCGCTACACCTGGCAGTCCGCCAGGGGCGCTGAGGATGCGCCCTACGGCAACGGCCAGCGCTGCCATAGCCGGGCGTGCCTGCGCCAAGGCCAGTGCAGCCTTGCGGACCTGCTGCACGCGTTCGGCTGCTGGTGATGTTTCATCAGCAGCCAGGTCATGGAGGATCGAGATCGCCTGCTGCGCCAACCAGCTAGAACCATGTTCTCTGTCGTTGCGTACAAGCGCGATGCGTTGCTCCAGGTTATCCATAGGCTATCTCCCACATGAGCCTAATTTCATGCTCGCTATATTGAACAATGCATTTCTCACTGGTTAACGGGTATTCAAAGTTATTCCAGGTTCCTCTATTATGGAGGAAACAACATAACTGGCGCAAGGATAATTGGCTTCCTGGTACACCCACCAATTGGCACTTGTAGCTGGCGCTCACGATCAGTTACACTAGATGGTATGAGCCAATTGGGAGGACAATATGCAGCAACACTCAACTCACCAGCCACGACCATTATTCACAGCACCCATTTCGTCGTTGATACAACTTGAGCGAGCCAGCGGGGTACCATTATACCGGCAGATTTGCCAGAGGTTGCGAGAGGCCATTCTTTCAGGAGAACTGGCGGACGGCGTGCGCCTGCCTACCGAGCGGGCGCTTGCCAATGAGCTAGGCGTCAACCGGACAACGGTGATGAACGCCTACAACCAGTTGGCAAGCGAGGGACTTGTCGAAGGACATGTTGGACGCGGCACGCTGGTAAGACGTAACAACCTCGGCTACGATGGCGAGAACTTTGACAACGTGGCCTCGTGGCTATTCGGGCTGCCCGCGGGTGAGCGCGAGCTGCTGGGTCCCGATGCTCACTTATTGAGCGAGCTAGCGGCCATGGGTGAGAGGCGAGACATCATCTCGCTGGCAGCCGGTACGCCTGCACGGGACCTGCTCCCGGCCGAGATGCTCAGCACCATCTTTGTGGAAGGGCTGCTGAATGCGCGACAGAGTGCATTAGGATACTGTCCTGTCGAGGGACTCCTCAGCCTTCGGCGTGGTATTGCCGCGCGCATGCGTAAGCGTGGCGTTGCTATTGATGCGCAACATATCCTGATCCTCTCTGGTTCGACGCAGGGTATAGGCCTCGCCGGTCGCCTGCTGCTCGGCCCCGGCGACGAGGTGGTGGTTGAAGTGCCCACCTACCTGGGGGCCATTCAAGTGTTTCGCGCGCTGGGCGCGCGAGTCATCGGCGTGCCCACCGACAGCGATGGCATGCGTGTAGATTTGCTTGAAACCGTTCTGGTCCGCCATCGCCCGCGGCTGATTTACACCCAGCCAACGTTCCAGAATCCTGCGGGGATAGTTATGTCGCACGAGCGCCGCCGGCGATTGCTGCTGCTGGCAAAACGCTACCAGACACCAATCCTGGAAGATGATCCTTACGGGGAGATGTACTTCGAAGGGAAGGAGCCACAACCGCTGATAGCGATGGATCGCAGTGGGCAGGTCCTGTACCTCAGTACATACTCAAAGACGCTCGCGCCTGGATTGCGTGTGGCATGGATCGCGGCACCCGAACCGATGATCGAGCGTCTCTCGCTGCATAAGCAAATCTTCGACTTGAACACCAATGCGATTGGCCAGTGGGCCGTGTCAGAGGTATTGCAGCGGGGCTTGCTGGACGATCATCTTACGAAGCTGCGCCGGCGCTACCAGCACAAACGGGACTTGATGCTGCAGGCGATGAGCACCCACTGGCCCAAGGAGGTACGCGTGAGTCATCCACAGGGAGGCTTCCACATATGGTGTCGCCTGCTGGGTGATATGCGTGCGCGTTCGCTGCTGCGTGAGGCGGCTCACGAGCAAGTTGCATTCGTCATCGGCGAGCCATTCCACGTGGACGGCGGTGGCCAGCAGCAGTTCCGGCTGAGCTTTGCTTATCCGGAGGAGCAGCATATCGAAGAAGGGGTGCGGCGGGTAGGCAATGCTATGAGGCGCCTGATGGCCCGGCGCTTCCAGAACGAAGAGCCGCGCAAGTTGGGCGTCGAACATGTGCCGATGGTGTAGGCATATCTGTTGAGAGCAGCAGCCAGCTTACCATTACAGGTGGGGTCGTTGGTAAGCTGGCTGGCACGGATTATTCTATTGCTAACTGGCCGGGGCAGCCGGATAAAGGCCTATCGAGATAATCACAAGATGACCCTGTTGCAGTTGCAAACGAATGACCCAATCGTAGTATGCAATCGGGCTGTCATCGCTGCATGATACCTGGGTCAATTGGACGTTGGCAATCCCGCCCTGGCTATTTAGTGGCGAGGCCATTATATTCCCAATCTTCCAGCAGCCACTGGAGAGTGTATAGTTGGGATTCTTCACGAAATCATCAAATGGCTCTTGAGCGCGTACCGCTGCGCTGAGAAGTACGTATGCCTGCCTATAGCGCTCTTCTAATACAAGATCGATATAATGGGTTACGATTTTCATGATGAGGGCCTGAGTGACGACAGGGGGAGTTGGTGAAGGGGTGGGTGATGGTGTTGGCATGGGCGGCGGGAAGGGCCCAGGCGTGGGTTTCAACTTTTTCGTCTTCGTATGGGCATGCATCGCCCTATGGGTATGTTTTGGATGAGACGGAGGCATACAAACAGACAAAATAGCCGCCTGTGAACCAGGGCATGTAGAAGCGAAACTTTCGCCACATGCAGACAGGCCGAAGAGTAGAAGCACGAGGATCGCTACAAAGGCCAATATGGGGTAGCCCGGTGATGGGCGCCTGGAGTTCATTACAGGAAGAGACCGGCATAGGGTGTCTTCGCCGAGAGAAAGAATGTAATTCATAGCAGCCTCCTGCTTTCGATATGATGCTGGCGTCATCGGCAACAAATCATAAGCAACGCATTAGGCGGGCAGGTACTAGATCGCGTACTACTTACTATGCAAAATGAAATTTGCAGGCTAACACTATAATGACGATTTATCTCACTTGAGATGAAAAAATGAAGCTCCTTTCTTCTTATAGAGCTTCAGGTCCATGTTTATAGAGCGAGCAACGCTGCGGCGCGCGGCTGAGATAGAGGCTTTACAGAGGCGCTTTTCGTCTTCTTCTGCGGGCCACCGGGCTACTTCGATATCCACATTAAACTGCTTGAATGAGTCTACTACCAGGATGAGATTATCCAGGCGCTCATACAGCAAAGCTGTCATAGCAGCTTTTTGGCGTGGAGGGAGTGTTGAAATCGTGGCAGCGGCCTTTTCAGCACAATTAGCAACTGCTTCTTGTTCCTCAACCTCGAAAGCAGGGTCGGCCATGCCTTCGCCGGGTGTAACCAGAATATTATCTTCCAGCATCTCCCCGTCTTCGGTCTCTGGCAGAGGCAAGGGCGGTTCACGACCGCGTAAGACATTGACGAACTCGTTATGAACTATACGCCTGACGTAGGCTTTGATGTTCCTGATAGGCCTCGCCTGTAGGGAATGCCAGAGGTTGATACGGACTCTCTGGGCAAGCTCATCGCGTTCCATGCGCGGGGCAATATCTGGACTACCAGCTAAGATTTTTTCGACTTGAGCAACAATGTACGGGTCGATGTGCTCCAGGATTTCTTCTACCGGTGGGTCGCTATCATCAGGACCTACCCCAGGCAGACCTAGGGTTCCCCTGGTAGTATCTAAAGAGACGGGGAGATGTTGTTCAACCCCAAGGGGTTGCTGGGGGTCATGTCCTGGATGTTGTTGCATATGGCACCCTCCTGCGCTATTGATGCATACGTCATTGTATATCTTTATCGTATCATAGTTTTGTCTTTTTGTCAATAAGTGGATATCTTTTTATATCTTTATAAGGGCGCGTATTCCTGAGCATTTATTTCTAACAGAGGCCATTCAAAACGAGGTTAGAGGTGAGCAAGTCACTGAATTTGAAGCGTGATCACATCTAATCCGCACAATGCCTGTCTTTTTATATCACACAGTTGATATTATTCGATTTTTGTAGTATAATAGAGAGGTTCAAGTACGTATACGAAAAACCAAGCTCCTTTGAGAACGCATCGCAGTAGCTGTCCTATCAGGCAAACGTCAATGAAGGCAAGTAGCGAGCAGCAAGCTATGGAACTCAACGAACTCATTGAGGCCGTTATATCCTACACCGATTCATCAGAAGCTCGGTCAGTTCTCACCACGGCCTTCCAGATAGCTGTCGATGCACATAAAGGATACCAGCGAATAAGTGGTGAACCTTATGTGAACCATATCTTGGCTGTGGCGAGTATCCTTGCCGGGTGGCATGCGCCCCTCTCCATAGTTACAGTTGGTTTGCTACATGATATTCGCAACCCTGATTATTCGCATGAGTACAGTTTAGATGATGTGCGGTCCAGGCTGGGAACAGATATTTTCCAATTGCTTGAAGCAGTTGTTAGTTTGAATCGTTTTATGAGGAATATCGAAAGAGACTTTGATACTGCGGCAGAGTCAAGTGATACTCAATATCATATCCTCTCTCTTCTAAGAGAAGATAACAATGCCGTTGTTATCAAAATCGCCGATCGCTTACATAATTTGTGGACAGTCTCGGCGTTGAATCAAAATTATCAGGAACGAACTGCTCGTATAGGGCTGCAATTGCTAGCGCCTTTAGCTGATCGGTTGGGTATGGGAGCTGTCAAGCGCCAAATAGAGGATACTTCCTTCGAACTCATCTATCCTACGTATTATAAAATGCTCAGGCAGCACTATGCCGATGCTGGCTTCGATCAGGGAGTTGAAAATGTTTTACAAGAGTTGAAGCAAGTATTTAGTAGTTTGACGCTGAAGAAAGAGGTGCGATGGCAATCGGCCTCACTCTACACCCTCTATCTTCATCAGATTGAGCAGAATACCAGGCAGGGTAAATCGATACACGCAGAACTTCCACCTTTGAGGATAGTAGATGCTGGCTCTTTTGTCATCTTGACAGATGACGAAATCGATTGTTACAGAATCCTCGGAGCACTTCACAAGCTTTATTCACCAGTAGAGAGGCAGTTTCGCGATTTTATCGGACGCTGCAAAGAGAACGGCTACCGAGCATTGCATACTCAAGTAAGGCACACCTCGGGTCATCTCTTGCATGTGATGATACGCACCCATATCATGGATCTCGTTGCTGAAAGTGGCATTACTGGTCGCTGGTGGAGTGTACCCGAAGAATTTCTGCCCCAATTACCAGAAGATACCAAGTCTGTTGAAGAAGAGATTCAAGTACTTACTCCAAACGGTAAAGTTGTGTATTTTCCCCCAGGGGCTACTGTACTTGATTTTGCATACAGCATCCACACAGATGTTGGGCACTTGTGCGTGGGCGCCCTGGTGAATGGGGAGCGTGCAGACTTATCCAGAGTGTTGCGAAGCGGCGATAGGATCGAAATTATCTCAGGTGGCCCAGATGCGCGGCCGAGTCTGGACTGGCTGGCTCTTGTACGAACTCCTCGAGCGATTAGCCGCATCAGGCAGTGGTTGACACAACATAGAAGAAATCAGATGTTAGAACTAGGTCGTGCATTGTTGGACAAAGAATTGAAACCTTTAGGCCTGGATTCAGCCGATCCTCAAGTCTACCAGTTACTCGCGGAACTGGCATCGAAAGAAAACCTGGCGGGAACGGAAGACCTGCTGGTATTCATCGGCGTTGGCCGATATAAAGCTCCCCGGCTGGTAGAACGCCTAAAATCAATGCGATTAAAGTCAATACGTTCTCTTTACAGAGAACCGACGTCCAGCGTCAGAGTGCTCTCTCCCGAGGAAGCTCTTCTGCCACATACTTTTGCCCAATGCTGCAAGCCTAGACCGCCCGAGGATATCGTCGGCTATCGCCGAACTAACAATATACTGGCTATTCACAGGCGCGACTGCCCGCAGATCAAGGAGCATGAAAAACTCTTACAAGTTGAATGGGACTCCACACAAATGGAGTCAAATTATGTTGTTGTTGTAGAAGCGTTGAATCGACCAGGGCTGGCGAGCGATTTAAGCACAGCCATCGCTTTTTTAGGATTTGATATGCCGAGTTTTAGTGCTTCTAAACGAGCTGATGGAGTAATGGCAGAGGCACATATCTATCTTGGAAAAACAACTGCAACTCAACGGAGCCGTATTCAGAAGGCATTGGAAGATATACCCTATGTCACCAAGTGCGAGATTATCCCTTCTTTCTTTCTTTTGACTGCTATGCACCAGGCCGAATCATCCAAGCCAATTTATCAACCTAACCCCTACGGTCCCACTATCGCCGCTGGAGCGCGTTTCTATGGACGGGAGGTTGAAAGCCAGCGAATTTCTGCCTTATTGCATGATCAATCTCAGAACACGACTACTCTTCTATGGGGACAGAAGCGCATTGGGAAGACGTCGTTCGTGCTGCGCCTAGAGGAGCAGTCGCGTGGAGATTTTCTGCCAATATATGTAGATGTGCAGGGGCTTAGGGATGGTAGTACGACCCAGTTCCTGCACCAGTTGATGATGGCCATCTCTCGAGCACTCAAGGACAATACACAGGACGCAGGGGAGAAAACCAACGCCCCTGCGCTTAATCGGCTAAGGAAGGATCCGTTATCCTACTTTGACATGTTTATGGCGCAGGTACAAGAAGAGGCCCGAAGTAATCCTCTGGTTGTGATATTAGATGAGTTTCAATGTCTTTGCAGCTTGCAGGAAGAGGGAGTTAGTCGCGAGGCGATCTTTAGCCGCCTGCGCAGCCAAGCGCAACATGGATACAACATCCATTTCATCCTGAGCGGCGGGGGATTGCTGAACCAACTGACAGGGCAGTGTGATATTGCTTCGTTGTTTAACATTGCTCATTACGAGAAACTGGGCTGTCTAGAAGCGAAGGCTGCTCGCCGTCTCATCAGGGATGGTTTGACCAGGGTGGGCAACATCACAGAAAACGCGGTTGAACTGTTGCTTGATTTCACTGCAGGCCACCCATTTTACCTCCAGCTGCTATGTTCTATGCTTTATGACCAGGCGCAGGAGCATAAAACCATCATTACATCGGATGCCGCATCACTAAATACTCGCGAATGGCTAGGCAGGGCAGACGCGAGCCGTTTCCAGCATTTGTGGGAAGGACACAATACCACGAGCGCACAGAGGAATAAGCTCATATTGAGCGCCATTGCCCAGTTCGGAGTTAATAACCATGAGGTCGAATATGATCGTCTAGCTGGAGTCATATGCTCTATAGTGCCAGAGCAAGACCTGGTACGATCGCTGGCAGACCTGGCGGACCTGGGAGTTCTGGAACACAATCACGCGAACTATGCCATCAAGGTTGAGCTGTTTGCGCGCTGGCTGCGCCAGCATTGGCCACTCGAACTGACACTAAAGGAGACACAGTGGCTATGAACTCATTTCAACTCTCTTCACTTCCGCAGAATCCTTTTACTCGTCCAGCTTTCAGGGGCAGGCGAAATGAATTGCAAACTATCTATAAGCGTCTACTCAGCGAACCACCCCAGTGCTGTGCCATAATCGGTGAAACCTCCTTTGGCAAAACTACCCTAATGCGTCATCTTATCGAGCCACAAAGCGCTTCTGTCATAGATGCCATGGGAGCGGAACACGTATTTACCTTTGTATACCTGGATTGCGCTCGTTACATTGAACTGGCTGAGAGGGAAGCTTATGCGTCAGTTCAGTTTTGGTGGGAGATGTATAGTACGTTTCGGGCAAAACTACAAGCGGATAAAGAATCACTACTGCCCGAACCTCCGGTGAGTGTAGATCACATATCAATAAACACAGCTTTTGAGATCAAATCTGAACTTGAAGGACTTATTCGGACTCATCAACGCCCGGTAATCTTTGTGCTAGATAATTTTGAAGGTATAGCTCGTCTTCCGCTCCGTGATAGTGAGTGGCTACGATCTATGGCTCAACACAACTGCACATACATAGTTTCTAGCCGCCACTTGCTCTACTTGCTCTACCAATATAGCCGAGAGAGTTGGGCAAGTCCTTCACCGTTGTGGAACCTCTTCTCAGATCCTATCTATCTGGGTTTGATGAGAGAGGAAGAGGCAATGGACTTTGTTTCCCAGGCAGGAAAGCTAGAAAACTTCTGGAAACAGGAAGATATCAAGTTCATCAGGAGAATAGCAGGTCGCCATCCCGAAATTATGCGTATTGCTTGCTCGCACCTCTTTGAGCAACGTCTGCACTCCCTTTCCTTAAAAGCCGAAGACTATGAATTCCTTGAGTTCAGCGTAAATAGAGATGCGAGTGCAATCTGTAACCAGCTATGGCATGGACTCGCTGATCCTGAGCTAAGCGGTGAACCGAAAATTCCGGGGTATGCAGGAGAAAGAGAGGCTTTGATCTTATCTCCATATCAAAGGGGATTGATCGATGTTGCAAGAGGATTTAATACTACAGAGAAAAAGATACTCTTTGTGTTGGAGGAGCGCGGTCTGATTGAGCGAATCAATGGCGAATGGCGTGTATTTGCTGAAGCTATGCGCCAATTCGCCCTTGAACAAGAACAGGCCCACAAACAAAGTGAACTGTACATCTCCAACCTGCCTGTCACTTCAGGCGATACAAGAATTCCTGCATTTGCCTACCTCGAAGGTAGAGTATATGAATACCTCAAGTCCCATGTAGGAGAAGTATGTGATAAGGAAGAGATCAAGCGGGCTGTATGGGGAAACAACCCACCGACTAATAGCGCTCTACAAAAGATAATCGAACGCATCCGCGAGAAGATCGAACCTGAACCTGAGAACCCTCGTTACCTCATTGCCGTCCGAGGGCAAGGCTTCATGTTACGGGAAGATCCTCTAGGCTCCTAGCAGGGTTTGATAAGTCTTCAATCAGATCAGTGGCAATATTCCCAGATTCTATCAAGCATTTCAAACGCATTTCAGCGGTTTCTAAAAAGGCCCAGCCAAGATCAGGTAAGTTATCGTACACAATACTCATTGCTGCACCGACAATTGCTTTTTCAACAAGATAGAAGGCCAGAACCCCTCTGGATGCTTCATCTTTTTGGTTAGTAATTTGCAGGTAATTTTCTGTGAGAAGATCTGCAAGGAGTGGAATACCTGTGCGAGCTTGGATGTCTACTGCCAGCAAGGCTAGGTCACTGAGAACATCTATATTCGTGTATAATGGGTTAAAATCGGCAGCATCCAGTATTAATACATCTTTCCATGGCTCTTGCTCGCGCCACTCATCAGGTGATGTAATCCAAATATGGGGGGATTTCAAATCACCATGACAACGCTTAATACGGTGTTCCAATAGGCGTTGTTCGAAATATTGTTTATACTTGTATTGAGAAAACATGTGATTGAGCCTATTTTTCAAGCAAGTGAGTCTATTTTTCAGAAGGTCATAGGCATTACCTCGACTATTCTTGCTTATCGCCAGTACCAGATCTAGTGGTTCAAAATTGTGCACGAGTTTTCTTTGTAGCTGTTCATGACTGCCCCAATGTATCCCGTTCTCGTTAGCAACGAGTGGGGCCGCAAAATGAGTATGGATATATGACAAGTATTGCGCTAAAAGATATATATATTTTCTAAGAGCGTCTCTACTCTCTTCACTTAAGATATGATCTAAACGCCTCTCCTCAGCCAATTGGTGCATAACTAAGGCATATTCGGCGTTCGAATCAAGCATTCCTTTTGTGGGATTGTTGATAATTTCATCAATAAGGATACAAGATTGCGACAGATCCAAGTCTTTAATACGTGCTAGCCCGATGTAGACCTCTCCTCCTAGAGTATATACCTTGTTTCGCTCTAACGCCTTAAGCTGGCATTGCTGCCTTTTGCTTATCGTCTCTAAGCTATAGCGTGCATCCTTGTAGTCACGTAGTATTTTCATGACAAGTCGTTGGCCTGTATTTATATTTTGAGTAAACAGTATCTGAGTGCATTCAGATTGACGCAGATCTTTAATCAAGTAATAGTGGGGCACTAAGAAAGATGTGGAGGGAACTGAATCCGAGCTTCCAAGCGATGTCGCTGCGGAAAGTCCTTCAAACGGAAGAGAAGGTGAAGAATGCGCTACTAGAACCATACTACACCTGCCTATTAAGACGAATAAATTCAAAGTAAAGTCGAAATTAGCCCAGCTATATCAAGATAAAACGAGCGAGGTTCTCTGAAATTGCACACAGGATTTCCACCTGAGGTGCCTCATACAAGCTGAAGTATAGCGTCCTTTCTTCTAAAGTATATTTTACTCTCTTCGAGAAATTTTCCTTCTATACTTCAGTTGAGACTTATATGAAAAGCCTTCTCAACAGGAACCATTATAAAGGAAGGTACGAAAAGAGGCGAGAGCTTGAGGTTATGATTTGGTTATGATTTGGTTATGGTTGGGTTACGATTGTATAATATATAGCATTTTCTCTTTACTTGACTTGGCGAAAGGAGTAAAGAGGGCCCTGACAGAAGACGAGGCTTCTTCAAGTTACTTTTGTACTCCTGTGTCTAAAATGTGATGATATAGATGATATATCATATCACCTATCCAAACGGCGCTTTAGTTCGTTTACGTGGGTCTGTGCAACCTCCAAGTAGGCCGGTCCAAGAGGAGAAAGGTCATAGATAACGCTGACTGCTGCACACACCATAGCCTTTTCAGCAAGATAGTAGTTGAGTACAGATCGATTGATTTCGCTCTCTTGATGTGTAAGTTGCAAATAGTACTCTATCATCTCGCTGACCAATACAAACGATTTAATATGTGCCTGAACATCGACCGCGAGCATAGCGAAATCGCTGAGGATGTCAATGTTGCTATACACGGGGTTAAAGTCGATTGCATCTAATAATAAAATATGCTCACGAGTTTCATCATTGTTTGCCGGAATAAGCCAGATGTTTGAAAGCTTCAGATCCCCATGACAGCGCCTAATGCGTTGTTCCTGAAGGCGGTGCTCGAAGTAGTCACGATACAGATTATGTGTCAATACATGAGTGAGCATGCCAGGGATATGCGTATAAGCCAGATAGTGACCTGTTTTATCTTTCTCCAGCATTGAATCGAACAATTCGATGTTATGTTTGAGCTTGTCCTGTAACTGAGCATAGCTTCCCCATCGATTGTCGTCACCTTCATCAGCAAGCGGCATTGCTAGTAGATTAACATCCATATGCAACTGTGCTATGTACTGCGTCAACAGCTTGAGGCGAGCATGTGTTTCCTTATTTTGCTTGTCCAATAGAGTTTCCAGACATCTATCTTCTGGTAATTGCCTCATCAGTAGCACATACTCTACATCTGCTTTTGTATCTACCTTAGATAGGTCTTCGATAATTTCTCCTATGTGAATCTCATGGTCGTTTTCCTGGTATTCCTTGAGTAGACTGGCCAATCCGATGTATATTCCTGGTGAGAACTTTCTGTTCCATAGCAAAGCTTCGACCTGGCACATCTGCCGACCAGATAGGGTTGCTCGGGTGGGGTAACGAGGATCTTGATATGGACGTAAAATCTTCATTACTATCGGCTGCTTTGTAACTGGATCTTGCACAAACAGTAGTAGGGAAGCTTCTGTCTCTCTCTTACTTAAGACTTCGTAGCGGGAATTAGTCCTATCACCATTGGTAGAGGACATTCAAGTCTCCTAAAAAGCTGAAAACGTGGCAGATACCGTAGATCTTCTGTTTTGGATTATTAACACAGCAATAGCGGTACTGCCACGATAACACCCCTTTTTCATGTGACGAAATTATACAAGATAATCAAATATAAATCTATTTGGTAGTACTTGAAGTATATTGAGACGAGCGACTATGTTACTGTGAAAAACTATAGCGGCTCTTCACTATTCTGTCTATTTTTGAACTGATTGGCAGCATAAAAGAGCCCCGCAGCTATAGCTGCGAGGTTCCTTCATTACGTGGTATAGCTTGGCCCTATTTAACGCTGCTCAGCGCCATACAAAACTGACGCCGGAGCCGGGGTAGAAGGTCCAGTCACTGACGCGGCCCCAGCCGCCATTGGCATACCAGTTCATGTTACTGGTTAAGACACTGCCGTCGGAGTTTACCTTCTCTACAAAAGCTACGTGTCCCAACCAGCCAGCTCCCTGCACTCCTGGCTGGAGCACGAGGATAGCATGCAGATGCGGCTTCGAGGAGACATTCCACCCGAACTGCCTGGCGCCAGAGGCCCATGCATACGCATCGCCACTCCAGGGAACGTAAAATCCGGTTACCTGGTGATAACGGTAGTCGGCCCAATAGGTACACTGACCATAGGGGAAACCGTCCCCATTCGGGTTACCCGTCGAGCCAGGATCGTAGCCATCCTGCCGGGTCACGGCGGTAGCTGTGGCAGCCTGCTGCGCGATCAAGCTCGGGTTACCACCACTTACCTGTACCAGGTAACTGATGGATTGAATCGGGTTAAAGAGATGGTCACCTTCGTTATTAATAGGCACAACAGTCAGCAGGGTAGTGATGGTTATTAGCAGGATCAGGATCGTAACAGCGAGTTGCACGACCCAGCGGCGCCCCTGGGGTGGACGTCTCAGGCCGACACTTTTCTTGCCAGTGCCACGGATCACGACCGGTTGGCGCAACGATGTTGTGGTATTGTTCTTTATGTAGGGTAATACGGCAGCCTGCAGATCAAGCGGATGAGTTGCAACCGGAGAAGTATATTCCGGCAGGTCGCGAGTTATACCAGGAGACCTGACCGATGTAGTAGATCCTGTCGTAGGAAGAGCCACATCAGGTGGCGTAACAGGTTCGGACAAAGGACGAGTCATGGCAGGGGATGGATGATACTTTGTTGGACGAAGCAATCCAACGTCTGACGGAGCCTCTTCAGGAAAAGGCAACTGTGCTGTGGGTGAATCGACGCGGCCGGATAAATTGAAAGGCTTCTTGATTAATCCGCGTCCGGTTGTAGCACTACTCTGACGCTCATCAGCAGACGACATACATTTTCCCCAATCGAGTTGAGTTGCACGAAGCAGTTTCGCAACTACCCCGTACTTAACGTTCTAGTTCTTTCAATAAGCAAGGCTGAAAGCAACCACTAAAACAGAATGTAACCGCCACCGGGTGATAGGTCAAGCATCCGAGGTTAAGCATAGGATAATAGTACCGACATCGCTCGCTTCTTTTTCACCATAAGTTTTGAGAACTCCGCACAATTTGCTCATTTCCAAAACGAACGCCTATGAAACCGGCTTTTAGCGCATTTTCTCGCTCAATCCCGGTGTACATTACGTATATAATAGAGGTACTTATCTACCGATATTTCTCTAAGGAGACTGATATCCACTCATCATTCTTCTGGCGGGCCTGTGGCCCACTTGGGAAGGAGAGAATGAGCGAGGACACCTCGCGCTCCGGCAGGAGACTTCGTCCCCTGCACCCCTATTTCTGAGTGGATCTCAATAAGGAGAGCCTTGACATGCCGTCCAAAGTTCACTTGTATACATTGATCGCGCTGGTGTTACTCCTCGCGGCCTGCAGTCCCAGCAGCGTAGCGACACGAACGCCAACGCACTTGCCTACAACGGTCAATACGGCAGACCTGTGTCCTGGCAAGTCAAGTCAAAATAGGAACTGCTATACGCCACACGCCCTACGGGTTGCCTATGGCGTAGAAGCTCTCACTGAGCAGGGCTTGACAGGCAAGGGGCAAACGGTGATCGACATTGTTTCATACGGCAGTCCCACCTTACAACAAGATATGGATGTGTTTGACAATCAGTTTGGTCTGCCACCGGTTACGATTCGGGTGTTCTCGCCGCTGGGGACAGTTCCTTTCAAAGCTAACAATAAGGATATGATCGGTTGGGCGGCTGAAACGGAACTCGACGTTCAAATCATCCATGCTATTGCGCCGGGCGCGGGCATTGTGGTGATGACCAGCCCGGTTGACGAAACGGAGGGCACAATTGGCTTGCCAGAATTTCTGAAGTTAGAGCAATATGCCGTTGCGCACCATCTTGGCTTCATCTTTTCGCAAAGCTACGTTGCTTCCGAAGCAACGCTAGCAGACCGTACAGGGCAACAACTGGTTAAGATGTATAGCAATTTCTATAAACAGATCATAACTCAAGAAGGATTCACCGTTGTTTCCGGCTCCGGGGATAATGGTGCGACCGATTGGGGAAACATTGCCGCTACCAAACTTGCGCCCACGCCTACGGTCAATTTTCCGGCGGACGTGCCCTGGGTGACTGCTGTGGGGGGTACAAACCTGGTACGGGCAGCAAGCGGCTATGATGAAACTGCCTGGCCAGGAAGTGGTGGTGGTTTGAGCAAGTTCTTCAGCGAACCGACCTTTCAGCAGGGGATGCCACAAGCGGCACAATCATTACTGGCGGGCCATCGTGGTCTGCCAGATATTGCAGCCGATGCCAATTCTGATACCGGTATGGCCTTCTACTTTGACGGGCAATGGGTCCAGACTGGCGGCACGAGCGCCAGCACCCCACTGTGGGCCGGTATTCTCGCTATGACAAATCAGATGGCAGGTCATCCGCTGGGTTTTATCAATCCCGGCATCTACAAATTAGGGATATCGACAAATGCACAGAGAGATTTTCGCGATATTACCAGTGGAGATAATAGCGTTCACCAGGGAAACATTCAGGTACAGGGATTCCAGGCGGGAGCAGGCTGGGATGGTGTCACAGGATGGGGCGCACCACTTGCCAGTCAATTCATTCCTGATCTCATTGCAGCTCTCAAGCCGTAAAACTCATATACATGATAGTTGTTTAGCCAGTTCATACCCAGCAGGAGTTTATTGATGTTTACATCCAGGCGCGGTAGCCCAGCACTTGCAAGAAGTGCCACTACGCTTATAGTTTTATGTTTTTTCCTCGCCGCCTGCAGCCCATCAGGAGGGCTGGGCGGGGGAAGCACGACGCCCACAGCAGCGCCAACTCATCCGACGTCACAAGCGCCCTCTGCGACACCGAACGGCGCCTCGGCGGATACATGCCCGCAGGAATTAGCACAGTTCTCCCATTGTCAAACGCCACATAGTATACGCGTTGCCTACGGTATTGAATCCCTCATAGAGCATGGCTTCACAGGCAAAGGGCAGACGGTCGTCGATATTGTTTCCTTTGGCAGCCCTACTTTGCAGCAGGACATAGATGCGTATGATCAACAGTTTGGTTTACCGCCCATTAAAATCCAGGTTTTTTCTCCCATCCCTGAGAGAGAGTCCGATCCGTATGGAGATAAGGCAGGCTGGGGTGACGAAACGACACTGGATGTAGAAGTCATTCACGCTCTAGCTCCCGAGGCGGGCATCGTCGTGCTGACCAGCCCTGTTGCCGAGACCGAGGGAACTTTCGGCTTGCCTGAATTCCGGCAACTGGTACAGTACACAATCGACCATCATCTGGGCAACATCATCTCGAATAGCTGGGGGGCATCTGAGGCCACGCTGAACAACCAGGCCGGGCAACAAGAGCTGCAGAGGTGGAATACCCTGTTGCAGAAAGCCACCACCAAGCAGGGTATTACGTTCTTTGCGGCTTCCGGTGACCAGGGCGCCAGCGACTTCACCGATATGAGGTCAACAAAGCTTGCGCCAAACCCTACCACGGCATTTCTCGCCGATAATCCCTGGGTAACGAGCGTGGGCGGCACGTCATTACTGGGTAAAGGGCCGAATCCCCAGGAAGTCGCCTGGAGCAGCAGTGGAGGAGGCTTCAGCGCATTCTATCCTATTCCCTCTTACCAGCAGACGCTACCGGCCTCTGTACAAAGCCTCTTCAAGAATCGTCGTGGCGTGCCCGACGTAGCCGCTGATAGTGATCCTTCTACTGCACTGGCAAACTACGTCCATGGGCGATGGACGATGATAGGCGGCACCAGCGCCAGCACACCTGCCTGGGCGGCAGTTGGCGCTATTGCCAACCAATTAGCAGGGCATCCACTGGGGTTCATTAACCCAGGACTCTACAAAGTGGGAACGTCGAACATTTCTACGCAAACGTTCCACGATATTACCGTCGGCGACAATAGCATCAGTGACGGGTCGGTGAATGTGAAGGGCTATGCAGCGGCAGCAGGCTGGGATGCAGTGACCGGTTTTGGTTCGCCCAATGCGGCAGTATTGCTGCCAGCATTGATACAGGCACTGAAGCAGTAGATGTGCCTACGGCATGGGAACTTTTCCTCGATATAGCTCGTCATTACCAGCGATGGGTAGGGCAGGTCGAGATTACCTGCCCTCTAATCCAATTCAATTCTGGTCCTGCTGAACCGGGAAATTCGGAGGAAACGAGTCTATGCCGCATGCCATTACCACTTCTACAAAAACAAAGAAACGTGACCATCTAGTTCTTTTTTCGACAGGATTGATTATCCTTGCATTGATTGTAGCAGCCTGTGGCGGGGCCAGCGCAGGTACGACAACCAGCAATGCCTCTAATGGCCCTATCGCTGGACCAGCACAGCACTCGGCGAATGTTAATTCGAGCGCTTCTCTACCAGGCACAACATCAACGAGCAAGAGCGGCACTACCCCATCAGCCGCACAGTACCTGATCAAGTCGCTTGCCGTCAATATGAAGGTGAAGGATACACGGCGCGTGGCTGCCGACCTGCAGGGATGGATCAGTACAACCGATCCTGGTTCTTCGTCGGCGGGGATTGATTACGAGCAGGTCGGCGATAACCTCTACAGCGTCTCGATGCAATTTGAGGTTCAAGCAACGAATTACACCCAAGTTAAGCTCTACCTCGAGGATTACACAACGCAGCACGGGGGAAAACTTCTCAGTTTGCACGAGACAGTACAGGACGTGACGAACGATTTTATCGACTCGCAGTCGCGGCTCAGGAATCTCAAAGGCGAACAACAGCGCCTGTTGACATTACTCAGCAACACGACCGCGCTGGGCGACATCCTTTCCATCGAGCAGCGGCTGACAGATGTCGAAGGGCAGATCGAGGATACCGAGGCTCATATCAACGCGTTAAGCGGGCAGACCACGTTTTATACGGTCAGTATCAGCCTGCAGCCAATCGCATTTACGCCTCCACCACCTCCATCGCCTAATAACACCTGGAGTGGGCTCAAGACACTCCAGAATGCCTGGTCCGCGTCGCTGGCATTTGGCGAAGTGCTGGCTACACTTTTCATCTGGCTGTTGTCATTCAGCATCTATATCGTCCCGGCGGCAGCAATCGCCTGGTTTGTATGGCTGCGCAGGCGAGCACACCTGGCAGCGCCGATGCCAGCGCCGCACGTGATGACACCGCCACAGAGTGATTTATAGACCTTTCGATCATCAGTCCGTATAGCATATTAAAAAGCCCTCACCCTGGTCAGGGTGAGGGTCCGCTATTTCTACTATTGTTGTTCGAAACCGTAGCTTGGCCGGCCAAACATTACACGTTTATGTCGCTGGCCGAAGAGCAGGTAAATGAGCGGGCCAATAAAAGGCGTTGTCCAGATGACGACCAGCCAGAGAATGGTACCTGCCGCAGAATGTTCATCTTCAAAGAGCATCACAGTCTCAATAATGTGGCCGATGACGGGTATGAAGACGAGTACCAGGAAAAGCAGCGAATTGGCTATACAGCCTCTATTTCCAGACATGAATATTCTCCTCATAGGCAAGCGCCAGTCTCAGGCGGTCATATAAGCCGCCGAGATCGACGCCGTGTTTTGACTCTTTCTGTATAGGTATACGGGAGAGGGAACTTTGAAGTTGCAGCCTGGTTTCTATCCTTCTCATGCGGTATAGTATCAATAGCTTTATAGGACAAGTCTGTCAAAAGGATAGCATATGCGTGCTGCGGTTATAGCGGATATACATGGGAATCAAATCGCCCTTGAAGCTGTGTTGCAGGACCTTGCGCAGCAGGCGGCGGTGGATCACCTGGTAATTGCAGGCGATCTGTGTTTGAATGGGCCCTGCCCACGCCAGGCGCTGGAGACGGTACGAGGGCTACACTGCCCGGTCATCCAGGGAAATGTAGACGCGGAAATAGTTACTAAAGCAGTAGAAAAGGGCGAGAAGAAACGTGGCACGGTTGGCTGGACATGCGAGCAGATCGGGCAGCCAGGGATTGATTACCTGGCTTCTCTACCGTTCTCGCATCGTATCGCTAACCCCAACGGCAGCGATCTTTTGATCGTCCACGCCAATCCACTCAACCTGGAGGATGCCATCTTTCCAAATGCGCCTGATAGCACGCTGGAGCATTTTTTTAGCGGGCTAGAACCCGATATTGGCGCATTAGCTTTCGGGCACCTGCACATTGCCTATACGCGGCGGTGGCGACGGCTGCTGCTGGTTGATGTTGCCAGCTGCGGGCTGCCGCGCGATGAAGACCTGCGGGCTGCCTACGGGATACTGACCTGGCAGGACGGCGCATGGAATGCAGAGATCCGGCGGGTTCCCTACGACGTTCAAGAGGTGGTGAAGCAAATTAAAAGCTGCGGCATGCCCAATGTGGAGAAGCGTATCAAGACGCTGTTGGAGGCCCGATACTAAGGCGCGATAAATCGCGCAGCTACGAAGTTTTCGTTCACCAAGGGATGCATAATTTAGCAGGGTAGAGATAAAAGTAGCGTAGGAGCGCGCTGTCTCCCCAAAATGACAGGCGCTAAAGCCTACGCCACAAAACGAACATAGTGGGCATCCCCAAGGGGTCCACTAGAAAGTGGTGACACAACACCGAGCGGTAGAGTCACAAATGATGAGAACGTCTGCCTGAGAGATGAGTGCAGGCGCAGGCTGCGCAGAAACCAGTGATTCTTCCTCGACTGTAGCTTCCTCCCCCAGGTAGCTGGCGGCATCGCCAACATCGACCAGATGCAGTTCCTGCATAATTGCCAATAATTCTCCAGTTGTTGCCATAGTTAAGCATACTCCTATCCATTAATAAATGTGCTGAGTCGGACCCACTTCCATCTCATACATCGAGCACCCGCCTTCGTAGTACTGTGTGCCGGATGTTTCACTGTTATAAATAACCATAAGATTGGATACTCGGCAGGAGTACCGCTATGTTATGTAGGACCGCCACCATCACATCCGCCTTACATCTATTAATACGTTTGAATGTTACCAATTTATTGCTCCGTGGCACCTGATTAGTCCTAATAGGCCATTGGTGGTACATGGGGCGCGTAGACGCGGGAAATGGCAGTGATGATTGTGAACGTGCTATACTGTCAGAGAACAAATCAACGCTCGAAGGGCTTATCGAGCAGGTGCAGTGAAAGCAGTCATCTTGTAGGAGAGTAATAAATGGCAAGTACACATTATGATGTAGCAGTTATTGGAGCTGGTCCCGGCGGCTATGTCGCAGCGATCCGAGCAGCGCAGCTAGGCGCCAAGGTTGCTATCGTTGAGAAGCAGTATCTGGGAGGCACCTGCCTCAACGTTGGTTGTATTCCGTCTAAAGCCATGCTCCATATTGCTGAGACGTTGCACAGCATGGAATCGCTGAGCGAACTCGGTATTAATTTACCACAGCCGCCGACCTTCGATATGCGCAAGGCCGTCGCCTTCAAGGACAAAGTGGTCAAGCGCATGACCAGCGGCGTCGGAACACTCATGAAGGGCAACAATATCGATGTGTTCGATGGCCTGGGAACAATCGAAACCTCGCGTACAGTTACTGTCACAAAAAATGGCGACTCGCAGCAATTCAGCGCAGATAAGATCATCCTTGCCACGGGGTCGATACCCCTGATGCCACCGTTTCCCGGCATCGATAGCCGCAATGTGATCAATAGTGATACCTGCTGGGACCTGCCCGATACGCCCAAAAGCATCATCTGCGTCGGCGGCGGAGTGATCGGCATGGAACTGGCCTGTATGTTCAATGCTATGGGTTCGCAGGTCACCGTGGTTGAGATGCTGCCTAACGTGCTCGCACCGGTGGATGACGAGGTACGCAAACTCCTTGTGCGCATACTCAGTAAGCGAGGCATCAATATTGTCACAGGAGCAAAGGTCGAGTCCATTACCGACGAAGGCGATATGAAGAAGGTCGTAGCCAGCACCGTGAAGGGGGAGCAGAGCTTCAATGGCGAGTATGTATTGATGGCTGTAAGCCGGCGCGCCAATACCAGCGGCCTGGAACACCTGATGGAGGAGAGGTTAGATAATGATCGCGGGCGAGTGCGCGTCAATGAGAAGATGGAGACGAACCTGCCGGGCATCTATGCTATCGGCGATCTGATCCACGGGGCAGGACTGGCCCATGTCGCTTCCATGGAGGGCGAGGTTGCCGCCGATAATGCGATGGGACACGAAGCAAAGATGGACTACAATGTCATCCCGAACCCCATCTACACCTTCCCCGAAATCGCCTCCATCGGCCTTACCGAGGCCGAGGCGAAGGAGAAGTACCCGGAGGCACATGTCGAACGGTTCCCCTGGATTGCTATTGGCAAGGCCGTCGCCATTGCTCAAACTGATGGGTTTACGAAGGTTATCACCGGGAAATACGGTGAAATCTTGGGCGCACATATCATTGGCCCGGACGCCACGAATCTGATTAGCGAATATTCAGTCGCGATGCGCGGTGAACTCACCGTTGAGGAGATCAGCGAGACCATCCATCCCCACCCAACCCTCAGCGAGGGTTTGCGTGAAGCAGTACTGGCTGTGGAAGGTCGCCCGATCCATATCCCGCCCAGGCAGGTGGCAAAGGCCAGGTAGCAGAGAGCATTCCGTATCCAGCAAGGTACGGAATGCCTCATTTAATAGGTCGGGTTAAATACTCACTAATATATTTATTATGGTTACAGAAAAGAATAAGGCACGTTTTTGTGAATATGTTTAACATGCTTTGAGGGTATAGAGAGTAAGTTTCAGATAAACCGAGCGAGGCGATGAAGGGGAGGCGGGAATGAGCAAAGCAATTAAGGAAAGCGGCCCTGAACCTGGCACAAAAAGACGCAGACTACTGATCGCGGCAGCGATCGCCAGCATATTATTAGCGATCGCTATCCTTGCCGGGGGCGCTACCTGGCTGTTAAACGTAAGGACTCAAGCCACGATACAGGCGCCTGAGATTCCTGCAGTCAACAATGTGGTTTCTGTTTCCAGCGAGCGCCAGACAAAAGCGCAAACCATCGTGCAGCAATATATGACGGCCTTTCTCAAGGGGCAGTACGGTGAAATGTGGTCCATGTTGTATCCACAGGTACAGGCCATGTGGCCGGGCGAGGCGGCGTTTAACAAATTCTGGCAGCTTCGTTTCCAGGATTATACGGTACGCGGTTTTCTGCTGGGCAATGTACAGGGTCTAAAGAGCTGGGTGAATCCAGAGACGATGAGGGTCTATACCCAGGTGATACTGTTGCCTGTCTCGCTCCAGATTGGGCCAAAGCCGGTCTTACTGAAACAGGCAGGCCTACCGCCGGAGGATCTGCACCCCAGCGAGGTGTTCCGGGATCTCCCCTGCGTTGTACAGCAAGTTGCCGGGCAGAGCAACCGGCAAGCTCGCTGGTTCGTTCTCGATGGTGGACCTGTCGACCTGGAAGCCCCTATTTTGCCGCCCGCGCGACCAGTGCGCCAGGTTGTGCAGGTGCCGATTCTGATGTATCATCATATTTCCGATGCCCACCCTACTAACCTGCTTGACTGGAGCCTGACGGTCACGCCTGCATATTTCTCGCAGCAACTGGACTACCTCAAGGCACACAACTATCACACCATCACCTTCAACCAGTTGTTTGCCGCCCTCTACTACAATGGTCCACTACCTCGACATCCCATCATTCTTACCTTCGATGATGGCTACGAGGATGCCTACCGTTTCGCCTTACCCATCTTGCAAGCACATGGCTTTAGCGGCATGTTTTACATCATTACCGGTGTTGTTGGGTGGAGAGGTTATTTGAACTGGATAGAGATCCGCAGGATGCTGGCAGATGGCATGCAGGTCGGCTCGCACACCATCCATCATGTCGATATCGGGTCCACCCTGCTCTATTCACTAACTGTGGCGCAAGAAGAACTACAGCAATCCCAGGCCCGGCTGCAGGGGGAACTGGGGGTGGTAATCCAACAGTTTTGCTATCCATCAGGTGAGCCCTTTCGCCATGGCAGCCTGGCGCTCCAGCAGCGCGTTGTCGCCCTGCTGGCAGCCGATGGCTACGTAGGAGCAACGACTGATCCTGGTCAGACAGGTATCGCCCAGAGCAGCGAAACGCCTTTCGTGCTGCTACGCATTCGCGTCGATGGGCGTGAGTTATTCCCCGAGTTCATGGCAAGCCTTCCATGGAATACGAAGTGACCAGCACACCAGAGCTTCCAAAACGGCCTTGACACTCTTCAAGTGCTCGCCTATAATAAGCGAGCAATAGAGAAGAACGAAATGCAACGCCCGTTGTGCCAGCATTATTTTTACCTGCATGAGACATAGAACTACATGTGGAAAGGAAGTAGAGAATTTATGCTCTATAACGTGGCACAACTGCTGAAGGCGGACGTGGGGACCTCATTCCAGGCCGATATTGATGAAGAGCGCATCCAGCTCGACGACGATATCAAAGTCATCGGTCCGCTGAAGGGGCATGTACGTATGCGTCGCGTGAACCAGGGTTTACTGGTTGATGGCTGGGTGGACCTGACGCTTGGTCTTGCATGCAATCGCTGCTTGAAAGAGTTTGAGCACCCTATGCACGTGGCATTTGAAGAAGTGTTTTATCCGACTGTAGATGTGGTTACCGGCGTCTTTCTACCCGCTTTCGACGAGGAAGAGATTTTCCCCATCGATGAGCACCACCAGGTCGATCTCACCGAGGCGGTACGGCAAAACGTGTTGCTGGCGATACCAATGGTGACACTGTGCCGGGAGGACTGTCCAGGGCTTTGTCCGCAATGTGGGCACGATCTGAGCCTTGGACCTTGCGAGTGCCAGCCGGAGGTGGACACGCGTTTGAGTATACTAGAAAAATTGCTTCAAAACGGATCGCAATTATAATGCACCAGTACTGTGCCCAATTTCTGGGGTACAGTACCGATGGGAGAGGAGTAAATTTTATGGGAGCACTACCAAAACAACGAGTTTCACGCGCTCGCCAGGGTGAACGGCGCTCGCATCTCCACCTGCGGTTGCCGCAGCTGGTCGCTTGCCCGCAATGTCGTAGGCCGCGGCTTGCGCACCATGCCTGCCCCAATTGTGGGATGTATCGCGGCCGCCAGGTCTTTTTACCCAAGGCGAAGAAAAAGTGATCACGGGGGGAGGCGGGTATAAGCTGCTCGCCATCTCCTAACAAAAGAGTTGAAGAACATGACAACTCAAGTCGCTTTTCTTTTTCCAGGACAAGGCAGCCAGATTGTCGGCATGGGTGCCGATATTTTCACCGCATCAACTGCCGCCCGGCATGTCTTCAAGGCCGTAGATCAAGCCCTGGGCTTTTCGCTGAGCGAATTATGCTTTCACGGCCCTGAAAATAGTTTGCGCGAGACAATTAACGCTCAGCCCGCTATAGTAACCGTTAGCCTGGCACTACTGGCAGCTTTCCAAGAAGCGCTCTCCTCACCTGCACGTGTCTCCTCATGGTCATCACCACTTGTCCCGAGCTACACGGCTGGGCATAGTGTCGGCGAGTATGCAGCCTTGGTTGCCGCCGGGGCACTTGATCTTGAGAGCGCAGCGCGACTAGTGCGCACACGAGGACAATTGATGCATCAAGAAGGAAGTGTTTGTCCTGGAGGAATGGCTGCCATCATCGGTATGGACGGCGAGACGCTGGAGGCAATCTGCCAGGAAGCAACAGCGCAAACAGTTGGCAACCTTTCACCGGATGCCAGGGTCCATCAGGGCGAGGGACAGGTAGCTGTCGCCAACTTCAATGCGCCTGGACAGATTGTCATCTCCGGTGAACGACGAGCCTTGGGCCTGGCGATGGACAAGGCAAAAGCGCGCGGAGCAAAACGGGTCATTCCACTGGCAGTCAGTGGGGCCTTTCACTCTCCTGTCATGCAACCTGCTGCCAGCAGCCTGGCAGAGGCCATAGATGCTACCAATATACATGATGCCGCTATCCCTATCATTGGGAATATCGATGCCATTCCACTGACGGAGGCACGGGCGATACGAGCGGAGTTGGCCCAGCAAATTGCCTCCCCGGTGCAATGGATTCGTATCATCGAATACCTGGCGCATGTAGAAGTGACAATCTTCCTCGAAATCGGCCCTGGTCAAGCATTAACAGGAATGGTTAAACGTATTGCAAAGGGTGCTACTACCATCAATATAGGCGGCATGGCGGAGATCGAAAAAGCGGTTAGTACTATGCGTGAAATAGGCCTCATACCTGAGGTATAATGTTGACAATAACCCAATCATTTGAGAAAGGAGATATGGATGGCAACCGAGCCGCCTGGGGTCGTACGTGTTGCGCGTGAAGTCCTTTCGACCATCGTGATTAAGGCAGCATTACAAGCCGCCGGCGTTGTCCGTATGGCTCATAGTGGCGATCAATGGTCACGTCTCCTTGGCCGGGAAGTTCCCAAGCAAGGCGTAGCCCTGGTGATCAAAGATAATGCCGTCTCCGCCGATCTTTATATTGTTGTTTCTGCTGGCAGCAGCATTGTTGATGTAGGCTCCGCCGTCCAGGAAGAAGTAGCTTCCGCTATCGAGCACATGGTAGGGATGCAGGTACGAGAGGTCAACGTCTATATCCAGGATGTTGCCTGAAGCGCTGGCAATAAGTCAGGAGTCAAGCATAACGTTATGCAATAGTCAGGCTGGTGTACAATGTTGCCAGGCCCGGCCAATCGAACTCAGTCGAGGACACTATGCCCATAGGGATACGCAGACAAGCACGCATGGTTGCACTGCAAACACTTTACGAATATGATCTCGTTCAGCACTCGCTTGAAGAGATTTTGCAGCGACATGCCGAGGATCGCCATTTGCAACCAAAGGTGGTTGAATATGCTGGCGAATTGGTGACGGGTGTGCGCAATCACCTGGCAGATATCGATGCGCATATTCAAAGTGCGGCACGCGAATGGCCATTACACCAGATGGCCCGAATTGATAAAAATATTCTCAGACTTGCAATCTATGAAATTCTGTTTAATAATACGGTACCAGCAAAGGCTGCTATTAACGAGGCCGTGGAACTTGCCAAGCAGTTTGGCAGTAACACTTCCAGCCGTTTTGTTAATGGTGTCCTGGGTACAATATTTAATCGGGCGCAAAAAGCGCCTACCCCAAAAGCGGAAAGCGAGGTGAACTAATGGCCACAGTCTCCGAACGGCTCAAGAAAATTATCGTTGATCAGCTAGGAGTTGATGAAAGTGAGGTCGTTCCTAGCGCATCTTTTGTTGAAGATCTCAATGCGGACTCTCTTGACCTGGTTGAACTAATCATGTCCCTGGAGGAGGAGTTTAAACTCCAGATTTCAGACGAGGACGCGGAGAAGATTACAACGGTTCAAGAGGCCGAGGATTACATAGAAGAACACCTGCGTTAGACTGGTCGATGGTGGAGGCGGGAGACGAGAAGCGCCCCGGACATCCAGTCAAACCGCCTCTCTGGTTACTTTATGGACACTATGTCTGCCGCCCAGGCGGTAGAAGCGCTTATTCATGAATATTACAAACTGGTTTTCCACACCATCTACGGTCTGACAGGGGACTGGGAAGAAAGTCAGGACCTCACACAGGATACCTTCCACCAGGCTCTAAAAGCTATCGATGCTGCACGCGCTGCCAGTGGTGCGCAGTTTCGCGCAAAGGCCTGGCTGTTACGCATTGCCCTCAATACAGTGCGGATGCAGCGCCGCCGCAGCAACCTCTTTCGCTTTATCCCTTTTTCACGTATGCAAGGAGAGCGACGCGAGCAAGCAAGCGAAACAGAAGAGGATGTGCTAAACCAGCAGGCTGCCCCAGTACAGCCGGCAGGATATGGGGTTAGCAGCGCGTCCGGACACGCTGCTAATGAAGATCCCGCCACTAACATAGCCGAACGAGACGTTGTACAGCGCGCAATGGCACGCCTACCCCAAGCGCTGCGTACCTGCCTGTTACTCTCGGTGGTCGGCGGCTTTTCTAGCAGCGAGATTGCGGAGATACTAGATATTTCGGAGGCGGCGGTACGGCAGCGCCTCGTGCGCGCACGCAAACATTTCCAGCGGTTTTACGCGCTTGAAAGCGGTGAAGATATCAGCGACAGCAACAACCTGCAGATGGGACGAACACCTATCGTTGATAGCGATTCACCGCAAAATCATGTCACATTTCTACACTCCCATACATCTCCATTATTGTAGGCTCTCATAGGGCGACTATGAGACATGGAATAAGTGGCCCGGTTTATCCGTTCCCGGAGACTATCCGGCCAGTACATTGCCTATCATCAAGTGAGGTTCCATGCACAACGATTCTATCGAGACACTGTTATTGCGTCATTACGGGAGCACAGCACAGGCTCCTGTCGGCCTGGAGCAGCGGCTATGCGCCTCGGTACGTCACAAAGCCGCCGAATTGCGCAGGCAAGAAAAGAACATTGCCTACTGGCGACAAGAGCGAGTGAGTCGACGCCAGGCTGTTAAGCTGGTAGCCATGGGTGCTACGGGAGTAAGCGCGTTAAGCATCGGTATGGAAGCTTTACAAACGCTTGGAGCGGCGCTGCTGGGTCGAGATGTTACTGACCCTGCCTACCCATGAGTCGACGTAGTGGCATTGGTAAGTTAATCAGTCAACCAGGAAAGGACACAACTCATGATACCCGGATTTCACGGCCTAGATCTGCTAGTTATCCTCGTCGTTGCACTGCTGATCTTTGGCCCCAAGCGGCTGCCAGAGATGGGCTCGTCTATCGGCAAGAGCATTAAAGAGTTCAGGAAGGGCATGGCCGAACTGACCGCGCCAAAGGAAGCGAAGGAGGAGGAACAGGAGCCAGCTCCAGCCGCAACCAACCTTGAAGCAATTGACCAGGAGATCGCCAGCAAAAAGGCCCACCTCGAAGCACTTGATCGTGAACTTGCCAACAGGCAGGCCGGCAGCGAAGTTAGCAACGCAGAAACCAAGGCCACGCACGAATAATGTTTGTTGCTGACATCTGATGGGAGAGAAGATATGGCAACAAGTAATATAAATTCGCAGAACAGCATGGCCTCTACTACTGACGACGGCACAGAAGAGGAGGAAGAGGAAGAGGCTGGCATGTCGCTGATCGACCACCTGGAGGAACTGCGCTGGCGTATCCTCAAGTCGTTGATCGCCATTGTGGTGGGCGGCATCGTAGCTTTCATCTTCCGCGACCAGATTATCCAATTTCTGGTGCTTCCGCTGCCAATTCAGGCGAGCCAGGTGCTCCATATACTTCATGGTAAGCCACTCATCGTTACGGGAATAGCAGAAGGCTTTACTGTTTACCTCAAGCTCTCACTCGCTGTTGGTTTCCTGCTCGCGCTGCCTGTAATGCTTTACCAGACGTGGGCATTCGTTTCTCCAGGATTGTACGCACGCGAAAAGAAATATGCCGTGCCCTTCATTTTCGTTGGCATCGTTCTTTTCCTGGCAGGCATCTCACTGGGATACATCGTACTGCGCTTCCCGGTGCAATGGCTGATCAACATTGCTTCAGATAACTTCACTGAGCTGATTACGGCCGATAGTTACTTTACATTTGTGGCATTCTTCATGCTGGCGTTCGGTATCGTCTTTGAGATCCCACTTATACTGACATTCCTGGCGCAGATCGGCGTGATTACTTCAGATACGCTCAAGAAGAGGCGTGCCTCCGCACATGTTGGCATGTGGATAGCAGCGACCTTTCTCACGCCGGGTGCTGATATCTATAGCCCCATCATCCTGGGGGTGGCGATGTCTTTCCTATTCGAACTGACGATTGTATTCATCCGAATAACGAAGAAATAACGCTGTCTTATATCCCTCTGAGCAGTAATCTTTGACGTTGGGGGCGTCCTTGTGCGCATGGCTGACTGGAGACAGCACCGCAAGTGGGAAGGGCGCCTCGGAATGTCTGAGGGAGAACTGCTCAAAATTGTTTTTGGGACAGGGAGCAGGTTATTGCTGATCTCAGGCACCTGTTGGGCTAAGTAGCCAGCGGATCATAAGCCTGTAGCTTCTTTTGCCGGTGTTCTTTGCATGCTTTTATCATCAACATATGCCATCTCATCTGCTTTTACCGTGATCACATCTTTACTGTCCTGCCTTGATATGCTGGTCCTTTGCGCACGCCCAAAACACATCCAGAGGATAGCAATGGATAGGAGATAGCAAACTGCAGCAACCACAAAAATGGGCGGGTAGCCAAGGCGTACAATAATCAGCCCACCCAGCGGAGCCGTCAGCGCCCAGGCTACCTGGTAAGATGCCTGGTAGCTGCTATTTGCCAGGCCGCGATGCTGTTGCGGGACTGCCTCCATAGAGAAAACCTGGAAAATGCCGCTGGACATATCCATCAGGCCCTGGCGAAGCAGGTAAAGCAGAGCAGCGAGCCCCAGGGTGCCGGTCAAACCTATGGTGAGCAAAAGCGGGATGCTCGCTAACTGTGTCAGGACTACAGTGTTGACCTTGCCCAGGCGAAGAGCCAGCAAGGGCGCGGCAAGGGTCAGGAGAGCAGTAATAGCGGTAGCGCCACCATCAATCAAGCCAAACAGGGCAGAAGAGGCCCGCAGGTGCTGGACAAAGTAGACGTTAAAGTAGGGAATAAAAAGTCCCGCACCCAGGCCTATCAAGACCTGCGTCAGCGACAATAGAAAAATTGGGCTGCGCAGCACAGCCCGCGCCTGTATGTGTTCTAAGCCGGGGAGTAGACTTTGCACAGAATGCGCGGTTACAGGTTGAGAAGTGACAGGCGGACGATCATTGCTCAGAAGAAATAGTGGAACCAGGCTGGGACCCGCGATGATGCCTGCAAGCAGGAGCGCCAGTTGATAGGAGCGCGCTTCAGGCTGATTGGCCAGCAGCCACGAGGACCACGATGGCAGTGTGGCCATCAACCAGGAACTCCCGCGAAACCAGACCGGCAATACGCCGCCAATAACTTTACCCAGCACTATCGTTACCAGGGTCAAGACAATATTCAGGCTGAAGAGGTGGGAGCGTTCGCCAGGTGTGCTATTCACTGTTAAGAATGGCGCGTTGACTACAAGGATAAATGCGCCGCCGATGCCAGTTATGAAACTACTGACCAGCAGGGGTACAGGCTGGCGAAAAAGAAGCAGCCCTACCCCGGCCACACCGATGAGGAGACTGGACCAGATCAATATCGCTTTTCCGCCAAAGCGGTCAACGCACCATCCCGCGGGAAAGATAG
>WNGG01000619.1_pt1 | contig 38890 bp, 40 predicted proteins | sample 5400661 | NCBI WGS metagenome assembly WNGG01 (sample SAMN13153372, study PRJNA577476) | soil metagenome | isolation source: 100 cm soil or saprolite under Garry oak tree replicate 1 | place: USA:California | collected 2016-06-15
AACTCCTGCCCTCGCTGACAACGGTGATCGACGGACTGGTCATCGACCCACCACGTGCTGGTTGCCAGCAAACAGTGCTTGACACGCTGGTGCAGCATCCGGTTGCCAGAATTGTGTATGTCTCGTGCGACCCATCAACTCTGGCACGGGACCTGAACATACTCTGTCATCTTTCTCCAACTTATTCTCTACACTCGGTGCAACCTCTCGATATGTTCCCGCAAACGGCTCATATCGAGTGTGTCGCCGTTCTGGAGCGCAATAGTGTATGACTATACCCTTGATACTCGCCTCAGCTTCGCCGAGACGGCGCCAATTGCTGGCCCGGCTAGGCCTACCATATACCGTTGCGGTTGCACCCGTCAATGAAGATGCTATTCAGCAGTGTTATACGGGCCCAAGCGAAGGGCTGGCTCAGTGGCTGGCTGAACAGAAAGCGATCAGTGCCCTCACTCTTCCAGAGGCAGAGCATGCCCTGGTGATCACTGCCGATACGACCGTCATCCTTGATGGCATGGTACTGGGCAAACCATGCGATACAACTCATGCCCACGAACTCTTGCTTTCACTACGTGGACGCTGGCACCATGTCGTCACTGGCATCTCCGTTGCTCATCTGCATAATGCTCAACCGGAGCTACGCAGTGCCAGCTGCACCACGCCGGTACTCATGCGTCCCTACAGTGAGGAAGAGATCGCTACCTACATTGCTACCGGTGATCCACTGGACAAAGCCGGGGCCTACGGAATTCAACATCCAAACTTTCAACCGACCGCTCGTATCAACGGCTGCTACCTCAACGTTGTCGGCCTACCACTCTGTGTACTGGTTCGCCTGTTAGCGGAGTTTGATGTACAACCCGGCACAGCAGGACGCCAGCATGGAGGCTGTCTATGGTCTGAACGTTGTCGGATATAAAGGGGAGAACATAGCACATGTCACCATTTCGTATCTTTCTCGTTGTCTTCATCGCACTGTTCGCCATTGCTCTTGGCCTGCTGTTTCGCCGCTTGCTCGTCCATCGCCTCAAAAAAACGGTTATGGACAATTGGCTCATTCAAACACTCGGCGTTGTTATCGCCCTGTTACCGATTATCCTGGCAGGCATCGCTATACTATTCATCATCTTAGACAGCACCTATCTACAGCTATTCTGGGAAAAATTTACGCAGCAGCTTCCTATACCAGACGTTACCAGCGTGATCTGGGGTTTTATTCAAGGATTACTGATTCTCTTCATCGGTATTGGTATTGCACGCACCACAGTGCGGCTTTTGCAGCGTCAAGGCCATATTGATATCAATCTCCGCACGTTGCTCGAACGCATGCTTAATATTCTCGTTATTACTATCACCATCTTTTGGACTCTTTCTATATGGAACATTTCCATAGCCGTCCCTGTAGCAGTGATCAGTATTCTCACTGTGTCTATGGCCTTCGCTATTCAGGATATCATCAAAGACCTGGTGGCCGGTTTCTACATTCTGATGGAACGGCCCTTTCACATCGGTGATGAGATCAGTACCGCCATGTATACCGGTCAGGTAGAAAACATTGAGATACGGGCTACCAAACTCCGTCTGGTCAGTGGGGAACAGATTACCATTCCTAACGCTATGGTCTTTGGCGGTATCGTTGTCAACAATACGTACTATGGAGAGAGACGCGCCACCATTACTGTTACCCTTAAACAGGAAGAGTTTCTACGCGAAGAAACGCCTACACAGATTCTAGATGCCTTAAAAGAGATCGATACTGTGATGGTCAAACCCGAACCCAGCATTCACATTAGTGGCTACAACGGTCCCTCACTCACACTTACCTTGCGTTTCTGGATTGCAAATCGTCAGCTTGCTACTGTCTCAGACGTAATGTATACTCTGCGTACAGTCTTACCCAATACTGATCTGGCTGTCATTGAAGCCGCTGGCAACATCTAATAGTGCAAATCAAGAGTACCAAACTGTTCCTTTAAGAAAGCCATAAACGTTGAAAGAATATAGACCTTCACAAGAGATACGGTGCATCGGCATAATGGGCGGCACCTTTGATCCGGTTCATTACGGCCATCTGGTCGTGGCCGAAGAGGTGCGCACTACACTGAATCTTGCAGAGATGGTCTTCGTGCCTGCTGGACAGCCGCCTCACAAACCAGAAGCTGCCATCACAGCAGTAGAACACCGTATAGCGATGTTGAAGCTAGCTCTAGCCTCAAATCCATACTTCTCATTTTCACGAGTCGATGTGGATCGGGTAGGTCCATCGTATACTGTGGACACATTGCGGCTGCTCCGGCAGCAGTGGGGAGAGGAAACGGCATTGTACTTTGTCGTCGGGTGGGATAGTTTAGAAGAATTGCATACCTGGTACGATCCAACGGGTGTGCTAGTACAACTGACTGCCCTTGTTGCCATTCATCGTCCTGGTTATCAAGAAGTATCCGGCTACCGGCAACGCCTGGAGGAGCGGCTCCCTGCCATCCGGCATCGCCTGCTCACCATGCCTGCCCCACAACTGGATATTTCCGCCACAGACCTGCGACAGCGTGTCGCTGAAGAACGACCTATTAAGTATCAGCTCCCAGAAGCAGTTGAGCAGTACATCGCCCAACATGGCCTGTACCGCAAAACCCTATCGCGTAGGGGCGGGAGCGGGCAGGATGCGGAGTGGGGGCCCTTGTGGCCGCCCGCCTAGATACCCCTCGCGTAGGGGCGGGAGCGGGCAGGATGCGGAGCATCCTGTCTGGGAGACAGGTATAGGGGCCCTTGTGGCCACCCGCCTAGATACCCCCTCTCACCGGTAGGTTTTTTGGGGAAATGGCTTGCAAGGCTGGTCCGCGTAGGGGCGGGGGCGGCGTGGATGTGGGGTTGGGGCCCTTGTGGCCGCCCGTTGCTGGGGCATGCTTGTTCGCCCAAGGAAAAAACCTACCCCTGAGAGCTAGATACCCCTCGCGTAGGGGCGGGAGTGGTAGAGATGCGGGGGGAGGGCCCTTGTGGCCGCCCGCCTAGATCGCCAAAGTAGAGAAAGCAACAACAGACATGGCACCCATGCAATTTGAGATAGGAGATCGGCTGAGGCTACGCAAACCACATCCCTGTGGCAACTACGACTGGGTCGTAGTACGCCTGGGAGGTGACATCGGCTTGTGCTGTGAAAAATGTGGTCGCCGCGTTCTCCTGCCGCGTTCGGAAGTTGAACGCCGTACCAAACAAATCCTGCCGCGTCTGCCCAAGACAGATGTTGATGAGGATGCTGAACCATAGTTATTAAGAGGAGTCAGGATGGCTGTAACTGTGCCACATGAAGGGTTTCTAACCCTGCTTAAAAAGAAAAACTTTTTGCGCCTCTGGTTGGCGCAACTCATCTCCATGACCATCTTTAATGCCTCTAACTACGCCTTGCTCGTTCTGATTGAGGAAGTGACCGGCTCTACAACGCTCGTTGGACTGGCAATCATCTGTTTTAGCCTGCCTGCCCTGCTTCTTGGTGCACCTGCTGGCGTCTATGTTGACCGTATGAACAAACGGCGCGTCCTATGGGCAAGTAACTGCCTACGAGCGATTGCCACCTTCCTCTTCGTCCTCTCACTCCTGCTGAATCGCCACCAACTTATCCCCGTCTATCTGCTCACCTTCCTCATTTCCAGCATAGGCCAATTTTTCACTCCCGCCGAAGGCTCAGCCATACCTATGCTTGTCAGCGAGGAAGAACTCATGCCTGCTCTCTCCCTCTTCAATATCACCTTTATGCTCTCGCAAGCATTGGGCTTTATCCTGCTAGCTCCCATTATCCTGACTCTCCTGCCTACCTTCACCGTCTTGAAGCTCGTCATTCGCCCGGCTGAGAGCTTGTATGCCCTGATCGCCCTCCTCTATGGCGTCTGCGCCATACTCATTGCCTCCATTCCAGCCTCGGACTTCTCACAGCCTGTCACCGAGCCCAAGCGTGTCAACACACAAAACCTTGAGGTGGTCAACAATATTTGGCGTGAGATGTACCAGGGGTGGAGCTTTGTTCGTCGTAACAAATCACTCTTTTTAGCTGTCGTTCAACTTTCCTTTGCGGGAGTTCTGCTCCTGGTTATTGGTGAACTCGCCACGCCTATCGTTACCCAGTTGCTGCACCTCTTGCCAAACGCCATGGCCTTTGTTTTTGCTCCGGCAGGCATCGGTCTGGTGATCGGCTCGCTTTTCATGCCGCGTATTAGCCGTCGCCTGGGTAAATCTCGCGCTATCCTCATCGGCTGCATAGCCCTTACTCTGGCAACCTTACTTTTGCCACTTTCCACTATTCTGGCACGCTTCCTGCAACCCAACGGCTGGAACACCAACCCACTGCTACTTGGCATCATTGCCCTTATTATGTTTCTAGCCGGTATCTCCCTCGATTTCATCAACATCCCTGCTCAAACCGCCATTCAGGAGCTTACTCCTGATTGGATTAAAGGTCGCGTCCTGGCTCTCCAACTCATGCTCTACAATGCTTGCTCTATCCCCATCATCCTCTTCATCGGAGCTGTCTCTGATCTCTTTGGCATTGATCGCGTTCTTTATCTTATGTCAATCTGTGAGCTTTCGTTCGGCTTTTGGGGAGTCTATTACGAACACAAGCATCCGCAAATACTATCCGTTATCGACGCCAAAAAAGGAGAGGGAAAAGAGGCCGAATTAACCGAACTAAAGTAAGGTTCGTAGATAATGTAGCACACAGTGACTTGTGCCACTACATGAAATGGTAAAAACTCATTGACGACGATACATATTACATCTACAATAGTTGTAAAGACGACAACATAGAATAACAATCGGCAAGGAACGCTATGGACCCAACATTATCAGCACAACTTACACCATATGAACCCTGGCTCATCATAGCAGGCGTCTTTGTTCTCTTCATCCTCTTACGAGTCACACGCCGGAACTTGCGTCAACGCGTTGATAAGATTGGCTATCGCCTGTTCCGCGAAAAGGGACTACTGATCTGGTTTTGGCTCAATGCTCCCGGCGTCATCCTGCATGAACTCAGCCATGCCTTCATTGTCTTACTCTTTCACCCTTTCGGCTTTCGCATTACCAGCATCGCTCTCTTTCGCATCAAACCCATGGAGCAACGTGGCCCCAACGGGCGTATCATGCGCAGCGGTGGCCGCCAATCATTGCAACTCGGCGAAGTACAATATGTGCGGCCACAAGGCAAACTGGTCACTTATATCGGTGATGGTCTCAGTGCTATAGCTCCCCTTTTCGGCGGTATTGCTGCCCTAGCCTTCCTCTATTGGGTTGCTACTGGCTACAATCTGTGGGATATCCGGCTCCAACTCCTGCGCCCCGGCTGGCCGTGGTGGACACTCCTCTTCGCCCCCTACCTCATCCTCACTGTTACCTCCGAACTCTGGCCCAGTCGTCAGGACTGGCGTGGCGCACGCTGGTTTGTCGTGGGCATCCTTCTGCTCACCACTCTTGTGCTGACCCTCCTCTGGGCCACCAAAATGCTCGTTTTTAACAATGCCACCTTGCTCGTCACTTCATCCATCGCCACTCATATCGATTTTGCCTTACTCATCCTGCTCGCCTTGGACCTTGCCTTTCTCATCATCGCCGATTTATTGGCCCGAGTCGTCCGAGGCTGAAAGCAGAGGTATTTCGTATGGAAGCTTTTGAACTTGCCCAACTCGTCACCCAACAAAACCAGTCAAACAGCCCATACCTCGAATTTATTCGCAAATCCTCTATGAGCATTGGTATCTACATGCTCTCAGCTGGAGCTACCGACCACCAGCAACCACACACTGAAGATGAGGTCTACTACATCATCCAAGGTCGCGCACTCATTCAGGTAGCCGACGAAAACCGCCCTGTCGAAGCCGGAAGCGTCGTGTTTGTGGCAGCCAAAGTTGAGCATCGCTTTCATACGATTACAGAGGATTTGACTATTCTGGTTTTCTTTGCGCCTGCCGAGTATTCACAGGCTTGATGGCAAACTCGAGGCCTCTATACGTCGTTTACTTATACCTGCCATATTTTCAGGTTGCTGAATGCCACTTCTGTTGCGTTTGTGGTATCGCCAGCAACCATACCAAATTGGCCGGAAGTGTAGTTGGTATCATTCACGTTGATCACAAATTGGCCGTTGACGTAGAGATAGAAGTTGCTGCCCTGTGCCACAACGGTGATCAGGTTGAATTGATGCAGGCCGGTTTTGAAGGCTGAAGTGGAGCTACTGCTCAAGGTGTTGAGCAGGCTATCGTTTTTGTAGACTTCGAGAGCGTATGAGCCGGTCTGGTCTATACTCCAAAGGTAGTAGTTGACGCCTGTACTATCGGCGCGAAAGAAAACTCCACCGTAGTCGCCCTTGATAATCGTCATTTGCACCTGCAAAGCAAAGTTGCCAATATTAGGAGACTGGGCATTCGGAGTACAACTAAAAAAGTTGTCCGTCTGTGCCGAGATGGCGTGATAAGCATCTCCGATAAAGGCACAGTTGGCTGATTCGTCCCAGTTGTGGCTGTCTTGATGACTTAGCGGGTCGCTAAAAGCAGGAGTGCCACTGGTTGCCTGGGTGTAGATCTGGCGGTAGGCTGTGGCAGTGGTTGTTACCTGGGCAGTGGCTTGAGCGACAGCCGTAGCGGTCATGTTAGCCTGAACCTGCGTTGTTCCTTGTATGTTTGTCTGTGTGCTAGCACTGGGTTGAGCATGGATTTGAGCAGGGCGAGCTATAGTTGTATAGTAAAGGAGCCCACTTCCCCCTAGCACAAGGAGAAGCAGTAGGATTGCCAAGGCCACTGCGAGACTGCGATGTCGGAGCCTAGCATAGGACGATAGCCGGGGAGATGCCGATGGTGATGAATATGGATCGTTACCGCCAACTCCTTGAGGAGGGTAGTTTGTGAAAGCCCCTTCTGATGCTATTGGCGGGTAACTGGGAAATGATGAGGCAGGAGGTGGAGGAGGTGCTATCATCTCTGTCGAATAGTCAGTGCCGATGGGAACATAGGCTGGATCGCCCAGGTAATCTGCTGGTGCAACAGTGATGGTGAGGATTAGTGTGCCTGGGAAACCACCATGAGCAGAAGAGGCTCCCCGGCCTGCAAGACGAAGCTCCTGTCCATCGTGCGTGCCTGCTGGTACAGATACCGTGATCTCGCGTCCTCCTGGTAGAATAAGTGTGCGAGTGGTACCGTTTAGTGCCTCAGCATAACTAAGTGCCAGTGTTGCACGTATATCACCGCTTTGCTGTTCTTCCAATTCTATCTCTCGCTTCTAGCAAGTGAGCTATACCCAACTTGAAAACTGTACGTTAAGAAGCTACAACTTTTGACCTAATGATCAACGTTTCAAACAACAATATTTATCTGATAGCTACACTCGTTACCTTATTGCGTTTAGTGAGAGTCAGGATAGTTGTAGGTGAAAAGGGCCTTCCAGGTGTATATGTAGTTCTGCCTTTGGAGCAGCTTGTATATAACTTTGAAGCGACATTGACTTTTCCCAAACAGTATTGCCTGCTACCAATCAAACTTCTCAATCAAAAAATTCCGGCTGTAATGCAACAAAATCGGACTTCCATGAGGACACACCGCTGGAGCTGACACATTCGCCAATGCAGTAATCAATGTCTGTTGCTCAGCGATGCCCAGCACACGACCACGTCGCATGGCTGAACGACATGCCAGACCGATCAGCAAATGATCCTCCCAATCTTCGCTGTCCTCGGCAGCAATTTCTGCCAGTTCATGTATATGTCCTGCCAATTGTTCCTGGCCCTCACCGGCTGGCACGGAGCGTATTAGAAAGCTGCGCCCGCCAAAGCGTTCACATTCTAAGCCCAGATCACGGAGCATAGGCAAACGCTGTTCTAAGAGTTCTGCCTGATAACGTTTCATTTCGATGATCACTGGCTCCAACAACAGGTGCGAGTCCATTCCCTCTTCGCTCTCATCTGCAAGCACACCGATATGCTTGCTACGCAAATGTTCGTAAATTACCCGCTCATGGGCACGATGCTGATCGATCAAATACAGGCTGCCATCAGGAGCCTCGGCCAGAATGACAGCCTGCTGCAACTGTGCCAGTGGGCGCAACGTGGCGATCACCTCGGCAGCTGCTGGAGGTGCCTTCTCCGCTTTATAGCCCTCGGCCGACTCTGCTACATGCAGACCACGTCGATGAGGACCGGGCAAGCGGCGTTGATAGACTAGCTCAGGGCCAGGGAAATCTGTCGAGGTGGGCAAGGCTGGACTGCGCTCTAATACTGATTGCACTGCCTGTGTCAAAGCCGCTACAATCTCCGCTTCATGCAGTAACTTGACCTCTGTTTTGGCGGGATGTACATTTACATCCACATCTTCAGTTGGAAGTTGCAGGGAAAAGACTAGTAAGGGATGCTTGCCTTTAGGTAGTAGCCCACGGTAACCCGCCTCAAGTGCATCTTGGAGTACACGGGATTGCACCCAACGTCCATTGATAAAGAGCATAATGTGCTGACGACTACTTTGTGCCAATGCACGATTGCCAACATAGCCTTGTATCCGATACTGCCCAGCGACCTCAACTGCCACTGGATGCAGCATCTCGGACAATGGCAGATGATAGAGTTCAGCCAGTGTTGTCGCTACATCGCCCGTACCGCTTGTCTGTAAAGCTGTCGTCTCTTCAAGCGTGAGGTTGAAGCGCACACCTGGATAGCCTACCGCGTAGCGGCGCATCAGTTGCAGAATATGCCCGGTTTCAGTGCGTGCTCCACGCATAAACTTGAGACGCGCTGGCACGTTGTAAAAGAGGTCACGTACTGTGACGGTTGTACCGTGTAGACGCGCTCGCCTGCTCCGTTGTGTCACCTCGCCTCCACGTAACGTCAATGAGGCCGCCGCCGCTTCCTCCTCCAAGCCCTCTGTCTCAATAGGACGGCTCACCAATGTCAATTCCGATACAGCCGCGATACTTGCCAGGGCTTCACCTCGAAAACCCAGGGTGTGCAATGAGTTCAAGTCTTCAACCGTGCTAATTTTACTGGTCGTATGCCTGGCACAAGCACGCTCTAACTCATCTTCTGGAATACCATAGCCATCATCGGTGACCCGCATCAGGCGCAAGCCACCACCACGTACCTCGACGCGAACTTCGTGCGCTCCCGCATCCAGAGCGTTCTCCACCAGTTCTTTGACCACTGAGACTGGGCGTTCAATGACCTCGCCCGCTGCAATACGCTCGGCAACATCCGCCGGTAAAACAAGAATAGGATTACGTGTATGGACCATCGACATAAGTTATATCTCACCTAACTTTACTTCGCTTCTTTTGTAGCAAAAACAATAAATTCAGCGCATCAAGCGGTGTAATCGCACATACGTCAATATCATCCAGGTCTGGTTCTTGGTCGTTATCGTTTTGCAGCGACTGGGCCACTAGACGGGCGGCTTCACTTTGCCATTCGTAGTTGTGGGTGCGAGAAGAGGGAGCAATGAATTGCTCCCCTACAGTATGCCCATCCACATTGTAGTGTCCATTGTACTCTGCTACCTTTTTCTGGGTGCCGTTGATGCTGAGAGCAACATGAGCGTGCTTGCCTGTTTCCAGTTGCTTGAGCACCTCGTTGGCACGATGGACAATGCTGGGTGGCATACCGGCCAGTTTAGCCACATGCACGCCATAGCTACGCCCAATACTTCCAGGTGCAACACGGTGTAAGAAGACAATTTCCCCTTGCTCATCATCGGTAATTTGCATGGTGTAGACATGCAGGTGTGCCAACTCATCGGCCATAGAGGCCAGTTCATGATAATGGGTTGCAAAAAGGGTACGAGCCTGGGTTACATTATGCAGGTGTTCTACAACTGCACGTGCAATCGCCAATCCGTCATAGGTACTGGTACCTCTGCCAATTTCGTCCAGAATAATCAAACTGTGCCTAGTGGCATGATGTAAAATGGTGGCCGTCTCCTCCATCTCTATCATAAAGGTACTTTTGCCCGATGCAATGTCATCCTCGGCCCCTACACGGGTAAAGATGCGATCCACTAAACCCAGCCGTGCGCTACGAGCAGGAACAAAGCTGCCAATCTGCGCGAGGAGGGCAATCAAGGCTACCTGCCGTAGATAGGTTGACTTACCAGCCATGTTTGGCCCCGTCAACAATACAATGCGGGTGCCCTGATTGGCCTCAAGCTGGGTATCGTTGGGAATAAAGACATCGCCATCCAGAGTATACTCGACCACCGGATGGCGTCCAGCAACAATTTCTAAGCCAGTACCATGCTCCAATGTAGGCCGTACATAGCCCTGGTGAGCAGCTACTTCCGCCAAGCTCAATAGCACATCAATGCGAGCAATGGCTGTTGCTGTCGTGAGTAATTGGGGACAGAAGACGCTCAGTTGGCGCAACACGTCGGCATAGATACTGCGCTCCATCTCCTCGATACGCTCTGTCGCGCTTAGAATACGCGCCTCGTGTTCTTTCAGTTCTGGCGTGATAAACCGTTCAGCATTGACCAGCGTTTGCTTGCGAATGTAGTCAGCGGGAACCAGTTTCAGATGCGTATTTCTGACCTCGATATAGTAGCCAAAAACCTTGTTAAAACCAGTTCTGAGCGATTTGATGCCTGTGCGTTCCCGCTCACGAGCCTCCAGCGAGACAATCCAACGGCGCGAATCGTGAATGGAGGCAATTAGCTCATCCAGTTCAGCATGAAAGCCTTCACGAATCAGTCGCTCATCAATATCATCATCTTTACCGCGTGCGCGAGCCAGAGCTTTGCCAATTAAGTCCACAACATGGGGACATGGATCAAGCTCTTCGGCAAGCTGGGTTAAAAGCTGCGAGTTACAACCAAGCACAAGTTCACGCACTCGTGGAATGATTCCCAGGAAGTTACGCAGAGAGACCACCTCATTGGGCACAGCCGTTCCCTGGCGTATGCGCCCGGCAATGCGCTCCATATCTCCCAGACTCTGCAAGCACATGGCGAAACGACTGCGCAGGGCTGGACTTTCGTACAGCTCTTCTACACTCTCCAGGCGTTGCTCCAACTGCTGCAAATCTAACGATGGCTGTGTCAGTAGGCGTCGCAATTGACGCGCTCCCATCGGTGTAATCGTGCGGTCTAAGACGTTAAGCAGGCTACCTTGCACGGAGCCAGTACGCGAGCCTTGTAATAGATCGAGGTTACGCTGTGTATGGGCATCCAGCACCATATAGTTCGTCGTGCGATATGAGCGCAGGCCGGTCAAGAGCGAGAGCAGAGCCACATTCATCTTCTCCAGATAGGCTGCAATCGCTCCCGCCGCACAAATAGCTTGAGGAGCATCGGCACAGCCATATGCCTCTAACGATTGCACGCCAAACAGTCGGCACAGACGCGTGTGTGCCGCCTCGTATTCAAAAAAATAGGGTGGGCAAGGAGTAACAGTCATCGTTTGAGATGGAAACTGGTAGGCATCAGAGCAACTTCCTTCTACCAGTAAGCACTCCACCGGCATTAATCGCTGCAATTCCGCTTCTAACGCTGTCGGCAGTTCATGAGGAGCAAACCATGTCACCGTAAATTCGCCTGTGCTGACATCAATCGCAGCGAGACCAGTCTGTGCGTGTCCAGGAGCAATAGCCGCTAGATAGTTATTCTGGCGCGTAGGTAGCAAGCTCGGCTCGGAAAGCGTGCCTGCCGTCAAAATACGTGTCACCGCTCGCTCGACTACACCTTTACCGGTAGCTTCACTTATCTGATCACAGATCGCAACTTTGTACCCACGTGCGATAAGTTTACCAACATAGTTTTCCAGAGCATGGAGGGGTATACCTGCCAGGGGTACGCGCTCATCCTCTCCATAAGCACGGGAAGTCAATACGATCTGGAGCTCACGAGAAGCGATCTGCGCATCCTCATCAAATGTCTCATAGAAATCTCCCACCTGATACATGAGGATGGCGTCGGGATACTGGCTTTTAATACGCAGGTACTGCCTGCGAGCGGGCGATGTCATAAGTCAATTACTCTCGTTTATAGAATGTGATCTGAACTCCTCTTTTTTAAGAAAAGGGGATGCCTGTTTTGAATTGAAACACTTGTACGTGTCTACTTTACACTATTCTCATGAGTCTGTCAAAAATCGGTACTGATTCTGTACAAATTGAGTCCTGACCTCCACAAGGGAGGTCACTACATCTCGTCATTGTATCTTTCAAAAGACTGAAGGTCATATCTGACGTAGTAGCAACTCTCTATGCTTCTCACCTAGTTGCAATAACCTGAACGTCCCTTGTTGCACCTCTTGCATAATGCGTTGCGCCTCGCGCCATGCCAGTTCATGGTCAGTTGATGAAATCACACCTTGCTGTAAAGCCTCATCAAGCTCCTCGGCATCCAGAACATGAATATGGCCTGAAGGAAACGTGGTAACATCTAAGTACAAGTCATCGTACCAGGGTATCCCCATCTCGGTAACCCCGTGCTGCTTGCAAATATCGATATACCACTCAACAATCTTGCCCTGAGTATCAAAAATAGTTGTCACTGTATGCTTTGTCCCCAGTGGAAATTGCTGTAGCCAAGTAAAACCCTTGTCCACTACACAAATGCGCTCATCGGGAAATTCCAACCATAAGGGTTTCTCTACCTCATCCATAGAGAGGAGCGTCACATAGCCAATAAATTCTTCTGTGTCTAGATACTGCATAGCAAACCGCCTTCTGAGGATACGCCCCCAACCTGAACGGTCAGCAAATTTTCTTTTCAAGATTTATACCTTTCCTTATGCATGTCAAACAGAGACATACGTTGGTACATAATAACATATTTATGTATAAAGTTTGAGTGGCATCGACTCACTGTTTCCAGTGTTTCAGGTGTTTCAGGTGTTATGGCTGTAACAGTAACGACGGAGCCGAAAGCAACGTTTGAGTAGAGGCAACTCATGGTCTCTATTGTCACAGATGTATCAAACATCAGGCATAGAGGTGAGAGGTTCTTGTTATCTGCAACGCATTGACATTGCCCCATCAGTGCCATATGCTAACAAGCGTCAGTATGTTATTGCTTTGCTGAACAACGAGGAGAAAAGTCAATGCATGTACTGGTAGCAAAAAAGCTCTATGCTCCAGAAGAGATAGCGGGACCAGTTGTAGTCGTACTCCAAGGTGCAACGATCCGCGATATCTGGAGAGGGATGGACGCTACTGCTGTCAGAGGCTACCTGGCCGAACACATGCCAGACACTCCCATACACGTCACCGATCTTGGCTCATGGAGTCTGGCTCCTGGCTATATTGATCTGCATACTCACGGCTTTGTAGGACATGACATAACGACAGGCCTACAAGAGGACATAGAGGCCATGGCTTGTGAGCTGCCTCGTACCGGCGTGACATCATTCTTTCCCACTATTGCCACGCTTGAGCGAGAAGATACCTTTCAGCAAGTACGTCGGGGAGTGGGTGCTGCAGAGAAGCTGAAACAGATGCTCGCCGCGGAAATTCTGGGCCTGCGTCTGGAAGGCCCCTTTATCAGTCGCATCAAAAAAGGCGCACAATATGAGCCGGGGATTCGCTCACCTGATCCCTCTGAAATGGAGGCACTGGTAGTAGCAGGCCAGGGCTGGATTCGTATTGTTGACTACGCTCCGGAGGAGGATAAGCAAACTGCTTTCCTGGAAAGCGTTGTCCGGCTCGGTCTTCTCGCATGCATCGGTCATACAGCCGCAACCTACGAGCAGGCAATACGGGCTATTGATGGAGGAGTACGCCACTCCACGCATCTCTTCAATGCTATGTCGGCACTAGAGCACCGTATGCCGGGAGTTCCAGGAGCCTTGTTGACTGATCAAAGGGCCACGGTCGAGATCATTGCTGATGGCATCCATATCCATCCAGCCCTGCTCCAGTTGGCTCTTGCGGCTCGCGGCTCTCATCATGTTGCCTTGATCACCGATGCAGTTGCTCCAGCAGGATTGCCCGAAGGAGAGTATGAATTCGTGGGACGCAAAGTCCTCGTCCGTGAAGGGGCGGTACGACTACCCAATGGGACGCTGGCTGGTAGCATATTGACGCTCGATCAGGCAGTGAGGAACGTTGTCGCTTTTACCGGATGTGGATGGTCTGAGGCCATTCGCATGGCAACTGCTACACCAGCCAGAATTGGTGGCGTCGCATCACGCAAGGGAAGGATAATTCCTGGAGCGGATGCGGATCTGATAGCTCTCGACACTCTGGGATATGTGCAGCACACCTGGATTCGCGGTCGTCTAGCTTATCAGAGGAGTGGTATCATCGAGAACGCTTAGAACACTCCCGTCTTTGGAAGGAACACCATCATGCTAGTCAGACAACAAACTCAGATCAGATATATGGAACAAGTCACTCTCGCGCCTGCGCGATGGAACCAACAAGAGAGGTTCGCCTATCCTGGCTACCAGGATTGATGGCCCAAATTACCCATTTCTTGACATGCCCCGCCCCATCTTTTACAATCAACTTATTATGAACTTTAGGTAACCTTTTTGGCGAAGCTTTTTCTATTTCTACAGGGCTAATGTAGCAGGGAAGGGAAATACGCCTCTGTAGCACGCTAGTAGAGGCACTGATAGCCCCTATCACTAAGCTTTGAGGGAGAGCGGATCTAATGATGGAGCGCATCGGGCAACAAATTGGCAGCTACCAGCTTATCCACCATATTGGGCAAGGTGGCTTTGCTGATGTGTATATGGGACAACGCATCTCGGGCAAGAGCCAGGTAGCGATTAAAGTACTGCATGAGAACTTGACCTATGAAGAGATCAAGAAGTTTCTAGAGCAAGCACAAACGCTATCACATCTCAATCATCCCCATATTGTACGCATCCTCGATTTTGGCATGGAACAGCATATGCCCTTCCTCGTTATGGACTACGCCCCTTATGGCACTTTGCGCCAACGCCACCCCAAAGGTACGCAGCTCCCACTCTCTACAGTCGTCGCCTATGTTAAACCTCTCGCCGATGCCCTCCAATATGTTCACGAGCTTGGCTTTATCCATCGCGATATCAAACCACATAATATGTTGATCGGCCCACAGCACCAGATTATGCTTAGCGACTTCGGGACTTCTGTCGTCGCAGAAAGCATGGGCTACCGCCGCCAAAAAATTCAGGAGTTTGAGGGCACCATCCTCTATGCCGCTCCCGAACAGATACGCGGCAAGCCACGTATCTCTAGTGATCAGTATGCTTTAGGCATCGTCATCTACGAATGGCTGACCGGCAGTTGGCCCTTCTATGGTACGGTCGAGGAAATAGCCAACCAGCATACCCTTGCCCTGCCAGCACCATTAAGTCAGAAAGTGCCAACCTTGCCTCTTGCTGTAGAACAAGTTGTCCTTAAAGCTCTCGCCAAAGATCCCTACGAACGCTTCGAGAGTATCCAGGCTTTTGCCAAAGCACTGGAACGAGCCAGCCGCTTAGAACAAACAAGCTACCGTATAGGCCAGCCACTCACACCATTACCAACACCACTATCGCTCACCATAGAGGAAAAACTAGATCTTCCTCCAACAGAAGCTCCTCTGCTGACCTATCAGGGCCATAGCGATAAAATACACATGCTGGCATGGTCCCCCGACAGCAAATACATCGCTTCAAGTAGTCTGGATGAAACGATCCAAATCTGGGATGCCCTCACAGGTACAACGATCTTTACAATCCGTAGTAGCTCACTCCAGCCACAGGTACTCACATGGTCACCGGATAGCACCTTGCTCGCCCTCACCAGCGGCCTTTCGTGCGAAACCATTCAGATATGGGACATCTCCACAGGGCGTATCTCCGCCAAACACCCTACTTATACTGGTCATACAGAAAGTATACTATCTCTCGCATGGTCACCTGATGGTCGTTGCCTCGCCTCTGCCAGCGAAGATAAGACCATCCACATCTGGGACGTATCTACAGGGCGTGTCATTTTCATTTATCGTGGCCACTCCGCGCCCGTGACAAACGTGGCTTGGTCGCCAGATAGCAGGCGCATCGCCTCCGCGAGTGAGGACAAGACAGCGCAGGCCTGGGACGCCACTACGGGCAGCAGCATCGCCATCTTCTATGGACACCGCGACAAAGTGAATGCCGTCACCTATTCCCCAGGCAATACCCTCATCGCCTCAGCCAGCGACGATACGACTGTACAGGTCTGGGATAGTTCCACAGGACGCAAGGTCTTGATCTATAGAGATCATAGCGCTGGTGCTAGCTCCGCCGTCTGGTCTCCCAATGGCATGTCCATCGCCTCCAGCAGCCTCGACGAAACCGTCCACGTCTGGAATGCCCTCACCGGCACCATACTCTTCATGTACACCGGTCATACAGATTGGGTCGGCCCCCTCTCGTGGTCACCACATGGCAAGCGCATTGCATCAGGCTCATGGGATAAGACAGTGCAAGTATGGGCAGTGAAGTCTGTGAATCCTCCTCCCAAGTAGCAGTACTTTTTCGATACGTTATCATTCTTCTTAAGGGTTAGCAACCTTGTCAACTTGTCGCCATGCCTACTTGTCGCCATATCACACAAGATGCATAGTTGACAAGCTGTCACTACTATGTTGTAATAGAGTTATTACTCGTGCACAAAAGAAAGGCTGGTAAAACAATGGCTCTACGCAAAGAAGATATTGCTCCCGATGCTCAGCAAACAGACAAAACTAAGAAGCGTTCCCGTATTACTTTTGATGTCAGTCCTGAATTACGGCGCAGGATTAAATTGGCGGCATTGCAAGATAATCTTTCGGTTGGGGAGTATGTTAGTCGCATTCTTGAAGAGGCTGTACCTGAAGAAACGAGTACAGTAGAAAGAAAATGGCATCCTATACCCGACGATTTTTTAGAGCGAGTTTATCGAGTACGTGAACGAGTCATAAAAGATTCCAAAGGAGAGCTTTTTGAAGACTCCACCGAACTGATCCGACAAATGCGCGAAGAACGTACACGCGAACTTATGGGGGAAGAATGAAAAATGTTGTAGTTGTAGATACAAGTATAGCCATTAAATGGGTACTGAATGAGCTGGACTCGAACACGGCTTTAGCTTTACTTGCTGAGTGGAAGCGTAAGAAAATAGTAATGCTTGCGCCAGTATTACTTGCTTATGAGGCTACGAACGCTCTATATCAGAAAGTTCGTGGTGGCAAAATTACTTTCGATACAGCTAAGGAAGGACTTACACAAGTAATACTTACAGGATTGCAATTTGACTTTTTACAAGACCCTACTCTTGGTCTAAGAGCATTAGAACTCGCCCAAAACTTCAGTTTGCTAGCAACATACGATGCATACTATCTAGCACTAGCAGAGCGTGAAGGATGCGATTTTTGGACCACTGATACACGTATGTGGAGGTCTGTAAAACCGCAAATTTCCTGGGTTCGCTTGCTCGAAGAGTACTCCACCACCTAAAATCACTTTTCAAAGCACAACAAGGAGCAACTCTGATGCCTTTCGACCTGCAACGTGCTCGCCAGGACACTCCGGGCTGCGAACATGTCCTCCATTTCAACAATGCAGGCGCATCGCTCATGCCGCGCCCTGTTCTTGATGCCACCATTGCTCACCTGCAACTCGAAGCCCAAATCGGCGGTTATGAAGCTGCTGATCGTGCCCATGACGCTATTGAGCATACGTATGATGCCGTCGGGACCCTTATCAATTGCTCTCGCGATGAAGTAGCCATCATCGAGAATGCTACCCGTGCATGGGATATGGCCTTCTACTCTATCCCCTTCAAACCGGGAGACCGTATCCTGACGGTGATGGCTGAGTATGCCAGCAACTATATCGCTTATCTGCAAATTGCTCAAAAAACAGGGGCCACGGTGGAGGTCATTCCCAATGATGCGTATGGTCAAATCTCGGTTGAAGCATTAGAGAAAGCTATTGACGAGCGCGTCAAACTGATCGCTATGACGCACGTTCCCACGAATGGGGGGTTGGTTAATCCGGCGGCTGAGGTGGGCAAGATTGCACGTCGGCACGGGATACTGTATTTGCTGGATGCCTGCCAATCCATCGGGCAAATGCCGATTGATGTTGAGCAGATTGGCTGTGATATGCTCTCAGCTACAGGGCGCAAATACCTGCGCGGTCCACGCGGCACGGGCTTTCTCTATGTCCGTCAAAGCATTCTCGAACATCTTGAACCACCCTTTCTTGATCTGCATGCAGCGGAATGGGTAGCTAAAGATAGATATGAGATACGACCTGATGCACGGCGTTTCGAGAATTGGGAGACTAACTATGCGGGTAAAATTGGTCTGGGCGGGGCCGTTGACTATGCTTTGCAATGGGATATCAATGTCACGTGGAGGCGTATCAAGGCACTGGCTTATAAGCTGCGTACACAACTCAGTCCACTGCCTGGAGTGATTGTCCATGATCGGGGCGTCACCCAATGCGGCATCGTCACTTTCAGCATCGAGGACAAAGACCCGGAAGAGATACGCCTCGCGCTTAGCAAAGACAATATTAATGTCTCTGTATCCGAGCGTAGTAGCACGCTGCTGGATATGGAGGCACGAGGGCTGCAAAGCATGGTACGGGCTTCAGTACATTACTACAACACTGAGGAGGAGATCGCACACTTTTGCAGGACGGTTGAGGGATTCTTGTGATATCTTATGCAAAAGACTTGTCACGGTGTTGTGCGAGGTCGCATACTTTCGCGTGGGAAAGTATGCGACCTCGCACAACACCGTGACAGGTGATATCTAAATCAAAGGAGTCTACTTTGAACATCGAAGCCATCTACCATTCTCCCCATGGAGCCTATGCCTATACAAACGGGCCAGATACTATGCGCGTCCGCTTACGCACAAGTTCCCGCGATAGACATATCAAGTGTTTTGTCCACTGGCGTGACCGTTATGACTCAGCCGATTGCCAGGAGAGTACAACTCCCATGACGTGGATTGCCAGCGATGGCCCCTTTACCTACTGGGAAGCCGAGCTGCACGAAGCGCATCGTCGTCTGTGCTACTACTTTGAAATTCGTGAAGGCTCGGAGACCCTTTGGTACAGTGAAGAGGGCTACAGCTCCATCTTGCCATCGACAAAGAAATGGTTGAGTGGCCTCTTCACCTGGCCCTATCTCTACGAGTCACAGCGCATCGACGTACCTGTCTGGGTGCGTGACGCGGTCTTTTACCAGATATTTCCTGAACGCTTCGCTAACGGCAATCCCGCCTTCAATCATCCCCTTGTTGCCGAGTGGTCAGACCAGCAAAAATTATTTAACAACTTCTGGGGTGGCGATCTGGTGGGCATTATGCAACACTTGCCCTATCTCCAGCAACTGGGTATCAACGCAGTCTGGCTGACTCCCATCTTCGAGTCACCATCCAACCACAAATACGATATTATCGACTATAAGAAAATTGATCCTTACTTCGGTACTGAGGAAACGTTTCGAGAGTTGCTCACAGCCTGTCATGCATACGGTATCCATGTCGTGCTGGACGCCGTGTATAACCACTCTAGTACTGAGTTCTTCGCATGGCGTGATGTGCTAGAAAAAGGAGCAGACTCGCCCTATGTCGATTGGTTTCATGTCCATGAGTTCCCCGCCGATTGGCGCAAGCGCAACTACCGCATGTTCGGCCATCACAGTCATATGCCAAAACTGAACACATACAATCCAGAAGTTCAACGCTACCTGATCGACGCTGCCACCAAATGGACACGCATGGGAATTGATGGCTGGCGTCTGGATGTGGCTGGTGAGGTCGATCCCAGCCTCTGGCGAGCCTTCCGTCGCGAGATGCGTGCTATTAACCCTGATATCTACATCGTCGGCGAGATCGACCATGAAGCAACACGCTGGACACTCGGTGATCTGTTCGATGGGGTCCAACATTATCCCCTCTACCGTGCCACGCTCAACTTCTTTGCAGCAGACGAAAACGCACCTCAGTTCGGCACAAGTTCATCCGACAAGTGGAACGCCACCACCTTTGATCAGCGTCTAGGTCATATCCGCAGTTGGTATCCTACGCCCGTATTCTCAGCCTTGCTCACAGCACTTTCAAACCATGATACACCCCGCTACCTGACATGGTGTGGTGGTGAGAAACGCAAGGAACGACTCGCCGCCACCTTCCTACTTACCTATACCGGTACCCCCATGCTCTACTATGGTGACGAAATCGGCATGGAAGGTGGTCCCGATCCCGATAACCGCCGCCCCATGGTCTGGGAACCAGAACAACAAGATCAGGATTTGCTGGCTCACTACCGCAGCTTGATTAGTCTGCGTCATCAATATGCTGCCTTGAGAACTGATGGCGTATGGACATGTCTCGCCCAAGATGAAACCAGCGTCTATGCCTATTTGCGCGGCGAGCTAGCGATGGGCAATGCACAGCCGAGCGATGAGGTAGTGCTGGTGGTCCTGAATAATAGTGAGGAGCCTCATTATATAGAGATTCCCCTACTGATAGCGCAACGAGGTGAACAAGCTTGTTGGGCTGATGGAACGACTGTGAAAGATGAATTGAGTGGGAGGGTGTATAGAGTGGAGAAGGGAATGGTGATGGTGGAGTTGGGGGCGTATGAGGGGGCGGTGGTTGTGAAGGCATATTTGTTAGGGGCATGACAAGGGCAAGTTCGTCGTACTGTTCCTATCATGCTTCATCGTTTTCAGGGAGAAATGCTCAGAAACAAAAGCGTCAGTGTTCAGATCACAGTCAATCCAAGCTTTTTCTATTGGTTGCCATTTGCATCACAACGCATCAATGTACACATTCTGATACTATCGCCCAAGCTAACAATATCACAATAGCCCAGATAATAATAAATAACCTCAGCCAAATAGACCTGCTAAACAATTAGAAAGGACGTATAAAACCAAACTATGCATGGCATCGTCTCCCTCCTCGACAACCACCATTATCAGCTTATCGAAGACTTGTGGGCTGAACTGGAACGTGAATACTCAGTTCGCGGTGTGTACATCACGCCGTACCCACACTTCTCCTACCAGATTGCCCCAGATTACAACATTGAACAAGTCGAACCTATCCTTCACCGCATCGCATCAAACAGCAGGCCCTTTTCTATCAGAACTAGTGGATTGGGTATCTTTACAGGAACTTCTCCTGTACTGTATATTCCAGTTGTACGCAGCCCAGAGCTAACCCGATTTCATGAGACATTATGGCCTGAAATTTCCCAGGCCGCTTCTGGCATAGTAGAATACTATTCACCTGAGCAGTGGATGCCTCATATCACCATAGGTTTTGGTGATATGAGTAAGGACAAGCTTGGTCACATTGTCCGTTTTCTCAGTGAGCGCAGCTTTACTTGGGAAATTCCCACCAATAATATTGCTCTGATTTATGATACGGGAACAAAACAAGAATTGAAGTCTCGTTTTGACTTCAAAACAGCACTAAACAGTAGATAACAGTAGATGAAGGAGCACTAGATGCAATTTATTGTCCAGCCAGAAATCTTCAAACGCTTTCCCAATATGCGCCTAGCTGTAGCAGTAGCTCGTGGTATAGACAATCAGGCCGAAAGGCCAGAGATAGCGGATCGTTGGCAGGAGGTTTGGGCCGAAACAGGTAAGGCGGCTGCTATATCTGGTAATGCACAGTCTCATCCTCGTGTTAAGCCCTGGCGAGAGCGATTTTCGGCGCAAGGGGTTCCAGGGAAGCAGTTCCCGAGTTCTATTGAGGCAGTGTTGCGACGCGCACTCAGGAGCAATGCGCCTTTTTCTATCAATCCATTGGTGGATTTCTATAATACTGTTTCGCTGCAATATATTGTTCCAGCAGGTGGCTTTGATCTTGCTCAACTGCATGGGCCTCTAGAATTACGACTTACCCGCAGTGGCGATACATTTGCAGCGTTAGACGAGGATATAGCGCAGACCGTGCCAGCAGGAGAGGTGGCCTATGCTGATGGCCATACAATCCTGACACGCCATTTTGTGTGGAGGCAAGCTAAAATGGGGTTGATTACGAGGGACACACGGTCGGTCTTTTTGGTCTCTGAGGTGTTGGGTGAATTGGGGAGCGAGGTGGCGGAGCAGGTGGTGGGGGCATTGAGTCGTGGGCTTGAGGAGTATTTTGGGGTGAGGCCGGATAGTTCTATTGTGGATGAGTCGCGGCCTGCTATCTCGTGGTAGGAGTGTTTAGCCTACCGACTCATATTGTTTTATGTGAACACTCTTGACAAACCAGCAGCTATAGGCTATTATTAATATAGCAGATAGCTATAAGCATCAAGAAAAGACAACCTGAGACAAAGATAAACGTATACTCATTAGTAAGTAGAGAATGTCATTCATCCCTAGAGGAGCAATATACATGTCGTACAGAGGTTATCCATATCAACGTCGTTGGCGTAGACGGGGGTTTAGGGGCTTCCCTTTCATCCTGTTTTTTATCATTCTTTTCGCTGGTCACTCCTTTGTAGCTTTTTTGGTAGGCATCGCTGTTGCTATCGCAGTCAGTATCTTGCTAGCGGCACTGTTCCGTGCTGGCAGCTCTAATATGCCACCCACCGCACAAACCTATTACCAGCCGCCACAGCAGCAATATACACCATATTACCAGCCATCCAATCAGCCGTATCAACAACAATACCAACCATACCAGCAGGAATATCAACCCTATGAACAGGGATACCAGCCGCCAGAGCCGGTGAAGTATCCAGAAGCGAACGCGCCATATCAGCCTCCACAAGCTCAGTCACGCTACGAGGAGCAGCCACAGGCTGAGTACCCACAAGAACTGCCTCCCATGGAGCAGTAATGTGTAGAGTGTGAACAGAAGCATGATGACCGCAAGGGTCATCACTACTATACAACGCCTTCACAGGCCGAAGCATATGTGTATAGTAGTGATGACCCTTGCGGTCATCATGAGCGGGGTGGTCATCATGGGAGGGGCGGTTATCATGCTTCGCACAAATCGCACGCGCACCCCTTTTGTAAGGTATCGGGCTTTTTCGTTTGAGGACATGATATAATGTCTCATGAACCTGTACTTGGAAAGGAGCAATATATATGATGCGTCTACAGGGAAAAACAGTTGGTATCTTTGTCGCACAAGAAGTGGAAGATCTAGAATTTTGGGTACCTGTTATGCGTTTACGCGAAGAGGGTGCCAAAGTTATCGTGATTGGCTTGTCAACGCAGACGGTACATGGCAAACATGGTTTAGAGATGACGCCCGATGTCAGCATTGAAGAAGCTCCTCAAGCCGATCAGCTAGATGCGTTGGTCATCCCTGGTGGGTGGGCACCGGATAAATTACGCCGTAATCAGAAGTTGTTGCAACTGGTCCGTGATGTCCATGCCCAGCATAAAATTGTAGCCACCATCTGTCATGGTGGTTGGGTTCCCATCTCCGCAGGTATTATGCATGGGCGCAAAGCTACTGGCTCGACAGGGATTAAAGATGATATTACCAACGCCGGTGGTATCTGGGTTGATGAAGCAGCTTTCCGCGAAGACAATATGGTCTGGGGAAGAGTCGTTGAGGACATACCAGCCTTCTGCCGCGAATTAGTGGCTGCTCTCGCAGAAAAATAAAGACGATAAAAGGGGTTATTTCATGAGTCGATTTCTTGATGCTCTGGCTCAGCACGTCCTAATCTACGACGGAGCTATGGGTACAAACATACAACGCTACCAACCGACCGCCGAGGACTATGGCGGTTCAGCTACCGAGGGTTGCAATGAATACCTGGTACTCACTAAGCCATCCATCATTGAAGAGATTCACAGAGGCTTTCTTGAAGCGGGCTGTGATGTGTTGGAAACTGACTCTTTCACCGCCAGTCGCCTTAAACTTGACGAATATGGCCTGGGCAAACTGACCCATGAAATTAACCTGACAGCTGCAAGATTGGCGCGTCGTCTTGCCAATGAATACAGCACGCCACAGCAACTACGTTTCGTGGCAGGCTCAATCGGCCCCACCGGCATGCTACCTTCATCGGACGATCCACTGTTGAGTAATATCACCTATCAGCAACTGGTTGAGGTTTTTCGTGAGCAGGCTGCCGCCCTCTTAGAAGGGGGTGTAGATGTTCTACTCATCGAAACTAGCCAGGATATTTTAGAGGTACGTGCTACTATTACCGGCATTCGTCGAGCCATGCAACAGGCTGGCCGCACTGTTGCCATTCAGGCCCAGGTCTCCCTTGATACCAGTGGGCGTATGCTGCTCGGCACCGATATCGCCGCCGTGATGAATACGCTGGTAGCCTTGCGCGTCGATATTGTAGGGCTCAACTGCTCGACAGGCCCAGAATATATGCGTGAACCGGTACGCTTCCTCTCGGAACAGTGTCCTTTGCCTATCTCAACCATTCCTAACGCCGGTATCCCGCTCAATGTCAATGGTCAGGCTGTCTATCCTATGGAACCGGAGCCAATGGCTGCCGCCTTGCGAGATTTCATCACCGAATTGGGCGTCAATATTGTCGGTGGTTGCTGTGGGAGCAGTCATGAGCATCTACGCGCCATTGTGCAAGCCTGCCGTCATGCACCGCGCCGTCCTCGCCCTCTGGCGGATAGTAATATTGCACATAAAAATTTTGCCACTATCACACCCTCATTCGTAACGGGCGGCATACGTGCTACGGCTATGCAACAAGACCCACCCCCGCTGCTGGTCGGTGAGCGCGTCAACAGCCAGGGTAGCCGTAAAGCCAAACGAGCTCTCTTGAGCGATGATTACGATACATTGCTAGCTATCGGCCGTGAGCAGGTTGAAGGTAGCGCACATGTGCTAGATGTTTGTGTAGCCCTCACGGAACGCACCGACGAGGCACAACAGATGGCAAAGACCGTTAAAAAGCTCTCCATGGGTGTTGAGGCACCATTGGAAATCGATTCTACAGAGCCAGATGTGATTCAAGCGGCTCTGGAGACCTACCCCGGACGAGCGATCATCAATTCGATCAATATGGAGACAGGCCGACAGCGTATTGATAGTGTGTTGCCTATGGCACTCGAACATGGTTCCGCGGTAGTCGCGCTGACCATTGATGAGATCAGCATGGGCAAAACAACAGAGCGCAAAGTCGAAATTGCCCACAAAATCTACGATATCTGTGTTCATGAATACGGATTGGCTCCAAACGCGCTGATCTTTGACGTGCTGACATTCCCAATTACAACGGGTCAGGAAGAGCTTCAGACTGCCGCCCTCGAAACGCTAAACGCCATTACTCGCGTCAAAGCCGAACTCCCTGGTGTGCTGACCATCCTGGGTGTCAGCAATGTCTCCTTTGGATTGCAACCACATGCACGTGCTGTCCTCAACAGTGTTTTTCTCTATCATGCCGTCAAAGCTGGCCTGGATATGGCTATCGTCAACCCCTTGCACATCACGCCCTATGCGGAAATTGACCAGGAGCAACGCCAACTGGCCGAAGACTTGATCTACAACCGTGCTGAGGCCCTGCCGCACTACATCGCCTACTTCGAGGAACATACCCCTCAACAGGATAGTAGCAATGCCAAAGTCGATCCTACAGAAGGCATGTCAACTGCCGAACGCATCTCCTGGCAAATCCTGCATCGTCGTAAGGAAGGCATTGAACCCCTGATTACACAGGTCATCGAAGAACGCTCCCAAGAGTTAAGTGTTCCGCAGAGTGAGGCAGCGGTCAATGTCCTCAACACCATTTTGCTGCCAGCTATGAAAGATGTAGGTGATCGCTTCGGGGCCGGTGAGCTTATCCTGCCCTTTGTACTGCAATCCGCCGAAGTGATGAAACGGGCAGTGGCACACCTGGAAAATTACCTGGAGAAAAAAGAAGGCTATACGAAAGGCAAGGTTGTGCTGGCAACTGTCTTTGGTGACGTCCACGATATCGGCAAAAATCTTGTCAACACCATTCTGAGCAACAACGGCTATACGGTCTACGATCTGGGTAAGCAGGTGCCACTTAACACCATTCTGGACAAAGCTATTGAAGTCAACGCTGATGCCATCGGCCTCTCGGCCTTGCTGGTTAGCACGTCCAAGCAAATGCCGCTCTGCGTCAAAGAACTGTACAAACGTGGCCTGAACTTTCCGGTTATCGTGGGTGGTGCTGCCATTAATCGCTCCTATGGACGACGCATTCTCTTTGTCGATGAACAAACGCCGGATGCCACACCCGTTCCCTACGAGCATGGCGTCTTCTACGCCCGCGATGCCTTTGAAGGATTGGAAATCATCGACCGACTGACTAGCACGCCGGAGGAGCGAGCCAAGTTCATTGAGCGCATCAAAGAAGAGGCCCTACGAGAACGATTGAAGAAAACGACAGCAGCCTCTACAAAGACAACGCCGCAATTAGAGGTTGCAGAGCCTTCCAGTAGCATTTCACCGACTCAGTCTATTCCTCAGCCGCCGTTCTGGGGACCACGTGTCCTCGACCGCATCGGTCTCGAAGATGTCGCGTCCTGTATGGATTTGAACACCCTCTTCCGCCTGCACTGGGGCGGCAAGGCACATGGCCCCGAATTTACACGACTGGTCGAGATGGAGTTTCGTCCACGCCTCAAGCGTATGCTCGTTGAGGCGCGTCAACAACGCTATTTACAACCCAAGGTCGTTTATGGCTACTTCCCTTGCCAGTCAAGCGGCAACGAGCTGATCATCTACGCTCCAGAAGCTTACTCGCAAAACGGCACCCTACGCGAAGTGACTCGTTTCTACTTTCCACGTCAGGCCGAACGCGAACGTCTCTGCCTCGCCGACTATTTTGCCTCAGTGCAAAGTGGCAAGGTCGATGTAGTGGCTCTGCAGGTAGTGACGATGGGACAAGCGGTCAGTGAGGCTGTGCAGCATCTACAACAGGAAGGGAACTATGCGGAAGCCTACTTTGTACACGGTCTGGCTGTTGAAATGGCCGAAGGCTTAGCCGAGTACACCAACCGTGTGTTTCGCCAGGAGCTAGATCTGGATACGCAACGAGGTCGCCGCTATAGCTGGGGCTATCCGGCCATCCCAGACTTGGAAGATCATAAAAAGGTCTTCGAGTTACTGCCCGTTAAAGATATGATCGGGGTAGAGCTGACCGAGGCTTACCAGTTAGTGCCGGAGCAATCTACGGCAGCTATTGTGGTACACCATCCACAGGCAGTGTATTTTGCGGTGCGTACGCCGATGGCTGAGGCAGTTAAAATGTCGTAGCATACTGCCTGGTCTACTTTACCAGACCGGGGTCTGGTTTGCCACACTGATCAACCGCATACTAGATATCCTGCATATTCCCATGCCGCCCGTGACCGACGACGAAGCGGCTTGCTCCGGCAGCCGCTTCTCCTGATTGCAGTACCTGCCGGGCACGGCGTGCCTCGTTGCGTAAGGCATCCTCGTATGACAATGCCCATTGTTCGTAGGAAGCAAGCCGGTCAGAGCGTAAACAGTGCTGAGGGAAACGAGCGAGTTCGCTGGCGAGTGCCAGGGCAGCATTGAGTGACTCTCCATGTGGCACAAGCCGGTTGGCAAGTCCCATCATCAGGGCCTCCTGCCCAGAAACGCCTCGCCCAGTGAGGATCAGGTCCAGTGCATGACTATGCCCGATGAGGCGTGGCAGGCGCACCGTTCCGCCATCGGCGAGCGGCACACCCCAGCGACGACAAAACACGCCAAAGATCGCATCCTCGGCTGCCACACGCAGATCGCACCAGAGAGCCAGCTCAAGGCCACCAGCGACCGCATATCCTTCAACTGCAGCAATCACCGGTTTGCTCAGGAGCATGCGCGATACTCCCAGTGGTGCGTCGCCGTCTTCCTTCACACGCGGGATACGCTCACCTGTAGCTACAGTGGCAAGATCGGCTCCGGCACAAAATACTCCGCCTGCTCCGGTGAGTACGGCTACCGAGAGGCTTTCATCCGCGTCAAATGCACGGAAAGCCTGGGCCAGTTCAGCAGCGGTGGGTGCGTCAATGGCGTTGCGTACTTCGGGTCGGTTGATAGTGACTATGAAGGTAGTCTCTTTTCGTTCGGTAAGCACAGCACTCATGTTAGCTTCCTTTCTGTAAGCAGACATTGTCGTCTTCTGCGCCAGGGCTTCGTTTAAATGGTTTCCTCTGGTCAATGATAGCATACTTAATAGTCTCTACAAAATTTTGAAACTTCTCGACCTTGTCCCCTTGACAAATATATCTTTTCGATATATATTACCTATATATCGAAAAGATATAAAAACTTGGAGAGATGCCATGTTAGATGAGCAACTTACTCCTAATAGGAGCAAACGATGAGAGCACACGAATGATGTCCAATGAACACAATACAACCTCTGCTCACAAAAATGAGTCTTATAAGCTTTTCGTACTTGGGGAGCTTATGGATGGGCCACATCACGGTTATGGACTGCGCGAGATTCTCAGCAGAATGCTGGGACCATTTCGCCAGATCAGTTGGGGCGTTCTCTATCCACTCATTCGTCAGTTGGAGCGTGAGGGGCTGCTCGAATCAGTTGCAGAGGCTGACGCAGAGCAGTGCAGCAGTGCGGCGAGCGGTAAGCAGCGCAAGTATTATCGCATCACGAAGGATGGTCAGGAACGCTTCCGCACTCTCATGCTGGAACGTGACGACTATACGGCTGACTATCCTGAACTTTTTACAATCAAGCTCAACAACTTCGATCACATCTCGCGTGAAGAGCAACTCTCCATCCTCTGGCACTACCGGGGCTATCTTCAGGTTGTGGACTTCTATTTACAGGGAGGCCAACAATTTGTTACTACCAATGCAGATGTGCCGGAAAACCAGAGGGCGCATATCCTACGCACCATCAGTTACCGTATGAGCAGTCCCCTGGCCGAGTTATCCTGGATTGATCAGGAGATTGCTCGCCTGGAAAACGAACAGGAGAAAAATTCATGAGCACGGAAGTAAAGAACTCCCATATATTCGCTCGTCAGCCTCTGGGAACACCTAGCAAACTAACCATAGTCGGCTTACTTGGTTGCGCTGCCGGTTCCGTAGGTTTGAGCATTCTGGCCAGTGAACCGATAATGCCGTTACTCATTATTGCAGCGTGTTTGATGATTGGTGCAGGCATAGTCGGCATCGGTCTGCATTGGACACCGTTACTTGGCAGTATTCTTAATGGAAGTATTCTGGTTGCCAGCACAGTTTTCACTTCCTATATGATCTACCACCTGACCCACCCCGTCGAGTTCAGCTTCTTTATTGCAAGTGTGCTGATCTGGGCGTTCGGCCTGCTTGCAGTTGGAGCAGGGATCGTTGCAACAGTACAGAATTACCACTATACCAGACGATATACACCCCGCTGGTTTACATCTGCACTGAGTGGGCTGGTAGGGATGACTCTAGGTGCTCTCCTCATTGGCAGTCTGATCGCTGCCACTGCACAGCCCAGCGCAGCTTCGACGAGTAGCAATGGCGAACCGACCGTTCATATGGGACCGGGAAGCTTTACGCAGTCCTCAATGACAGTTGCTAAGGGGTCAAAACTGTTGATTGTTGATGACGGCTCGTTTCTACATATTCTGCGTAATGGTATGTGGGTGGCCAATAACACACCCAAGCCAGTTGCAGAGCCAGGAGCACCTAGCGTCAATAATGTGACGGTCAACGGCAACTCCATCGAGATTGGTCCATTCACCACGGTAGGAACATATCACATCTACTGCACTGTTCATCCAGGTATGACGCTCACCGTTCTTGTACAATGATACTGCGTGTCTCGCAGTACGCATATTGCACAAACAGGACTCCAGATGGGTATTTCTCCCATCTCCAGACGGTTCTCTGCTTACCTCAATTTGGGTATACTTGCACCATCAACAATGCTTCGCGATAGTGCAAGTATACCGCAAGAGAACATAAAAGATGGGAGATATCTATGAACAATACCACATCATCTCAGCCAACAGCAGTGATCTATGCAGCTTATGCCGCCGCCATCCTCTTCGCCATTCATCTGGTCACCTATTTTATTGCCCCCTTACGGGATGCGACGACGACAAGCTCGCCGATTGTGGCCGAACTGCTTGCTCTACTAGCGGTTGCCGAACATCTGCTCGTGTTCCCGGTCGTCGAAGCATTGCCAGCACCACGTTGGGCACGCTACGCAGGCTATGGCTGGCTTGTCATTGACATGACAACCGATATCATGCAACTTAATGGTGTTCCCAATACAACCTATCTGGCCATGCGCTACGGAGGACATATTTCTGCGGCGCTGTGGATCGCCTCGGCATCCTGGCAGATAAAGGGTGCGATACGCATTACCGGCTTACTCCTGGCCCTCGACCTCGCCGTTTACTCGTTCATCGCTTTCATTCCCTTCACCTTTGTTATCCTCATACCTTCGCTAGTGCTGCTACCACTTTGGCTCGTGTTGGCGGGACGTTTCCTTGCACGAGAAAGAGAACTTTAGAGCAAGCCATAAAGCTATACATCATAAAAAAAGTATGCTATACTAGCTCCAACATCAGTGACTATGAAGTCTGAGCTTCGCGGAGAGAATTGATCGTGAACTATTCTAGAACAGACTATTGCACCTGTCTTGTCGTTCGTAGAGGAACTATGGGTAGCTCAGCCCTCTACGAACGTAATTGTGTGCCTTCCATTAAACATTGCTGACTCAAAGCCTGTTGCCCTTCTCCGCATATCCCTTGTCTGAGCTACTACCTCGTTCCTTGCAACATACTAGCTATCAGTTTGCCCTATGCTGATTAAAAATTCTCTATTAGAGGAGTTTGGCTCATGACGATTGTTTCACCTAAACCTGTTTACTTGTATAGCACTTTAACGCGCCGTAAAGACCTGTTTCAGCCGCTTCACCCACCACATGTGGGCATCTATTCGTGCGGCCCTACCGTCTATAAAGATATTCATATTGGCAATTTGCGCACCTTTGTGATGACCGATCTGCTACGGCGTATGCTCGAATATAACGGTTATGATGTCTACCTTGTACGTAACATTACCGACGTCGGCCACCTGCAAAACGACACGGAGGAAAGCGGCGAGGACAAGCTAGAACACGAGGCGCGTACTACCGGTCACTCCGCTTACGACATTGCTACCCGCTATACGGAGCAGTACAAACGTGACTCGGCGGCCATGAACATTTTGGAACCGCATCTCAGCCCCAAAGCCACTGAGCACATTCCAGAAATGCTGGCGATGACGGAACAACTCGTCAAAAAGGGTCTGGCCTATGTCACTCCTGAGAGCAATGTCTATTATGATGTGAGCCGTTTTTCTGAGTACGGCAAGCTGTCGGGCAACACGCTTGAAAATCTACGCGAGGGTGGGCATGGCCGCCAGCAGATGGAGATAGCCGAGGATAAAGAAGCTCCCGAAGACTTCGCCCTCTGGAAACACGGTGATGAAACGCGCCAGATGAACTGGCCAAGCCCGTGGGGCATCGGCTTTCCTGGCTGGCACATCGAATGTTCGGCCATGGCAACCAAATACCTGGGCGAGCAATTCGATATTCACACAGGCGGCATTGACCTGCGCTTCCCCCATCACGAAGATGAGATCGCCCAGAGTGAGGGTGTAAGTGGCAAAGAGCCAGTGCAAGTGTGGATGCATGGCGAGTTCCTGGACTTCGGCAACAGCAAGATGTCACGCTCGGTCGGCAATGTCGTTCTGCTGAGTACGCTCAAAGATCAGGGCATCGAACCTATAGCCTACCGCTACCTGTTGCTGACGGCTCACTATCGCTCGAAGATCAACTTCACCGACGAGTCGATTGGTGCCGCCCAGAATGGATTGAACAATTTGCGTGACGATATTGCCACCCTGCTGGCTGCCGGAGCTAAGGATGCTGCGAATACGGGCGAATGGTCACCAGAGGCGCAGCGTGTACGCGAGAACTTCCACACGGCCATCAACGATGATCTGGATATGCCCACGGCGTTGAGTATTACCCGTGAGGTAGCACGCAGTCATAAGCTTACGCCTGCCGAGAGGTACTGGCTCATTCTTGATTTTGATCGGGTATTGGGATTGCAGCTTGATAAGGTGCAGGCTAAGGCACCAAAAGCGGTGAGCGAGGAGGTGCTAGCGTTAGTGAAGCAGAGGGATGAGGCGAGGGCGGCACGCAATTGGAAGTTATCGGATGAGTTACGAGATCGGTTGAAGAGTATGGGGTTTGAGGTGAGGGATACGGCGAAGGGGACGGAGTTGGTGTAGGAGCGAGGCATGGAAAGAGTACAGTTGGCGATGGCATCCGTACGCGGATGCCATCGCCAACTGTACTCTTTCCATGTGTCAATTAATCCTTCTCGAAACCCCTTTTCAAATCCTTCCCGAAACCCCTCTTCACGGCTCTCCTTCATCATTTCTTGATAGGCCCAGGTATCACGTAAGGCATCGCGCAACATATTGAACATCCTCCTGAAGATACACTGCTTTATAAAGCAGTAGCATAGAGAAAACTGTCTATTGAACAGCTTCACCACTTTTCAATTAACTGCTGTCCTACTCATCTGCCTCAAAGAGATACGTTTGTGCTTCCTCAATACTTTGAGCCGCAGCCATCTTCTGGATAAGCTTATCCAGAACATCGGGATTTTCAGTGCTATCAGCCAATAGCTTTGTCATGCGTGCTAACTTAGGGAAACGTATCTGAACAATAGTGGTAAGTGTATGACGAAGAGTTTCTCGCCTTCCTTTGTCAAGTCCTTCTCGAAGTCCCTTTTCAAGTCCTTCTTGAAGTCCTTTTTCAAGTCCCTTTTCAAGCCCTTCTTGAAGTCCTTTTTCAAGTCCCTCTCGCATTCCCTCTTCGCGGCTCTCTTTGGTCATCTCCTGATATGCCCAGGTATCGCGTAGAATATTCTGCATTTTGCTAAACCTCCATATGAGCCATTCTTTCTCTGCTTCACCGATGAAAACTAACGATGCTAAAAGTTCGGTGATTGGTAGTAATTCTTGCTTTCCAGCCGCCTCAAGTCCTGTAATGGTTTCTTCCATTACTTCGTGAGTTGCTCCGCCTTCTGTCAATATAAGCAACGGCAATAAACCCACCAGGCCTGTCTTTCGCAAGGCTTCAGTAGGAATTTTTGCCAGCTCAATTACTTCATAGTGAAACTGAAGTACTTCTCGGCCTTTCCGTGTTGCCCAGTGCAACGGTGATTGTGGTACGTCTCCCACATCCCTTAAATAGATTACGCAGGAAACGACAGGAAGTTTATGGGTACGCTTTGCCTCAAAATTATATGACAGCAGCCGCTCACCTATCAAAGGATCGTTGGTTGATTGAAGCTCGATCTCTAACAACATTTCCTCGCCATCCTCTATCACCAGCAAAAGAGCATCTGCCTCAATGGTACGTATCTTAAATTCAGTCAGCAGACTATCTACAACATGCGCTCCCGGAAGTAACCAGGAGACAAAATCCTGGCGGTTTTCATTGATGAAGGTTTTCAGAGTATCATCCCACGGCGTAAGTGTTTCCATATACCAAACTATTCTCCTACATTATTGTTCTGAAAGAAGAGTAGCATAGCGGAAACAGCTTGTCGAGTGTATGAGCAGGCCACGGTGAGCGTCAGATCAGGTCTTCCTCTGTGCGTTCCTGGCCGTTCAGGGTGCTTTTTGCATGCACCGGGGACGAGGGCATCCCAAAGAAGCCCACCATGCTCCCTATTCCTGCTGCTAGGCCACTGACCAGACCGCCTGGCAGTCCTGCGGTGAGCCCGCCGATGACGCCGAGGAAGAGGCCGATGACCAGACTGATTTCGAGGCGTGCGATGAAGCCTCCTCGCATGTTGAGGGCGAGACTGAAGCCCAGGCCAATCACCAGGTCAGCGACGAGGTCTGGGCCAGCGATGCCAACAGCGGCCGCCAGGCCGACAATGACGCCAAAGGCGAGGCCCCAGGCCACGCCGAAGCTGAGACTCAGCGCCAACCCTGCGGCGAGACCAAGCGTCGGCACGAGCCACGCACCGAGCATAGCTGTGTGTAGCAAGGCATAGACGCCTGGTAACCCGAAGACCACGCCTGCGGTGAGGCTCACGACGATGCTGAAGGCGACGCCCCGGCTCGCGCCGAGAAGGAAACCTACGAGCAGACCGAACGTGACCCCTATGGCCGACACCAGCCACTGGCTCCAGGGCAACCCATGGGCTTCATTCGACCAGACGAGCAGGCGCTCAGGAAGGGGCATGACTCGTATCAGCATGACGAACAGAAACGAAAGCACAAACAGGGGCACAATGAGGCGAGCCTGCATAGCAATGCGTTGCCGAAAGCTGGTTGGCTCACAAGCTGCCCGGAAACGGGCTGGCTGAAACACGGCCAGGGCCATCCAGCGCAATGGTTCCCTGATTCCCTTCTGATAGACGCGTTCGAGCATCATAACCTTCTCCGCATGTATCGTAACTATTCGCAGGAGCATTCCATTCCGCAAACGCCCCTGACAAGCTGCTTCGCTTCAATCACATCCTGTTGTTTGTCTTCCCTTTCAGGGTGAAAAGGAAAACGGGAAGAGTACGTTCGCCAGTTGATCCAAACGACCAGTGAGGATGAGCATTCCCATCACGATCAAGATTGCACCTCCGATGAGAGAGATGGGACCCGTGTAGCGGCGGATGCGGCGCACGAGCGTGCTGGCGCGATCCACCAGGATGCCAACCAGCAGAAACGGCACACCCAGGCCGAGAGCATAGGCCATCAGGAAGGTCACCCCTTGCAAAAGTTGTGCGTTGGCTGCGGTCAACACCAGGATCGAACCCAGGATGGGGCTAGTACAGGCCGACCATCCTGCCCCAAAGGCCATGCCAATAAGTCCCGAACGCCACCAGGCCGATCGACCTGGCTTCACCTGAACGCGGTGCTCCCTTGACAACCAGGGGATGGGCACAAGTCCGGTGAGCGCAATGCCGAACAGGATCAGCAGCAACCCAGCGATGCGTGCCAACACCTGCTGGTATGTGCGTAAAGCGACGCCTGCGAGGGCTGCTGCTGCTCCGAGCAACGTAAAGAGCAGTGCGAAGCCCAGCACGAAACACAGGGCATGCAGACTCACCCGCCAGCGTGCGCTGTGTTGGTTCTGTGCCACTTCGAGGCTCGTCCCGGCCAGGTAGGAAAGGTAGCCAGGCACCAATGGGAAGACGCACGGCGAGAGAAAAGACAGGACGCCCGCTCCAAACGCCGACAACAGACCAAGGGATGTGAGAGCCATGATCATTTCCCTCCTGAACGTTTCTTAGTGCATAACCACGCAACCTTTTCGGAAAAGGAACAAGGGGTTGCGAAATCGTACTATCTATTGTATTCTGGCATAAGCCTGTCCGCTACGGCACAGGCTTTGCAGCAGTTTCCTACGAATTGCTGAGGGTTGAAATTGAGGGAAGGGCAAGATACTATCCCTTCAGCAAAGGAGCGATGCTCTGTGCAAGCTGGTCCTTCGCGCCAATGACGGAGCCGCCCGAACTGATCAAGGGCGGTGGCTGGCTGGTCCACGTCGCCCCAGGACCAAACAACAGATAGGCATCCCAGTCGCCTGCTTGATAGTCTGGCTGATTGGCGACAAACCAATCTCCCATGATATCCTGTGGATCCCACAGGTGAACCACGCGAGGGTCGGAAAGTCCTCCTCCATCCCACTGGTCCCGTGCATCAAAGGTGAGTTTGACCGTCCAGATGACATAGACGCGCAATTTCGCGCTCGGATGTTTTCCAAGAATCTCTGTCCGCACCCAACTGGCGCCAGCATGGCAGGTGGGTCAGGTGGGCGAGAGGATCAGCACCAGGCGCGGTGTGCCTACCTCTGCGTTGAACAACTTCTGGAATTGGCTTACCGAGTTCAGGTTCGTCAAATCCACTCCCGGTGGCGCGGTCTTATGGAAGAGGGGTGATTCGACGATCAGCCAGGCGGCCAGCAAAATGACCGCGAGCGCGAGCAGGCTACGGACTTTCAGACTACCTGGAAGACGTGAAAAGAGGTGAGCGTCCGTTTTCATGACTTATTCCTTCTCGTGTCAGATGTGCAAGGATTGGTCTCCATCATTCACATCGGGTATAATAAAAACGACTGACCGTTCTTTATTGTAAACGCAAGCGTGACCTATGTCAACAAGCAAGCGATCGCGCTGATCTGGTACTCTGAGAGAAAGCACGATGCAGGATCTTTCTGCAACGCTACTCTCTCGGTCTGGGGGAGCAGTAACCATGCCAAAAACAAGTATGGCAGCCAAAGAGGCTCGACGTACCCAGATTCTCGATGCCGCCGTCCGCTGCTTTGCCCAGCGGGGCTACTATGAAACCACGATTGAGGACTTGGTCACGGAGACTGGGCTCTCGCGGGGAGCGCTCTATCTCTACTATCCCAGCAAAGAAGCCATATATCTCGCCATTTCCGAGCGATGGGGATGCGGATTGGAAGAGGCTATCCGGGCACGATTGACCCCTGATCTTTCGCCAGCCTCCATCCTGCAGGTCCTGATCGAAGTGAATGGAGAGCACGTCCAAGCGGAGGCCGATGCCTGTCGCATCTTAATGGAAGGATGGAATCTTGCGTATCATATCCCCGTCCTGGCTGAGCGGAAAGCGCAACAACAAACACACAGTGTAGCAGCCTTGAGCCAACTGCTACGCGCTGGCATCGAGGCAGGCGAGTTCCGTACGGATATGGATGTGGAAACTCAGGCGCGCATCCTGATGGCAACCCTCCATGGCCTGATGGTGCAGTGGCACCGGCAACCGGGCAGTGTCGATTGGCACGCCATAGCCGCGGAGTTTATCCGCGCCTTGCGTCCACGTTGAACGCGAACGAGAAGGGCCCGGCATTTTTCCCCCGACTCTGGTCAGAGCTGGCCACAAATAGTCTCTTTTGCCATGGGCGCTCGCTACCGCGTTCCTTTCGAGAGAAAAAAAGAGTCACTCATGGTTGTCTTTCTTTCTCGTGAAGGGGGATTCGGCAATCAGCTTCCCCAACTGAGCCGCTTCCTCGATGGAGAGGAGCACTGCTCCCGGACGAATAGCCAGAAAATAGGAGAAGGAAAATGTACATTCAGGCGGGAAGACACCAAGATGCTTATCTATTCTGTCGTGCAGATCTTTGTCCTCATGTGCATAGCGATAGAAAATCTTGATAGGTGAAGTTACTTTTGTATTCACAGTGTCAGCTTGTTACAGCGTCTGCAAATAGGCGAGAATGGCTGGTGTGCCTTGTAACAGGTCTAAATGTCTCTTCTGGGTAGTAAATACGCACAAAAGTGATGAAAAACATGGCCAAACTCATCCGGTATCTCGACAGATTCACTGTCCGAAAGGTGCAGACGACTCAAACTCTCTCCAGCCCATCACCGATTCCAGAGCACCATTTGGTGTGGTTTTCGTCTGCACTGGCGTAGTGCAGACGAAATATGAACGTGACACCAGGCCTTGCCATAGGGTGCGTTTCATTTTTTGCATGAATTCAAAAGGCATGGTAGGGGCAGCAGTTCATGAATGGGGTCAGGTGGCGAAGCTCATCGCGTGATCGAGCATCCCTATATGTGCCCCGCTTCCATTAAACCAGGAAGTTGGTGGGGACTGGTGGTTGTGGGTTCTGACGTTCGCGAGATTTGGGTCCAATGAGTCTGATGAGTCTAATAGGTCAGTTGGGTCCGTTGGGTCCGATGGGTCCAATGGGTCTGATGAGTCTGATGAGTCTAATAGGTCAATTGGGTCTGATGAGTCTGATGAGTCTGATGAGTCCAATGAGTCTGATGAGTCCAATAGGTCAATTGGGTCCAATGAGTCTGATGAGTCTGATGAGTCTAGAGGGTCGGTGGTAGGCGCATCGGTGCTTCTCTGAAGAAGCGAGGGGTGATCGAGGGTGGTGTACTGGCCACGAGACTGGCGGGCGACCTCGCGGGCTTCGGACATGCGACTGAGGGTGCGGCGGACCAAGGGCTCTGGTTGGCCTGTGCGTTGGGCGACTTCTTGCGGACCCAGGGGAGCCTCGGCAGTATGTAAGATCTGGAGGATCTGCTGGCGTTCGAGGGAGAGATTGGTGTGGGCACTGAGCAGGGCGGAGACGGGCTGGTGATTTTCTCCTAGCCAGTGGAGAAAGGGAATCCCTGCTGGGTTGGCTCCGATCTGGTAGCTGAGGTTTGGAGCTGGCTGGCTGAGGTTGTTTTTGGTGGTGGCCAGGATGCGCCTGGTCTCGTCAGAGGGGTCCGGGGCGACGAGCAAGCTGGTGCGGGCGGCGGCGAGGATGCCGATGGAGCCGGCTCCACGATAGAGGGCATTATGCGAGGTACCTTTGGTGAGGTGGCGGATGAGGAGGATGGCACAGCCGGTGCGCTCGGCGAGGTGGGCCAGGGGAGTGAAGACCTCACGGATCTGTTGGTCACGGCAGGAGTCAATGCTGCCTCCCAGCAGGGCCATGAGAGGGTCCAGGACGACCAAGCGGGCGTTGGTGCGCTCAATGGCCCGTTCCAAGAGCTCCAGGTCATGGGAGAGGGAGAAGGGACGATCGACGAGAGCCATCTTGTGGGTATCGAAACCGGGGACGGTGGTGAGCAGCAGGACGCGGGAAGGATCGCCTCCCGCAGCTTGCAGGCGTGGTCGCAGGGTGTCACCTGCGTCATCTTCCGGGGCGATCAAGATGACGCTCAGGCTGGGGAGGCTCTGGCTGAGGAGAGGCGGGATTGGACAGCTCTCTGTCCACGAACCTGGCAAACTCTTCAAGTCCGGGGAGGGCTTTGCGTATGGATGAGTCACTGGCCCCGTGCTTACGCATGAGCTTGGCCAGAGTCACGAGGTGAGCATTTCTGCGCTTGAGCGCAAGAATTCTTTTGAGGCTTTTCATCTGTTTTCTGTCTCCTTGAGAGGTTGGTTGAGGAGTGGCATGCGACTGTGGTAGGCGCGATGAGCGACTTGTCTGTCTGGGGGAGTTCTGGGTGTCATGTGAGCGAGGATCTGCTCCTTTCGGGTCTCACGGGTGG